>VFQT010000277.1_pt1 | contig 80915 bp, 76 predicted proteins | sample 3512381 | NCBI WGS metagenome assembly VFQT01 (sample SAMN10412376, study PRJNA504923) | tailings metagenome | isolation source: Relicate 2 Philex TSF3 active mining site | place: Philippines: Tuba, Benguet | collected 2017-08-29
GGACTTAACCCAACATCTCACGACACGAGCTGACGACAGCCATGCACCACCTGTGCAAAGCCCTTGCGGACCTGTTATCTCTAACAGTTTTCAATGCATGTCAAGCCTAGGTAAGGTTCTTCGCGTTGCATCGAATTAAGCCGCATGCTCCGCCGCTTGTGCGGGCCCCCGTCAATTCCTTTGAGTTTTAGCCTTGCGGCCGTACTCCCCAGGCGGGGCACTTAATGCGTTAGCTACGTCACGGGCGGAGTCGACACCGCCCACAACTAGTGCCCATCGTTTACGGCGTGGACTACCAGGGTATCTAATCCTGTTTGCTCCCCACGCTTTCGCTCCTCAGCGTCAGTAGTTGCCCAGAGACCCGCCTTCGCCACCGGTGTTCTTCCTGATATCTGCGCATTTCACCGCTACACCAGGAGTTCCAGTCTCCCCTACAACACTCTAGTCAGCCCGTATCGAATGCAGGCCCGGAGTTAAGCTCCGGGTTTTCACATCCGACGTGACTAACCGCCTACGAGCTCTTTACGCCCAATAAATCCGGACAACGCTTGCACCCTACGTATTACCGCGGCTGCTGGCACGTAGTTAGCCGGTGCTTCTTCTGCAGGTACCGTCACTTTCGCTTCTTCCCTGCTGAAAGAGGTTTACAACCCGAAGGCCGTCATCCCTCACGCGGCGTTGCTGCGTCAGGCTTTCGCCCATTGCGCAATATTCCCCACTGCTGCCTCCCGTAGGAGTCTGGGCCGTGTCTCAGTCCCAGTGTGGCCGGTCGCCCTCTCAGGCCGGCTACCCGTCGTCGCCTTGGTGAGCCGTTACCTCACCAACAAGCTGATAGGCCGCGGGCCCATCCCAGACCGAAAAACTTTCCAACTCCAAGGATGCCCAAGGAGTTCGTATCCGGTATTAGCGCCTCTTTCGAGGAGTTATCCCGAAGTCTGGGGCAGGTTGCCCACGTGTTACTCACCCGTTCGCCACTGATCAGGCGGAGCAAGCTCCACCGTCACCGTTCGACTTGCATGTGTTAAGCACGCCGCCAGCGTTCGTCCTGAGCCAGGATCAAACTCTCCATAAATGAATGAGTTGTGAAACTGGCAGATTTGAGCTGGTGCTCATTCATCTACCAAAGGAATCCGTCTGCGAGCGGATCGCGGCCGAAGCCGCCATCTGCCCCAGAACGGGGTATTGGCATTGACATGTGACACACTGTTGAGTTCTCAAGGAGCGGGCGCGCACCGCGTTCAGGCCTCTCGGCCCGAATTCGGGGCAACGTTCCAAACTTACAGATTTCGCCCTCTTCAGTCAACTTGCCGTGTCCGGCGTGTTGAACCACGAGGCTCTGTCAGCTCCCGCAGGACCGGCCTAGCTTGGCGCACCCTCCCGGGACTCAGTCCCAGCGAAGAAGTGCGGCTTGGTGTCCGGTGCTCCCTTGCGGTCCGAGAAGGATACGCCGCCGCCCATGACGAGGTCAAATCCGCACGGACCGAGCTCGCCGGCATCGATCCCCAAGCGTGCGGACTCAGGGAAACCGTTGCGCGGCAACAGGTTTACGGAGCCCTCAGCGGGGGACGCGCACGCCGGCGAAGGCCTTCTTCCCGCGCCGGAGCACCAACCACTCCCCGTGATGTAGGTCACCGAGGGTGGGGCGTGCGGTGGCATCGGTGACGCGGGCGTTGTTCGCGTAGGCGCCGCCCTCGTCGACTGTCCGACGGGCGGCGGACTTGCTCGCGGCCAGCCCGGTGCGGGCGAAGAGGTCCTCGTACGAGGGCAGTTCTCCCCCCACCACGTCCGACGGGTCCAGCTCGACGTGCGGGGCCTCAGACAGGGCCGCGGCCAGCGTCGCGGCGGGCAGTTCGCCCAGGTCGCCCTGCCCGAAAAGGGCCCGGCCCGCCGCCTCGGCCGCATCACGCTCGGCGTCGCCATGGACGAGGGCGGTGAGCTCGGACGCCAGAGCCCGCTGGGCCTCCCGGGCCGCAGGCCGCTCGGCCAGGGCCGCTAAGAGCCCGTCGATGTCCTCCCGGGACCGGAAGCTGAAGGTGCGCAGCAGGGTCGGCACGTCGCGGTCGTCGGAGTTGAGCCAGAACTGGAAGAACGCGTAGGGGCTGGTGAGCTCCGGATCCAGCCACACCGTGCCCGACTCGGTCTTCCCGAACTTGGTGCCGTCGGCCTTGACCATGAGCGGCGTGGTGAGCGCATGGGCGTGGCCGCCGTCCATGCGACGGATGAGGTCGACACCGGCCGTGATGTTGCCCCACTGGTCCGAACCCCCGGTCTGCAGAGTGCACCCGTGCCGGCGGTGCAGCTGGACGAAGTCGTAGGACTGCAGAAGCTGGTAGCTGAACTCGGTGTACGAGATGCCGTCCTTGGCGAGCCGGGCCGCGACGGCCTCGCGGTCGAGCATGCGGTTGACGGAGAAGTGCTTTCCGACGTCGCGGAGGAACTCCAGCACGCCCATTCCCTGGGTCCAGTCGAGGTTGTTGACGGCGACGGCGGCGTTGGGGCCGGTGAAGTCGTAGAACCGGTCGAGCTGGGCGCGGATGCGCCCGACCCATCCCTCGACGACCTCGCGGGGGTTGAGGGTGCGCTCGCCGCTCTCCTTGGGATCACCGATGAGCCCGGTGGCTCCGCCCACGAGGGCCAGCGGTCGATGCCCGTGCTGCTGGAAACGGCGGACGGTCAGGATCTGGACGAGGTTGCCCAGGTGCAGGCTCGGCGCAGTGGGGTCGAAGCCGCAGTACAGGGTGATCGGCCCGGGCTCCGTCGCCGCGCGCAGGGCGTCGATGTCGGTGGACTGCGCGATCAGCCCGCGCCAGGAGAGCTCGTCGATGATGGAGGCCACGGGTGCATCCTCCCGCATGGGCCTACTTCCCCCGCGGGCGGCGCGGCGGTATCGGTCGACCGTGTCAGCGGGCGGCGCGGCGGTATCGGTCGACCGCGTCAGCGGGCGGCGCGGCGGTATCGGTCGACCGCGTCAGCGGGCGGCGCGGCGGTAGGGGCTGACGGTGGGCTCGTCCGGCAGGTGGAAGCGCCACGGGGTCGAGGCGCCGGCCCCGCCGACACCGGTGCGCGGACCGACCCTGATGTCCGGCGCCTGCACCCGCGGCAGCGCCAGCCGCAGGGTGCTGCGCGGCGCCAGCAGGTCGATGCCTTCGAGATCGCCGTCGACCCCCAGGGCGACGGAGAGCCGCCCGGGGCCACGGGCCAGGTCGCGGTCTACGACCTGGCCGCCTCGTCGCGCGCGTGCTGCTACCTGCCCCTGGACGACCTCCCCGGCGCGCACCAGCACCGCACCGGCCGTGCCCGGCACCCCCGTCACCACGTTGAGGCACCAGTGCATCCCGTACGTGAAGTAGACGTACGCATGACCTGCGGGTCCGAACATCGTGCCGTTGCGCCGGGTCATCCGGCGGAACGCGTGCGATCCGGGATCCTCGCCCACGCCCCCGTAGGCCTCGACCTCGGTGATGCGGAGCTGCACACGATGGCCGTCGACGTCGGACGTGATGACGGCACCCAGCAGATGCGGTGCGACCTCCGCCGCATGACCGGACAGGAGCGCGACGCTGGCGCGCCGTCGTGTCACGAGTACGTCCGCGGTGGCCGTCCGAACTCCTTCAGCGCGGGGTTGTCGCGCCGCGCCGAAGCGCAGTGGCGATGGGCGAGCCGCACATTGGGCTCCTCGTAGGTGCCCCCGGCCTCGATCGCGACCACATAGTCGACGCACGGGTAGGTCTTGCCGAAGCGCTCGCGGCCGGAGGAATCACGCGTCCGGTCGTCGTCGTAGGTCCGCGTGCCGCACAGCCAGCACTTGGGGCCCTGGCGCTGGGCGACCTGCTGCCACGACGGCGCTCCCCTGCGTGCCGCCGCCTTCGCCGGATTGCGTGGGCGCTCCACCGCTGGATCACGCTCGGCCGCTCGCCTTGCGCGGCGACGCTCGCGCTTGGCCTCCTGGATCTGCTGGCTCCTCGAGCGCACGACCTCCTGGCGAATGCGTGCGGTGAGCAGGGCCCCGAGCAGAGCACCCAGCGCATCGGCGGCGAGGTCGCCCCACTCGTAGGACCGGTAGCCCAGCGCCCCCTGCACGACCTCGAGGAGCAGACCCCACGCGACGACGGCAGTCAGTGCCCACGGCCAGCGGATGCCGCTCAGGACGGCCAGCACACCGAGGGCGGCATAGGCCGCCAGATGGACGACCTTGTCGTACATCCCCAGACCGGCCGGAACATCCTCCGGAGGGAGGAGCGACGTCCACGCGACCCCCACGGCCGCCAGACCCAGCAGCACGCGCCACAGGACCAGCATGCGTCCGGTCATGCGCGGAGGGCCTTCAGCTCCATGCGATGCGCTGCTCGGCGAGCATCTGCTCCAGTTCGCCGAGCTGCTCGCGCACCCGAGCCGGGGCCGTGCCACCGAAGGCCGATCTCGAGTCGAGGGAGCCAGCGAGGCTCAGCACCGTGCGCACGTCCGGCGTGAGCCGATCGGAGATGCCGAGAAGGTCGTCCTCGGAGAGATCCCACAGTTCGACCCCGCGCTCCTCGGCAGCGCGCACGCTGGCGCCCGCGATCTCGTGCGCCTCGCGGAACGGCACCCCCTCACGCACGAGCCACTCCGCGATGTCGGTCGCGAGCGCGAACCCCTCGGGTGCCGACGCGGCCATGCGTGCAGTGTCGAACTGCAGGGTGGCCACCATGCCCGTCATCGCCGGCAGCACGAGCAGCAGCTGCTCGACGCTGTCGAACGCCGGCTCCTTGTCCTCCTGCAGGTCGCGGTTGTAGCCGAAGGGCAGGCCCTTGAGGGTCGCCAGGAGGCCCGTCAGGTTGCCGATCAGGCGACCGGACTTGCCGCGCGCCAGCTCGGCGACATCGGGGTTCTTCTTCTGGGGCATGATCGACGAGCCGGTCGACCAGGAGTCGTGCAGCCGAGCCCAGCCGAACTCGCGCGAGGCCATGAGGATGACCTCCTCGCCCAGGCGCGACAGGTGCACGCCGATCATCGCTGCGACGAACAGGAACTCGGCCACCCAGTCACGGTCGCTCGTGGCGTCGATGGAATTGGCGAGGGCCGCTTCGAATCCGAGCTCCGTCGCGACGGCCTGGGGATCCAGGCCCAGGCTCGACCCCGCGAGCGCCCCGGCGCCGAGGGGTGATCGGGCGGCACGGCGGTCCCAGTCGGAGAGCCGCTCGATGTCGCGGCCCAGCGCATGCACGTGCTTGGCGAGCTCGTGGCCGAACGACACCGGCTGGGCGTGCTGCAGGTGGGTGAACCCCGGCGAGCACGCGTCGACGTGCGCGGTCGCCTGGTCGAGCAGCGCCTGCTGGAGATCGGTCACCGCGAGCGCGATCACCCGTGCACGGTCACGCAGGTACAGCCGGAAGTCGGTCGACACCTGGTCGTTGCGGCTGCGGCCGGCGCGGAGCTTCCCGCCGAGGTCGCCCAGCCGCTCGATGAGGTTGCGCTCGATGGCGGTGTGGACGTCCTCGTCCGAGGGGTCAGGGAGCACGCGGCCCGCAGCGACATCCTGGGCGAGCTCGTCGAGGGTGGAGACGACGTCAGTGAGCTCCACGTCGGTGAGCAGCCCCGCGCGATTCAGCACGGCGGCATGCGCCCGCGTCTGCTGGATGTCGAAGGGGGCCAGGCGCCAGTCGAAATGCGTGGACAGGCTCAGCGCGGCCATCGCGTCCGACGGGCCCTCCTCGAAGCGGCCGCCCCACAGTCGCGTCGGCTGCGGATCGGTCACGGTGCCCTCCTCTGGTCGGCCATGCGCAGCAGGGCCCCGCACAGCTCCTTCGCGTCGTGCTCGGTGCGCATGACGATGATGACGGTGTCGTCGCCCGCGACCGTGCCGACCGTATCGAACACGGTGCTGCGGTCGAGGTGGCCCGCGAGGAACTGGGCCGCACCGGGCGGGGTGTGCAACACGGCGATCTGGCCGGCGGCCTCCGCGCGGATGAGGAGCTCCGCCACCACGCGGGCGACCGCCGCCTCCTGACCGGCGACCGGGATCGAGGTGTCTGCCTCCGCGGCGGCATCGATGACGTACTGCTGGCCAGCCACCTTGACCGCCCCGAGGGCGACCAGGTCGCGGGACAGGGTGGCCTGAGTGACGTGCACACCCTCCTCGGCAAGGAGCTGGCCGAGCTCCTCCTGGGAGGTGACCTCATGCGTCGCGAGCAGTGCGGCGATGCGGGCGCGCCGGGCCGTCGCGGTGCGGGGTGCCACGCTCACGATCGCTGCTCCGCCACCGACCGACAGGCAGCCTCCCAGCGGTCCAGTGCCGCCGCCACGTCCACGTCGGACAGCACCAGTGGGGGTGCGATCCGGATCGCGTCCGTTGCGACGGCGTTCACCAGGAGCCCGTGGTCGCGGCAGGCACGCTCGAGGTCGGCTGCCGGCGGCGTCGTCAGCACGGCAGCCATGAGCAGGCCCCGACCGCGCACGCGCTCCACCAGGCCACCAGAGCGGTCGACGAGGCCGGTGGCGAGCCGGGAGTGCAGCCCGAGCGCCCGCTCCATCAGCCCGTCGGCCTCGATCGCGTCGAGGACGGCCAGCGCCGCGGCGCAGGACACCGGGTTCCCGCCGAACGTGGAGCCATGCGACCCGGGGCGGAACATCGCCGCGCAGTCGCCGAACGCGATCATCGCCCCGATGGGCAGGCCGCCGCCGAGTCCCTTGGCGAGCGTGACCACGTCGGGCGCGATGCCCTCCCGCTGGTACGCGAACCAGGTGCCCGTGCGCCCGATCCCGGTCTGGACCTCGTCGAGGATGAGCAGGGCGCCCCGGGCGTCCGCTATCTCGCGCGCACGGGCCAGATAGCCGTCGGGCGCCGGGATGACGCCACCCTCGCCCTGGATGGGCTCGAGCATGATCGCGGCGACGGAGGCATCGACGACAGCCGCGAGGGCGTCGGCATCGCCGTAGGGCACCACGGTCACGTCGCCAGGCAGAGGACGGAAGGGATCCTGCTTCGCCGGCTGGGCGGTCAGCGACAGCGCACCCATCGTGCGGCCGTGGAAGGAGCCCTGCGCGACCACCATGCCGGTGCGTCCGGTCAGGCGCGCCAGCTTGAAGGCGGCCTCGTTGGCCTCGGCACCGGAGTTGCAGAAGAACGTCCGCGCAGAGGGGTCGCCCGTGATGGCGACGAGGCGCTCGGCCAGCCGGATCACGGGCTCAGTCGCCTGCAGGTTGCTCGTGTGGCCGAGGGTCGCGAGCTGTGTCGCAACCGCGTCCACGAGTCGCGGATCGGCGTGGCCGAGGGCGTTGACGGCGATGCCCGCGAGCAGATCGATGTATTCGCGGCCCTCCGCGTCCCACACGCGCGCCCCGCTCCCCCGCACCAGAGTGATCGACGGGGTGCCGTAGTTGTCCATGAGGGAGTGCTGCCAGCGCTCCTGCCATGACGTCGGCGCCTGAACGGCCGGTGTCGCCGTCATGCCGGCTCCTGCGGCAGCACCATCGTGCCGACCCCGGTGTCGGTGAACACCTCGAGCAGCAGGCTGTGCGGCACGCGCCCGTCGATCACGGTCGCCCGCGGGACGCCTCCCTCGACAGCACGCAGGCAGGCCTCCATCTTCGGCACCATGCCGCTCTCCAGCGAGGGCAGCATGGCCCGCAGCCGATCGGCGCCGATGCTCTCGATCAGGGAGTCGCGATCGGGCCAGTCGGCGTACAGGCCCTCGACGTCCGTCAGCACGACGAGCTTCTGCGCGCCCAGCGCGATCGCGAGCGCAGCGGCAGCAGTGTCTGCGTTGACGTTGTAGGAGGTGCCGTCGTCGCCGCGGGCCACCGTCGACACCACGGGGATGAGGCCGTCGTCGAGGAGCTGCTCGACGAAGACCGGGCGCACGCTCACCACATCGCCCACCTGGCCGATGTCGACCTCCTCGCCGTCGACCACCGCCCCGCGACGCTCGGCCGTGAACAGCTGGGCGTCCTCGCCCGAGAGACCGACGGCGTACGGGCCGTGGCCGTTCAGCAGGCCCACCAGCTCGCGCTGCACCTGGCCGACGAGCACCATGCCGACGACGTCCATCACCTCGGGTGTGGTGACGCGCAGGCCGCCCGTGAACTCCGAGTCGACGCCGAGCCGGGCCAGCATGGCGCTGATCTGGGGGCCTCCACCGTGGACGACGACCGGGCGCAGCCCGGCCAGACGCAGAAAGAGCACATCCTCAGCGAAGCCCGCCTTCAGGGCGTCGTCGGTCATCGCGTTGCCGCCGTACTTCACCACGACAGTGGCGCCCTGCCAGCGCTCCAGCCAGGGCAGAGCCTCGGCCAGCACCGCCGCCTTCGCCTCGGCAGCCTTCGTCTCGCTCATCGCATTCCCGTTCGTTCGGCCCGTGGATGGAAGTGTGGGGTCAGACAGTGGGGTCGGATCGCAGGATCGACCCGTGCGGTCAGGTGGAGTACGCGGAGTTCTCGTGCACATAGTCCGCCGTGAGATCGTTGGTCAAGACGCTCGCCGAGGCTGACCCGGCACGTAGGTCCACGACGATGCGGGTGAGCCGCCCGGTCATGTCGACGAGGTCGCGTGACTCCCCCACACCACCCCCCTTGCACACCCACACGTCGTTGATCGCCACGTCGACCTGATCGGGCTCGAAAGCGACGGCTGTGGTGCCGAGCGCCGACAGGATGCGGCCCCAGTTCGGGTCCTCGCCGTGGATCGCGCACTTGAGGAGATTGCTGCGCGAGATCGCGCGGGCGGCCTCCAGGGCATCGGCCTCCGTCGCAGCGTTGACCACACTGATGTCGATGTCCTTCGAGGCCCCCTCGGCGTCGCCGATGAGCTGACGGGCGAGGTCCGCGCACACCTCCGTGACGGCATCCGTGAAGGAGGCGGGATCGGGTGCCACACCGGACGCACCGCTCGCGAGCAGCAGGACGGTGTCGTTGGTGCTCATGCAGCCGTCGGAGTCGATCCGGTCGAAGGTGAGCGACGTCGCGATTCGCAGGGCCGACTCCGCGAGGTCGGCGTCGACGACGGCATCGGTCGTGACGACCACGAGCATGGTGGCGAGGGCAGGCGCGAGCATGCCCGCGCCCTTGGCCATGCCGCCGACGGTGTAGCCGCCGGTCGTGACGGCCGCGGTCTTCGGCACGGTGTCGGTCGTCATGATCGACACCGCGGCAGTCGCACCACCGTCGGCCGAGAGTGCCGCGACGGCCGCGTCGACGCCGGTGAGGAGCCGGTCCATCGGCAGCCGCTCGCCGATCAGTCCGGTCGAGCACACCGCGACGTCCCCCGCGCCGGTCTCGACGCCTGCGGCCGTCAGCGCGGCAGCGACATGCTCGGCGGTGCGGTGGGTGTCGGCGAAGCCCTCCGGGCCCGTGCAGGCGTTGGCGCCGCCGGAGTTCAGGATCACGGCGCGCACCTCGCCGTCGGCTACGACCTGACGAGACCACAGCACCGGCGCCGCCGCGAACCTGTTCGCCGTGAACACGCCAGCGACGACAGCCAGCGGGCCGTCGTTGACCACGAGGGCGACGTCCGGGCGCCCGGACGCCTTCAGGCCCGCGGTGACCCCGGCGGCCCGGAACCCGGCGGGAGACGTCACGGTCATGGGGCAACTCCGTTCGCGGACAGACCGGCGGTCTCGTCGAGACCGAGGATCAGGTTGGCGTTCTGCAGGGCCTGGCCGGCCGCGCCCTTGCCGAGGTTGTCGATGGCGGCGACGACGACCACGCGCCCCGCATGCTCATCCACCGCGCACTGCAGGTGCACGGCGTTCGAACCGCCGACGGAGGACGTCTGGGGCCACTGCCCTGCGGGCAGCACACGGACGAAGGGCTCGTCGGCGTATGCGTCGACGAGAGCCGCGCGGACCTCCGTCTCCGTAGCGACGGAGCGAGCCGGTGCCGACACCGTCGCGAGGATGCCGCGTGGCATCGGGGCGAGCATCGGGGTGAACGACAGCGTCACCGGAGCACCCGAGGCCGTCGTGAGCGACTGCTCCATCTCAGGCGTGTGCTGGTGACCGCCGCCCACCTTGTAGGCACTCATGGAGCCCATCACCTGGGTGGCCAGCAGGGCGTCGCTGGGCTTGCGTCCGGCACCCGAGGTGCCCGATGCGGCGACGACGACGACGTCCGGCTCCGCCAGACCCGCGGCGAGCACGGGCGCGAAGGCCAGGGCGACCGATGTCGGGTAGCAGCCGGGGTTGGCGATGCGCGTGGACTGCCGGATCGCGTCCCGCTGGCGTCCGCTGCCGGTCGGCAGCTCCGGCAGGCCGTACGTCCAGGTGCCGGCGTGGACTCCGCCGTAGTAGGCCTGCCACGCGCCCGCGTCGGCGAGTCGGAAGTCCGCCCCGAGATCGACGATGGGCAGACCCTCCGGCAGCTGGGCCACGAGGGCGGCGGACTCCCCGTGGGGCAGAGCAAGGAACACGATGTCGGAGTCCGCGAGCACGTGCGCTGAGGTCTCGACCAGGGGCAGGTCCGCGTACTGCGTCAGGTTCGGATGGACCGCGCCCAGTCGCTCGCCAGCCCGGCCCCCTGCGGCCAGCGGCCCCATGGTCATGCCGGGGTGGTCGGCCAGGAGCCTGATGAGCTCACCCCCGGCGTAGCCGGAGGCGCCCGCGACCGCCGCAGTGATCATGGAGTGAGTATACGCATACGCGCATATTGCCCCGTCAGCGCAGGGTCGCGCCGCACGCCTCCCGAGCGGCCTCGATGGCCGCACCACGGGCCGCGGCAGTCTCGTCCGCGGAGAGCGTGCGGTCGGGAGCGCGGAAGCGCAGGGCGAACGCCAGAGACTTGCTGCCCTCCGGGATCTGCGGCCCCTCGTACACGTCGAAGAGCCGCACCGACTCCAGCAGCTCCCCCGCGCCCTCGCGCACGGCGCGCTCGACGTCGGCCGCGGCGACGGTGCGGTCGACGACGAGCGCGATGTCCTCCTTCGCCAGCGGTTGCGTGCCGACATGAGGGGCGGGCCGGACGTCGGGAGAAGCGGCGATGACGGCATCGAGGTCGAGCCACATCGCGACGGCTCGCTCCGGGAGCCCCGTCGCCTCGATCACCCGCGGATGCAGCTCGCCCGCGTACCCCACGACGGTGCCGCCGACGACGAGAGCCGCGCAGCGACCTGGGTGGAAGGACGGGTCGTCGCCACGCTGGACCTCGAGCGACGCACCGCAGGCGTCGGCCACATCGGACGCGGCCGCAACGGCATCCGCCCAGCCCGAGGCCTGCGCCGGGCCCCACCATCCCTGCGGTGTGCGCTGGCCCGTCATGAACGCCGCGACGTGCGTGGGCTGGTGCGGGAGCAGCGAGTTGAGGTCGCGCCACTCGTCGTCGGACGGACGGCGGTCGACCGCGGGCCGGATCGAGGTCGCGTCGTCCACCGGGCCGAGGAAGACCGAGCCGAGTTCGAACAGCGCGAGATCGGTCGTGCCACGACCGACGTTGCGCCGTGCAGCAGCGACCAGGCCTGGGAGCAGCGAGCCGCGCAGGTGCGGCTGCTCATCGGACATCGGGTTGGCCAGTCGCGGTGTCTGACGGCGCGGGTCATCGGCAGGAATGCGCAGCGCATCGAGCTCGGCATCGCCGACGAACGGATACGACAGCACCTCGACGAGCCCGCGCGAGGCCAGGACCATGCCAACGCGGCGACGAATGCGCTGTGCGCGCGTCATCCCCCGCCCGAGAGGTGCGGCGGGGATGGTCGACGGCAGCTGGTCGTAGCCGATCAGACGGATGACCTCCTCGACGAGGTCGATGGGGTCGGTGAGGTCCGGTCGCCAGGAGGGAGGCGTGACCATGAGCACGTCGGCGGCCTCGTCGGCGATCGAGCAGCCGATCGCCTGCAGGATGCGCACCACCATGACGCCCGGGATCTCCATCCCCGCGACGTCACCCGGTTCGGACACCGGCAGGGCGATGACGGTGGCGTCGTGCGGTGCCTCGACGGCCGTCATGCCGACGTAGTGACCACCCCCGTGCTGGAGCAGCAGCGCCGCACCCCGCGCCGACGCGTACGGCGCGAGGTCACGATCGACCCCTCGCTCGAACCGGCGTGACGCCTCGCTGGAGAGCTTGTGCCGACGCGAGCAGCGCGCGATGCCCGGCGCCGTGAAGTGCGCGGCCTCGAGGGCGATGTTCGTGGTGTCGTCGTCGATCTCCGACTCCAGGCCGCCCATGACACCGGCCAGGCCGATGGGGCCTCGATCGTCGAGGATGACGAGGTCGTCGGCCGACAGCTCACGCACCACGTGGTCGAGGGTCTCGAAGCGGGTACCCGCAGACACGCGCCCGGCCCGCACCGGACCCTGCAGCTTGTCGAGGTCGAAGGCGTGCAGCGGCTGGCCCAGTTCGAGCATGACGTAGTTCGTGACGTCGACCGCCAGCGAGACCGGGCGCATGCCGCATGCCGTCAGGCGCTGCTTCATCCACAGCGGTGAAGCCGCATGCGGATCGAAGCCGACGATCGTGCGCAGGGTGAACAGGTCGCATGCCTCGGGCGCCTCGGTGGCGCACTCCGCAGGCGCGCGATCGGCCAGTGGTGCCGGAAGATCGACCAGTTCCAGCCCCGGATCGGTGAACTCCAGCCTGTAGGCGATCGCCACCTCGCGTGCGATGCCCCGGATGGACAGCGCGTAGCCGCGATCCGGGGTGATGGCGATGTCGAGGACCTCCTCCCCCACGCCGATGAGGGGCTTGGCGTCGGCGCCGGGCTCGGCGACACCATCGGGCAGCACCATGATGCCGTCGTGGTCGTCGCCAAGGCCCATCTCGCGCTCGGAGCAGATCATGCCGTCGGAGAGCCGACCGTAGGTCTGTCGCGAGGCGATCTCGAATCCGCCGGGCAGCACGGTTCCGGGCAGGGCGATGACCACGAGGTCGCCGGCCACGAAGTTGCGGGCACCGCAGATGATGCCGCGGACTCCCCCGCCGGCCTCGCCGACATCGACCTGGCAGAACCGGATCGGCTTCTTGAACTCGGTGAGCTCCTCGATCTCGAGCACTCGTCCCACGACCAGCGGGCCCTCGACCCCGGCGCCGATCTGCTCGACCGTCTCGACCTCCAGACCTGCGCGAATCAGCCGCTCGGCGACATCACGCCCGGACTGGTCGGCCGGGATCGCGACCATCTCCCGCAGCCACGACATCGGCGCGCGCATCAGGCCTCCACTCCGAAGGCCAGGGAGAAGCGGACATCGCCCTCCACCATGTCGCGCATGTCGCTCACACCGTTGCGGAACATGAGCGTGCGCTCGACGCCCATGCCGAACGCGAATCCGCGGTAGACCGACGGATCGATCCCGACGGCCTGAAGCACGCGGGGGTTGACCATGCCGCAGCCGCCCCACTCGATCCAGCCCTCGCTGCCGCACGTGCGGCACGGGTTCTCCGGATCGCCGACCGAGGCACCCCGGCAGACGAAGCACTCGAGATCCACCTCGGCGCTCGGCTCGGTGAATGGAAAGTACGACGGACGCATGCGGGTGCGGATCCCCGTGCCGAACATCGACTCGGCGAAGTGATCGAGGGTGCCGCGGAGGTCACCCATCGTGATGCCGCGATCGACCGCGAGGCCCTCGATCTGGTGGAACACCGGGGTATGCGTGGCATCGAGCTCGTCAGTGCGATAGACGCGGCCGGGGGCGATGACGTAGACCGGAAGCTCACGATCGAGCATCGCGCGGATCTGGATCGGCGACGTCTGGGTGCGCAGCACCACACCGCTGTCGGGAGAGCCGACGAAGAAGGTGTCCTGCATCGTGCGGGCGGGATGGTCAGGCGGCACGTTGAGGGCGTCGAAGTTCACCCACTCGGCCTCGACCTCCGGGCCCTCGGCGATCTCGTAGCCCATCGCGACGAACACATCGGCCACCCGCTCCATGAGCGTGGTCAGCGGATGTCGGGCGCCCATCCGGTCACGGTCGACCGGCAGCGTGACGTCAACGGCCTCCGCCACGAGCACCCGGTTGTCACGCTCGGCCTCCAACTCGACCTGTCGTGCGTCGAGGGCCTGCTTGATCTCCCCCCGGGCCTGCCCCACGCGCTTGCCCGCCTCGGCCTTGGCCGCCGGCGGGAGGGCGCCGATCTCGCGATTGGCCAGCGCGAGCGGGGAGCGATCCCCGGCGTGGGCCAGACGCACCTCCTTGAGAGCAGCGAGATCGGCCGCAGCGGAGATGGCAGCGAGAGCCGCCGACACCATGCCCGCGACGGCATCGGCATCGAGTGCGGCGACCTGCTTGGGGTCGAACGGGGAATTGGGCGCAGACATGGCACCGCGAGTATTCCAGAGGGTCCAGCCAGGCGGGCCATGGGGCGATCAGCCCGGTACGGGCGCCAGGTTCTGCGACGCCGCCTACTCCCCGAGGATCACCCGGACGAGCTCGTCGACCGATGCGTCGAGATCACCGGTGCCGTGCAGCACGAGCTCCGGCGACACCGGCGGCTCGTACTCCTGGCCCACGCCGGTGAGGTTCGGCAGCGACCCCTGCGCGGCCTTGGCGTACAGGCCCTTGGTGTCGCGCTCGGTGACGACGTCGAGGGGGGTGTCGACGTAGACCTCGATGAACTGTCCCGGCTGGAACAGATCGCGGGCCGCACGTCGATCGCCGATGAACGGCGACACCAGGGCGACGAAGACCACCAGGCCCGCATCGACCATGAGCTTGCTCACCTCTGCGACCCGGCGCACGTTCTCGGCACGATCCTCCGCGGTGAACCCGAGATCCTTGTTCAGGCCGTGGCGCACGTTGTCGCCGTCGAGCACGTAGGTGTGCACGCCGAGGGCGTGCAGCTTGCGCACGGCCGCGTCGGCGATCGTCGACTTGCCGGCCCCCGACAGGCCCGTCAGCCACACGACCTTGGCGTCATGGCCCATGAGCAGGCGACGAGCCTCCTCGTCGACGATGTAGTCGTGTCGCACCACGTTCGTCGACCGCCGCATGGCATGGCGCACCATGCCGGCCGCGACGGTGTCGGCGGTGACGCGATCGACGAGCAGGAAGCCACCGGTGTCGCGGCAGATCCCGTAGGGGTCCATGGGCACGGGCTTGTCGGTGGCCACCTCGACTCGGCCGATGTCGTTCATGGACAGCAGGCGCGCGGCGTGCTCATGACCGGTGACGACATCGAGCCGGTGACGCACGTTCGTGACGGTGGCGGGAACCGAGCGGCTGCCCGACACCAGCAGGTAGGAGCGGCCGTGGGCGAGAGCGTCCTCGCCCAGCCAGACCATGTCGACCGAGAACCGGTCGGAGGGCTCGGAGTACGCCGCCGCGGCGGCGATGACGTCGCCGCGCGTGACGTCGACCTCGTGGTCGAGGGTCAGCGTGACCGCCTGGCCCTCCTCCGCCGCATCGAGGTCGGCGATGTGGCCGTCGACGTGGAGGTCATAGGTGACGATGCGGTCGACCTTCGCCGTGCGACCGGAGTCGGCGATGACGACGTCGTCACCACGGGCGACACCACCGGAGACAACGGTGCCGGCGTAGCCGCGGAAGTTGCCCTCCGCGCGGACGATGAACTGCACGGGGAACCGGAATGGCTGCACAGCCTCCGCCGCCGGTGGCTGCCAGTCCTCGAGGGCCTTCAGCAGCGTAGGGCCCGTGTACCAGGCCATGTTGGTGCTCGGCTCGGTGATGTTGTCGCCGACGAACGCGCTGACGGGGATGGCGATGACGTCCGGCACATCCAGTCGCGCGGCGGTGACGCGCACGGTACCGACGATCTCCTCGAAGGTGGCGTGCTCGTAGCCGACGAGGTCCATCTTGTTCACCGCGACGATGACCGTCTTGACTCCCATGAGGGCGCAGATGGTCAGGTGGCGGTGGGTCTGGGCGCGCACGCCACGAGCAGCGTCGACCATGAGGATCGCGACGTCACCGTTGGATGCGGCAACTGCCATGTTGCGGGTGTACTGCTCGTGGCCGGGCGAATCGGCGACGAGGACGCGGCGACCGTTGGGCAGGTTCATGTGACGGTAGGCCACGTCGATGGTGATGCCCTGCTCGCGCTCGGCCTCCAGGCCGTCTGTGAGGAGTGAGTAGTCGACCTCGCCCACGGGAATGGTCGAACCGCCTCGTCGCGTGCGCCTGGCGTACTCGAGGGTGTCTATCGGGACGGAGTTCGTCTCCGCGAGCAGGCGCCCGATCAGCGTGGACTTGCCGTCGTCGACGGAGCCACAGGTCACCAGGTGCAGGACGGGCGTCAGAGCACTGTTGCTGGCCACTAGAAGTAGCCCTCCTTCTTCTTGCCCTCCATGGACTCCGCCCCGCTCTCGCCGTCGATCAGCCGGCCCGAGCGCTCGGAGTACTTGGAGCCGGCCATCTCCTCGACGAGCTGCTCCATGGTGTCGGCGGTCGACTCCACGGCTCCGGTGAGCGGGTAGCAGCCGAGGGTGCGGAACCGCACCGACCGCATCTCCGGCTGCTCACCCTCATTCAGCGGCAAGCGGTCGTCGTCGACCATGATCCACATGCCGTCGCGCTTGACGACCGGCCGGGGCTTGGCGAAGTACAGGTCCGGGATCGGGATGTTCTCGCGCTGGATGTACTTCCAGATGTCGAGCTCGGTCCAGTTCGACAGGGGGAACACCCGCATCGACTGACCGGGAGCAAGCTGCGTGTTGGCCGTGCGCCAGAACTCCGGACGCTGCTTGCGTGGATCCCACTGGTGCCCGGGCTCGCGCAGGCTGAAGATGCGCTCCTTGGCCCGGCTCCGCTCCTCGTCACGTCGGGCGCCGCCCACGGCGGCATCGAACCCGTAGCGGTCGATGCCCTCGCGGAGCGCGACCGTCTTCATGAGCCGGGTGTACTCGTGGGTGCCGTGGGTGAACGGGGTGACGCCCTCGGCGATCGCCTCCTTGTTCTGCGCGATGCGCAGGTCCAGACCCAGCTCGGCCACGCGACGGTCTCGGAACGCGATCATCTCGCGGAACTTCCAGCCCGTGTCGATGTGCATGACGGGGAACGGGACCGGAGCCGGGGCGAAGGCCTTGACGGCCAGGTGGAGCAGGACGGAGGAGTCCTTGCCGATGCTGTACAGCAGCACCGGGTTCTTGAACGCGGCCGCCGTCTCCCGGTAGATGTGGATGGCCTCGGCCTCCAGCTCATCCAGGACAGCGTCGTAGGGCACGGTCGCCGTCGCGGCCGGTGTCGTCACGGGGGATCCTCTCGTGGTGATGCAGGCGCACAGGCGTGCGCACAGTCAGGAGCGGGGGGCCTCACGCTTCAGAGTACGTCTCCATGGTGGCGCTCGCACTCAGGCTGCCGTCGCCGAACCTCGGGTCCTGCCCGCGGGCAGCCAGGGCGGCCGCCCGCGCCTCGCGCTTGCCGGCCGCCACCGCCTCGCCCTCCGCCTGCACCGCTGGATCGATCGGTGCGTTGTCGATGCGGCTCACGCCGTGCTTGGCCCTGATGTAGGCGTCGAGCTCGGGCCCGCTCTCGTACGAGGTGATCAGGCAGTATCGAGCACGGTCGCTGGGATGCCACACCGCGTGCCACAGGCGCTGGGTGTCGATGATCACCTGCGCACCGGCCGGCAGCGCGATGCGCGTCTCGGTCGAGGCGTCGTCGCGATCCTCCCGCAGCACCATCATCGTGTCGGGGTCGTCGGTGAGGTTGAAGAAGGCACGAACGATCCAGCCGGTGCCCTCGGGGTTCAGGCGGTTGTTGTCGTCGCGATGGAGGTTGTACAGCGTCTCGCCATACGAGGTGGGCTGCAGCTCGATCACGCGGCAGCGACCGATGTTGGCGCCGGGCTCCTCCGCTCGGGCCTTCAGACGGGGGGCCACTGCGACATTCGCCTCGACCCAGACGCCGTCCTTGTCGGTCTTGGGCGGGGTGTGGTTCCAGAATCCGTTGCACTCCATGTCACCGTAGGCGCTCGCCAGGGGGGCGAATCGGGTGTCGCCAGAGGACTTCCAGTCCACGAAGGTCAGCAGCTCCCACTCATGTGGGTCCTGGGCCTGGTCGTAGGAGTCGAGCACGACGTAGCCGGTCTCCTGGAACGCCGGAAGGGTCACGTAGTCCGCTGGATTCATGGCAGACAGTCTGTCATCTGAACCCGTGGGGCCCGAAGGCGCCGCTCCGGTCTCCGTGCGCGAGGACGTAGAGGATCACCGAAGCAGAGACGGCGGCGTTGAGGGACTCCGCACCCGGGGCCATCGGAATCCGGACGGTGGCATCGGCGGCCGCGACGGCCTCCTCGCCCACCCCGTGGGCCTCGGACCCGATGACGTAGCAGGTCCACGGCGTGACGACGCCCGAGTCCACCGCCTCGAACAGCGACTGCTCGCCCGCACCCATCGCCACGGCGATCGCCCGGCCCTCGGCCCGCACCGCGGCGACGATCTCCGACATCGGCACCTCTGGCACGACCGGGACGCGGAACAGGGATCCGGTGGTGGCGCGCACCACCTTGCCCCCATGGATGTCGGCGCACTCGGGAGTGAGGACCACTCCGGCAGCGCCCACGGCCTCGGCCGTGCGGATGATGGTGCCCACGTTCCCCGGATCCGCCACCCGATCCAGGATCACCACGGGGGCCTGGATCGCGAGCACCTCGGCCAGCCGTGAGGCGTCGAGAAGGGCGCACACCGCGAGCACCCCCTGCGGGTGGTCGGTCTCTCCCATGGCCGCGATCACATGGGGCTCCGCCGTGGTGAGCGGGATCTGCTCCTGCTCGGCCCGGTCGACGATGTCCGGGAAAGACGAGAGGGCGTCGTGGTCCACGAAGATCTCGTGGACCACGACGCCCGAATCGAGAGCCGCTCGGACCGCCTGGGGTCCTTCGACCAGGAACGCTCGCGCCTTGCGGCGTCCGGCCCGGGAGTGCAGAGCGCGGACGGCCTTGACGCGGTCGGAGGCCGTCGAGGTCAGGTGCGACGTCGGACGGGCCACGGATCGCTGGTCGTGGGCGGGTCAGGCCGCGGTGGCCGGCAGGTTCGCGCGCGCGACGTCGACCAGGGCCGCGAATGCGGGCGCGTCGTTGACGGCGAGCTCGGCGAGCATGCGGCGATCGACCTCGACACCGGCGGCCTTGAGCCCCTGGATGAACCGGTTGTACGTCATGTCGTTCGCGCGGCAGCCCGCATTGATGCGCTGGATCCACAGCCGGCGGAAGTCGCCCTTGCGGGTGCGACGGTCGGCGTAGGCGTAGACGAGCGAGTGCGTGACCTGCTCCTTGGCCTTGCGGTACAGCCGCGAGCGCTGGCCACGGTAGCCGGACGCCCGCTCGAGGGTCTCGCGGCGCTTCTTCTGCGCATTCACTGCGCGCTTGACGCGTGCCATGTCGTATCTCCTGTGTTTCGGTGGGTCAGTCGTGGGAGCCCTGGGGGCCGGGGCGAGCCGGTTTCGGCCCGGGTGGGGGTCAGTGCCCCAGCAGCTTCTTGACCTTCTTGACGTCGCTGGGGGCGAGCACCTTGTCGGCCTCGAGCTTGCGCTTGCGCTTGCTGGACTTGACCTCCAGCAGGTGCCGGCGGTTCGTCTGCTCGTGCGTGATCTTGCCCGAGCCCGTCACCTTGAAGCGCTTCTTCGCGCCGCTGTGGGTCTTCTGCTTCGGCATGGTGCCTTCCTCGTTCGTTCGGCCGGCCTGGGGCCGGGTTCCTGCCGGTCCTGGTCGGACCGGATGGTCTGGTCGGTGATCAGGCGCTCTCGGCCGCCGGTGCCTCGGTCTCGACCGCGCGCCCCTTGGCGGCATCGCGGGCGACCTCGGACTTCTTCCGGTGGGGCGCGAGAACCATGATCATGTTGCGGCCGTCCTGCTTGGGGGTGGCCTCGACGAAGCCCAACTCGGTGACGTCCTCCGCGAGCTTGGCCAGCAGCCGCAGGCCCAGCTCCGGTCGGCTCTGCTCACGACCGCGGAACATGATCGTGATCTTCACCTTGTCGCCCGCCTTCAGGAACCGCTCGACGTGACCCTTCTTGGTCTCGTAGTCGTGCTGGTCGATCTTGGGGCGGAGCTTCATCTCCTTGATGACCGTGTGCGTCTGGTTCTTGCGCGATTCGCGCTCCTTCAGCGCTGCCTCGTACTTGAACTTGCCGAAGTCCATGAGCTTGCACACAGGGGGCTTGGCCATGGGTGCCACCTCGACAAGGTCGAGATCGGCCTCCACCGCCAGTCGCAGGGCGTCCTCGATGCGGACGATTCCGACCTGCTCGCCCGCCGGCCCGACGAGTCGGACCTCCGGCACGCGGATACGGTCATTGATCCGTGGTTCGACGCTGATGGCGCCTCCTCGCTGCTCGATCACCGGGTGACCTGCTCCGTAGAAGGCGGAAGGCCCTCGGTGCAGCGCACGCGAAGGCCTCGTCGGCACAGCCCTGCAGGCTGTGCGCTCGACCCGCGAGGCTTCACGCGCTTGTGCACGACGAGCGGCCTGCAGGTGGGAGTGAGGACTCCGCTTGCGCGACCCGGGTACAGGACCCGGATCAGTCGGATGGAAGGGTACCAGCCGTGACCCAGAGCCCCGAATCCGACGTTCCCCTCGACATCGCCGACGTCCCGGCCGTGGAGATCGTGCTGACGGTGGCCATGCACCTGATGTCCGCGGCCGCCGTGGCCTGCGGCCTGGCCGAGGACTCCGAGGACGCCCCCGCTCCGGCGGCCGACCTGGCCGAGGCCCGGATCCTGATCACCGCGCTCGCCGGCCTCGTCACCTCAGCCGCCCCCCTGGTCGGAACGATGCACGCCGCGCCCCTGCGGGACGGCCTCCAGGCCCTGCAGCGGGCCTTCCGCGAGGCCTCCATCGTCCCCGATCCGCCCGGACTGGGACCGGGCGAGGACCTCACCGGCCCCGTCGTCTGACGCATCGGGTCGCCGATGCACCTCTAGACCGAAGGGCGCATCACCCCGATGCCCCCGGGCACCAGCGCCTGCAGATCGGCCCGCTCAGCCAGGATGCGCGCCGCCTGGCCCGTCAGATCGTCGAGTCGACGACCGTCAGGATGACCGCCGCCCACCGTGCGGATCTCGACGACGACGTCCACGCCGAGGTCCGCCACCCGGCCGTCGCGGACCAGGGCGTCGCACCAGCCGTCGGCCGTGAGGGGCGCCAGTGCGGCACTGACGACGGCATCGACATGAGGCAGGTCGATCTGATCGGCCAGCACCGCCAGCGCGGAACCCGAAAACGCGCAGGGTGCGGGTCCCGCGACATCGACGACGACGGCGGCGGCACCGTCCTCGAGTGCGGCCCGGGCGAGGTCGCGCCCGTGGGCCGGGACAGGCCGTGCCTGCGCGTTCCACCGCGCGAGCGAGTCGATGCCCGTGAAGGCCAGCAGGCCCTTCTCGCCGATCGCGTTGACCATGGAGACGACGGCCATGTGGCTGTCCTTGTCGGCACCGGCCTCGTCTGCCTCGTCGAGCACGGCGACGACGGTCGCGAGCAGGCGGGCGCCGCGGAGCAGGCGCGCAGCCTCGACAGCCGTCAGCGAACCGGCAGCCGCATCGGCGACGATCCGCCTCACCTCCGGGTCGGCGTCCCCGGCATCCCCGGGGAAGGCCGGGCTCGCGAGGGTGCGGCCCGCACCATCGACGTCAGAGAGGGCCATGGCGCCGACACTCGTCGCGCACGGCAGCAGCCGAGCGCCGTGCCTTCCGGGTTGGACTCACAGCCGACAGGCGTGGATGTCCGTGACGAGGATCCCGCGCGCACCGAGCTCGTAGAGCTCGTCCATGACGCGGTGCACGTCGGCGGCGGGCACCATGGCTCGCACCGCGGACCATCCGGGCTCGTGCAGGGCCGACACCGTCGGGGACTCGATGCCCGGCGTGAGCTCGCACGCGCGGTCCAGGTGCTCGGCACGGATGTCGTAGTCGACGAGGACGTACGACCGCGCCACCATGACGCTGTGGAGCCGGCGCAGGAAGGTCTCCACGGCCGGCAGCTCCTGGGCACCCGTGCGCCGGATCACCAGGGCCTCCGAGACCAGGATCGGGTCGCCGACGAGCTCGAGGCCTGCCTTGCGCAGGGTCGTGCCCGTTGCGACGACGTCGGCAACCGCTTCGGCCACCCCGAGCGCCACCGCGTTCTCGACGGCGCCGTCAAGCTTCACGACGCGCGCGTCGATGCCCTCGCGGGTGAGGTAGTCCTCGAGCACACCGGCATAGGACGTCGCGATCGTCGTGCCGTTCAGATCACGCGGCGACTGCGCCCGGCCCTTGGGAGCTGCCAGCCGGAACGTCGACGGCGCGAACCCCAGGGCGAGCACCTCGTCCGCCTTGGCGCGCGAGTCCAGGAGCATGTCGCGACCGGTGATGCCGACGTCGAGGGTGCCCTCCCCGACGTAGATCGCGATGTCGCGCGGACGCAGGAAGAAGAACTCGACGTCGTTGTCAGGGTCCTGGACGACGAGGTCGCGGGTCGTGGCGCTGCGCAGGTAGCCCGCCTCGGCCAGCATCGCACGGGCGGGGTCGGCGAGCTGGCCCTTGTTGGGGACGGCGACGCGCAGCATGTCAGAGCCTCCGGTAGACGTCGTCGAGACTGATTCCGCTGGCCAGCATGAGGACCTGCAGGTGGTAGAGCAGCTGGGAGATCTCCTCCGCGGTGCGCTCGGGCCCCTCGTGCTCCGCGGCCATCCAGACCTCGGCAGCCTCCTCCACGACCTTCTTGCCGATCGCATGGACGCCCGCGTCGACAAGGCGGGTCGTGCCGGTCTCCTCGTCGCGGTAGGTCACCTTGCGGTTCAGCTCCGCGTAGAGCTCGTCGAACGTCTTCACCCGCCAAGCCTATTGACGACCGGGACGGTTCAGCCAATGCCCCTGCAGGCGCGCAGCACCAGTGCCGTGGAGATCGCTGCGGCGGCGGCCTCCGCACCCTTGTCCTCGGGCGATCCGGGCAGGCCCGCCCGGTCGAGGGCCTGCCGGTCGTTGTCGGTCGTGAGGACGCCGAACCCGATCGGCGTGCGGGTGTCGAGGGCGACGCGCGTCAGGCCGTCGGTGGTCGCCGTGGCCACGAACTCGAAGTGGGGCGTGCCGCCGCGGATGATCACGCCGAGGCAGACCACTGCGTCGACCGCCGGGTCCGCGGCGAGCTCCTGGGCCACCACGGGCAGTTCGAAGCTGCCGGGCACGCGGACCAGTCGGTGGGTCGCGCCCAGGCGATCGCACTCGCGCTCGGCCCCGGCGATCAGGCCGTTCATGACGACCTCGTGCCACGAGGCCGCGACGATCACGACTGACAGGCCCGAGCCGTCGACGTCGACGTCGGGGCTGCCAGCGCCGCTCACGTGGGACCTCCCGGCTGGAGCTCGTGACCCATGCGCTCGGCCTTGGTCTCGAGGTAGGCGGCGTTGTGCGGGTTCGCCGCCACGGTCAGGGGCACGCGCGCGACGATCGTCAGGCCGTAGCCCTCCAGGCCGGCCCGCTTCGCCGGATTGTTGGTGAGCAGTCTCATGCTGCGCACCCCGAGATCGGCGAGGATCGACGCGCCCACGCCGTAGTCGCGTGCGTCGGCAGGCAGCCCGAGGTCGAGGTTGGCGTCGACGGTGTCGCGCCCGGCGTCCTGCAGCGTGTAGGCCCTGAGCTTGTGCAGCAGTCCGATGCCACGACCCTCGTGGCCCTTGACGTACAGCACGACGCCGCGGCCCTCGTCGGCGACAGCATGCAGGGCCGCCTGCAGTTGCGGACCGCAGTCGCAGCGCAGGGACCCGAACACGTCGCCGGTGAGGCACTCGGAGTGGACGCGGACGAGGACGTCCTCGCCGTCGCCTATGTCGCCCTTGACGAGGGCCACGTGCTCCTGGCCGTCGATCTCGCTCAGGTAGCCGTGCGCCACGAAGTCTCCGAACTCCGTGGGCAGAGTGGCAACGGCGGCCTTCGTGACGAGGGACTCGTGCGCCCGGCGGAAGCGGATGAGGTCGGCGATCGAGATCATCAGCAGCCCGTGCTCGTCGGCGAACGCCCGGCACTGCGGTGCGCGCATCATGGTGCCGTCGTCGTTGACGAGCTCGCAGAGCGCGCCCGATGGGGTGAGCCCGGCCAGGCGGGCGAGGTCGACGGCTGCCTCGGTGTGTCCGGCGCGACGCAGGACACCGCCGGACACCGCGCGCAGGGGCATGACGTGCCCGGGGCGGGTGAGATCGAAGGGCTCGGTCGCGGTGTCGGACAGCACGCGGATGGTGTGCGCCCTGTCCTCGGCGGAGATGCCCGTGCCAGCAACCCTGCGGGCATCGACGCTCACGGAGTAGGCCGTGCCCTTGCGGTCCTCGTTGACCGCGGTCATCGGCGGAAGATTGAGACGATCGAGGATGTCGCCGGCCATTCCGACGCAGATGTACCCGGACGTGTAGCGGATCATGAAGGTGGTGAGTTCGCTCGTTGCGCACGAACCGGCGAAGATGAGGTCGCCCTCGTTCTCGCGGTCCTCGTCATCGACCACCACCACCGCCTCACCGCGCGCGACGGCCGCGATGGCCGCCTCGACGGAGTCCAGGCGCACACCATCCGTGCTGCGCGAGGCAGTCGAGCCCAAGACTGCAGTCCCCTCCGCGGCGACGGTGTCCTCCGTGTCGGAGAACAGCTCATCGGCCGGGATCATCGTTCCTCCACTGGATCAGTCGCTCGACGTACTTGGCCATCGCATCGACCTCGATGTTGACCGGATCCCCCACCCTACGAGTCCCGAGGATGGTCTCGGCCAGCGTGGTCGGGATGAGGGAGACGCGGAACGAGGCATCATCCACATCGACGACCGTGAGCGACACCCCGTCGACAGCGATGGAGCCCTTCTCGACCACGTAGCGAGCAAGACCGTCGGGCAGGGAGATCCGCATCACCGTCCAGTGCTCCGACGGCTCGATCGACTCGATGGCCCCGACTCCGTCGACGTGACCCTGGACCAGGTGCCCGCCGATGCGCGAGTCCATGCGGGCCGCACGCTCGAGGTTCACCTCGCTGCCCGGCTCGGCCGCGGCCAGTGACGTCCGCCTGAGCGTCTCGGCCATGACGTCGGCGGTGAAGGCGTCCGGCAGTGCATCGACGACGGTCAGGCACACGCCGTTGACGGCGATGGAGTCCCCGGGGCGCGTTCCCTCCATGACAACCGGGCCGCGCACGCGGATCCGCGAGGCGTCACCGAGGGAGTCGATCGCCTCGACTGTGCCGCGCGTCTCAACGATCCCGGTGAACATCGACCACTCCCTCCACGACCACATCCTCCCCCATCACGAGGGTTCGGCGAACGCGGACATCGACCATGGAGGAGAGTGCAGGCAGTGCCACGGGACCGTCGCCGAGGATGACGGGTGCCACGAACCACAGGATCTCATCGGCCAGACCCGCCTCGAGGAAGGCGGCTTCGAGCGTCGGACCCCCCTCGACCAGGACGTGCTGCACATCGCGGGCAGCGAGCACGCGCAGCAGGTCGGCGAGGTCGTGCCCGGAGAAGATGATCGTCTCCGCCGCGTCATCGAGGACCCTGGCACCGGATGGGACCGACCGGCACCCGGCCACGACCCGGATCGGCTGCCGAGGATGCAGTGCTCCGTCAGGTGTGCGCGCGGTGAGCACCGGATCGTCGGCCAGCACCGTGCCCGTCCCGACGACGATGGCGTCGACGCGCGACCTCCAGCGATGGGCCCACGCGCGGGACTCTGGACCGGAGATGGCCGTCGGTCCACCACCGGGGCCCGCGACACGGCCGTCGAGACTGACGGCGGACTTCAGCGTGACCAGCGGCCGGCCGTGGTGGCGCGCATGAAACCAGGCGCGCGCAGCCCACCGGGCGTCGTCCTCCCGCACCCCGGACACGAGCTCGACGCCGGCGGCGGCCAGCTCCGCGGCCCCACCACCTGAGTCGTCGCCCGGGTCGGCGACCGCGTAGACGACACGCTTCACTCCGGCATCCAGCAAGGCCTGCGTGCACGGACCGGTGCGTCCGGTGTGCCGGCAGGGCTCCAGGGTCACCACAGCCGTGGCGCCCCGGGCCCGATCCCCCGCATCGGCAAGGGCAACGACCTCAGCATGCGCGGTACCGGCTCCCCGATGATGACCGCGTCCGACGACCTCGCCGTCGTCGGCCACGATCACGCATCCGACACGAGGGTTCCCGCCGGTCATGACGTCCGGGCTCTCGGCCAGCTCGACGGCCTGGTCCATGTGACGGCCCCAGTCGGACTCCGCGTCCTGCGCAGGATCTGGGGCACCGTCACCCGGGGCTTGCGGGCTCACGGCAGCGCGGCGTTCTCGGCATCGGCGCGCAGCTGCTCGACCATCACGGCCGGATCGGCCGCGCGGAACACCGCGGAGCCTGCGACGAACACGTCGGCACCTGCGGCAGCCGCCTGCTCGATCGTGCCCGGCCCGATGCCGCCGTCGACCTGCACCCAGATGTCGGCGTCGGACGAGTCGGCGAGACGCCGCGCCTGGCGCACCTTGGGCAGCATGTCCTCCATGAAGGACTGACCGCCGAAGCCCGGCTCCACCGTCATGACGAGGATCATGTCGACGTGGCGGATGACCTCGCTGATCGCGTCGATCGACGTGCCCGGCTTCAGCGCCACTCCGACCCGGGCCCCCGCCGCGCGGATGTCCTTGGCCACGCGAACCGGGGCCCGGGCGGCCTCCACATGGAACGTGACGCTGCCGGCACCGGCCTCCGCGTAGCCCGGAGCCCAGCGCCCGGGGTCGTCGATCATCAGGTGGCAGTCGGCCGGCACGTCGATGTGCGACAGCAGGCGCTCGACGACCGGCAGCCCGAACGTGAGGTTGGGCACGAAGTGGTTGTCCATGACGTCCAGGTGCACCCAGTCGGCCACCGAGGCGATCCGCGCGACCTCGTCGGCAAGCCGCGCGAGGTCGGTGTTCAGGACGCTGGGAGAGATCTGCATGCCCACGACAGGCAGGCTATCGCTGGCAGCGCCGGAACCGGTGTCCGTGGGGCCCGACGCTCGCCGGACGCACCCGGTCATCAGCGGCAGCAGCCCGGCGCCAAGGATGGTGGCATGGAATCCCTCGACCCCAGAGCACTGCAGACCCGACATGAGGCCGCCATCGCCGTGGCGCGGGAGGCCGGTGCCGTCGCCCTGCACCACTTCCGAAATCTCGGTGCCCTCACTGTCGAGAGCAAGGGGGTCCAGGACCCGGTCAGCGAGGCGGATCGCGAGACGGAGGAGGTGATCAGGTCCCGCCTCACCGCTGAGTTCCCCGAGGACGCCTTCGTCGGAGAGGAGACCGGTGCGACAGGAGTCGACCCCGCTCGCGGGACCTGGGTCGTCGATCCCATCGACGGCACGCAGCCGTTCCTCCTCGGCCTGCCGACGTGGTGCGTCTCGATCGCATACGTGCACTCCGGTGACATCCGCATCGGCGTCATCTACAACCCTGTCACCGACGAGCTCTACTCGGCACGCCGCGGGTGCGGCGCGACACTCGACGGCACTGCCATGCGGGTGAGCACCGCACAGCGGCTCAGCGAGGGACTCACGGGCCTGGGGTGCTCCTCGCGTACAACGCCGCAGGACCTGGCCTTCATCGCCGAGCACCTGCGCGCGGCCGGGGGCATGTTCCACCGCGTCGGCTCGGGTGCCCTGACCCTGGCGTACGTCGCGACCGGCCAGCTCATCGGCTACGTCGAGATGCACATCAATGCATGGGACTGCCTCGCCGCGATCCTTCTCGTGGAAGAGGCCGGTGGTCGCGCGACTCCCTTCCTGGCCGAGAACGGTGTCACCGGTGGCGGCCCCATCGTGGCGAGCGCACCCGGGGTGTTCGACGAGCTGCGCGGAATCCTGCCGACAACCTGATCAGCGCCCCGGAATCACCCACGCGGGCTCGGGACCGCCCGCCAGAGGCCGACTGCGGGATCCAGCGACCCCACGACCGCGACGATCGGGACGGCAAGCACCGGGAGCACGGGCACCAGGTCGACGCCGCAGGCCGCTGCCAGCAGGATCTGCGGAACCGCGATGGCCAGCCATGCGACCGTGACGACCACGATGCGGTGCCCACGGTCCGCAGCATCAGCGAGGCACTCGCGCGTGACGACGGCCGCGATACCCGCCGCCGCGACAGCGCCCGGAGTGCAGGCAACGGCAATCGCCACGAGTGATGTGCGATCACCGATCAGGGCCGGGAGCGCGGACAGTACGAGTGCGGCGAGCACACCGAGGGCGATCAGGACCGGATGCGCCGGGCGCCGCAGGACGTCGACCAGCCGCGCGCGGGGCGGTACCACGATGACGTCCGGGTCCGGGATCATCATCACGCGCCGAGCCTGCTCCAGGCGCGCGAAGTGCTCAGGATCGCCGCCGACGTCCGGGTGCGCGATTCGCGCCCACATGCGCCACGCGTGGCGCACCGTGGCCGGCGTCGCCTCACACGGGACACCCAGCAGCAGCGCCGCCTCGGCACGGGTCATGCGCACTCGGGGCTGCACGCCCTCATCCTGTCGCGGTCACGCGGTGTCCGCACGCAGGACGCCTGCGGCACCCCCGACGTCCCTACTCCGGGAGCCGGCGCAGGACAGCGAGGAACATGCCGTCCGTGCCATGCCGATGCGGCCACAGCTGGACGGTGGGCCCCGGGCCGAGGTCGTCGACCTCCGGCAGGAGGGCACGGGCGTCCTCGAGAACGACATCGTCGCGACCGCGCAGCACGTCATTGACGACGAACTCCGTCTCTGCGAGGTGCGGTGAGCACGTCACGTACGCCACCACGCCACCCGGCCGCACTGCGTTGAGAGCCGCGCGCAGGAGGTCCCGCTGCAGGCCGCCGAGTGCCGCGAGGTCGGCAGGCGTGCGCCGCCACCGGGACTCCGGGCGACGCCGCAGTGCACCCAGGCCTGTGCAGGGCGCATCGAGGAGGACCCGATCGAACACCTGCTCGCCCCAGGGCTCGTGCCGCGCATCGCCCGTGACGACGACAGCACCCGCGTCGGCCCCGAGGGATGCCTGGACGAGCGCAGCACGGTGCGGATGCTGCTCGACCGCGACGAGATGGCCCCCGGTGTCAGCGGCCAGCCCGGCCAGCAGGGCCGCCTTGCCGCCCGGACCGGCGCACATGTCGAGCCACCGGCCGGAGTCGTCGGGGACTTCCGCCCGCGACAGGGCCAGGGCGACCAGCTGGCTTCCTTCGTCCTGGACCCCGGCACGACCCTCGCGCACGCACGCGAGGGACTCCGGGGCACCCTCCACGAGGGTGCCGCCCAGCGGCGACCAGCGCGCGGCCGAGACCTCGGGCAGGGCGAGCAGCTCGGCGACGTCCATGCGACCGGGACGAGCGACAAGGGACGGACGCGCAGCAGTGTCGTCGGCCTCGAGCAGTGCCGCGAGCTCACCTGCTCGATCGCCCAGTGCCGAGCGCAGTGCGCGCACGATCCACGCCGGATGCGACCAGCGGGTCGCGAGCCACTCGACGTCGTCGTCGGCGCGAACCGCACGCAGGATCTGCTCCCAAGCGGCATCGTCGTGTGCCGCCACCTTGCGCAGCACCGCGTTCACGAACCCGGCCCGTGCCGCGGCCCCGGGCTTGGCACCCTGTTCCCGTGCCAGCGTGCACGAGGAGTCGACAGCCGCATGATCGGGCACGCGCATCGACAGGATCTGATGCGCGCCGAGTCGCAGGATGTCGAGCATGACCGGCTCGACCTTCTCCAGCGGCCGATCGACACACTGCCCGAGGATCGCGTCGTACCAGCCGCGCATGCGCAGCGTCCCGTAGGCCAGCTCCGTGGCGAAGCCAGCGTCGCGTCCGGCGAGTCCCTCGCTGCTCAGGATCCGCGGGAGTTCGAGGTTGGCGTACGCGTCGTCCTCGCGCACCGCCCTGAGCAGCTCCAGGGCTGCGCGCCTGGGCCGGTCGGTCATGCGTCGACCCCACCGGCACCGAGAACGGCCCCCGTGTCGATCCGCGCTCCGCGCGCCCAGTCGGCAGCCGGCATCTCCCGCTTGCCCGATGGTCGCACGACGCCGAGTCGCACCGGATCCGTGAGCGTCCCGACCACGACATCGCGCTTGCCCACCTGCAGCTCGCCGGGAGCCAGACCGCGCACGTCGTCGTCGGCGAGGACCTCGACAGGACCCAACCCGAGCCGCTCGCCGACCGCGATCGTCCATGCGCCGGGGGCAGGTGTGCAGGCCCGCACCTGACGGTCGACGGCGAAGGCCGGGACGTCCCACCGCACGGCAGCATCGTCGACCGTGATCTTCGGGGCCAGGGAGGGCTCACCGACCTGCGCAACAGGCGCAGCGGAGCCGGACGCGATCACGTCGAGGGTGTCGATGAGCAGATCCGCGCCGACGTCGGCAAGGCGGGCCAGAAGGGTGCCGGAGGTGTCGTCGGGAGAGATCTCCTCGATGACCGTGCCGAAGACAGGCCCCGTGTCGAGTCCCTCCTCCAGCAGGAAGGTCGACGCGCCCGTGACCTCGTCGCCGCGCCAGATCGCATGCTGCACCGGAGCTGCGCCGCGCCACCGCGGCAGCAGGGAGAAGTGCAGGTTGATCCAGCCGCGCACCGGGATCACCAGGGCATCCGGCGGCACGAGTCCGCCGAACGCGACGATCGGCGCGACATCCGGCCGACGCGCGCGCAGCCACTCCAGCGTGTCCGGATCGCGCATGGACGTCGGCTTGAGCACATCCACGCCCGCAGCCGACGCCAGCATCGCCACCGGGGATTCGGCGACACTGCGACCCCTGCCGGACCGCGCATCCGGACGCGTGATGACGCCCACCACCTCATGGGGCGAGGCGAGGAGTCGTCCTAGCGCAACAGCAGCGACGTCCGGCGTGCCGGCGAAGACGCAGCGCACCGACTACAGCCAGCGGGAGGAGATGGAATGCGGACTGATGCGCACATCAGGCGCCGGCTCGCCGAACCACTCGGACTGGCGGATCTGGCGCATCGCCTCCTTGCGCATCTCCGGATCCAGGCGGTCGATGAACAGGATGCCGTCGAGGTGGTCGGTCTCGTGCTGGATGGCCCGGGCGAGAAGCTCGGTGCCCTCGATCACCACAGGCTCCCCGTGCATGTTCATGCCCTTCGCCACCACACGTCGGGATCGAGGGGTGTCGAACGACAGATCCGGAAGGGACAGGCAGCCCTCGTCACCGTCCATCATCTCGTCGGACAGATCGAGGTCCGGATTCACCAGGTGCCCCGGCTCCTCGTCGACCCAGTACGTGAAGACGCGCAGCGAGACGCCGATCTGAGGTGCAGCGAGCCCGGCACCCGGCGCATCCATCATCGTCTCGGTCAGATCCTTGACGAGTTTGCGCAGCTCCTTGTCGAACGTCACGACGGGTGCAGCAGGAGTCCGCAGGACGGGATCCCCGAAGAGCCGGATCGGCTGGATGGCCATACGGGCGAGTGTAGACAGCGTGCGTCACGGGCATCACGCGCGTCCGACGTCGCCGTGCTGGGGACCTAGACCGACCTCGGGTCCATGTGCACGTGCACCGGACGGTTGCGTCCCTCGGCGGATCGCGTCGAGGTGACCGCCGCCAGCTCCCGACCCAGACGGACACCGTGACGGCGGTCGACGACGACGAGCCCGCGCTGACGCTCCGGATCCTGCCGGGTGGGATCGGGCACCGGCCCGAGCAGCCGGTGGGGAACACGCAGACGGACGACGACGTCCGCGATGTCTGGCCCCAGGCCCACCAGCGCCGCCATGCGCGTCGACGGAGGAAGGCCGGCGGACTGGCGCTCCCCGAGATCGCGGTCGGCCAGCCAGGGGGCGTCCCACCGCACCAGCGCCTGAACCGCGGGCAGGGCGTTGTCGGCGTTGATGACCACGGGTGCCCCCGGTGCCGCCAGGCACGCAGCCGCGAACCAGCGCCGGGAGGCCTCCTCCTGAGCGTCGAGGCTCGGGCGACCCAACTGCGCTCGCGCGTCGAGGAGCAGCACGGCCCGGTAGCCGCCCGGTGCAGCAGGCTCGGCTCCCGCGGTGGCCACGACGATGGCCGGCTCAGGTGGGACCTCCACCAGGCGGTGATCTCCGCTGCTGCTCAGCACGGCGACACCTGGGAACGCCCGGCCGATCTCCTCGACGGTTCGCTCGGCCCCGATGGTCACGGCCCGCAGCTGACGGCTGCCGCAGTGGGGACACGACCAGGCCCCGTGCAGCGCACCGCACCAGGTGCAGGCGGGCGGGCCCGTACGCCCGCGGAGCATGAGCGGGCCGCCGCACGCGCAGCGGGCCGGGGTGCGGCATGCCTGACAGGCGAGGGCGGGCACGTAGCCTCGCCGTGAGACCTGGACGAGGACAGGCCCGACCATCAGGGCCTGGCGCGCGGTCTCCCATGCGGTATGGGTCACGCGTGCCGCAGCCGCGGCTGCGTCCCGGGCATCGTCCTGCTCCGTCAGGGCGCGCACCTGCGGAGCGCGTGCGGCGATGACGGAACGGCTTGCCGCGACCGACTTCGCCCATCCGGTGCGCACCCACTGGTGCGTCACCACAGTGCGTGCCGGCGATCCCACCACCAGGTGGCAGCCGGACAGGTGCGATCGCAGTGCCGCGACGTCGCGCGCGTTCCAGTACGGAGCCTGAGGGTCGATCAGCGAGTCGTCACCGTCATCCCACACGACGATCAGCCGCAGATCAGCCACCGGCGCGAAGACGCTCGCGCGCGTGCCGACGACGACGCGCGCACCTCCACGCAGGATGCGCAGGAACTCGCGATACCGGCGCTCGGGCCCCATGTCGGCGGTGAGCTGTGCGACGGCGCGGTTCGCAGTCGCCTCCGCCAGCCGCGCCACCACGCGTTCGACGTCGTGCGCGTCAGGAACAACGACGATGACCGCCCCACGCTGGCCGCTGGTCGCCGCATCCACGAGCGCTGCGACGTCTGAGCTCCAGTCGGTCGCGGGTGCCACCGACCACACGGCCCGCACGGGCACATCGGCATCGGCCGATGCGATCCGCCGCAGCAGGGCCGGACCTGCCGTGTAGTCCTGCCAGCCGGAATCGTCCGGATGCGGCGTGGACCGCCACCCGCATACGGGCACTGCCGTCTTCTCAGCCCGCGCATGCCGCGGAGGGACCGCAGACCGGACGACGTCGCTGAAAGTGCCGGCCCAGCGCTCGGCAACGGCCTGAACCAGCGCGAGGGTCTCATCCGTGAGCACCGGCTCCGGGCCCATCACGCGCTCGATCGGGCGCAGCTCCCCCTCATGGCTCGAGACATCGCTGCGGCCGACCACCATGGCGTTGACGAGCCGCCCGGCGAAGCGCACGCGCACGCGGGACCCGATGTCGACCTGCTCGGCGAGGCCGGGCGGCACGAGATAGTCGAACGGTCGGTCGAGGTGGGGAACGGCAGAGTCGATGCGCACCTGCACCACCGGGCCCGAACCGGTGCGCGTCTCGCGGACGACGGCCGGGCTCATGGCGCGATCATGCCGGACCGCCCGGACGGTGGCTCAATCTCGCCGGTGAAGGGGGCCGGTGCTCGGCGAAAGCGGATCACATCCCCGGACAAGGCCGCTTCCCGGATCAATTCTGCGGAATTGATCCGGGAAGCGGATGAAATCGGAGCGGGTCAGGTGGTGGCGGCGGCCTTCAGGGCCTCGGCGCGGTCGGTGGCCTCCCAGGTGAACGTCGGGCCCACGGCCGTGCGCTTCGCCGGATCCTCGCTGTCGAGCAGGATGTTGCTGCCCTGCGGCCGGCCGAAGTGGCCGTACGCACTCGTCGTGCGGTAGATCGGCCGCAGCAGGTCCAGGTCGCGGATGATCGCGGCCGGGCGCAGGTCGAACACCGACAGCACGGCCTCCTGGATCCGCTCGTCCGGCACGACTCCGGTGCCGAACGTCTCGACGAAGACGCCCACCGGATGGGCCTTGCCGATGGCGTAGGCCACCTGCACCTCGCAGCGCGTGGCCAGGCCGGCGGCGACGACGTTCTTCGCGACCCACCGCATGGCGTACGCGGCGGAGCGGTCGACCTTCGACGGGTCCTTGCCGGAGAAGGCGCCGCCACCGTGCCGCGCCATGCCGCCGTACGTGTCGACGATGATCTTGCGACCCGTCAGACCGGCATCACCCATCGGTCCGCCGATCTCGAATCGGCCCGTCGGGTTCACGAGCAGCCGGTAGTCGCGCGAGTCGAGGTCGATGAGGTCGAGCACCGGGTCGACGACGTGCCGCTTGATGTCCGGGGTCAGCATGGTGTCGAGGCTGACGTCCTTGGCGTGCTGCGACGACACCACGACCGTGTCGATGCGCACGGGGCGGTCGTTCTCGTCGTACGCGATGGTGACCTGGGTCTTGCCGTCAGGACGCAGATAGGGCACGGTTCCGTCCTTGCGCACCTCCGTCAGCCGCTCTGCCAGGCGCTGCGCGATATGGATCGGCAGGGGCATGAGCTCAGGGGTGTCGTCGCAGGCGTAGCCGAACATCAGGCCCTGGTCGCCCGCACCCTGGCGGTCCAGCGGGTCGGAGCTGCCCTCGGCGCGCTCCTCGAATGCATCGTCGACGCCCTGGGCGATGTCGGGCGACTGCTTGCCGATCGACACCGAGATGCCGCACGACTCCCCGTCGAATCCCTTGACCGAGGAGTCGTAGCCGATACCGAGGACGGTCTGCCGCACCAGGCCCATCACGTCGGCGTAGCCGTTCGTCGTGACCTCGCCGGCGACGTGGACCTGACCGGTGGTGAGCATGGTCTCGACCGCCACCCGACTCCTGGGGTCCTGGCGGAGCAGGTCGTCGAGGATGGCATCGCTGATCTGATCGGCCATCTTGTCCGGATGGCCCTCGGTGACCGACTCGGAGGTGAAAAGGCGATGTGACACGGAACTTCTCTCCCTTGCTGACGTCGTTCGCAGCCCCACTGGTGGATCCGCGCTTGCCCATCGGGCCTGGTCTGCTCCCGGAGCACCCCACCGCGTCTGGAGGGTTGCCGACCAGCGAGCCGGGACTTGTCGCTGGTACTCGTGACCGACGAGAACACTACCCCAGCACCACCCAGATCGCGCTCACGGCACGCACCCCAGTGCCACAGGGGCCGGGATACCGCGGTGGTCAGACCTGCCGGGCGAGGACGGCGTCCCACACCGCGTCGGCCACCTCGGCCTTGCCGGTCCGGGGCACCTCGCGCTGACCGCCCCCGGCGTCGAGGATCACCACCTCGTTGGTGGGCCGGCCGAACACCGCCTCGCCGGAGACGTCGTTGACGACCAGCAGGTCGCAGCCCTTGCGCTCCAGCTTGGCCCGACCGAGCCGCAGCAGGTCAACCGCGTCCGTGGGCGTCTCCGCCGCGAAGCCGACGATGACGGGCGCAGGACCCCGACGCCGCCGGACGAGGTCGGCGAGGACGTCGACGGTCTGCTCGAGGTGGAGGTCCACCCCGTCTGCTCCGTCCTTCTTGACCTTCGCCTGCTCTGCCTGCGGCCGGAAGTCCGCGACCGCTGCGGCCATGACGACGACGTCATGGTCGCCAGCCTGTTCGACCATGGCGCGGTGCAGGTCCTCGGCGGACTCCACGCGCACGACCAGCGCACCGGCCGGGGGGTCGACGTCCATGGTGGCGGCGACGAGGGTCACCTGCGCTCCGCGGGACAGGGCCGTGCGGGCGAGCTCGACGCCCTGGATCCCGCTGCTGCGGTTGCCGATGAAGCGCACCGGGTCCCAGGCCTCGCGAGTGCCGCCCGCGCTGATGAGGATCCGGAGGCCGGCGAGATCGGACGCGGCCGGACGTCGCAGGAGGTCCAGCGCCGCCGCGACGATGGCCGACGGATCCGGCAGCCGTCCCGGGCCGGAGTCGGCTCCCGTGAGTCGCCCTGTCGCGGGCTCCAGGACGCGCACACCGCGCTCGCGCAGGAGCGCCACGTTGCGCTGGGTCGCCGGGTGCAGCCACATCTCCGTGTGCATGGCGGGAGCCATCAGGACGGGGGCGCGTGCCGTGAGCAGCACGTTCGTCAGGAGGTCGTCGGCCAGGCCCTGAGCGCTCCGGGCCAGCAGGTCGGCTGTCGCCGGGGCGACCAGGACCAGATCGGCCTGCTGGCCCAGCCGCACGTGGGGCACGTCGGAGGCGGAGGTCCAGACGTCGGTCGCCACCGACCTGCCGGACAGCGCCTCCCAGGTCGCCAGGCCGACGAACCTCAGGGAGGAGGCAGTCGGGACGACGGTGACGTCGCAGCCAGCCTCGCGAAGGCCGCGCAGGACCTCCGCGGCCTTGTACGCGGCTATCCCGCCGGCCACGCCGAGCACGACCCGGCCGGGCATGGGATCAGGCTCCGGAGTCGTCCGTGAACGGGTCGGCGACGGCGAACGGATCGGCGGACTCGGCGGCCGCGACCGCGACGATCTCGTCGGGGTTGATCGGCTCGCTGGTCAGCAGGCCCGCGTCGATCTCGCGCAACGCGATCGACAGCGGCTTCTCCTGCACGTGCGTCTCGACGAGCGGCCCGACGTACTCCAGCAGGCCCTCGCCGAGCTGGGAGTAGTAGGCGTTGATCTGACGCGCCCGCTTGGAGGCGTAGATCACCAGCGAGTACTTGGAGTCGGTCTTCTCCAGGAGCTGGTCGATGGAGGGATGGGTGATGCCCTCGGGTCGGGTCGCACTCTTCACGTCAGGGCCTCACTGTGGGAAACATGGACGGGTCGGACGGGTCGGACTGGTCAGGCTGGTCAGGCTGGATCTGCAGGGGGGCTGCCAGAATCGCCGACGGCCAAGTCTAGCAAGGCCCGCGCGCACTCCCCGACGTCGGCGTTCACGAGCACCCGGTCGAACTCCGGCGCCGCAGCCAGCTCCTCCCGCGCGGCGGCCAGCCGTCGAGCGACCGCCTCGGGGGATTCGGTGCCTCGGCCCGCCAGCCGCGCCTCAAGCACCTCCCACGAGGGGGGTGCGAGGAACACCAGCAGGGCTCCGGGCACTCGCTCGCGCACCTGACGGGCCCCCTGGACCTCGATCTCCAGCAGGACGGGGATCCCCCGGGCGAGCCGCTCCCGGACCGGGCCGCTCGGCGTGCCGTAGCGATGCCCCGCAAAGGCAGCCCACTCCAGGAGCCCGTCGGTGGCCACGAGCCGATCGAACTCCGCGTCGTCGACGAAGAAGTACTCACGGCCGTCCTGCTCACCGGCTCTCGGTGCGCGCGTAGTGGCACTCACCGAGAGCCAGATGCTCGAGTCCAGTTCGAGAGCCCGCGCCACCACGGTGCTCTTGCCCACCCCTGAGGGCCCCGACACGACCACGAGGGGAGCCGTGGCCGGTGGGTGCGCCGTCATCCGCGCTCCTCGAGCACGGCGATCAGCGCCGCTCGCTGCCGCTCCCCCAGTCCCTGGATCCGACGGCTCCGCGCGATGCCCACGGACTCCATGATGCGATCGGCGCGCACCGGCCCGATCCCGGGCACCGCCTCGAGCAGCCACGACACCCGCATCGTGGCCCACACAGGCTCGTCGGCCGCGCCGCGCAGCACGTCGACAGGATTCAGCGAGCGATCGCGCAGGGCGGCGCGCACCCGGGCCCGCTCCTGACGCGTGGCGAGGGCCTTCACCAGAGCCTGCGACCGCTGCTCGTCGGTACGGGCGGGTGCCTGCGTCATGCCCGGCCGGCCAGGGACGCGGCGATGGCCTCCGCCGCGACCCGGGGGTCGGGCGCGGCAGTGATCGGCCGGCCGACGACGAGGAGGTCGGCCCCGTCGGCGATGGCCTGCTCCGGGGTCGCCACGCGCTGCTGATCATCGAGGGATGCCCCAGCTGGCCGCACGCCGGGCGTGATCAAGGTGACGTCGTCCGGCACGACCGCCCGCACCGCCGCCACCTCCTGCGGCGAGCAGACGATCGCACGCGCCCCGGCGGCGACGGACAGCCGGGCGAGGCGCACGACGGCATCGCGTGAGGGCCCCTGCAGGCCCACCGCAGCGAGGTCGTCCTCCGCCAGCGATGTCAGCACGGTCACCGCCGTGATGCGGGTCTCCGGCAGGGCCTGCGCAGCAGCAGCGATCATGGCTGCCCCGCCGGAGGCATGCACGGTCAGGAAGGTCGGACGCAGATGGGCGACTGCCTCGGCCGCGCCGCGCACAGTAGCGGGGATGTCGTGCAGTTTCAGGTCGAGGAACACGTCGATGCCGGAATGTCCGGCCCTGGCCGCAGCCTCCCGCGCCGCACTGACCGCCTGGGCCCCATCGCGGCAGTACACCTCGAGCCCCACCTTGAGGGTCGAGACGACTGGGGCCACCGCCTGCGACCAGTCAGCCAGCACCGCGAGTGAGGGAGCGTCCATCGCCACAGCGATGGGCGCCCACTCACTCGGTGATGAAGTCGAAGTCATCGTCCGCCTCCGTTCGGGAGTCGGCCGGACGATGCGCGAAGGAGACGGCGTCACGGAAGCGGGCGAACCCGCGCGCACCCAGGGCGCGCTGCAGCTCATGCTGCACGCGAATGGGTGCCGACGGATCGTGGAACACCGCGGTGCCCACGGACACAGCATCAGCGCCGGCCAGGACCAGCTCCAGCGCATCGTTGCCGCTGCGCACCCCGCCCATGCCGATGATCGGCAGATCGCGGAAGGCCTGCCGGATCTGCCAGATGCACCGCACGGCCACCGGACGGATGGCCGGGCCGGACAGACCGCCCGTGATCCCGGCGAGGTGGGGTCGCATGGTGTCGGTGTCGATGACCATCCCCAGGACCGTGTTGATGACCGAGACGCCCGTGGCACCTGCCCGCACGACTGCATCGGTGATCTCGACGATGTCGGTGACGTCGGGTGACAGCTTGGCGAACAGCGGCATGCGGGGATCACTCTGGCGGCGCACCGCGTTCACGACATCGGCCGCCGTGCCAGCACGGCAGGCGAACACCTGTCCGCGGTCCTCGACATTGGGGCACGAGATGTTGACCTCGATCGCGCCGACGCTGCGCGAGGTGCGCAGCCGGGCGGCGAGCTTGCCGTACTCATCGACCGTGCTGCCGGCAATGGAGACGATGACCCGTGCGCCCCGCTCTTCGAGCCAGGCAAGGTCATGCTCGATGAACCGGTCGATGCCCGGGCCCTGCAGGCCGATGGAGTTGAGCATGCCGCTCGGTGTCTCAGCCATTCGCGGCGTTGCGCGCCCCGACCGTGGATTGAGCATGACGCTCTTGGTCACGATGCCACCGATGGTGGTGATGTCGAAGAACTGGTCGAGTTCGCGGCCCGCAGCAGCGCAGCCGGATGCCGTCAGGATGGGTGCCGGGAGGTACAGACTGCCGAGCGTCGTGCTCATGTCGACGTTCGGCAACGCGGTGTCACCCAGCGGAGCGTGGGAGATGAGTGCACGTGTCATCAGTGGCCTCCGCCCGTCGGTGCGCCAAGAGTGTCAGCAGGCACAGTGCCGATGTCGGCCCATCGCACGCGATCACCCCGGAACACTGGACCCTCGACGCATGAGCGCAGCATGCGAGTGACACCGTCCTCGCCGATCACCGGCAGGACACACGTCATGCACACACCGATGCCGCATGCCATCGCCTCTTCGACCGCACACTGGCTGTAGGCCTGGCGGGACGAGGCGATCTGTGCGACCCGCTGCAGCATGCCCATGGGTCCACATGCGTACACGACGGCGGCATCACTGGCATCCATCACCGATGCGAGCAGGTCGGTGACCCGGCCGCGCTGGCCGAGGGACCCATCGTCGGTGGTGATCGTGAGCGTCGATGCCAGTCGCTTGAGCTCCAGGGCGCCGAAGAGCTTCTCCTCCGTGGCCGCCCCGAGGAGCACGTCGACGCGGCAGCCGCGCTCGCGCAGCTGATCGGCGAGCATGAACAGGGGGGCGGACCCGTAGCCACCGCCCACCAGGACGGTCGATACCGCCTGCTTGGGCAGAACGTAGGGGCGCCCCAACGGGCCGACGATGTCGATCGGGTCGTGACGGCGCCGGTCGACCAGCCACTGCGTGCCCTTGCCGTGCACGCTCACCACGATGTCGAGCGTTCCGCCGTAGACGCCACGGGACTGCACCTGGTGGATGGCGAAGGCGCGCCGCAGGAGCATGCTCGACTCCTCCCCGCCGATGCCGAGGGTCACGAAGTGACCCGGACGGGCGTTCTCGGAGATCCCCGGGGCCGTCAGCGACATCACGTAGTACGAGCCGGCGCGCCTCACGTCGAGGATCTGGCCCTTCACCTGCACGACCATCGTCAGCGGCCTCCCTCGGTTGCGACGGCGTCGCGCAGTCGCGCGAGATCGGAAGCGTGCTCCTGAAGCGATCGCACCGAGGGCTCCTCGTGCTGCAGGGAGTCGATGCCCTGCACGGCGGCCGCGAGCCCCTGGACCGTCGTGATGCACGGTACCCCGCGCACGACGGCGGCCGTGCGGATCTCGTAGCCGTCGAGCCTCGGCCCGACGCCGTACGGGGTGTTGACGATGAGCTGGATGTCTCCGGAGATGATCGCATCGACCGTCGTGGGTTCCCCGTTCGGACCGCGACCCTCGTGCTGCTTGCGCAGCTCGTCGACCGGAACCCCGTTGCGACGCAGGACGGCCGCCGTGCCGGAGGTCGCCACGATGCGGAATCCCAGATCAGCGAGCCGCTTGATCGGAAAGATCGCGTTGCGCTTGTCGCGGTTCGCGAGGGACACGAAGGCCGCCCCCGACGTCGGCAGCCCGCCGCTGTAGGCGGCGTCCTGCGACTTGGCGAACGCGGTGCCGAAGGAGTCGTCGATCCCCATCACCTCGCCGGTGGACTTCATCTCCGGCCCGAGGACGGTGTCGACCCCGTGGAACCGCCCGAAGGGCAGCACCGCCTCCTTGACCGAGATCGCCGCACCCTGGGGCAGGGTGCCGCCGTCGCCTCGGGCCGGGAGGATGCCGGCCGCTCGGAGGTCGGCGATCGACTCCCCCACCATGACGCGGGCCGCGGCCTTGGCCACAGGAACCGCGGTCGCCTTGGACACGAAGGGCACGGTCCGGGAGGCGCGGGGGTTCGCCTCGAGCACGTACAGCAGGTCCCCGGCCATCGCGTACTGGACGTTGAGCAGGCCACGGACCCCCACCCCGCGTGCGATTGCGAGCGTGGCCGCCCGGATGCGCTCGATGTCCTCCGCTCCCAGGGTGATCGGGGGAAGGGCGCACGCGGAGTCGCCGGAGTGGATGCCCGCCTCCTCGATGTGCTCCATGACGCCGGCGAGATACAGCTCCTCGCCGTCGAACAGGCCGTCGACGTCGATCTCCACGGCATCGTCGAGGAACCGATCCACGAGAACGGGGTGGTCCGGCGTGATCTGGGTCGCGCGCGAGAGGTAGTCGGCCAGCATGTCGTCGTCGTAGACGATCTCCATGCCCCGACCGCCGAGGACGTAGCTCGGCCGTACCAGGACCGGATAGCCGACGTCGGCGGCGATCGCCCGCGCCTCCTCGAAGGTGAACGCGGTGCCGTGCTTCGGGGCCAGGAGTCCCGCCTCGGCCAGGACACGGCCGAAGGCCCCGCGCTCCTCTGCCAGGTGGATCGACTCCGGGCTCGTGCCGATGATGGGCACGCCCGCGTCCTTCAGCCGCTGGGCCAGGCCGAGGGGGGTCTGGCCGCCGAGCTGGACGATGACGCCGACGAGGGTTCCTGCCTGCTGCTCGGCGTGCACGACCTCGAGGACGTCCTCGAGGGTCAGCGGCTCGAAGTACAGGCGGTCCGATGTGTCGTAGTCGGTCGACACCGTCTCGGGATTGCAGTTGACCATGATCGTCTCGTAGCCGGCATCACGCAGGGTAAGCGCCGCGTGGACGCACGAGTAGTCGAACTCGATTCCCTGACCGATCCGGTTGGGCCCCGACCCGAGGATGATCACCTTGCGGCGGTCGCTCGGCTCAGCCTCGTTCTCCTCGTCGTACGCCGAGTAGTGGTACGGCGTGCGTGCTGCGAACTCGGCAGCACACGTGTCGACCGTCTTGTAGACCGGGCGGATGCCGTACTCGTGCCTCATCTCGCGGATCTCGTGCTCGGCGAGACCGCGCAGGGCGGCGAGCTGGGCGTCCGAGAATCCCATCCGCTTCGCTCGCCGCATGAGACGCAGATCGAGAGAGTCCGCGGCTCGCACGGCGTCGGCCGTCTCGTTGATCTGGCAGATCTGGTCGAGGAACCACGGGTCGATGTTCGTGGCCTCGTGCACCGCGTCGATCCCGGCACCCGCCCAGAGGGCCTGCTGCACCCAGGCGAGCCGCCCGTCGCGCGGCACGCGCATGGCCTCGAGCAGCGCCGGCACGTCGACGTCGCCCGGGCTCACCGGCCACGAGAACACCGCGTCGGGTCGCTCGAGCGAGCGCAGCGCCTTCTGCAGCGCCTCCGGGAAGTTGCGGCCGATGGCCATCGCCTCCCCCACGCTCTTCATCGTCGTCGTGAGGGTCGGATCGGCGTTCGGGAACTTCTCGAAGGCGAACCGCGGCACCTTGACCACGATGTAGTCGAGCGTCGGCTCGAACGAGGCGGGGGTCTCCTGCGTGATGTCGTTGGGGATCTCGTCGAGCGTGTAGCCGATGGCGAGCCGGGCGGCGATCTTCGCGATCGGGAAGCCCGTCGCCTTGGACGCCAGCGCCGACGACCTCGACACGCGCGGGTTCATCTCGATAACGATGAGCCGACCGTCGTCGGGGTTCACGGCGAACTGGATGTTGCAGCCTCCGGTGTCGACGCCGACCGCACGGATGATGTCGATGCCGACGTCGCGCAGCCGCTGGTACTCGCGGTCGGTGAGAGTCAGGGCCGGGGCCACCGTGATGGAGTCACCCGTGTGCACGCCCATGGGGTCGACGTTCTCGATCGAGCACACCACGACGACGTTGTCATGCCGATCGCGCATGAGTTCGAGCTCGTACTCCTTCCAGCCGATGATCGACTCCTCCAGCAGCACCTCCGAGGTCGGGCTCGCCTGCAGCCCGGCTCCCGCGATGCGGCGGAGATCAGCCTCGTCGTAGGCGATGCCGGAGCCGGCGCCGCCCATGGTGAACGAGGGCCGCACGACGACGGGGTACCCGAGGTCACCCACCGCCGCGAGGCAATCATCGAGTGAATGGCAGATCGCCGATCGCGCACTCTCGGCGCCGACCTGCTCGACGATGCCGCGGAACAGCTCCCGGTTCTCGCCGCGCTCGATCGCATCGACATCGGCGCCGATCAGCTCGACGCCGTACTTCTCCAGCACACCGTTGCGGTGCAGGGCCATCGCGGTGTTCAGGGCAGTCTGGCCGCCGAGGGTCGGCAGGAGGGCATCCGGGCGCTCCTTGGCGATGATGCGCTCGACGAACTCAGGCGTGATGGGCTCGATGTAGGTGGCGTCGCTGAACTCCGGATCCGTCATGATCGTTGCGGGATTGGAGTTCACGAGCACCACGCGCAGGCCCTCGGCGCGGAGGACCCGACATGCCTGGGTGCCCGAGTAGTCGAACTCGCAGGCCTGGCCGATGACGATCGGGCCGGAGCCGATCACCATCACCGACCTGATGTCGTCGCGACGCGGCATCAGGCGCTCCGTCCTTCCCGGGCTCGGGTCATGAGGGTGGCGAACTCGTCGAACAGGTAGTCGGCATCGTGCGGGCCAGCCGCCGCCTCAGGGTGGTACTGGACGCTGAAGGCCGGGACGTCCAGGCAACGCAGGCCCTCGACGACATCGTCGTTCAGGCACACATGGCTGACGACGGCGCGTCCGTACGGGGTTTCGAACTCACCGTCACGCGGTGCGTCGACCGCGAAGCCGTGGTTGTGGGCCGTGACCTCCACGCGCCGTGTGGCCAGGTCCATGACGGGCTGGTTGATGCCGCGGTGCCCGTACCGCAGCTTGTAGGTCCCCAGACCGAGCGCCCGGCCGAGGATCTGGTTGCCGAAGCAGATTCCGAAGACGGGCACCCTTCGCGAGAGCAGCTCACGCATCACCCCCACGGCATGATCGGCTGTCGCGGGATCTCCGGGACCGTTCGAGAAGAAGACGCCGTCAGGCTGCAGTGCCAGCACCTGGTCGACGCTCCACGCGGCCGGGACGACGTGCACCTCGATGCCGCGGAGCGCCATCTGCTGCGGGGTCATGGCCTTGATGCCCAGGTCGACGGCGACCACGGTGAAGCGCGTCTCCCCGATCGCAGGCACGACGTACGGCTCCGTGGTCGTGACATCACCGGTGAGGTCGGCCCCAGCCATGGCAGGACTCGCCTGCACCTGCGCGAGGAGGTCGGCCGGTGCTCGCTCAGCATCGGCGCCGCTGAAGATCCCCACGCGCATCGCACCGCGCTCGCGCAGGTGCCTCGTGAGTGCACGGGTGTCGATGCCGCTGATGCCGACGATCCCCTGCTCGACGAGGTCGTCCTCCAGGCTTCGGGTCGCACGCCAGTTCGACGTGACCCGCGAGGGATCCCGGACGACGTAGCCCGCCACCCAGATGCGCGCGGACTCGCCATCCTCGTCGTTCATGCCGGTGTTGCCGATGTGCGGTGCCGTCATGACGACCACCTGGCGTCGATACGACGGATCGGTCAGGGTCTCCTGGTAACCGCTCATTCCCGTGGAGAAGACGGCCTCACCGAAAGTCGTGCCGACGGCACCGTAGGCGTCTCCGTGCATGGTGCGTCCATCCTCGAGAACGAGGACGGCGGGCACTGGGGCGCGCTCCAGGTGGGGGGCGGTCATCGGACTCCTGTCGGGAACGCGGCCATGAGGCCATCCAACACAGTGGTGTGATCGGGCGATGCATCCGCCCGGAAGCCGGTATCGACCAGGCGATCCCCAAGGCGCCAGGTGATCACGATCATGCTGTCCTTGGCGCGCACCGTGCCCGCGACTCCTCGATCGGTCCGCACGCCTGCGATGGCGCCTGCGGGGATCGCCACGCTGCGGGCTCCCTCACGGTCGAGGAAGACCCCGCCATCACCCCAGGAAAGCTGAGCACGACTGCGGATGCCGAGGTCGTGCACGGCGATGCGATCCATCCAGTCCCCGGCCGTGCCGGTGCCCGCGAACAGGCCGGCAACCGGCTCCCCCAGCCGCCAGTCGCCCGAAGGGGCGTCCATCGGGGCGGGGACATCCTGCTGACGGCGCTGACGGGCTCGCCAGCCACGCCGCATGGCCCACAGGGCCAGCGCGATGACGGCCACCACGACGCCGACGAGGAGCAGCCTCTGCGGCCAGTCGGTGACCTGGGCCTGCTCGACGTACTCCTCCAGCAGGACCGACACGGACGGAACAGCACTCATGCGAGCGCACCGTCCAGCACCGTCGGCGTGCCCGCATAGACCGTGTGCACGACGCGCCCGGGGAGCTCGCGTCCGGCGTAGGGGGTGTTGCGGCTCTTGGACGACAGTCGCATGGGATCGACGACGTACGCGGCGGATGGATCGACGACGGCAAGGTTGGCGATCGCTCCCGGCACGATGTCGTGACCCTGGGTGCGCACGCGCCCGATACGGGCCGGTGCCACCGACATCCGCTGCGCGAGCTCACGCCAGGACAGCAGTCCGGGCACGACCATCGTCTCCATCGCGACACCGAACGCCGTCTCCAGGCCGAGCATCCCCATGGCGGCCGCGGCCCACTCGCAGTCCTTGTCCTCGTGCGGGTGCGGCGCGTGGTCGGTGGCGATGATGTCGATCGTGCCGTCGGCGAGTGCGGCACGCAGGGCCGCGACGTCAGCGGCGGTGCGGAGCGGCGGGTTGACCTTGTAGACCGGGTCGTAGGTGGAGACGAGGTCCTCCGTGAGCACGAGGTGGTGGGGAGTGACCTCCGCGGTCACATCGATGCCGCGGGCCTTGGCCCACCGGACGATCTCCACGGAGCCAGCGGTCGACAGGTGGCAGATATGCACTCGAGATCCGACGTGCTGAGCGAGGAGCACGTCGCGCGCGATGATCGCCTCCTCGGCCACTGCGGGCCAGCCGGCCAGGCCGAGGCGACCGGAGAGCTCGCTCTCGTTCATCTGCGCATGCTCGGTCAGTCGTGGCTCCTGGGCGTGCTGCGCGACGACTCCGTCGAAGGCCTTGACGTACTCCAGTGCCCGGCGCATGAGGACGGCGTCGTGCACGCACTTCCCGTCATCGCTGAACACACGCACCCCGGCAGCGCTCCCGGCCATGGCGCCGAGCTCGGCCATCCGCTCCCCCGCGAGCCCGATCGTCACGGCCCCGACAGGGCGCACATCGACAAGGCCGGCCTCCTGTCCCAGCCGCCACACCTGCTCGACGACGCCGGCGGTGTCAGCCACAGGGCTGGTGTTCGCCATGGCGTGCACGCAGGTGTAGCCGCCGAGTGCCGCCGCCTGCGAGCCGGTGAGCACGGTCTCGGCGTCCTCGCGTCCGGGCTCTCGAAGGTGGGTGTGCAGGTCGACGAACCCGGGCAGGGCCACCAGCCCGTCTGCGTCGACGATCTCGCCGTCCGCGCTTCCGGGAGCCGCGAGATCGACGATCACCCCGTCGGCGATGACGATGTCGACCGCCTCCTCTCCGTACGGCCGGGCACCGCGCAGGACCAGCGTCATGAGGTCTCCTCCTGTCGTCCACCGAGAAGCAGGTAGAGCACGGCCATGCGGACACTCACGCCGTTGGCCACCTGCTCGACCATGACGGCTCGCGGGGAGTCGGCGACGTCCGCACTGATCTCCATGCCCCTGTTCATGGGTCCCGGATGCATCACGATCGCATGATCCGGAAGCCGGGACATGCGGGCGGCATCGAGCCCGAACAGGCGGGAGTACTCCAGGGCGGAGGGGAAGTAGGCCGCCTGCATGCGTTCGGCCTGCACCCGGAGCATCATCACGGCGTCGACGTCAGGCAGGACGTCGTCGATGCGGTACGACACGTGACACGGCCACGACTCGACGCCCAAAGGCATCAGGGTGGGTGGCGCAACAAGGGTCACATCGGCGCCGAGTGTGCGGAGCAGCAGCACATTGGAACGTGCGACTCGACTGTGCAGGATGTCGCCGACGATCGCCACACGGATGCCCGCGAGATCGCCCGCTCCCGCACGAAGGTGTCGACGGAGGGTGAAGGCGTCCAGCAGGGCCTGGGTCGGATGCTCGTGGGTCCCGTCCCCGGCGTTGACGACCGAGCCCTGAATCCACCCGGACGTTGCGAGGCGATGGGGAGCTCCGCTGGCACCGTGCCGGATCACGACCGCGTCAGCGCCCATGGCCTCCAACGTCAGGGCGGTGTCCTTCAGGCTCTCGCCCTTCGACACCGACGAGCCCTTGGCGGCGAAGTTGATCACGTCTGCTGAGAGGCGCTTGGCTGCGAGCTCGAACGAGATCCGGGTGCGGGTGGAGTCCTCGAAGAACAGATTGACGACCGTTCGTCCGCGCAGGGTGGGCAGCTTCTTCACGGAACGGTCGGTGAGGGTGGCCAGCTCTGCAGCGGTGTCGAGGATGAGGACGGCGTCGTCACGGGTGAGGTCGGCGGCGGAGAGCAGGTGCTTCACGACGTCTCCCTCCCCAGGATGGTCACCCGGTCGGCTCCGTCGATCTCGGCGACCTCCACGCGCACGTCCTCGGCCAGCGACGTCGGAAGGTTCTTGCCGACGTAGTCGGGTCGGATCGGCAGCTGGCGATGTCCGCGGTCCACGAGGACAGCCAGCTGCACAGTCGCGGGTCGTCCGACATCGTTCAGGGCGTCGAGGGCGGCACGCACTGTGCGCCCGGAGAACAGGACGTCGTCGACCAGGATGACGACCTTGTCGTCGACGCCCTCCGGGGGTATCGAGGTGGGCTCCAGTGCGCGGGCGGGACGCAGGCGAAGGTCATCGCGGTAGAGGGTGATGTCGAGGGATCCGACCGGCACCGCGGTGCCCTCGATCGAGGCGATGGCGGCGGCGATGCGATTGGCCAGGGCGACGCCTCGGGTGGGGATGCCCAGCAGGATCAGGGACTGGGAGCCTCGGCCCTTCTCGACGATCTCGTGGGCGATGCGGCGGATGGCCCGGCCGATGTCGGCGTCGTCGAGCACGACGTGGGCGCGCGCGGACGCGTCAGAATCCATGTGGACCCCCTTCCCCGCCTCGCCGGACGGGCTTAAAGGATGTCGATCGCCGTCACCCTACCCCACGCACCCGCTGCAGATTTCATCCGCTTCCCGGTTCAATTCGGCAACGAAACGGACATCCCGCCCACGGAATGCCGAATTGAACCGGGAAGCGGATGAAATCTGGCTTGGGGGTCAGACGCCGGAGGCGGGGCCGGCGTTGCCGATCTTGTGCACGCGCATGCCGTTCGTCGTGCCGGGCACGCCCGGAGGCACGCCGGCGACGATGACGACGCGGTCGCCGTACGTCGCTCGACCGATGTCGAGCAGACCCTTGTCGACCTGCACGACCATGTCGTCGGTGTGCTTGACCTGGGGCACGAGGAAGGTCTCGACTCCCCACACCAGCGACAGCATGCTGCGGGTGCGGGGGTTGGGCGTGAAGGCCAGCAGCGGTGTGCGGCTGCGCCAGCGCGCGATCAGTCGGGCCGATGAACCGGTCTCCGTGAACGCGATCAGGTGCGTGGCGTCGACTCCCTCCGCCACGCCGACCGCCGCATGCGTGAGGGCCCGCGCGGTGGAGCCGGTCCACGGGTCGGAGAGGGGCGGCAGCTGGTGCAGGGCCCACGTCTCGACGTGCTCGATGATCCGCGACATCGTCTCGACGACCAGGCTCGGGTGGTCGCCCACGCTGGTCTCGCCGGAGAGCATGAGGGCATCAGCCCCGTCGAGCACGGCGTTGGCGACGTCGCTCGCCTCCGCCCGGGTCGGACGTGTGGCCACCGCCATGGAGTCGAGCATCTGCGTGGCCACGATGACCGGCTTGGCGGCCTCGCGGCACAGCTGGATGGCGCGTTTCTGCACCAGCGGCACGGCTTCCAGCGGCAGCTCGACGCCGAGGTCGCCGCGCGCCACCATCACGCCGTCGAACGCCGCGATGATCTCCTCGAGGTTCTCGATCGCCTGCGGCTTCTCGACCTTCGCCAGCACCGGCAGGCGCACGCCCTCCTCGTCCATGATCGCGTGCACGTCGACGATGTCGGCGGCCGAGCGCACGAAGGACAGCGCGATCATGTCGGCCCCGGTGCGCAGGGCCCACCGGAGGTCATCCCTGTCCTTCTCCGACAGCGCAGGAACACTCACCGCGACACCGGGCAGGTTGAAGCCCTTGTTGTCGGAGACGCGTCCGCCCTCGATCACCTCGGTGTGCACGCGGGGACCGTCGACCTTGGTCACGCGCAGCTCGATCCGGCCGTCATCGACCAGGACGAGGTCACCGGGTGACACATCGTCGGGGAGACCCGCATGCGTGGTCGACACCATCTGGCGGTCTCCTGGAACCGCCTCGGTGGTGACGATGAACTCGTCGCCCGGCGACAGCAGGACGGGGCCGGACGCGAAGGTGCCGAGGCGGATCTTGGGGCCCTGGAGGTCGACGAGGATCCCCACACCGCGCCCGATGGAGTCAGCGGCCGCCCGCACGTGGCCGTAGACCGCCTCGTGGTCGGCATGCTTCCCGTGCGACAGGTTGAGTCGCGCGACGTCCATGCCCGCCTCGACCAGCCGGGTGATGGCCTCGGGCGAACTCGTGGCAGGCCCGAGGGTGGCGACGATCTTCGCGCGGCGCATGATCCGGAGCCTATCCGTAAGCGGTTGCAGGACGCGGGAGGTCAGACGAGCAGCGGGCGTGCCGTGGCGGGAATGGGCGACGGCAGGTTCGTGGTGCCCATGAGGAAGGCGTCGACGCTCGCCGCGGCCGCCCGGCCCTCGGCGATGGCCCACACGATCAGCGACTGGCCGCGCCCGGCATCCCCGGCAACGAACACGCCGGGCACGTCGGTCGAGTAGTCGGCCCGGCGCGCCAGGGCACCCCGATCAGTGACCGTCAGGCCGAGCTGGTCGGTGAAGCTGTCGGCCTCCGGGCCGGTGAATCCCATGGCCAGGAACACGAAGTCGGCCGGGATCTCGCGGGCCGACCCCTCGATCGGACGGAACCCACCCTCGTGCGCCTCGACCTCGACCAGCCGCAGCGCCCGCACGCGTCCGGCGCCGTCGTCGAGGAACTGCTCCGTCGAGACGGCGAACATCCGCTCACCGCCCTCCTCGTGCGCGCTCGACACCCGGTACGTCATCGGGTACGTCGGCCAGGGCTGGGTGTCGGGACGCTGTGCCGGCGGGGTGGGCAGGATCTCCAGCTGGGTCACCGAGGCCGCACCCTGCCGGTGGGCCGTGCCCAGGCAGTCCGCGCCGGTGTCGCCTCCCCCGATGATGACGACGTGCTTTCCGGCGACATCGATCGGCGACTGCCCGAGGTCCCCCTCCTGCACGCGATTGGCAAGGGGCAGGTACTCCATGGCCTGGTAGATGCCCGACAGCTCGCGTCCGGGAACCGGAAGATCGCGCCAGTGCGTGGCACCGATCGCCACCACTACCGCGTCGTAGCGCTGGCGCAGATCCGCGCCCGTGATGTCGATGCCGATCTCGATGCCGGGACGGAACTTCACGCCCTCGGCCTCCATCTGCGCGAGACGTCGATCGAGGTGTCGCTTCTCCATCTTGAACTCGGGTATTCCGTAGCGCAGCAGGCCGCCGATGCGGTCGGCACGCTCGTAGACGGCAACAGTGTGGCCGGCGCGCACCAGCTGCTGCGCCGCGGCGAGCCCGGCAGGCCCGGATCCGATGACGGCCACCGTGCGGCCGCTGAGCCGGTCCGGGGGCTGCGGAGTGACCCAGCCCTCGTCCCATGCCCGATCGATGATCGACACCTCGACCTGCTTGATCGTGACGGGATCGGCGTTGATGCCGAGGACGCACGCGGCCTCGCACGGGGCAGGGCAGAGCCGACCGGTGAACTCAGGGAAGTTGTTCGTGGCATGGAGTCGCTCGATCGCGTCGTGCCAGTCGCCGGACCACACGAGGTCGTTCCACTCCGGGATGAGGTTGCCCAGGGGGCAGCCGTTGTGGCAGAACGGGATGCCGCAGTCCATGCATCGGCCCGCCTGCTTCTCCAGCAGCCCGGCATCGAACGGCTCGTAGACCTCGCGCCAGTCCTGCAGGCGCAGGTCGATCGGCCGACGCTTGGGCAGCTCGCGGTCAGTGGACAGGAATCCACGCGGATCAGCCATTGACGCCTCCCATGATCGCGACCATCGGGTCCATGCCCTTCTCCTGTGCCTCGGCGGCGATGAGCAGCACGCGCTTGTAGTCGCGCGGCATGACGAGCGTGAATCGCGACGCGGCTGCCGGCCAGTCCGCCACGAGCGACTCGGCGACGGCGGAACCCGTCTCCTCGGCATGGCTCCGCAGGAGCCCGTAGAGGCGGTCGAGGTCATCGGACGCGAGGGGTTCAAGATCGACCATCTCGCGGTTGACGCGCTCGGTGTCGAGGTCGAGCACGTAGGCACGTCCACCGGACATCCCGGCTCCCAGGTTGCGCCCGGTCGAGCCGAGGATGACGGCAACGCCACCCGTCATGTACTCCAGCGCGTGGTCGCCGACTCCCTCGACCACCGCCGTCGCGCCGGAGTTGCGGACGCAGAACCGCTCTCCGACACGGCCGCGCAGGAAAAGCTCGCCGCCGGTCGCCCCGTAGCCGATCACGTTGCCGGCGATGATGTTCTCCTCCGCGACGAGCTGGGCCTCGCGATGCGGTCGCACCACTATGCGTCCGCCCGAGAGCCCCTTGCCGACGTAGTCGTTCGCGTCTCCCTCGAGGCGCAGCGTGATGCCCGCGGGGAGGAAGGCCCCCAGTGACTGACCCGCCGATCCCACGAACGTGAGATCGATGGTGCCGTCGGGAAGGCCCGCTCCACCGTGACGGCGCGTGACCTCCGAGCCGAGCATGGTGCCCACCGTGCGGTGCACGTTGCGGATCGGGAGCTGTGCGCGCACCGGCTCCCCGCGCTCCAGGGCCGGCGCACACAGGGTGATGAGCTCCTGGTCGAGCGCCTTGTCCAGGCCGTGCTCCTGCGCCACCGCCTGATGGCGCACCATCCCGGGCCCGACGTCGGGCACGTGGAGGATCGGCGTGAGATCCAGACCAGCGGCCTTCCAGTGGTCGACCGCCCGCTCCATGTCGAGCAGCTCGACCTGGCCCACCGCCTCCTCGAGCGTGCGGAAGCCGAGAGAGGCGAGCAGTTCGCGCACCTCCTCGGCGATGTACTCGAAGAAGGTCTCGACGAACTCCGGCTGGCCGCTGAAGCGCTCGCGCAGCACCGGATTCTGGGTCGCCACGCCCACGGGGCAGGTGTCGAGATGGCAGACCCGCATCATGATGCAGCCGCTGACAACCAGCGGGGCCGTCGCGAAGCCGAACTCCTCGGCACCCAGCAGCGCGGCGATGACGACGTCACGGCCAGTCTTCAACTGGCCGTCGGTCTGCACCACGACGCGGTCACGAAGCCCATTGAGCAGCAGGGTCTGCTGGGTCTCGGCGAGGCCGAGCTCCCAGGGCCCGCCCGCATGCTTGAGCGACGTGAGCGGCGAGGCCCCCGTGCCACCGTCGTGACCTGAGATCAGCACGACGTCGGCGTGCGCCTTGGCGACACCCGCTGCCACTGTGCCGACGCCCACCTCGGAGACGAGCTTGACGTGGATGCGCGCCCGCGGGTTGGCGTTCTTCAGGTCGTGGATCAGCTGGGCGAGATCCTCGATGGAGTAGATGTCGTGATGCGGCGGCGGTGAGATCAGTCCCACGCCCGGTGTCGAGTGACGGGTCTTGGCGACCCACGGGTAGACCTTGTGCCCCGGCAGCTGCCCGCCTTCGCCCGGCTTGGCCCCCTGCGCCATCTTGATCTGGATGTCGTCGCTGTTGACGAGGTACTCGCTGGTGACGCCGAACCGTCCGGACGCCACCTGCTTGATCGCCGAGCGCTTGGAGTCGCCGCTCGGCAGCGGTACGTAGCGCTCGGGATCCTCGCCGCCCTCGCCGGTGTTCGACTTCGCGCCGAGCCGGTTCATGGCGATCGCGAGGGTCTCGTGCGCCTCCTGCGAGATGGATCCGTACGACATGGCCCCGGTCGAGAACCGCTTGACGATCTCGGACACCGGCTCGACCTCGTCGAGTGACACGGGCTCGCGTACACCCTCCTTGAACCTGAACAGGCCGCGCAGGGTCATCAGCCGCTCGGACTGCTCGTCGACACGCTCCGAGTACTGCCGGAAGATGTCGAAGCGCTTGTTGCGCGTCGAGTGCTGCAGGCGGAAGACCGTCTCAGGGTCGAACAGGTGCGGCTCACCCTCGCGGCGCCACTGGTACTCCCCTCCGACATCGAGCGTGCGGTGCGCAGGCGAGATGCCAGACGGCGGGTAGGCCACGCGATGACGCCGGGCGACCTCCTCGGCGATGACGTCGAGCCCGACGCCACCGAGCTTGGATGCCGTGCCGGTGAAGTAGGCATCGATGACGTCGGACGACAGGCCGACCGCCTCGAAGATCTGCGCACCGCGGTAGGAGGCGACCGTCGAGACACCCATCTTCGACATCACCTTGAGCAGGCCCTTGCCGAGGGACTTCACGACGTTGCGCGTCGCCTTCTCGGGCGAGATCTCGCCGAGGACGCCACGACGGGCGAGGTCCTCGGTCGTCTCGAGTGCGAGATACGGGTTGACCGCTGCGGCGCCGTAGCCGATCAGGAGCGCGATGTGGTGCACCTCGCGCACATCGCCCGCCTCGACGAGCAGACCCACCATGGTGCGGGTCTTGGTGCGCACGAGGTGGTGGTGCACGGCGGCCGTGAGCAGCAGGGACGGGATCGGTGCATGCACGGCATCACTGTCGCGGTCGGAGAGCACGATGAAGCGCTTGCCCTGCCGGATCACTGCGTCGACCTCGTTGAAGATCTCCCGCAGCCGACGCTCGAGGGCCTCCCCTCCCCCGGCTACCGGGTACAGGCCGGACACGCGCACGCCCGCGAAGGTGGAGAATTGGCCGTCCTGGTTGATGTGCAGCACCTTGGACAGCTCATCGTTGTCGATGACGGGGAACGGCAGCACCACCTGACGGCAGTGCTCCGGCGAGGGCTCCAGCAGGTTGCCCTCCGGGCCGATGATGCTCGACAGGGAGGTGACGATCTCCTCGCGGATGGCGTCGAGCGGCGGGTTGGTCACCTGCGCGAACAGCTGGGCGAAGTAGTCGAACAGCAGGCGCGGGCGATCCGAGAGCACGGCGATCGGGGTGTCGGTGCCCATGGAGCCGATGGCCTCGGCGCCCGTGCGAGCCATGGGCTCGAGGATGATGCGCAGCTCCTCGTCGGTGTAGCCGAATGTCTGCTGGCGTCGTGCCACGGACTCCGACGTGTGCACGATGTGCTCCCGCTCGGGGAGGTCCTCGAGGTGGATCAGCCCCGCGTCCAGCCACTCCTGGTACGGGTGCTCCGCCGCCAGGCGGGCCTTGATCTCGGCATCCTCGATGATGCGCCCCGCCTGGGTGTCGACGAGGAACATGTGGCCGGGCTGCAGGCGACCCTTGCGGACGATGCGCGCGGGATCGATGTCGAGCACGCCGGTCTCGGAGCCGAGGATCACCAGGCCGTCGTCGGTGACCCAGAAGCGACCCGGACGCAGGCCGTTGCGGTCCAGGACCGCACCGATCTGCGTGCCGTCTGTGAAGCACACGTTCGCGGGACCGTCCCAGGGCTCCATGAAGTTGGCGTGGAACTCGTAGAAGGCACGGCGCGCCGGATCCATCGAGGGGTTGTTCTCCCAAGCCTCGGGAATCATCATCAGCACCGCGTGCGGCAGCTCCCGGCCGGCCAGGTGCAGCAACTCCAGGACCTCGTCGAAGGATGCGGAATCGGACCCACCCGGCGTGCAGATGGGGAACAGCCGCGTGATGTCACCGGGGATGACATCCGAGGTGAGGAGGGCCTCGCGGGCGGTCATCCAGTTGCGATTGCCCTTGACGGTGTTGATCTCGCCGTTGTGCGAGATGTAGCGGTACGGATGCGCGAGGGCCCACGACGGGAATGTGTTGGTGGAGAAGCGCGAGTGCACGAGGGCCACGGCCGACGCCAGCCGGGTGTCGGACAGCTCGGGATAGAAGGGCTCCAGCTGCCCGGTGGTGAGCATGCCCTTGTAGACGATCGTGCGCGAGGACAGCGAGGCGAAGTACACACCCAGTTCGCGCTCGATCCGCTTGCGCAGCGCGAAGGCCCGACGGTCGAGCTCCAGGCCGGCGAGCTCACCGAAGGCCGATGCCACGAACAGGTACTCGAACGCGGGCATCGTGGTCAGCGCCGAGGCGCCCACGAGGGCCGGATCCGTAGGGCACTCCCGCCAGCCGAGGACACGCAGGCCCTCCTGACGGGCGAGGTCGTCGACCCTGCGGCGCACGTCGGAGGCCTCGGCCGGATCGAGCGGGAGGAATCCGATGCCGGCGGCGTACGAGCCCGCCTCGGGCAGGTCGAAGTCGACCACCTCGCGCAGGTACGCGTCAGGGACCTGGATGAGGATGCCGGCGCCGTCTCCCGTGTCGGGCTCGGCGCCGGACGCCCCCCGGTGCTCGAGGTTGCGCAGCGCGGTCAGCGCCTTGGCGACGATGTCGTGGGAGGGCACCCCGGTGAGCGTCGCGACGAAGGCGACACCGCAGGCGTCGTGCTCGTCACGGCCGTCGTAGAGCCCCTGGGGAGCGGGCTGGGCGCTGGAGGAGAAGACGCCCGGACGGGCATCGCCCGGCGACGGAGCAGCGGCTGGCACAGACGGGGAAACGGACGGGAACACAGACACGGGGGCCTTCCAGACGTCGATACACGGGTCACGTGCGCGGGAATGGTGCAGCAGGTGACGGGACGACGTTGGCCCGGCGGGGGAAGACTACCCGACCGGCCCGGTCGGTGCAGCGGACGCCCCCTCGACCGGGCGGACGACGCCGGGGCGCAACAGGTGCTCCTCGCGGCCGGGCCGGCGGCGCGCCGACAGCACGAGGTAGACCAGGGCCCCGAGGGCCACGAGCACCGACATCCAGATGTTCACCCGCAGGCCGAGGATCGTGTTGGCCGAGTCGATGCGCAGCGCCTCGATCCACAGCCGGCCGAGTGTGTAGAGGAGCACGTACAGGGCGAACACCCGGCCGTGCCCCATGTGGAACCGACGGTCGGCCCAGACGAGCACGATCACGACGAGCACGAGCCAGAGGGACTCGTACAGGAAGGTCGGATGGAAGGTCGCGTACTGCTCGTAGCCGTCCGGCCGGTAGCGCTCCGCGATCTCCAGCCCCCAGGGCAGGTCGGTCGGCGCACCGAAGAGCTCGGAGTTGAACCAGTTGCCCCAGCGCCCGATGGCCTGGGCGAGGGCGATGCCCGGGGCGATGGCGTCAGCGACCGGCGGGAGCAGGACCCCGTGACGTCGCGCCGCGATCCAGGCCCCGAGGGCGCCCAGCGCGACGGCCCCCCAGATGCCCAGCCCGCCGTCCCAGATGCGCACGGCCCCGGCCAGGCCAGAGCCGCCCGGTCCGAAGTACAGCTGCCAGTCGGTGATCACGTGGTAGAGCCGACCGCCGACGATGCCGAACGGCACCGCCCAGATGGCGATGTCGAGGATCATCCCCTTCTCGCCACCCCGCGCCTCGTAGCGGCGACTGCCCCACCAGATCGCCAGGACGATGCCGGCGATGATGAGCAGGGCGTAGGCGCGCACCGGCAGCGGCCCGAGGTTCCAGACGCCGACCTCGGGGCTGGGGATGCTCGCGGGGATCAGGGAGCGTCCGATTCCGCCGGTGTGGCCCCGCCGGAGACGAGCGCCCGCAGGGCGGCGTCATCGGCCAACGTCTGGGTGGGCACCTCGACACCGTCGAGCAGACCGAACGGCGTGCCCTGGATGCCCTCGGTGGAGAACGTCGCGCCGCTGCTCGTGGCCCAGTCGAGGTAGGTGCCGTCCGCGACACAGGTGCGGAAGGTGTCGAGCTCGGGCCCGGTGATGCCTACCTGCTCGGCGAGGCCGACGAGCTGCTCGTCAGTCCAGCCCGCGCCCTCCTCCTGCGGCTGGCTGGCGTAGACGGCGTCGTGGAACTCCTTCGTCCTGCCCGCGTCGATGGCGCAGCCCCAGGCGGCCGTGGCGCGGGTGGACGACTTCGCGACTCCCGGGTCACCGCCCTCGTTCACGCGGTCGAGGAAAGTGGCCGGGCGCCAGATCAGCTGGACGGCGCCCTCGTCGGCGAGCGCGGCGATACCCGCGCCGTTGGCGGCCTCGACCGCACCGCACGCGGGGCACTGGAAGTCCTCCCAGATCTCCAGCACCGGTGCGCCTGTGGCGGCCGAGCCGTAGGGAACGCCGTACGGGTGATCGGAGTCCGGGCCGAGCACACCGGCGGGTAGGGCTGCACCCTCGACGACGGTCGGCTCACCGGCCACCGTCGACTCCGAGGACCCACGGGCGACGAGCGCCACGGCGATGATGCCCACCACGACGACGATCACGGTGACAGCACCGATGATGCGCACAGTGCGCTCGCGTCGACGCTCATCCGACTGCGCGGCCTGCCGCGCGGCGGCCGCTCGGTCCCGACGGTTCTTGCCCGACTCGCTCATAGCCCGATCTCCCTCTCCCTTGCGCACACCGTAAGCGAGGCCTACCGCCCCGCGCGAACGCCCCCCGTGCGAACACCCTCAGCCAGCTCCTGTGCCAGCGACCGGACCCGGTCGCGCGCCTCGTCTGTGGTCTCCGCCTGCAGGATTCGCCGGACGAAGGCCGAGCCGACGATCACCCCGTCCGCGTAGGCCGCCAGCTCGGCCGCCTGGGGCCCGGTCGAGACGCCCAGTCCGACGCACACCGGGAGGTCGGTCTGCTCACGTGCCCGCCGGACGAGCTCGGGAGCGGCCGAGCCGACCTGGCTGCGGGCCCCGGTCACGCCCATGGTTGATGCGGCATACAGGAAGCCCGAGGTCACGGCGGCCACCTGACCGATGCGCGCGTCGGTCGACGACGGAGCCACCAGGAAGATCCGGTCGAGGCCGCGCGGTGTGGTGGCGTCGATCCACGGCTGGGCCTCCTCCGGCGTGAGGTCCGGGGTGATGACACCGTGCCCACCCGACTCGCGGAGCCGCTCAGCGAAGCGCTCCACGCCGTACCGCTCGATCGGGTTCCAGTAGGTCATGACGACGGCGGTGATGCCGGAGTCGCTCACCTGGCGGACGACGTCGAGGACGGTGTCGGTGGTGGTGCGGCCGCGCAGCGCGAGCTCGACGGCCGACTGGATGTCGGGGCCGTCCATCAGCGGGTCGGAGTACGGCAGGCCCACCTCGACGATGTCGACGCCGCCCTCAGCCATGGCTCGGATCAGCTCGACCGACTGCTCCGCCGTCGGAAAACCGGCAGGCAGGTATCCGATCAGGGCCGCCCGTCCCTCCGCTCGCGTCCGGGCGAACACCTGCGCAAGCGTCTGGCTCACGGGCGCCCGCCCGATGACGAACCCTCGGCGCCGGCCAGGCCGAACCACTCGGCAGCCGTCGACACGTCCTTGTCGCCACGCCCGGAGAGGTTCACGATGATCACCGCATCCGGACCAAGCTCACGACCCAGGCGCATCGCTCCGGCGAGGCCGTGCGCGGTCTCGATCGCCGGGATGATCCCCTCGGTGCGGCACAGCACTTCGAATGCCGCCATCGCCTCGGCATCGTCGACCGGCTCATAGACCGCGCGGCCGGTGTCGTGCAGCCAGGCGTGCTCAGGTCCGACCCCCGGGTAGTCGAGCCCCGCGGAGATGGAGTGCGAGGGCATCGTCTGCCCCCACTCGTCCTGCATCACGTAGGTGCGGGCACCGTGGAGCACGCCCGGGCTCCCGGCCGCGAAGCGCGAGGCGTGCCGACCGGTCTCGACGCCGTCGCCGCCTGCTTCGTACCCCCGCACGAGGACATCGAGATCGTCGAGGAATGCACTGAACAGGCCGATGGCGTTCGAGCCCCCGCCGACGCATGCGACGACGGCGTCCGGGAGCCTCCCCTCCGCCTCGAGGATCTGCTGCCGGGCCTCGCGCCCGATGACCTCGTGGAAGTGACGCACCATGCGCGGGAACGGCGCAGGACCGGTGACGGTGCCGAGGACGTAGTGCGTGCGGTCGACGGTCGTGACCCAGTCGCGCATGGCCTCATTGATGGCGTCCTTGAGCGTGCGGCTCCCGGCCGTCACCGGCACGACCTCGGCGCCGAGAAGGCGCATGCGGGCGACGTTCAGTGCCTGCCGACGGGTGTCCTCCTCACCCATGTAGACGGTGCACTCCAGCCCCATGAGGGCCGCAGCAGTCGCGGTGGCGACACCATGCTGCCCGGCGCCGGTCTCCGCGATCACACGCTGCTTGCCCATACGACGGGTGAGCAGCGCCTGCCCGAGGACGTTGTTGATCTTGTGGGAACCGGTGTGGTTGAGGTCCTCGCGCTTGAGGTACACGCGCGCTCCCCCGCATTCCGCCGAGAAGCGGAGGGCCGGGGTCAGCGGACTGGGCCGGCCGGTGTAGGCGCGCTCGAGCTCGCTGAGCTCGGCGCCGAAGGCGGGATCGACGAGCGCGGCCTCGAAGGCGGCCTCGAGTTCGTCGAGTGCAGCCGTGAGTGCCTCCGGCACGAACCTTCCGCCGTAGGGACCGAAGTGGCCCGCGGGGGCGTCAAGGAGTGTCACGCGTCTTCCAATCGTCGGGTCGGATTCAGCTGCGGCCGTGGCGCAGGGCCGGATGGGCGCCGGCGGTGACCAGGTCGTGGACAGCGGCGCGTGGATCCTTGCCGGTCACCAGGCTCTCTCCGACAAGCACAGCATCGGCTCCCGCCTCCGCGTAGACGATGAGGTCGCGGGCATCGCGCACCCCGGACTCGGCGACGCGCACGACGGAGTCCGGGATGAGCGGGGCCAGGCGGGCGAACGTGCCTCGGTCGACCTCGAGGGTCTTCAGATTGCGCGCATTCACGCCGACGATCGTGGCGCCGGCATCGAGAGCGCGCGCGACCTCGTGCTCGTCGTGCACCTCGACCAGTGGCGTCATCCCGAGGCTGCGTGTGCGCTCGATGAGGCTCACGAGGGCTTCCTGCTCCAGCGCGGCCACGATGAGCAGGATGACGTCGGCACCGTACGCCTTCGCCTCCCACAGCTGGTAGCTCGTGACGATGAAGTCCTTGCGCAGCACCGGGATGTCGACGGCGGCGCGGACGGCAGCCAGATCGGCGAGCGATCCGCCGAACCTGCGCTCCTCAGTGAGGACGCTGATGCAGTGGGCTCCGCCCGCCTCGTACTCCTGCGCGAGTGCCGCGGGATCGGCGATCTCCGCGAGGGCGCCCTTGCTGGGACTGGATCGCTTGACCTCCGCGATGACGCACACGTCGCCGCCGCGCAGGATCGCCGTGATGTCCTGCGCCTGTCGCACCGATGCCGCGCGCTCCTTGAGCTCATCGAGCGGAACCGCAGCCATGCGATCGGCGACGTCGATGCGGACGCCTTCGACGATGTCGTCCAGCACGCTCACAGCGCCAGCGTAGTCAGGCGTCCGGATCGCGCTTGCCGGTGCCCTGCCGGGTCCCTCAGCCGATGCCCGACCCCAGGTACGGCACGAGATTGCGGACCACACCGAAGAGCAGGAGCACCGCGAACGCGACCACGGTGGCGATCGTGCGTCGGCGCCACGCGCGCGCGCTGACGGCAGGGGTCACGCCGCGCCACGCGTGCCAGGCCCAGCGCACCCAGAGCACGACGGCCAGGGGGACGAGAACGATCAGCAGCACGTTGTGGTCGAGGGCCTGCGGTACATCCCCATGGAGCAGGGCGTGCGTGCCACGCAGCAATCCGCAGCCGGGGCAGTCGACTCCGAGGAAGAACTGCGTCGGGCACAGCGGGTAGTGGCCGGGCTGACTCGGATCGACCGCCGCGAGGTACCCGAGCGCGATCGCCGATCCACCGAGGGTCGCCAGCGGACCGAGCATGCGTCGGGCCCGCGGGCGGGGATCGATGTACTGCGCGATGGCAGGGGGCTGCTCAGTCGCAGATGCGACGACGGCAACCGGCTCCGGCATGTCCGAAGCCTACGCCGCCGGGGCTCCGGGCGATCGGCCTGCGGCAGGCAGGTGCACGGTGAAGCGGGCTCCTCCCTCGTCCGCCGCCCCGACCTCGGCCCATCCCCCGAGCCCGGCAGCCAGTCGGCCGACCAGGGCGAGCCCGATGCCGGTGCCCACCGGGCGCACACCCCGGTAGCGCTCATGCAGCGCACCGGGCTCGAACGCGACGGCACGGTCCTCGTCGGTCAGTCCGGGCCCGGAGTCGCGCACCTCGACGATGGCATCCTCGCCCTGCAGGCGGATGGCCAGGACCATCAGGGAATCCGGTGGTGAAACCCGCAGGGCGTTCTCGGCGAGGTTGTCGATGATCTGGCGCACGCGCATCGCATCGGTCTGCACGATCAGCGGGGTCGACGGCAGCTCGATGCGGGCCACGACTCCGTCGCGCTCGGCCCGCACGCGCCACACCTCCCCCGCGTCCTGTCCGATCTCGACGAGGTCGACCTCGACGGGATCGATGTGGAAGTCGACGGCGCCAAGCCGGGCAAGGTCGAGCAGGTCCGTGACGAGCCGGTCAAGTCGCGCCGCCTCGAGTGCGACGGTGGCTCCGGTGCGCGCAACGTCCTCTTCCTCGATGACGCCGTCGGCGAGTGCCTCGGCATAGCCCTTCACCGCGGTGAGCGGTGTGCGCAGCTCGTGGGAGACCGACAGGAGGAACTCCCGCTGCCGTCCCTCGGACACCACCAGGGCGCTGTTGAGGTGGTTGAGGCTGTCTGCGATATCGGCAATCTCCACGGGACCCTCGGGCTCCAGCGTGACATCGCGGGAGCCTGCGGCCATCTGGTTCGCGGCGTCGCGCGCGGCGCGCAGGGGGCGGATGAGCCGACGTGCAGCCCAGTACCCGATCGGCACGGCGATCAGCAGGCCGACGACCAGGCCCGCCACCAACCGGCGCACGGCGTCGATGGTCTGCACCCCGACGACGGTCAGGGGCTGCTCGAGGATGACGGCGCCGCCGAACAGCAGCGGACGCCCCTCGATCAGGATCTGGCCCGTGGGGGTGTCGCCGTTGGCGGAGATCGACTCCCCGCTGAGCAGGCGGGTCAGCTGGGACGCCGACACGCCCGGCGGCGCGGCTCCCCCGGGCCCGACGAGGTAGCCGGTGATCTCCTCGGCCTCGAGGGCGGCGATCAGACGTCGGGGCAGCGGCTGGTCGTCTCGTCCCACGTCACCACGGTCAAGCGCGGCCTGGGTGAGATCGGCAAGACGCACAAGGTCCGCGCGCGTCTGCTGCTCCGCCGCACTGCGCACCAGCGGGTACGACGCGAGTCCGGCCACGATGGCGGCGATCGTGGCGATCGCCGAGACCAGCAGGACGGTCCTCGTCACCAGGCTCATGCGCCCGTGCGGCACCTGCGTCGACGGAGCACTCACGCGGAATCCGGAGCCTCGGCGGAGTAGCCCACCCCGCGCACGGTGCGGATCGGACTGGCGTCTCCGAGCTTGGCGCGGACCTGCGCGACGTGGACATCGACCGTGCGAGTGCCGACGACTGCGGCGTATCCCCAGACCTCGGACAGCAGCTGCTCCCTCGAGAAGACGCGCCCCGGGTGCTGCATGAGGTGAGCGAGGAGGTCGAACTCCGTGGCGGTGAGCTGGACCGGCTCGCCCTCGACCGTGACCCGCCTGCTGACGAGGTCGACGGCTACGGGCCCGAGCACGAGCGGAGCCTCGTCGATGCCGAACAGCGAGGATCGTCGGACAACCGACTTGATGCGCGCGACGACCTCACGCGGGCTGAAGGGCTTGGTGATGTAGTCGTCGGCTCCGAGCTCGAGCCCCAGCACGCGATCGACCTCGTCGTCACGTGCGGTGCAGAACAGGATCGGAACCCAGTTGCCCTCACCCCGCAGCACCCGGCACACCTCGGTGCCGTCCATGACCGGCAGGCCCACGTCGAGCACGATCGCCACCGGGTGCAGGGTGCGGGCGGCCGCGAGCGCCGACTGGCCGTCAGTCGCGACATGCACGCCGAAACCCTCGCGCGTCACGTACAGCCTGAGCAGGTCGGAGATGGCACGCTCGTCCTCGACGATGAGGACGAGTCCGCGCGCGGAGTCGGGGGTCACGGCGCAAGCGTGTCAGATGGGCGGCAGGCGGTGCCCGCGCGCGGTATGGACCCCGTTCGCGACATGTCAGGATCCCGTAAGCAGGGCCTGCCGGCCGCGCCTAGTGCCTCTTCTTGCCCAGTCCGGCCTTGGACATGATCAGACCGACGATGCCGCCCACGACGACGAGCGCGGCACTGCCCCAGAACAGCGGCCAGTTGCCGATCATGATCGCCAGCGTTCCGAGGATGAACGCGATGGTGATGATGACGACGGTCGTCCATGCTGCGGGAGTGGATCCGTGGTCGTCATGGGGAACGCTGGTCGAGGGCTGCGAGGACATGCCCTCATTCAATCAGATGGGTCCTCGGTCGGATCGATGCCGCGATCCTGCACCTCCCACGCACTCAGCGACCTCGCCCGGCGAGATGCCGGGCGACCGGCGTCGTAGCGGGCGCCCATGGCAGGCCACGAGCGTCCCGCGACCGCAGTCCAGGCTCCGCCGAGGGCCAGGAGTGCACCGCTGACGGCGCCGAGCAGGGTCGAGCCCGCGATCGTGCCGAGCAGGCACACGAGCATGGTCGCGACACCTGCAGCCGCGATCAGGGCCCCGACCACCGTTCGACCCCAGCCACGGGTCGCCACGACCCCGAGCACCACGGCAAGCGCGAGCCACGGCAGTCCGGTGGCCAGGACGACCCCGACGAGCGCGGCGGTCATCAGCACGAGTGCCGCGACGTAGGCACGCACGGGTGACAGGCGCATCACGATTCGCTCGACAGCGTCTCCGCCGCCGCCACGGCCCTCAGCACCGCCGCAGCCTTGTTCGCACACTCGTCCGCCTCGGCCTGCGGGACGGAGTCGGCCACGATGCCGGCTCCCGCCTGCACGTGCGCGACGCCGTCCTTGATCAGGGCCGTGCGGATCGCGATGGCAGCATCAAGGTTGCCTGCGAAGTCGAAGTAGCCGACGCATCCGCCGTAGAGGCCTCTCCGGAGGGGCTCGAGCTCGTCGATGATGGCCATCGCCCGAGGCTTCGGAGCGCCCGACAGCGTCCCGGCGGGGAAGGTCGCAGCCAGGACGTCGTAGGCGACGTGATCGTCGGCCAGTTCGCCCGTGACGGTCGACACCAGGTGCATGACATGCGAGTAGCGCTCCACGCTCATGAACTCCACGACGCTCACGGATCCCGGCGTGCAGACGCGGCCGAGGTCGTTGCGGGCGAGATCGACGAGCATCACATGCTCGGCGCGCTCCTTGACGTCACCGCTCAGTTCCTCGGCGAGGGCGACGTCCTCCTCAGGAGTGGCGCCCCGACGCCGAGTACCGGCGATCGGGTGCAGGACGCAGTGCCGACCATGCACCGTCACCAGTGCCTCGGGGGACGACCCGACGATCTCGAAGGCGACGCGATGCGGAAGCTCCTGCCCGACCGATGCCGATGCCGCGGAGCCGTCGACGACCGGCATGCGCACCAGGTACATGTACGGGCTCGGATTCGTGGCGCGAAGGACGCGGTAGACATCACGCGCCGAGGCAGCGCACGGAACCGAGTAGCGCTGCGACAGGACGATCTGGAAGGCGTCGCCGGCGCGGATGTACTCCTTCGCTGCTGCCACCTGGTTGAGGAAGTCCGCAGCAGGTGTCGATGACTCGGCCGCGACGACCGCGGAGCGGTCGTACGTCGCGACGCCGAGTCGAGTCGGTGCGGCGAGCTGCTCCTGCATGCGGTCCAGGCGCGCCACGGCGTCCTGCCATGCCTCGTCGACCCGCTCATCGGTGGCGTCGTAGTTGATCGCGTTGGCGATGAGCATGACGGAGCCGTCGGCATGGTCGAGCACAGCGAGGTCGGTCGCGAGCAGGAAGCCCATGTCGGGAACGGCGAGGGTGTCGGGGTTGTCGTCGGGCACGCGCTCCCATGCGCGTACCGCGTCGTAGGTCAGGTAGCCCACGAGGCCCCCCGTCAGCGGCGGGAGACCGGGCAGAGGCGATGTGCGCAGCATCGCGACGGTGTCGCGCAGGACCTCCAGGGCAGATCCCTCACGCGGAACGCCGACGGGTGCCCGTCCGAGCCACACGGCAGCACCGTCGACCTCCGTCAGCATCGCCGCGCAGTGGACGCCGACGAACGAGTAGCGCGACCACGTGCGACCCTGCTCCGCGGACTCCAGCAGGAAGGTGCCGGCGCGGTCGCCGCACAGGACCTCGAAGAGCCCTACTGCGGTGAGACCGTCGGCCAACAGCCTCCGCACGACGGGGATGACGCGCCGATCGCGCGCGAGCGAACGGAACTGGTCGAGGTCAGGAGTGACGGCACCGGTGAAGTCGGTCACGAGTCGCCCTCGATGGTGAGCACGATGGCGTCGGCGTCGAAGCAGGTGAGGTCGCCGGTGTGACAGGCGCCACCCTGCTGGTCGACGAGCAGCAGCACGGTGTCGCCGTCGCAGTCCAGATGCACCTCGTGCACGGACTGGGTGTGTCCGGAGGTGTCGCCCTTGGCCCAGCGCTCCTGACGGCTGCGGCTGTAGTAGACCGCGCGACCGGTCTCGAGGGTCTCGCGCATGGTCTCGCGTGACATCCACGCCATCATGAGCACCTCGCGGGTGTCCCACTGCTGCGCGATCGCAGGCACCAGGCCCTCGTCAGAGAAGCGAGTGCGCGCCAGCAGACCGTCGACGTCATCCGGGGACATGCGCCCATTCTGCCGGTGTGCCAGAGTCCAGCCATGAGCGCCTCACAGCACGCCCGTCGCGAACGGCGTGAACTCGCCGAGCTCCTGCTCCAGGTGGGGCCGACCGCACCCACCCTCTGCGAGGGCTGGACCACGACGGATCTCGCTGCACACCTGGTGGTGCGAGAGTCGCGACCCGATGCCGCGGTGGGCATCGTCGCCTCGCCTCTCGCCGGCTGGACCGACCGCGTGCAGCGCTCCGTGGCATCGCAGCCGTACCCCGAGCTCGTGCGCAAGGTCCGCACCGGGCCCCCGACCCTGTCGGTGTTCTCCCTGCCCGGCTTCGACGGCGCGGCGAACCTCATCGAGTACTTCGTGCACCACGAGGACGTCCTGCGCGCAAGGGAGGACTGGCAGCCGCGCGACCTCCCACCTGAGCTCTCCGACCTGCTCTGGAAGCGGCTGTCGACGATGGCCCGGCTCCTGTTCCGCAAGGTCCCCGTGGGGGTCGTGCTGGAGCGCACGGACGGCACGGACGGCACGGACGGCACGGACGGCGCGGGCGGCCGTGTCGTGGCGCACAAGGGACCGGATGCCGTCACCCTGCGCGGATCCGCCGGCGAGCTGATGCTCCGCTCCTACGGACGCACGGCCGTGCAGGTCGAGACCATCGGGACGCCCGGGGCGATCGCCGCCCTCGAGTCAGCGCCCCTCGGCGTCTGACCGACGTCGCGTCCGCGGGGCTCGCGTTCAGCGCACCGGGTAGTCGGCCCCGGCCAGCTCGGCCTTGACCTCGGCGATCGACAGCGTGCCGAAGTGGAAGACGCTGGCCGCGAGCACCGCATCGGCACCCGCTCCGACCGCCGGCGCGAAGTCGCCGATGCGTCCGGCACCGCCGCTGGCGATGAGCGGCACCGTCACCTCGCGTCGCACCAGCTCGATCAGCGGGAGGTCGTAGCCGGACTCCGTGCCGTCGGCGTCCATCGAGTTCAGCAGGATCTCGCCCGCACCACGTCGCGCGCCCTCAGCGGCCCACTCGATCGCGTCGATGCCCGTGCTGCGGCGGCCGCCGTGGGTCGTCACCTCGAAGCCGCTGGGGGTCGTGACACCTTCCGGGCAGCGACGCGCATCGACGCTGAGCACCACACACTGGGCGCCGAACCGCTCAGCCGCCCGCGTGAGCAGGGTCGGGTCGCTGATGGCGGCCGTGTTGACGCTCACCTTGTCGGCTCCGGCCCGCAGCAGCCGGTCGAAGTCGTCGACCTCGCGCACTCCCCCGCCGACGGTCAGCGGGATGAAGACCGTCTCGGCCGTGCGTCGCACCACGTCGTACGTCGTGGCGCGATCGGAGCTCGATGCCGTGATGTCGAGGAACACGAGCTCGTCGGCGCCGGCGAGGCCGTACGCCGTGGCGAGCTCCACCGGGTCACCGGCATCGCGGAGCTCGACGAAGTTGATGCCCTTGACGACGCGCCCGGCGTCGACGTCCAGGCACGGGATCACCCGGATGGCGACGCTCACGGGCGCGCGGGTCCCCACTCGTAGGGGTCGTAGCGCGCCTCGGTAGCGACGATGGCCTCTGCGAGCGTGAAGGCCCCGTCATACAGCGCGCGGCCGATGATGGCTCCCTCGATGCCGTGCGACACCATGTCGGCGAGCTTGTGGAGGTCCTCCAGACGTGCGATGCCGCCGGACGCGATGATCGGGCGGCTTGTCGCCTTGCAGACGTCCTTGAGCAGGTGGAAGTTCGGGCCGTGCATCATGCCGTCCTTCGCGACGTCGGTGACGACGTAGCGCGCGCAGCCGGCGGCATCGAGGCGCCCGAGCGTCTCCCAGAGGTCGCCACCCTCCTGGGTCCAGCCCCGAGCAGCAAGGGTGTGACCGCGGACGTCGAGGCCGACCGCGATGCGGTCGCCGTGCTCGGCGATGACCTTCGCCGTCCAGTCCGGATCCTCCAGGGCCGCGGTGCCGAGGTTGATGCGCGTACATCCGGTGGCGAGGGCGCGCGCGAGCGACTCGTCGTCACGGATGCCTCCGGACAGCTCGATGTCGACCGCACCCCGGAACTCGTGCACGACCCGCGCAAGGAGCTCGGCGTTGCTGCCGCGCCCGAAGGCCGCGTCGAGGTCGACCAGGTGGATCCACTGGGCGCCCTGCTCGACCCAGGACCGGGCCGCGTCGGCCGGCGAGCCGTAGTGGGTCTCCGTTCCCGCCTTGCCTTGGACAAGGCGCACGGCCTGCCCATCGGCGACGTCGACGGCGGGCAGCAGGACGAGGGGCGCGGGCTTCTTCACGTCCCACACCCTAATTGCCGGTCACGTCAGCGATCGGACCCAGTTGGTGAGCACAGCCGCGCCCGCGTCGCCGGACTTCTCCGGATGGAACTGCGTGGCCGTGAGCGGGCCGTTCTCGACAGCCGAGACGAAGTCCTCGTCGTGGTGGGTCCAGGTCACGAGCGGCGCCGCGAGGAGGGGATCGGACGGCTGCCAGTTCCAGTGCCGGACGGCGTACGAGTGCACGAAGTAGAAGCGCTCGTCGGCGACGTTGGCGAACAGGTTCGAGCCCGCTGGAACACGGACCGTGTTCCAGCCCATGTGCGGGACGACCGCGGAGTGCAGCCGCTCGACCGTGCCCGGCCACTGGCCCAGGCCGTCGACCGTGAGCCCGTGCTCGACCCCGCATCCGAACATCACCTGCATGCCGACGCAGATGCCGAGGACCGGTCGGCCACCCGCCAGGCGGCGGTCCACGATGACGTCGCCGCGCACTGCGCGGATACCTGCCATGCATGCGGCGAACGCGCCGACACCCGGCACGACGAGGCCGTCGGCCTCGAGCGCCTGGTCGAAGTCGCTCGTGACAGTGACGGACGCCCCGACTCGCTCGAATGCGCGCTGCGCGGAGCGCAGGTTGCCCGATCCGTAGTCGAGGATGACGACGGAGGTCATGACGTAGGCGGAGTCAGCGTGCCCTTGGTCGACGGGACCCCCACGACACGGGGATCGAGGGCAACGGCGTCGCGCAGCGAACGGGCCACGGACTTGAACTGCGCCTCCACCACATGATGCGCATTGCGACCGGAGAGCACGCGCACATGCAGGGTGATCTGGGCGGTGGCCACGATCGACTCCCAGATGTGCCGGGTCAGCGTGGTGTCGTAGGTGCCGATGAGCTCGACGAGCTCGGGCTCCTCGTGCACCAGGTAGGGGCGGCCGGACAGGTCGACCGCGGACTGCACGAGGCACTCATCGAGCGGCACGAGGGCGTCGCCGTAGCGGCGCAGGCCGGCGCGGTCGCCGAGGGCCTCGTTGATGGCCTGGCCGAGGGCCAGGGAGGTGTCCTCGACGGTGTGGTGGGCATCGACCTCGAGGTCACCGCGCGTGCGGACGTTGAGGTCGAGCCCCCCGTGCTTGGCCAGCTGGGCGAGCATGTGGTCGAAGAACGGCACACCGGTGTCGATCGTGCTCTGCCCGGTGCCGTCGAGCTCGACCTCGACGAGGACCGTGCTCTCCTTCGTGCTGCGGTCCACGCGTGCGCTGCGGCTCATGGTCGTCCGTCCTCGATATCGCGGTTCGGTGTCGTGTCGCTGCCGCTTCGGCCGAGCACCTCCAGCAGCGCGGTCCTGAACATACCGTTCTCCTCCGGTGTGCCGACCGTCACGCGCAGCCACTGCGCCGGACCGGTCTGCCGGATGAGCACCCCGCGGTCGAGCAGGCCCCGCCACACGAGGTCGCGATCGGCGAAGGTGCCGAAGAGCAGGAAGTTGGCGTCGCTGGCCGCCACCTGCAGGCCCTGGTCGGCGAGCCAGGAGGCCAGCGCATCGCGCTCCCGGCGGAGCAGGGCCACTTGAGCCTGCAGGACGTCGGCGTGCTCGAGGGCCGTGAGGGCGACCGCCTGCGTGACGGCCGACAGGTGGTAGGGCAGGCGCACGACCATGAGGACGGAGACGACGCGCGGATCAGCGGCGATGCAGTAGCCCAGGCGCGCACCAGCCAGCGCGAATGCCTTCGACATCGTGCGCAGGACGATCAGGTTGGGATGCGCGTCGAGCAGCACCATCGCCGATGGCACACCATCGTGACGGAACTCGGCGTACGCCTCGTCGACGATGAGGACAGCGCCGGCGGAGCGCGCCGCCTCCGCGAGGGCCACGACGTCCGACAGCGGCAGGGGGGTTCCGGTCGGGTTGTTGGGCGACGTCGCGATGACGATGCTCGGGCGACGCTCGAGGATCGCCGAGACAGCGGCAGGTACATCGATGGTGAAGTCAGCACCACGGGTGAACGTCTCGTACGCGGTGAAGGTGTCGCGCGCGTACTCGGGGTACATCGAGTAGGTGGGATCGAACGAGATGGCCAGCCGACCCGGACCCCCGAACGCGAGGAAGAGCTGGTGCATCACCTCGTTCGAGCCGTTCGCTGCCCATACGCGGTCGACGCCGACGGCCGCACCCGACTCGCGTGTCACGTAGTCGGCCAGTGCCTCGCGCAGGGCGACCGCGTCGCGATCCGGATAGCGGTTGAGGTCGACGGCCGCCTCCGCGACCGCGTCGGCCATCGCCCGGGTCAGCTCCGGTGGCAGGGAGAACGGGTTCTCGTTGACGTTGAGGCGCGCGGCGACGTCGAGCTGGGGTGCACCGTAGGAGGCCTGGCCGACCAGGTCGTCGCGGATCGGCAGGACGAACTCCGGGGTCACCCCTCGTCCTCGAAGCGCACCCGCACGGCCTGCCCGTGCGCGGGGAGATCCTCCGCCTCCGAGAGGGCCAGCACATGCGGAGCGACATCGCGCAGTGCCGGCTCGTCGTACTCGACGATGTGGATGCCACGGAGGAACGACTGGACCGACAGGCCCGACGAGTGCCGCGCGGACCCTGCCGTGGGCAGGACGTGATTGGAGCCGGCCGCGTAGTCGCCGAGCGACACCGGCGCGTAGGGGCCGACGAAGATCGCACCGGCATTGCGCACCCGCATGGCCCAGTCGCGTGCATCTCGCGTCTGGATCTCCAGGTGCTCCGCCGCATAGGCGTCGACGACGCGGAGTCCCGCCTCGAGATCGTCGACCAGCACGATGGCACTCTGCGTGCCGGCCAGGGCCTCGCGGATCCGGTCGACATGCTTCGTGGTGGAGAGCTGGGCTGTGACCTGAGCATCGACGGCATCGGCCAGCTCGGGATCGTCGGTGACGAGGACGGCAGCGGCCAGGACGTCGTGCTCGGCCTGGCTGATGAGGTCGGCAGCGACATGTCCGGGGTCGGCGGTGTCGTCGGCGAGGATCATCACCTCGGTCGGGCCCGCCTCGGAGTCGATGCCGATGACACCCTGGAGAGCACGCTTGGCGGCCGTGACGTAGATGTTGCCCGGTCCGGTCACGAGGTCGACCGGCTCGCACCGACCTCCGTCAGGAAGGTCGACGCCGTACGCGAGCATCGCCACGGCCTGCGCACCGCCGACGGCGTACACCTCCTCGACGCCGAGCAGGGCACACGCCGCGAGGATCGTCGGATGCGGCCATCCGCCGAAGTCGCGCTGCGGCGGCGAGACGACCGCGAGGGATGCCACGCCCGCCGCCTGTGCCGGAACGACGTTCATGATCACGCTGCTCGGGTACACCGCGCGTCCACCCGGGACGTACAGGCCCACACGATCGACGGGCAGCCACCGCTCGGTGACGGTGCCTCCGGGCACCACGACGGTGGTGACGTCGAGCCGCCGCTGATCGGCATGCACCCGACGCGCTCGGTCGATCGACTCCAGCAGCGCCGCCCGGACCGCCGGGTCGAGTGCCTCGGACTGCTCGTGAAGCATGGCAACCGGCACCCGCAGCGAGGGTGGACGGACCCCGTCGAGCTGCTCGCTCCAGCGGAGGACGGCCTCGGCACCCTCGGCGCGGACGTCGTCCAGGATCGGCCGGATGCGCTCGCCCGCGTCGGCGACGTCCATCGCGGCGCGCGGCACGACGTCACGGGGGTCCGCGTGCGAACCCCGGAGGTCGATGCGCCGGATCACACGCTTACCTTACGCTGCGCTGGTGTCCGACCTGCTGCCGCTGTTCCCGCTGAACACGCCGTTGGTGCCCGGACTGGTCCTGCCGCTGCACATCTTCGAGCCGCGGTACCGGGGGCTCGTGCGCGACCTGCTCGACGAGCCGGACGAGGAGGCACGGGAGTTCGGCGTCATCGCCCTGCGCGAGGGCGCCGACATCGCCCGCGACGGCCGCGACGCCCTCTACCCCATCGGGGTCACGACCATCCTGCGTCAGGCCGAGGAGCTGCCCGACGGCCGCTTCGAGATCGTCACCACCGGCAGCCGGCGCTTCCAGCTGAACGACCTCGACGACAGCGCACCACTGCTCCGGGCGGACGTGGAGTTCCTCGACGACGTCACTGGTCCGGACGACGGCCCGCTCGCCGTCCGCGTGGGTAGGCAGTTCCAGGAGTACCGGGCGGCGCTGAGCGGGCAGGTCCAGGCGTCCGTCGACGACGATGACATGCCCACGGATCCCACCGTGCTTTCGTACCTCGTCACGGCCGCAATGGTGGTGCCCACCGTCGAGCGGCAGGACCTCCTGGCGGCTCCGACGACGGCGCTCCGGCTCCGGGCGGCACTGACGCTGCTGGCCCGGGAGAACCTGCTCATCTCCGAGCTCGCCGCCGTGCCGGCCCTCGATCTTCCCGGCGTGCCGCCGTCGGTCAACTGAGGCGATCGATGGCGGGCAGGAGTGGAGGGACCCCCGCGACGGTGGCGCTGCAGCAGGCCGGCGTGACCTTCACCCTCCATGAGTACGCGCATGATCCGCGTGCGGAGTCCTACGGCCTCGAGGCTGCCGATGCCCTCGGCCTGGACCCCCAGCAGGTCTTCAAGACGCTGCTCGCCGACGTCGACGGCACGACGGTCGTCGGCATCGTCCCGGTGGCGGGCACCCTCGACCTCAAGGCCCTGGCGGCCGCTGCGGGAGGTCGACGCGCCGAGATGACGGATCCGTCCCGCGCACAGCGGCTCACCGGCTACGTGCTCGGCGGCATCTCGCCGATCGGCCAGCGCAGGCTCCTGCCCACCTACCTCGACGACACCGCGGAGCTGTGGGACCTCGTCTACGTCAGCGGCGGACGCCGCGGCCTGGACATCGGCCTGGCACCGGCCGATCTCATCGCCGTGACGTCGGCCGTCACTGCCCCGATCGGGCGTGCGAGCGCAGCTCGCTGATCCAGTCCGACAGGGCGAGCACCGTGATGACGGCGGCGGACGCCAGCGGCCACATGAGGTACATCGCGCCGAGTGAGACCTGCAGGGGGCCGTCCATGACGACGGGCTCCGTCGTGGCCTCCAGGCCCTCGATGTCGACCGAGCCGAGCCGGGTGCCGACGAACCACATCGCCGCCGTGCCCACTCCTGCGGAGAGGAGGGCTGCGACCAGGACGCTGAACAGGTGCTCGCGCCGCATGTAGGCCAGGCCGATCGCGATCGCGACACCGGCGACCAGCGCCAGCACACCGAACGCGACGTCGGACGCGAAGTACTCCTCGGGCTGGAACGAGTCCGGGACGGCCGAGCCCTCCTGCACCACCAGGGGCACGCGCGGCGCGAGCGCGGCCCACACCACGCCCAGGGCCGCACCGCTGATGGCCCCGACGATGAGCCCGGCGATGATCACCGCAGACGCCCTGCGCTGGACGCTCATCCCAGGCAGGTCGGCCCGAGCAGGGCCTTCAGGTCGCCGTAGAGCGACGGAGTCGGTGTGACGCGGAACCGGTCGTCGAGGCGCAGCACCGACGTCTTCGCGCCACCCGTCAGGTGCAGGTGCACCTCGGTGGTGCCCGGATGCGCCGACAGGACGTCCTTGAGCCGCTCGACGAGCGGCGGGATGCACCGTGAGGCGGCCATCGACAGCCGCACCGGGCCACTGCTGGCCTCGCTGAGATCCGGCTGCGTGACCTCCATCGCCACGACACGCACTCCGTCGTCGTCGCTGCGATCGACACGGGCGCGCACGATGATCACGGCATCGTCGACGAGCATCGTGCCGACCGACGCGTAGGACTGGGGAAAGACCATCACATCGACGGAGCCCTCGAGGTCCTCGAGGGTGACGATGGCCCACGGCGACCCCTGCTTGGTGGTCTTGCGCTGCACGGATGTGACCAGCCCGCCGACCGTGACGATCGAGCCGTCCGAGCGCTCGTCCATGAGCAGCGCCGCGATGGATCGATCGGTGTGCTGGGCGAGCACGTGCTCGGCCCCCTGGAGGGGATGGTCGGAGACGTACAGCCCGAGCATCTCGCGCTCGTGCGCGAGCAGGACGGCCTTCTCCCACTCCCCCAGCGGCACGTCCCCCCGGGGCAGGATGGCGTCGTCGCCGCCCGCCTCGAGACCGCCGAAGAGGTCGAACTGCCCGTGCGACTCCGCGCGCTTGACGTCGACAGCGGCGTCGACGACCTGCTCGTGGATCTGGGACAGCCCCTTGCGCGTGTGGCCGAGTGAGTCGAAGGCGCCGGCCTTGATCAGCGACTCGATGACGCGCTTGTTGCACACCGAGGCGTCGACCTTCGCGATGAAGTCGTGGAAGTCGGCGAACCGCCCCACACGGCGACGCGTGGCGATGATGGAGTCGACGACGTTGGCGCCGACGTTGCGAATGGCGGAGAGCCCGAAGCGCACATCACTGCCGCGTGGGGTGAAGTCGAAGTCTGAGTCGTTGACATCCGGGGGAAGGACCTTGATGCCCATGCGTCGGCACTCGTTCAGGTACACCGCCGACTTGTCCTTGTCGTCCTTCACCGAGGTGAGCAGGCCCGCCATGTACTCCGCGGGGTAGTTCGCCTTCAGGTAGGCCGTCCAGTAGGACACCAGGCCGTAGCCGGCCGTGTGCGCCTTGTTGAAGGCGTAGTCGGAGAACGGCACGAGGATGTCCCAGAGCGTGCGGATCGCCGACTCGGAGTATCCGTTGGCCCGCATTCCCTCGCTGAACGGCACGTACTCCTTGTCGAGGATCTCCTTCTTCTTCTTGCCCATCGCACGGCGGAGAAGATCGGCGGCACCGAGCGAGTAGCCGGCGAGCTTCTGCGCGATCGCCATGACCTGCTCCTGGTACACGATCAGGCCGTAGGTGTCGTCGAGGATCTCCGAGAGGGGCTCCGCGAGTTCCGGGTGGATCGGCACGACGGGCTTGCGGCCGTTCTTTCGGTCGGCGTAGTCGTTGTGCGCATTGGCACCCATGGGCCCGGGCCGGTACAGCGCGAGGACGGCGGAGATGTCCTCGAAGTTGTCGGGCTGCATGGAGCGCAGCAGGGCGCGCATGGGACCGCCGTCGAGCTGGAACACGCCGAGGGTGTCACCGCGCGCGAGCAGTTCGTAGGTCGGTCGGTCGTCGAGCGGGAGCTCCTCGAGCACGAGGGTCGTGCCGCGGTTCTCCTGGATGTAGCGCAGGCAGTCATCGAGCACGGTGAGGTTGCGCAGGCCGAGGAAGTCCATCTTCAGCAGGCCGAGTGACTCGCAGGCCCCCATGTCGAACTGCGTGATGACCGCACCGTCCTGCTCGCGGCGCCAGACCGGGATGACGTCGAGCAGCGGCTCGCGGCACAGGATGACCCCCGCCGCGTGCACGCCCGGCTGGCGCTTGAGGCCCTCCAGGCCCTTGGCGGTGTCGACCACCTGTCGTGCCTCGGCATCGGACTCGTACAGGGCCCGGAACTCGGCCGCCTCGCCGTATCGCGCATTGGTCGGGTCGAACACACCGGCGAGGCTGATGTCCTTGCCCATGACCGACGGCGGCATGGCCTTGGTGATGCGGTCGCCCAGGGCGTAGGGATGGCCCAGCACACGGGCCGCGTCCTTGATCGCCGCCTTCGCCTTGATCGAGCCGTACGTGACGATCTGCGCGACCCGCTCCTCGCCGTACTTCTCGGTCGCGTAGCGGATCATGTCGCCGCGACGACGCTCGTCGAAGTCCATGTCGATGTCGGGCATCGAGATGCGCTCGGGGTTGAGGAAGCGCTCGAACAGCAGGCCGTGCTTCATGGGGTCGAGCTCGGTGATGCCGAGTGCGTAGGCGATCATCGCGCCCGCTGCCGAGCCTCGGCCCGGGCCCACGCGGATGCCGTTGTCCTTGGCGTACTGCACGAGGTCGGCGGTGACGAGGAAGTAGCCGGGGAAGCCCATCTGGATGATGACCCCGACCTCGTACTCCGCCTGCCGGCGGACGTCGTCGGGAACGGCCCCGCGGTAGCGCTTCTGCAGTCCGCGCTCGACCTCCTTGACCAGCCACGACTCCTCGGTCTCGCCTTCCGGCACCGGGAACTGCGGCATGAGGTTCGCACCCTCGGCGAACTCGACCCGGCATCGCTCGGCGATGAGCAGGGTGTTGTCGCATGCCTCCGGCAGCTCTGACCACACGTGACGCATCTCCGCCGCGCTCTTGACGTAGAAGTCACGCGCGTCGAACCGGAACCGCTTGGGGTCGTCCATGGTGGTGCGGGTGCCGATGCACAGCAGGACGTCATGGGTGTCGGCATCGGACGCATGCACGTAGTGGAGGTCGTTGGTGGCGATGAGCGGGAGTTCGAGGGAGCGGGCGATGCTCAGGAGGTCCTCGCGGAACCGACGCTCGATCGCCAGGCCATGGTCCATGAGCTCGCAGAAGTAGTTGCCGGCCCCGAGGATGTCGCGGAAGTCCGCGGCGGCAGCGAGAGCGCGGTCGTAGTTGCCTGCCTGCAGCCAGCGGTTCACCTCGCCGCTGGGGCAGCCGGTGGTGCCGATGAGCCCGGCGCCGTAGCGCTCGAGGAGCTCGCGGTCGAACCGCGGCTTGAAGTAGTAGCCCTCCAGGCTCGCCAGCGACGACAGCCGGAACAGGTTGTGCATGCCCGCGGTGCTCTCGGCCCACAGGGTCATGTGGGTGTAGCTCTGCTTGCCGCGCCCCGCACTGGAGTCGTCGGGCGTCGCCTCGTCGAAGCCGCCGCCGAAGTCGAAGGGCCGGCGCTCGAAGCGGCCCTGCGGGGCGTAGTAGCCCTCGAGTCCGATGATCGGCACGAGCCCGCGGGACTTGGCGCCCTTGTAGAAGTCGTAGGCGCCGTAGAGGTTGCCGTGGTCGGTCATCGCGACGGCGGGCATGCCCTGCCGCTCCACCTCGTCGAACAGGTCACTCAGGCGTGCGGCGCCGTCGAGCATGGAGTACTCGGTATGGACGTGCAGGTGCACGAAGTCCGAGGACGAGGAGGACGGGGGCACGCCCCCACCCTAACTTTCCGGACCGTCAGCCCGGACCTGTGCCGCGCAGCCGGTCGAGGGCCGTCCGGAGGTCGTCCGGATACGGACTGGTGACGGTGATCCGCTCCCCGGTCACGGGGTGGTCGAAGGCCAGCCTCACCGCATGCAGCCACTGGCGGGTCAGGCCCAGGCGGCGGGCCAGCTCCGGGTCGGCGCCGTACATGAGGTCGCCGGCGCACGGGTGCCTCAGGGCCGACATGTGGACCCGGATCTGGTGCGTGCGCCCGGTCTCCAGATGGATCTCCAGCAGGGAGGCGTGCGGAAAGGCCTCGAGGGTGTCGTAGTGGGTGACCGAGGGCTTGCCCTCACGGACCACCGCCCACTTGTAGTCGTGCTGGGGATGCCGCCCCACCGGGGCATCGACCGTGCCGCTGAGCGGGTCGCAATGACCCTGCACCACCGCGTGGTAGACCTTGTCGACCGTGCGATCGCGGAACTGCTGCTTGAGGCTGGTGTAGGCCCGTTCGCTCTTCGCGACGGCCATGACTCCCGAGGTGCCGACGTCGAGGCGGTGCACGATGCCCTGGCGCTCGGATGCCCCCGACGTGCTGACGCGGTACCCCGCCGCTGCGAGCCCGCCGATCACGGTCGGCCCCGTCCAGCCCGGGCTGGGATGGGCCGCGACACCCACCGGCTTGTCGACCACGATGACGTCGTCGTCGTCGAACAGCACGCGCATGCCCGGGACCGGCTCCGGGATCGCCGCGACGGACTCAGGCTCGCTCAGGTCGACCGTCAGCACGGCCCCGGGATTCAGCCGGTCGGACTTCGCCGCCGGACGGCCGTCGACCTCGACCCCGCCCCGCTCGATCAGGTCGGCGGCCCGTGACCGCGACAGCCCCAGCAGCCGGGTCAGGGCAACGTCGAGCCGCTCCCCCTCCAGGCCCTCGGGCACCGGCAGCATGCGCAGGCTCACGGGGCGGTCGACCTTGGTCCAGGCGACCTTGGTCCAGACGACCTTGGTCCAGACGACCTTGGTCCAGACAACCTCGGTGCGCGGGGCGTCCTCATGAGCGGCGCCCGCTGATCTCGATGCCGCGAATCGCGAGCAGCACCATGCCCACGGCCGACAGCGTGATGAACATGTCGGCGATGTTGAAGACCGCGAAGTACGGAAGCGAGATGAAGTCGACGACATAGCCCAGTCCCGGGCCAGGTGGGCGGGTGAGCCGGTCGATGAGGTTGCCGAGCAGGCCGCCGAGCAGGCCGCCGAGGGCCACGGCCCAGCCGACGCTGCCGAGTCGACGTGACGTGCGCATGATGACGGCGGCGACGACTATGGCGACGATCGTGAAGATCCACGTGTAGCCCACGCCGATGGAGAATGCCGCGCCGGTGTTCTCGACGTAGGTGAACTTCAGCAGCCCGCCGAGCAGGACGATCGGCCCCTCCCCGGACTCCAGGCGCGGGCGCAGCGTCGAGACGACCCACCACTTGACCAGCTGGTCAAGCACCACCGCACCGACGGCCACGCTCCCGAGGACGATCAGGCAGCGCCGGCGGACCTCCGGATCCACGGCCGCGGGCAGTGGTGCGTCCTCGCGTGAGTCGAGGGTGTCGGCGGACGTCGGCTCGTGGTCGGCGTCGGCGCCCTGCTCGGTCACCCGCCCACCCTACGTGGCCGCGCACGTGCCGCCGTCAGGCCAGGCCAGAGCCGCCCCTACAGCAGGTAGCGCTCCTCGGCCTGCTTGCAGGCCATGCACAGGGTGGCCCGGGGGAAGGCCTGGAGCCGGAACTTGCCGATGGGGTTGCCGCACGACTCGCAGATCCCGTAGGTGCCCTGGTCCAGGCGCTGCAGCGCGTGCTCCACCTGCTCGATCATGCTGCGGGCGTTGTTCGCCAGCGACATCTCGTGCTCGCGCTCGAAGGTCTTGCTGCCGGCATCGGCCTGGTCGTCGCCCGCACCGTCGCCGGAGTCGCGGATGAGGTCGGCCAGGCCCTCCTCGGCGCTCGCGAGCTCGGACTGCAGGCGCGCGAGCTCGAGGTTCAGCTCCCCGCGGACCTCCTTGAGCTCCTTGGCCGTCCAGGGGGTCTCGTCCTCGCGGACCACCAGGGGGGCGGGCCGCTTCGCCGGGAGGGTCTTCTTCGCCGGGGCCGCCTTCTTCGCCGGGAGGGTCTTCTTCGCCGGGGCCGCCTTCTTCGCCGGGGCCCCTTTCTTCGCCGGGGCCGCCTTCTTCGCCGGGGCCGCCTTCTTCGCCGGCGCCGCCTTCTTCGCGGGTGCCGCCTTCTTGGTCGGAGCGCTCTTCTTCGCCGGCGCCGCCTTCTTCGCGGGTGCCGCCTTCTTCGCCGGCGCCGCCTTCTTCGCGGGTGCCGCCTTCTTCGCGGGTGCCGCCTTCTTCGCCGGAGCGCTCTTCTTCGCAGGCGCCGCCTTCTTGGCCGGAGCGCTCTTCCTCGCCGGCGCCGCCTTCTTCACGGGCGCCTTCTTCGCCGGAGCGCTCTTCTTCGCGGCTGGCTTAGCCATGAGGTCCCCTGTCGCTTGCGGCGGCGCCGTCGGCAAGCAGGTCATGCGCCCACTCGTCCGGTGTCCGGCCGATGGTAGGCCCATGCGGCGGATCCCACCCGCTGGCGCGCCGATATCCTGACCGGCCGGGACCTCGACATGGCCCACGTCCATGACCGCCGCGGCCGGCCGGCCGCGGCCGGTCCGCGGCGCACCATGACAGGATCCGCCCATCCACCGGCCACCCTGGCCCGCATCGACGGAGGACCCATGTACCGGGCCGTGCCAGCGCAGGTGGATCTGCCGGCCCTGGAGCATGAGGTCCTGGCGATGTGGGACGCCGAGCGCGTCTTCGAGGCGTCCGTCGCCCAGAGCGAGGGTCGGCCGCTGTGGGTGTTCTACGAGGGCCCCCCGACCGCCAACGGCACCCCGGGCACGCATCACGTCGAGGCCCGCGTCTTCAAGGACGTCTTCCCCCGGTACCGCACCATGAAGGGGTACTACGTCCCCCGTCAGGCGGGCTGGGACTGCCACGGACTCCCCGTCGAGCTGGCCGTGGAGAAGGAGCTTGGCTTCACCGGCAAGCAGGACATCGAGGCCTACGGCGTGGCCGAGTTCAACGCCCGCTGCCGGGAGTCGGTGCTGCGTCACGTCGACGAGTTCGCCGACATGACCAGGCGCATGGGCTACTGGGTCGACATGGACCGCGCCTACTGGACGATGGACAAGGACTACGTCCAGAGCGTGTGGTGGTCGCTCAAGCAGATCTTCGACCAGGGCCTGCTCGCGCAGGACCACCGCGTGGCGCCGTACTGCCCCCGCTGCGGCACGGGGCTGTCCGACCATGAGCTCGCCCAGGGCTACGAGACGGTCGTCGACCCGTCGGTGTATGTGCGGTTCCCGGTGCGTGCAGACGACCCGCTGGCCCAGCGCTTCCCGGGCGTCAGCCTGCTGGTCTGGACGACCACGCCGTGGACCCTGGTGTCGAACACCGCCGTCGCCGTGAACCCGTCAGCGACCTACGCGGTCGTGCACACGCCCGACGACGAGACCCTGCTCGTCGCCGAGGAGCTCATCGGCGCCATCTTCGGCGACGACGAGATCACCGTCATGGCGGCCATGCCCGGCACCGAGCTCGAGCGGGTGGGCTACGTCCGTCCCTTCGACTTCGTCGACATCCCTGACGCCCACTTCGTGCTGCTGGCCGACTACGTCACGACGGACGACGGCACCGGCCTGGTGCACCAGGCACCGGCCTTCGGCGCCGACGACCTCGTCACCTGCCGGCGGTACGGCCTCCCGGTGGTCAACCCCATCCGACCGGACGGCCACTTCGACGACGCCGTGCCCGTCGTCGGCGGGCTGTTCTTCAAGAAGGCAGACGAGACACTCATCGCCGACCTCGAGCAGCGCGGCCTCATGTTCCGTCATCTCGCGTACGAGCACTCCTACCCGCACTGCTGGCGCTGCCACACGCCGCTCGTGTACTACGCGCAGCCGTCGTGGTACATCCGCACCACAGAGCGCAAGGACGAGCTCCTCGCGCAGAACGAGCAGACGAACTGGTTCCCCGAGACCATCAAGTGGGGTCGGTACGGCGACTGGCTCACCAACAACGTCGACTGGGCCCTGTCGCGCAACCGCTACTGGGGCACCCCGCTGCCGATCTGGCGCTGCCC
>VFQT010000278.1_pt1 | contig 80465 bp, 78 predicted proteins | sample 3512381 | NCBI WGS metagenome assembly VFQT01 (sample SAMN10412376, study PRJNA504923) | tailings metagenome | isolation source: Relicate 2 Philex TSF3 active mining site | place: Philippines: Tuba, Benguet | collected 2017-08-29
AGGACGGCGTCGTCGAGGGCGGGTTCACCGAGCAGGAGCTCGCGGGAGCCGTGCGGACGTCCCGCTAGGCGCTCGCCCCCGGCCGGCCCGTGGATACCGGTCACCGGGCGCACGCGGGCTGCCATGATGGCGGCGTGTCCCAGCCCGACGAGGAGATCCGGATCCCGAACCTGGAGGCGGCCCGGGAGCGGCGGCGCACAGCATTCCTCGGGCGGCTCGTGGTCGCCATTGTCCTGTCGCTCATCGTGCTCGTCGTCACCGTGGCGGCGTTCGCCAGTGCGCGATGGCAGGGACCGGATCCGGCGACAGATCTCGTCGAGGTGCCCATCGGGCCGTGGTCGGTACTCGTGTCGCGCGAGCTCCCGCCTGTGGAGGTGGTGGCGACGGCGATCGCGGCGATGCTCATCGTGGCCGTGTGCGCGGTCAGCCTGGAGGTCATAGCCGCCCTCCTGTCGATCAGTCCGCGTCGCAGGCGCCTGGCGTGGCTCAGGGCGACGGACCCGGACCCGATCACCGATCATCCGCGAGTGCACATCACGGTGCTGGTCCCGGCGCACAACGAGGAGAAGGCACTGCCGGTGACGCTCGAAGCGCTGGCCCGCCAGGAGCGTCCGCCCGATCGCGTCATCGTCGTGGCAGACAACTGCACGGACCGCTCTGCCGAGATCGCCCGCGCGCTGGGTCACGAGGCTTTCGAGACCGTCGACAACATGCACAAGAAGGGCGGCGCACTCAATCAGGCGCTGCGCATCCTGCTGCCGACGATGGATCCGCGTGATGCCGTGCTCGTGATGGATGCCGACACCAGCCTTGCGCCGGAGTTCCTGGAAGTCGCGGCAGGGCACCTTGAAGACGACCCGGAGCTGGCGGCGGTCGGGGGGATCTTCTTCGGCGAATCCGGGCACGGACTCATCGGCCAGTTTCAGCGCAACGAGTACGCCCGCTACTCCAATCAGATCCGGGCCCGACGCGGACGCGTTTTCGTGCTCACTGGAACCGCAACCCTCTTCCGGGCCGGTGCGATGAAGGACGTTGCTGCGGCCAGGGGCGTCTTCATCCCCGGTAATCCAGGAGCCGTGTACGACACGAGTGCACTCACCGAAGACAACGAGCTGACGCTAGCCCTCAAGTCGCTGGGCGGCACGATGATGTCGCCGAGCGAGTGCAAGGTCGTCACCGAACTCATGCCCACGTGGCGCAACCTGTGGCGCCAGCGAAAGCGTTGGCAGCGTGGAGCGCTGGAGAACCTCGGTGCCTACGGCATGACCCGCGCGACTCTGCGCTACTGGGGTCAGCAGATCGGCATCGGATACGGGGTCGTGGCCCTCAACGCCGCGCTGCTGCTCCTGCTCACCACGTTCCTGGCCATCGACAACTGGGTCTGGTTCCCGTTCTGGACAGCAGTAGGCATCATCTTCGCCATCGAGCGCACGATGACGGCCTGGAGCACGGGATGGCGTGGACGCCTGCTCGCCATCACTGTCCTTCCCGAACTGCTGTTCGACGTGTTCCTGCAGATCGTCTTCGTGTCGTCCCTCATCGACATCAGCCGCAGCAGCGAGGCGCGATGGGGACACGTCGATCACGGATCCGGCGTCGCGAAGGCCGCGGCATGACGCGCGTATGGGTCGGGATCCTGCTACCCGAGTCGCTCCTGAGTGAGCCGTGGTTCCGGACCTTCGCCCTCTTCGTTGCCTTCAACACGATCGTCTACGTGGGCCTCACGATGTCGAAGCTCGCGCCTTGGCCTGCTCAGATCCGACCGTCCCGAGTGAGGGCGATCCTCCCTCCGGGCCTGACCGAGGACACCACCATGAAGGACATCCCGCGCTCCATGCGTATCGATCCGGCCGGCGACTTCGCCCGGGCACGTACTCAGGCGGCCTGCGACTCGATCCCGCTGGCGCTGTCTCTTCTGGGCGGCCTGGTGATCGCGATCTCGGCCCTCCAACTGGTGTTCGTGGACTCCACCATCGAGGCGGAGCGCTTCGGCATCCTCGTGGTGGCCATCGCCATGCTCATCTGGGCCCAGGTGTGTGCGCATTCGCGTATTGCGCCGCGCATCATCGTGTGGTCGTGGGCCGTGCTCGTGTCTGCACTGATCGTCTTCGTGTCGATCTTCGGCATCGTCTACGACAACGAAATCGCCCTGACGTATGCAGTCATGCTGTTCATCGTCCTGCCATCCGTGGCGATCACATGGCCCAGCAGTCTGACGGCCGGGATGCTCAGCCTCGCGGTCATCACCACCGCGGGCGTCGCCATCAACAAGCTCGACTCGCTGCAGTGGTCAATCGCTGCGCTCGCTGCCTTCGCGATGGGTCTGCTGGGATTGCAGGTGCGTCGCTTCAGTGTCGATCGGCTGCTGCTGGAGCAGATGCGCGCCCAGCAGTTGGCCACGACAGATCCGCTGACGCGGACCCTGACCCGGGCTGCGCTGGGGGTGCTGGTGCCCGGTGTGGTCGAGGCGGCAGCCGCCGCCGGTGTCCCCGTCCACGCCATTCACCTCCACATACGCGACATGACGCGGACCAACGCCGACTACGGCATCGACTACGGTGACGCGCTCCTCAGAGTCGTGGCGCAGGCGGCGCACGAGGCGGCACCCCGGGGCGACCTCGTGGCCCGTTGGGAGGGGGACTCCTTTCTCATCCTGGGTCCGGGTCCTGCGCCGTCGGCCGAGGATTTCACCGCTGCCGTGGAGCGTCTGGTCGACGAACGGGGCATCGCCATGGGCAAGAGGCCGGTGAACGTGGCGACCGGCGTCGTCTCCATGTCGGGGGCAGATGCATCCCTCGAGCAGCTGTCCAGTGGAGCGCGCGCGGCTCGGATCCAGTAGGGGAGTCGACATGAGGCGCAGCACCGGAAGGCGGCGCAGGGCCGCCGGCGCGATTGCGGTGATCGTCGCGGGCATGTGTCTGGCCGGAGGTGTGGCTGCCCCAGCTCATGCTGCCGACGGCGCGCCACGCCCCGCACTCGCGACGATCGCGGTTGGCGACACCCCACGCGTCGGGGTGCTGACGCCGGACGGTGACACGCTCGTCGTGCCGAACCTGGACTCCGGCACGGTGAGCCTGATCGACACGACCTCGAACACCGTTCGGGCCACGGTGCCCCTGTCGGGGCGGGTAGGCAGCGTAGTCGTAGATCCGCGTGGAGCACTCGCCTACGCCTCGGAGGTCGACAGCCGTCGCGTGAGCGTCATCAGTCTCGCCACGGCACGAGTCACCTCGACGATCCGGCTCGGTGGCAGCCCGGAGTTCCTCGCGATCGATCCATCGGGCAGGCGCCTGTACGCGTCGACGAGTGATGTATCGACCGTCACGGTGATCGACCCGGACAAGCGGCGGGTGGTCGCCATCGTGCCGTTCATGACGCAGCCGTACCGCATCTCACTGAGCCCGGACGGTTCGCGGCTGTATGCCTCCATGACGAGAGCCGGACGGGTCGCGGTGATCGACACCGCTCGCAATCGCGTGATCGCCCGGGTGAGAGTGGGCCAGCAGCCGACGCGGGTGGCTACCGATCCGGATGGCGCGCGTGCCTACGTGGCCAACTTCGGCAGTGGCACCATCTCGGTGCTCGACGGCAGGACGGGTGCGGTAAGGGCGACCTGGCAGGTGGGCGAGCAGCCCACTGTTCCCGTCGTCGACGTGAAGGGCGGACGTGTCATCACGGCCCTGGCAGGCGAGGATCGGGTCGTCGCCCTCGACTACGACACCGGCGCGGTGCTCGACAGTGCGCCGACAGGCTCGCGCCCCTGGGGGGTGCTCGCGAATGCCGACGTCACACGTGTCTATACGCCGGACTTCGGCGCGGACACCGTCTCGGTCGTCTGCACGACCACTCCGTGGACCACGGCAACACTGCAGGCCCAGGCCCAGCCGGTCTGGCTCGTGGGCGGGCCGTACCTCTATGCCATGAACGCGGCAGCCAGTTCGGTGAGCGTGTACGCCACTGACCAGTCGTGCTGACGGCAGGCTGCTGACCTGACGCGACGGGATCGGCCGTCGACATCCACGGGATCCGGACCTCCGTCGTCCTACAGTGCAGGGGTGACCAATCCCCGGTGGCAGGACCGCATCGGCGGCCGCTGGGCGGTCTCGTGGCAGGCGTACGGCATCGGCGTCGCGCTCAATGCCCCGCTTCTCGTGCTGACCGGTGGCTCCATCGGCGCTGAGCCAGTCGCGGCAGCTGACCTGCCGGGCTGGCTGGCCATCGCCGCCGTGGCCTCAGCGGCCACGGCAGTGTGGGTCGTGCTCGGCGATCGGGTCTTCTTCCCGAGGCGGAGAACGCGACCGGCACCTGTGGCTGCGGTCGTGCTCTACCACGCACTCACCGGGCTGATCTTCGCGTCGTCCATCTGGTTCCTGGGTCCGCTCCTCGGCGTCGGCCGGGAGGGCACCTTCGCCGAGACCGCTGTGACGACGATGGCGATCGGCCTGTGGTTCGGCCTGACGATGGTCCTGCTGCTCGATGCACGTGAGCGTTTTCGCATCCGCCGTGAGGAACTGCTCGATGATGCCGTGGCAATAGAGATGGGGCGCCTGCGCGAGACCGAGGTCACCGCGCAGTTGAGGGCGACCATCCGGGATCGCGTGGACGAGGCGACCGAGGGCCTCCGCGCTGAGGTCACGGCCACGCTGGGCGAGTGGCAGCCGGGCAGCTCCCTCGTGGTGCCGCAGGCGCGACTGAACGAGATCGCGGATCACATGCGCGACTCTGCTGAGTCGTCGGTACGCCCTCTCAGCCATGAGCTTTGGCGCCTGGCCTCCCTGGAGTACCCGCGTCCGCACTGGACGGAAGTCGTACGCCAGTCCCTGCTGTCGGAGCGGTTCTGGATCGGCCCGACTCTGCTGATCGTCCTCATCGGGTACCTGAGAGCAGGAACCTACGCCCTCGGTCTCGTGCCCGGGATCCTCGCGGCGCTGATCCTCGTGCTGGCGATGGCCCTGCTGCTGCTGTCTGCGAATGCGCTCATCGCGCGACGCCCCACGTGGCGGCTTCCTCTGGTCATCACCACCTTTGTGGCAGCCCAGGCGTGCGGCATCGTCTACACCCTCGCACTCGCGCGCATCGCCGAGTCCGGGGATCCCACTGTCGAGATCGTCGGGTCCATCCTGGGGATGACGATCTCCCTGCTGGCGCCGGCCAATATCGCCTCGCTCAACACTGCCCGAGAGCAGGTGCTCGCCCGCCTGCGCGCATCGACGGACGGCGCACGCGCTGAGCAGATCGCCCAGGCGCGACAGCTGGCGGAGATCACGCAGCAGGCTGCGCGCGCCATCCACGGCAGCCTGCAGACGAAGCTCATCGCTGCCGCTGCGGCCATCGACCAGGCGGTGGCCTCGGGTCGCGAGGACCTCCTGGTGGAGGCGATGCATCAGGTCTCCATGCTCATCGAGCAGCCTGCTGCGGATCTGGACACCGACGAGGCGCGTTCGCTCGAGGAGGCGGTGGCGCACACGTGCGATGCCTGGCAGGGCATCCTCGACGTCACCGTCGACATCGATGCAAGCCTGCTGCACGATCGTGGTCCCGCTGCTGAGCCCGTGGGCCTGATCGTGGAGGAGGCCCTCGCCAACGCATTCCGGCACGGTCAGGCATCGCGTGCCGCCATCAGCGTCATGCCGTCGACAGCCCCCGACGGCTCGTCGGTGGTCGAGACAGTCATCCTCGATGATGGCCTCGGTGGTGACCTCGCGGACGCGGGTCTGGGGACCGCGCTCATCAACCGGCTCACCGAGGGTCGAGTGGTGTTCGAGATGACTGAAGCGGGCTTCCGCGTGACCGCGCACGTCTCGCGTTGACGTCGAGGACGCCCTGCTCCGGATCGCAGCCAGCAGGGGTGCACCGTACGCTCGACGCTGTGACTCCGGAACCGCTTTCGACGAAGGTCCCTGAGACGGACTTCCCTCTCGACCCGCGCATCGCCGCGCGATGGAGTCCGCGCGGATTCGATGGCGCGCACGAACTGTCGCGGGGCGACCTCGGGTCGCTGCTGGAGGCGGCCCGATGGTCAGCATCAGCGAGCAACTCGCAGCCATGGCGCTTCGTCGTCACGCTCCGCGGGACCGAAGACTTCACCACGGTGACGGCCGCCCTGAGCGGCGGCAACACGGAGTGGGCACCACATGCCTCTGCGCTCATCGTCGCCTGCGCGCGCACCGTCGACACTGATGGTCGTCCGCTCCGCTGGGCGGCCTACGACGTCGGTCAGGCGGTGGCGTGGCTCACGGTGCAGGCCGAGTCGATCGGCTTGAGCGTCCACCAGATGGGTGGTTTCGACTCCGAGGCGATCATTCGCGATTTCGAGCTCGAGGCCGGGACCGAGCCGATGACGGTCATCGCGATCGGGCGATTCGATGCGGGCGCGCCGTTGTCCGATCGGCTGCGCGAGCGCGAGGCCGCACCCCGGGAGCGCCTGCCCATCGACGCACTCGTCGTGCGTGGTTGGCCCGTCGACTGACTGTCGAACCGGTCGATCAGGAGACGTCGGGCGGAGGAGCCAGGCGGTACCCGCAGTGCGGGCAGACCCGGGCCTCGCGGGCGATGGGTTCGGCGCAGTCAGGGCACTTCCGTCGGCGTCGCCACCCGGCGATGAGCCCCAGGAGCCCTTCCGACCGGGTGCCGTTACCGGCTCCGGCGAGACAGGCGTCGCAGTAGTCCGCCAACTGTCGGGCCTCGCGGGCGACCGGGCCGCTCTCCTCGCCGGCGATGTCCCGGCCCAGAGCGGCCGCCTCGCGAAGGACCTCGTCCTCACCGTGGTCCATGGCCCGGTTCACCGCGTTCCACGCGAGACCGACAGCCCGACGCGCATGGCCTCGCGACCACTCCGCACGTGCGTCCTCGATCTGCCGGGCCGCGCTCACGACGCCCTCGTCACGTCGGTCCCGGGACATTGACGTGGCCGAATGGGCAGTGTCGACAGCGATTGCCGCAGCACCATCCGCGACTGACCAGGTGGTCGCGGGTGAAGACGTAGAGCCCGGTCCTGGGATCGAGGTAGCCCGCATCGCCCCGCGAGCAGGCGTGATCGTGTGCCTGCTGAGTGCGCGCATCCAGGGGCGGATCGATGGGCATGCTCCGATGGTAGGGGCGCCCCATGGCCCCGGCACGAGCGCGCTGGCCTGTTAGCCTGTGCGCCCCATGCCTGCCTACATCCTCACGATCACCTGCCCGGATGGGCCGGGCATCATCCATGCGGTCAGCGGGTCACTGCTCGAGGTCGAGGCGAATGTGCTCGAGCAGGAGCAGTACTCCGATCTGGAGACCGGCCTGTTCTTCGCCCGCACGAAGTTCGAGACCTCGGTCGACGACCTCGACCGCGTGCGCGCGGTGATCACCGACCGCACGGCATCATTCGGAACCGAGGTGGGACTGCGGCTGGAGTCCGAGCATCGACGGGCTCTCATCATGGTGTCGCAGTACGACCACTGCCTGCTCGACCTGCTGTATCGCAGGGACGCCGGCGAGCTGCCCCTCGATGTGGTCGCGATCGTCTCGAACCACGATTCCTGCCGCTCGATCGCAGACCGGCACGGGATCCCGTTCCACCTGCTGCCGGTGACCCCCGAGACCAGGCTCGAGCAGGAGTCACACGTGCTCGCCCTGGTGGACGAACTCCGGGTCGACCTGGTCGTCCTCGCGCGCTACATGCAGATCCTGTCCGACGACACCTGCCGACAGCTCAGCGGCAGGGTCATCAACATCCACCACTCCTTCCTTCCCGGATTCAAGGGGGCGCGTCCCTACCATCAGGCGCACGCCCGCGGTGTGAAGCTGATCGGAGCCACGGCCCACTTCGTCACCGCGGATCTCGATGAGGGGCCGATCATCGACCAGGAGGTCGAGCGGGTGAACCACACCTTCACGCCCGAGGGTCTCGCCGAGATCGGGCGCGACGTCGAGCGCATCGCGCTGTCCCGCGCCGTTCGGCTGTTCGCCCAGGATCGCGTGTTCCTGAACCGCCACCGCACGGTCGTCTTCGGGGGCTGAGCCGCCTCGGTCGCGCGGTGCCTCGTGGGCGCCGTCAGGCTGCGGTCGCCTACACTCAGCAGCCTGATCACTACTGGCAGGAGCTGACGTGGCGGACGACGACATCGAGATCGGCGAGGACATCGAGATCGCCATCGTGCTCGACGAGGATGGAGCGGTGGTCGGATCCGTGGTCGACGACCTCGTCGTGGCCTCCGGGCCGGATGGCTCAGTCGTCGACGAGACGATCGATGTGCTCGATGCCGACGGCCACCTGCTCATGGAGGACGAGAAGATCAGCGTGTACGACGCTGACTCCAACCTCGTGGCGCAGGAGGAGACCGTCATCCTGCCGCTGGATCCCGGCACCGGGGAGTAGCAGTGCTGAAGGGTGTCGACCCGCTCCTGAGCGGTGATCTGCTCGCCATCCTCGACAACATGGGGCACGGCGACCAGCTCGCCCTCGTCGACCGCAACTTCCCGGCGGTGTCGTCGGGTCGACCGGTCATCCGGCTCGGCGAAGCCACCATCCTGCGCGCGGCGGAGGCGATCCTGAGCGTGCTGCCCCTGGACTCCTTCCAGCCGCATCCGCTCGAGCGGATGGACGTCGAGGACGATCCGACGCGGATGACACCGGTGCAGGACGATCTCCTGGCTCTCGCCTCGCGTATGGAGGGTCGCCCGCTGGAGTACGGCGTGATCCGCCGCCTGGACTTCTACGAGCGCGTGCGCTCGGTGTTCGCCGTCGTGCACACCCTGGACTCAGTGCCCTACGGCTGCTTCATCCTTCACAAGGGCGTCGTCTTCGACTGACGCTGCCGCTCGAGGTGCAGGGCGAGCACGGGGCAGGAGTCGACCGCCGCACGTGCGGCCGGGCGGTCCTGGGGGTCGACAGGAGCACGCAGGCCTCCTCCGGGAAGGAGCGGGTAGCCCCACTCGTCGAGCCCGATCAGGTCGGGAGCTGCCAGGTGGCACAGCCCGCGCCCCTCGCACGTGATGGGATCCAGCACCAGGGTGTGTTCGGCGCTCATCGGAAGTCCCTTCCTCGGGTGTCGGTCTCGGCTGAGCGTGGCTCGGGCACCGGCAGGTGCGGGCCGAGTCGTTCCGGTGCCGAGCAGGTGCCCTGCTCGTGGTGCCGCACCTCGTCCGCGAATGCGTCGAGTGCCGTCGCCACGAGGCGCGCGGTTCCGTCGGGGTGCTTGCAGCCGCCGCGCCCGGCGACGAGGCCGAGCCGCTGCCTCAAGCGGGGCACCAGTTCCGGTCGAGGGCGGCCCACGGCGAGCTCGTGGACGTCGTCGGCGACGGAGGGCAGGCCGAACATGCATGGCCCGCACTGCCCGGCGCTCTCGCCGGCCATCCATGCCGTGATGCGGTCGAGCTCCACCAGCGGGCACGTGCCGTCGCCGAGGACCCACAGGACGGAGGCGCCGATCACACCGCCGGCGGACCGCACGCCGTCCGGATCCCACGTCGCGGAGTCCAGGCGGTCGGCGCTCACCCACGCCCCGCCGTAGCCGCCCGTGAGGTACCCCCGAACCGGCCGGAGGGTGCCGCCGGCGAGGTCGACGATGTCGTGCACGGACGTGCCGACCGGGACTTCGAGGACGGAGGGTCTCGCCACGGAGCCGGTGACGGTCACGAGCGTGGTTCCCGGTGCCGCGACGCAGCCCCGCTCGCGGAACCAGTCACCGCCGTGGCGGCCGATCAGCGCGAGGTGCGCCAGGGTCTCGACGTTCTGCACGAGTGTCGGGCGGCCGTCCACCCCCTTCTGGAAGGGGCGGTCGGGAAAGACCGGAGTGGCCGTGCCCTCGCCCACCCAGTGCGCCAGGGCGCTCTCCTCGCTCGCCACGTAGCGGGCGGGCGGGAGGACCAGGGAGAGCTCTACCGGATCCGTGTCGCGCTCCTGCAGGGCGCGCATCATGATCCCCTCCACGGGGGAGCCGCGATGGACGGCGATGCGTGCCTCGGTAGCGCCGACACTCTCGGCGGCCATGACGAGTCCGTCGAGGACCAGCTGCGGATTCGCCGCCATGAGTGCAGCATCCTTGCTGCTGGCCGGCTCGCCCTCCATGCCGTTGGCGATGGCGATCGGGCGGCGTGCCCTGCTCAGGCGCCGCCGGGAGGCTGCACTGTCGGCCACGGCCCGCAGTTTCGTGTGGGTCGGGAACCAGCCGCCGCCGCGCCCCCGAAGTCCTGACCGCTCGACCTCGTCGATGAGCCGCGCGCAGCGGTCGGGCGAGGAGAGGTCGGGCAGGGGACCGAACTGCGTGGTGTGCTCCGCGCGGGTGCGGGGAGCCAGGAGGGGGACGCCGGTGCTCATGCGTCCCACGGTCCTCCCCGGGCGATGCGGCGATGGTCATGCCCGGGCAAAGGGGAGGTAAGGAGCGGTAGTTTTCGCGCATGCCACTCGTCGCGGGAGTCGACTCATCCACCCAGTCCGTCAAGGTCGTCGTCCGCGATGCCGACACTGGCGCGCTCGTGCGCGAGTCTCGCGCCCCCCACCCGGACGGCACAGAGGTGCATCCGTCTGCGTGGGTGTCAGCGCTCCACACCGCTCTGGACGGCATGCTCGACGGAGTCAGCGCGCTGGCCATCGGCGGCCAGCAGCACGGCATGGTCGCGCTCGACGACGCCGGCGATGTCGTGCGCCCCGCCCTGCTCTGGAACGACACCCGGTCGGCACCGGATGCCGATGACCTCGTGGCCGAGCTCGGCGGTCCGAATGCCTGGGCCGATGCCGTGGGCAGCGTGCCGGTGGCCGCCTTCACGGTGTCGAAGGTGCGGTGGATGGCGCGCGTCGAGCCGCACAACGCCGCGCGCACGACGACGGTGATGCTTCCGCACGACTACCTGACCTGGCTCATGTCGCGTCGTCCGGACGTGGCCGCGACCGATCGCGGCGAGGCGTCGGGCACGGGCTACTGGTCGCCCATCACGAACGACTACCGCCATGACCTCCTCGCCCTCGCCCTGGGGCACGACGCTGCGGTGCCGAGGGTGCTCGGACCGGCCGAGCCCGTGGGGGAGATGGCCGGGGGCATCGTCCTGGGGCCCGGCACCGGCGACAACATGGCCGCCGCGCTCGGCATCGGCGCGGTGCCCGGGGACGTCATCGTCTCGCTGGGCACGTCGGGCACTGCGTTCGCCGTGTCGGACGTGCCCGCGCGTGACCCTCGTGGACTGGTGGCCGGGTTCGCGGATGCCACCGGGCGTTACCTGCCGCTGGTCTGCACGCTGAACGCGGCCCGGGTGCTGACGTCGGCCGCGGCCATGCTCGGAGTCGACGTCGACGATCTGGCCGGGCTGGCCCTCGCGGCCCGGCCCGGGTCCGGTGGCCTGTCGCTGCTGCCCTACCTCGATGGCGAGCGCACGCCGAACCTGCCGCTCGCGCGCGGCTCGCTGCACGGGCTCACGCGCGACAACATGACACCTCAGAATGTGGCCCGCGCGGCCTTCGAGGGGATGCTCGGGGGCCTGGCCGACGCGGTCGATGCCCTCGTCGACGTCGGCGTTCGTCCCGGGCGCGTCCTTCTCGTCGGCGGAGCGGCCGCGAATCCTGCCGTCGGCGCCGTCGCCGCCACGCTCTTCGAGGTGCCGGTCATCGTGCCCCCGCCGGGGGAGTACGTCGCCGACGGGGCCGCACGTCAGGCGGCCTGGGTGCTGTCGGGGTCGGCCGAGCCACCGGTGTGGGCGCAGGTGCGCGAGGGTGCCGCCGTCACGCACGATCCGCAGCCCGTGCCCGCAGTGCGCGAGGCGTATGCGCAGGCGAGGTCTGCGCTCTACTGATCACCTGCCCGGGCACCGCGACCGCTGCCGCGAGGTAACGGGACGGCTATCGACACGTGACCAAATCGTTATCGGATGGAGGCGGATCCGCCTTGCCGTCTCAGCGGTTTCGCGCATATGTTGGCGCCCACAACATATAGCCGGGGCGGGGCCGAGGGGTCGTGGGGGCCGCTGCCCGCTTGGGGAAGGAGCAGGGCCCGAGCATGAGCAGGGACTTTGTGGCAAGTCCGCAGGATCGCTTCTCCTTCGGGCTCTGGACCGTCGGCAATCCGGGCCGTGACCCGTTCGGCGAGGCGGTGCGCCCGCGGATGGCGGTCGACGAGATGCTGCGCGGCCTGGCCGACATCGGCGTCTACGGCGTGAGCTTCCACGACGACGACCTGATGTCCTTCGGTGCCCCTGAGAGTCAGCGCCGGGCTGAGTTGGACGCGTTCAAGAAGACCCTCGACGCGACCGGCCTGGTGTGCTCGATGGCCACCACCAATCTCTTCTATCACCCGATCTTCAAGGACGGCGCGTTCACGTCGAACGACCGTGAGATCCGCCGCTACGCGATCCAGAAGTCGATGCGCAACATCGACGTGGCTGCTGAGCTCGGTGCACCCACGTACGTCTTCTGGGGTGGTCGTGAGGGAGTGGAGTCCGCTGCGGCCAAGGACACCCGCGATGCCCTGTCGAGGTACGCCGAGGCACTCGACTTCCTGGCCGCCTACGTCAAGGACAAGGGCTACGACATCCGGTTCGCGATCGAGCCGAAGCCCAACGAGCCCCGCGGCGACATCTTCCTGCCGACCGTGGGCCACGCCCTCGCGTTCATCGAGACTCTCGAGCACCGCGAGATGGTGGGCCTGAACCCCGAGGTCGCCCACGAGACGATGTCCGGGCTGTCGTTCTACCAGGGTGTGGCCCAGACCCTGTGGCAGGACAAGCTCTTCCACATCGATCTCAACGACCAGCGCATCGGCCGCTTCGACCAGGACTTCCGCTTCGGGTCCGAGGGGCTGAAGGACCACTTCTTCCTCGTCAGGCTCCTGGAGACCAGCGGCTACGCAGGTGTCAAGCACTTCGACGCCCACGCCTACCGCACGGAGGATGTCGCGGGAGTCTGGGACTTCGCCCGCGGATGCATCCGCAACTACCTCGCATTCGCGGAGAAGGCCCGCGAATTCGACTCAGATCCCCGCGTAATCGCGGCCATGTCGTACACCGGCGTGTCCGATCTCGCGGTTTCGTCCGTCGGCCCGTACTCCACGGGTGCGGCGGATGCACTCCTGGCCGAGCGCTTCGATGTCGACACCCTCGCCAAGCGCGGGTACGGCATCGAAGCTCTCGATCAGCTCGCCGTCGACCACATCCTCGGGATCGCCTGATCCGCGCAGGACGACGTCGAAACCACCCACCAGAACACGCAGTTCCCACTGCGAGGAAGGGACAGTAGCGCATGTCCAAGAAACTGATTGGAGCAGTTGCCGGCCTCGCCGCCGCATCACTGCTCGTCGCCGCGTGCAGCAGCTCCTCCGAGGAGTCGACTGACGCTGCGGCATCGCCCGAGGCCGCTGCCTCGGAGGCTGCCCCCGCAGAGGAGGCTGCCCCCGCGGAGGAGGTCGCTGAGGAGGCTGCTGCCGCTGGCGGCAAGGCCTGCGTGATCCTGCCCGACGCCGCGTCGTCGGCTCGCTGGGAGACCGCCGACCGTCCGTTCCTCGAGCAGGCCTTCACGACTGCCGGCGTGGAGTACGACATCCAGAACGCCAATGGTGACAAGGCCAAGTTCGCCACCATCGCCGACGGCATGCTCGCCGGTGGCTGTGGCGTCCTCGCCATCGTGAACCTCGACAGCGAGACCGGCTCGGCTGTCATCGCCAAGGCCACTGCCGCTGGCGTTCCCGTCATCGACTACGACCGCCTCACCCTCGGTGGCGGCGCCCAGTACTACGTGTCCTTCGACAACGTGGCTGTCGGCACCACCATCGGCGAGGGCCTCGTCAAGTGCCTGAACGACGCTGGCATCACCGAGGGCCCCGTTGCGTACCTCAACGGCTCGCCCACGGACAACAACGCCACGCTGTTCAAGCAGGGCTACGCCGCCGCCCTCGAGGCTGCTGGCTTCACGCCTGCTGCTGATCAGGCCGTTCCGGACTGGGACAACACCAAGGCCGGCACGATCTTCGAGCAGATGTACACCGACGCCAACGGTGACTTCGTCGCCGTTGCCGCTGCGAACGACGGTCTCGGTGGCGCTGCCATCTCCGTCCTCGACCGCAACGGCCAGGCCGGCTCCATCTTCGTGTCCGGTCAGGACGCCACCGATGAGGGTCTGCAGCGCGTGCTCCTGGGCACCCAGTGCATGACCGTGTACAAGGCCGTCAAGAAGGAGGCCGAGGCAGCCGCAGCGCTCGCCGTCGCCCTCCTGAACGGCGACCAGGCGGCTGCTGACGCCCTCGCGACCGGCACTACGACCGACAGCGAGGCCGGCACTGAGGTTCCCAGCGTCCTGCTGGTTCCCCAGGCCATCTTCCCGGAGAACGTGAAGGACGTCATCGCTGACGGCTTCACCACGGTTGACCGCGTCTGCGCCACGGACGAGGTCAAGGCCAAGTGCGCCGAGCTCGGCATCCAGTAGCACCCTCGCCGGTCGACGACCGGCATGCACGGAACCTGTGGGGGTGGGTCACAGACCCACCCCCACAGGTGTGCGGCGCCGAGTAGGCGAATTCCACCCCCGGCCCAAGTGCCCTACGACAAGGTTGGTCCATGGCCTCTGAAACCCCCCTGCTGCAACTCACGGGTATCAACAAGAGCTTCGGTGCGGTGCACGTGCTGCACGACGTCGACCTGTCGGTGTGGTCCGGCCAGGTGACCGCCCTCGTGGGCGACAACGGTGCCGGCAAGAGCACCCTCATCAAGGGCATCGCCGGCATCTACACCTTCGACAACGGGGAGTACCTCTTCGAGGGCAAACCGGTGTCGGTGAGCGACCCCAAGCAGGCGAATGCGCTGGGCATCGAGGTCGTGTACCAGGACCTCGCCCTCTGCGACAACCTCGACGTCGTCCACAACATGTTCCTCGGCCGCGAGGAGACCCGCCTGGCGACCCTCGACGAGATCGAGATGGAGAAGCGGGCGACCGAGACTCTCAAGGGCCTGTCGGTGCGTACGCTCAAGTCGGTCCGGCAGCAGGTGTCCAGCCTGTCCGGCGGCCAGCGCCAGACGGTGGCGATCGCCCGAGCGGTGCTCTGGAACTCCAAGATGGTGATCCTCGACGAGCCCACCGCCGCCCTCGGCGTCGCCCAGACGGAGCAGGTGCTCAACCTCGTCCGCCGCCTCGCCGACAACGGCCTCGCCGTCATCCTGATCTCGCACAACATGAACGACGTCATGCAGGTGGCCGACAACATCGCCTGCCTCTACCTGGGGCAGATGGCCGCGCAGGTCAAGGTCGGCCAGGTCACCCACAGCAGCATCGTCGAGCTGATCACCTCCGGTCGATCCGGGGAGCTCGGCATCCAGGTTGACGACGCGATCGTGGGAGGTGCGGCATGAGCAATCATCAGACCACCGACGTCGACGTGGCGGCCGCGGGTGACCGGAACGGGATCGGCCAGGCCGTCGGCGACTACGTCAACCGCGTGCGCGGTGGCGATGTCGGGTCGCTGCCCGCCGTTCTCGGTCTCATCGTGCTCTTCCTGCTCTTCACGATCCTCAAGCCCGAGACCTTCTTCTCGTTCTTCAACTTCGCCAACCTGCTCAACCAGTCGGCAGCGATCATCGTGCTCGCGATGGGGCTGGTCTTCGTGCTGCTCCTCGGCGAGATCGACCTCTCCGCAGGCTTCACGGCGGGAACGTCAGCCGCGGTGCTGGCCGTCGCCCTGTCTTCGTGGGGACTGGCCTGGCCCATCGCACTGATCATCGGACTGCTCACCGGCACGCTGATCGGCCTGTTCATCGGCACCCTCGTGGCGCGGCTCGGCATCCCGTCCTTCGTCGTCACGCTGGCGATGTTCCTCGCCCTGCAGGGCGTCATGCTGCTGATCATCGGCGAGGGCGGCACGATCCGGCTGCGCAGCGACGTCCTGCTCGCGATCATGAACCAGAACATGCCGCTGTGGGCGGGCTGGGTCATGTGGGCGGTCGTCGTCGTGGGGTACGCCGTGATCTCGTGGCGGGCCATCAGCGGAAGACGCAAGGCCGGGCTGAAGGCCACGGCCACGTCGGTCTGGATCGCCAAGGCCGGCGCACTCGCGGTCATGATGGGCGTGCTCGTCTTCGTGCTGAACCAGCAGCGTCAGATCGTCCGGCCCGGCAAGGAGTCCTGCCCGCTCGACGGAGACGCACCGATCGGGTGCATCCCGGTCATCCAGGGTGTGCCGTGGGCTGTGCTCGTCGTCATCGTCCTCGTCGTCGGCCTCACCTTCGTGCTGGGCCGCACCTCGTTCGGTCGCCACGTGTACGCCGTAGGCGGCAATGCCGAGGCATCCCGCCGAGCCGGCATCAACGTCAAGTCGATCAGGATCTACTGCTTCATGATCGGCTCGACCCTCGCGGCGGTCGCGGGCGTGCTCCTCGCCTCGCGCGACAACTCCGTCTCCCCGACGACGGGCGGTGCCCAGACCCTGCTCTTCGCGGTGGGCGCAGCCGTCATCGGCGGCACGAGCCTGTTCGGCGGCAAGGGCAAGGTCATGGATGCGGTCATCGGTGGCCTGGTCATCGCGGTCATCGCCAACGGCCTGCCGCTCATCACCCAGCAGTCGGGCATCCAGTTCGTGGTCACCGGCCTCGTCCTGCTGGTGGCAGCGAGCGTCGATGCCATCTCGCGCAAGCGGGCCAGATCCGGCTAGGGGCGCATCCGCCATGAACTCAAGCACGGCCTCCACCCAGGACGACCTGCGGCGGCTGAACCGGGCACGCCTGCTGCGCCGACTCCACGAGGGTGGTGCAGCACGGCGCTCGGACCTCGTCGCCTTCAGCGGCCTCAATCGCAGCACGGTGGGCGTCCTCGTCTCCGAGCTGGCCGAGGCGGGCCTGGTCACGGAGGCGGCGGGCCTTCCGGGGCAGGTGGGTCGGCCCTCTCTGCGGGTGCAGCCGGTGACGGAGTCCGCCGTGGTCATCGCCTTCGACCTGAAGGTCGAGTCGACGATCGTCGCCCTGGTCGGCCTCGGCGGTGGCGAGCTGTGGCGCCGCGAGCTGCGTCACGAGCGGCGCGACTACGCACCTGCCGAGGCGATCCGCAGCATGCTGTCCCTCATCAGGCAGGCGCTGCGTCGGGCACCCGAGGGTGCCTCGTGGGTCGGCGTGGGCGTGGGTGTTCCGGGTGTGGTCGACCATGCCGACGGCCTCGTCCGGCTGGCACCCAACCTCGGTTGGTCCGATGTCCCGCTCGGGCAGCTGCTCCGCTCCGCGCTGGAGTCCGAGTACGGGATCGTGCCGCATGTGTCGGTCACCAACGACGCAGACCTCGGTGCCCTGGCGGAGCACGTTCGCGGCGTCGGGGTCGCCGCGAGCAACGTCATCTACCTGTCCGGGGAGGTGGGCATCGGCGGCGGCGTGATCATCGACGGTCGCCCGATGCTGGGTGCCGGTGGCTTCGGCGGTGAGGTCGGCCACATGGTCGTGAACCCGACGGGCACCGAGTGCCGCTGCGGAGCCCGTGGCTGCTGGGAGACGGAGATCGGTCGCGATGCCCTCGTGCGCATGGCCAGGCTGCGAGACGAGAACGCATCCGTGTCCGATGTGATCGATGCCGCGGCGACGGGGTCGAAGTCGGCTCGGGCCGCCATCGACTCCGCCGGTCAGTGGCTCGGCCTCGGACTGGCCAACCTCGTGAACGTGTTCAACCCCGAGGTCATCGTCCTCGGCGGACACCTGCGACTGGTGTTCCCGCTCGTCTCGTCGACCGTTCTGCGTCAGGTGCACCTCGCCCTGCCGGCCGCACGGGAGCAGGCCCGCGTCGAGGTGCCGGCCCTGAACGCCGACAGCACGCTCTTCGGAGCGGCCGAGGCGGCATTCGAGAGCCTGCTGGCCGATCCCATGGCCGTGATCGCGACCTCGATCCAGGCCACCGCGTCCTGATCCGATGGTTGAGGCGCCCGTCCTGCTCTCCGCAGGAAGCCAGCGGATCCTCGTGGACCCCCGCAGTGGCGGACGGGCGACATCGTGGCGGTCTCACGGCACTGAGCTGCTGCACGCGTATGGCCCGCACGCGGCAGAGCACGGCATGTACGCGATGGCACCGTGGGCTGGTCGCCTGCGGGGCAATGCCGTGGCCACGGATGAGGGTGCCGTGGGACTCCCGGCCACCTACGGTGCCTGGGCCATCCATGGCACGGTGCTCGACCGCCCGGCGCGGGTCGAGACCATCGTCGACGAGGGCGACCGCGCCGAGATCGCGCTGGTCTCCGAGACGCACCCGGAGTGGCCATGGCCGATGCAGGTGCGTATCCACTGGATCCTCGAGCCCGACCACCTGACCACGCGGATCGAGGTTCACGCCCTGGCAGAGCCCTTCCCGGTCACGGTCGGATGGCATCCGTGGTTCCGCCGCCGACTGGAGACCGCCGGGTCAGGGGCGGACGCCCGCGTGGTGCTCAACGCGGAGGCGATGCTGGAGCGCGATGACGCAGGCCTGCCGGCCGCGGTCGTGGATGTCATGCCGGCTGGTCCGTTCGACGATGCCTTCCTCGTCCCGTCAGGACGTGCACGCATCGAATGGCCCAGTGAGATCGCCATCGACATCGAATCCGACGGACGCTGGTTCGTCCTCTTCGATGAGCGTGACGAGTGCATCTGCCTGGAGCCGCAGAGCGGGCCACCCGACGGTCTCGTCGGGCACCCGTGGCACGAGCCTGTGCTGGCACGACCGGGCGCGCCTGTCTCGCAGACCGTCACGTGGCGGGTACGTGACCTGCGGGAGGCTCGAGGGTGACCGTCGTGCTGGTCGCGCCCGCTGTGCGAGCAGCGTCCAGCACGCGCATGGTCTCCACGACGTCGTCGATCGAGACGGGTGGGGGAGATCCGTGCCGGATCGCGTCCTCCACTGAGCGATAGAACTCCGGCCAGCGCCCGCGTTCGAGGGGGACGTCCTGCTCGCTCACGACGTTGTCGTCGTCGTAGGTGCGCAGGATCGCCGCGTGTGTGTTCGGCTCGGCTCCCCAGTCGTCCCCCGGGATGGCACCTGTGCGCAGGATGTCCTCCTGCGTGTCACCGTGCCGGATCCTGAGTCCTCCGCGAGTCCCCAGAAGAGCCATGCGCTGGTCTCCGAATGCCGAGACCTGGCTCGCGGAGAGCACGCTGATGCCCCCGTCGTCGTGCGTGACCAGGACGACGACATCGTCATCGGTGGCGTCGAGCGGGCGTACGGACCGAACGGTGGCCGACACGGTCACCGCAGGACCCATCAGCAGCAGCGCCTGATCGACGAGATGAGCCCCCAGGTCATAGAGCATCCCCCCGAGGTCGGCAGGGTCCGCCGACCCGCGCCAGCCCGGCTTGGGCACCACGCGCATGCGATCCATCCGTGACTCGAACCGGTGCACCATCCCAAGCGCCCCGGACTCCGCGACGCGGAGGGCGGTCAGGAAGTCGCTGTCCCACCGCCGGTTGTGGAAGGGGATGACGAGACGCCCGTGCTGCTGCGCCAGCCGGGCGAGCTCCTCGGCCTGCCCGGCATCTGCGGCGATCGGCTTGTCCACGACCACGTGGGCGCCGGCCCGCAGGGCCCGCTCGGCGAAGGGCACATGAGTGATGTTCGCGGATGCCACGACGACGAGGTCGCAGCCCTGAGCCAGGCCGGACTCGAGATCGGCATGGACGGTTGCGCCCGGGTGGTCCCGCCCGGCCTGCTCGGCGCGCTCGTGATCGGTCGTGACGACACCGGTGACACGAAGACCGGGGGCCGCGGCGATGAGGGGGCCGTGGAACACCCGTCCGGCGAGGCCGTAGCCCACGAGGAGGACGTCGAGATCACCGGACACTGGTCCAGTCAATCACCCGCACCCCCAGGTTTGGCCTTCTCGGGCCCGGGTATCACGTGGTTGTCCGCTACCAGCGGACAAGACGAGAGGACGATCATGAATCGCAGGAGAACAGGCCTCGCCGCCCTCACAGGCGCGGTGGGTCTGGTGGCCGTCGGTGTCCTGGCAGCAGCCCCGGCAGGAGCACACGGCTACGTCAATGCACCGCAGAGCAGGTCAGCCCTGTGCAAGACCGGAGCCAACACAGACTGCGGTGGCGTGCAGTACGAGCCGCAGAGCCTGGAGTACCTCAAGGGATTCCCGGCTGCTGGACCGGTCGACGGGCAGATCGCATCGGCGGGCGGGCAGTTCGGCGGCAAACTGGACGAGCAGAGCCCGACGCGATGGGTGAAGACCGATGTGCGCCCTGGTCCGATGCTGTTCGACTGGACGTACACGGCACCGCACGCAACGGCCAAGTGGCACTACTACATGACGAAGCAGGGCTGGAACCAGAATGCCCCCTTGACCCGCTCGGCACTCCAGCTGATCGGTGAGGTGCAGCATGACGGATCGAAGGCGAGCACCAACCCCGACCATGTGATCTCGATCCCGTCCGATCGCTCGGGTTACCACGTGATCCTGGCTGTGTGGGACGTCGCTGACACTGTCAATGCGTTCTACAACGTGATCGACGTCAACGTGCTGGGTTCCGGTGAGGCCGATGTCACGCCTCCGACGACTCCGTCGGCGGTCACCGTGGCGTCGACGACGTCTGATTCGGTGACGCTCTCGTGGCAGTCCGCGCAGGATGACCGCAGTGATGTGACGTACACGGTCTTCCGCGACGGTCGCCAGGTGGCGACGACTCAGGGCACGCGGATCACGGACTCGGCCCTGCAGCCGGGCACCGCGTACAGCTACAGCGTGTCGGCGTCCGATCGTGCGGGCAATTCATCCCCGATGAGCGCCGCGGTGACGGCACGCACGTCGGCGGCACCAGTGGTCGACACGACGGCCCCGACGGCCCCGATGCACCTGCATTCCATGGGTGAGACCGAGACCTCCATCGACCTCATGTGGGGTGCGTCCACCGACGCCGTGGGTGTCGTGGGCTACCGGGTCTACCGCGACGGTCAGCTCGTGCGCTCGACCTCGGCAACCCAGGTCATGGACACCGGTCTGGCCGCTGGTACGACGTACCGCTACACCGTGCGTGCCGTCGATGCCGCTGGCAACGTATCGGTCGACAGCAGCGTCCTGACCAAGGCGACGAAGGCGGGCGTCACGCCTACACCGACTCCCACTCCCACGCCGACTCCCGCGCCCTCGGGCACGTGGGACTCACGGGCCGCGTATGCCGCGGGTGCGATCGTGACGCACAACGGTGTCACCTACCGCGCGGTCCAGTCGCACACCGGTGTGGGGGATCCGAACTGGATTCTCGCGCCGGCCCTGTGGACTGCGGTCACTGCGGCGCCTGCTCCCTCGGGCACGTGGGACTCACGGGCCGCGTATGCCGCGGGTGCGATCGTGACGCATGACGGTGTGACGTACCGCGCGGTGCAGTCGCACACCGGTGTGGGGGATCCGAACTGGATCCTGGCGCCGTCGCTGTGGCAGCGGGTGGGCTGAGAAGCCGCTCTGAGGAGGGTCCCCTGTGCTCCGGCACGGGGGACCCTTCGTCCGTGCGGTGTCAGTCCTCGAACCAGCGCGGGGACGTCGTGCGCGGTGGGAACAGCCGCTGGCGCCAGACCACCAGGCGCGGCTCACCGCGCAGATTCGCCTCGCGAGCTCGGGTGAGCGCCGCCCCGATCTCCACGACATCGTCGACCTGCTCGACTCCGATGCCGAAGGCCGCACCGAGCGAGGACCACTCGGGAGTGACGAGGTCGACTCCGCGCTCGGGGTGCCCGAACACCTGCTGGTCGAAGCGCAGCATTCCGTACCCGCCGTCATCGACGATGAGCAGCGTGATCGGCAGCGACTCCTGCGCGTAGGTGGCGAGCTCCCCGAGGGCGAACATCGGCCCTCCGTCGCCGCACACGGCCAGGGTCGGGAGCCCGACCGACGCAGGACCGATGGCCGCCGGCAGTGCGTAGCCGAGGGTGCCCCATCCGACCGGGTACTGCAGACGACGTGGTCGGGGCTGGGAGCTGTAGCCGCCGTACCAGTAGCCCGCGACGGCCATGTCGCACACGACGGCACCGTCGGTCGGCCACGCGCGATCGACCTGGCCGACGTACTCGATGGCGACGGAGGTGCGCGGGTCGGCTGCGAGGCGCGACAGAATCGCTGCCCGCACGCCGCTGACGTCGGCCCAGGATGCTCGGGTCTCCAGGCCGACCTCGTCGAGGGCCTCGGCGAGGACGGGCAGCGCAGCGCGGAGGTCGCTGCAGATCAGGTGGTCCCAGTCGACCGTCTCGGTGATCAGCGAGCCGAGCGTGATCGCCGCGCGGGTGGCCGGCAGGGGAAGGCGCCAGTTCTTCGTGTTCATTCCGTCGAAGGACGAGCCGAGCACGAGCAGCAGGTCGGCATCGCCGAGCAGTGCGCCCACCTCGGGCTCGTGCACGGGTGCGTCGACCAGCAGGGGATCACCGGACATGAGGCCGCGCCCGGCGTAGCTGGTGATGACGGGAGCACCGATGCGGTGCGCAAGGGTGCGCAGGTCTTCTTCCGCTCCTGCGGCAACGACCCCGCCACCGGCCCAGATGACCGGTCGGCGGGAGGCCCGGACGACTTCGGCGAGGGCGGTCACGTCGTGCGCGTCGACCGACGCCGACGGCAGCCGCGGGATGTGCGGAATGGCGGCGGTCCACGCCTCGCCCAGGACGTCGGTCGGGACGCCGACGTAGCTGCCGATCGGTGGCGGGCCCCAGGCGTCGCGCAGGGCGAGCACCACCGAGGCCATGGCGTCCTGTCGCGTGCGCGCGCGTCGTGCGGGCGCCCCGAACGCCTCGATCAGGCCACCCTGGTCGGCCATCTCGTGCAGGATCCCCCGCGGACCGCCGGGCGAGCGCAGGGCGTGGTTGACCTCGCTGGCCAGCAGCAGCACCGGCGAGCCGCTGATGAAGGCCTCGCCGAACGCGGTGACGACATTGGCCACCCCGGGACCGCTGGTGAGCAGGGCGATGCCGAGCTCGCCCGTGGCGCGGTGGAGTCCGTCGGCGGCGTATCCCGCGGCCTGCTCATGGCGAACGCCGACGATGCGCGGCAGGGCGTCGCCGTCAGCATCCCAGTAGGCGAGGTTGTGCACGCCCGGGATGCCGAACGCCCGACGCACCCCGTGCTGCCCGAGCAGGGTCAGGATGGCCGACGCGACGGTGAGCTGGTCTGCCATGGATCAGGCCCTTCGGTCGAACATGCCGAGGAGCGCCGCGACGCCGAGGACGCTGCGTGGCGCGTAGGCCGCACGCCACAGGCCACCGTGGTTGGCGGCCTGGGCGAACAGGTCCATCGGGTTCGCGAGCACGGTGTCAGGCCTGGCTGCGGCAGCGGGATTGCGGAGGTCGTGCACGAGCAGTGCCGCCATCAGGGTCGTCGTGGTGGCCGGGTCGAAGACCTCGACCCCGAAGCGTCCGGCTCCGGCGTACGCGGCGGCCAGGGCGCGGTTCTTCAGCACCGAGTTCGTACGGGTGGCCGGAGCGAGGTTCAAGGAGACCGCGACTCCATCTGCCCGAGCGACGAGAGCACGCCAGCGCTGCAGTCGCTTGGCGAGGGCGTAGTTCGGCCCCTGCTGCGGCACGAGGGAGTCGTTGATCCCGAACACGGTGCCGTCGTCGGCGGTGTACGTGCGCGGGTAGTTGGGCTCGAACTGGCGCATGAGTCGAAGCGGGCTCTGCAGGAGTCCGCTGATCCCGCGCGACTCCCACCGCCTGCGCGACTCCTCGACCGCCGCGAGCGGCACCATGAACACATCGGTGGGTGTTGCCAGGAACGCGAGGGTGAGGTCGTCACGGCTGGTCGTCAACTCGGTGACGAGTGCGTCCGCCGCCATCGAGAGCAGGACGTGCGCGGCTCCGTCGGCGTACGCGTAGGTCCCGAGCGTGAACGGGCGATCGATCTCGCGCAGCCACGTGAGCAGTTCCGGAGTGTCACGCAGGAGATCGGCACCGGCGTGGGCGGCGACCGTGACGTCGTCGTCCGGATGCACGTTGCCGCCGACGACGAAGGGCGGCCTGCCGTCCGCGTCGAGGGCGATGGGGATCCGAAGGCGGCCGGCGGTTGCGCGCGTGGTGGCGATGAGCCGCTGCCAGAGCTCGGGCCGAGGGAGGTCGATCGCGTGGACATGGGCGCCCCAGCGCAGCAGGGAGCGGGTGGGTGCCAGCTCCGCGCCCGCGCCCAGCACGGCGATGTCGACGTCGCGGAGGTCGAGCCAGTCCGGGTTCGCGACGACGAGCTCTATCGCCTCGGCGAAGCCGGGCTCGGCGATGCCGGACGTGACCCAGGCGCTCACCTGGCGGCGGAGATCGTCCCCGAAGAGGCGGCGCCCCCGGTAGGGAAGCGTGAGCTCCGCCTCCCGCTCGATGATCCCCTGCACCGATACGGATCCGAAGTGCGGATCCGTCCAGCGGCGCATGGCCTCCCACAGCGGGAGCTGCTCCCCCCTGCGCACGAAGACGAAGCGGCGGTGGGCCGATGCCAGGCCGTCGCGGGACACCGTGAGCGCAGCCGGACCCGCGAGCGCCGAGGCCAGGGAGATCTCGCGGAGCGGACCGATGTAGCCGCTGCGCCAGTCGGACGTGTGCTCGATCTGAGCTGCGATTCCATCGTCGACGTTGCGAATGCAGTCGGCGAACACCGCCCGCCCGGTCGCGCTGGTGCTGCGCCGACCGTCACCGCCGGCGGGAAAGGCGATCCCGTCGACTGCGGACATCACTGGGTCGACCATGACGCGAGATTAGCCAATGGTGTCACCGGACGGATGTCTGCCTCTGCCAGAGCTCGGTCCCGATCTCTGACACCACATCCATCGTCACGTGAACGTCCTGGACGGTCGTGCGAAAGTTGGTGAAGCACGGGCGCAACCACGTCTGGCCGTCGATGATCGCCGGAGACATGTAGACGCGGCCGTCCTGCTGGATCGCCCGGCACAGAGCAGAGTTGTGCTCGTCGACGTTCGAGCACCCGTCAGGCACATGCTGCACAGGCACGATGCTCAACTGAGGCCTGTGTTCCTGCACGCGGAAGTCAGGTCGGGCCAGGGCCAGATCGTAGAGCAGACGGGCCTGGGCGAGGTTTGCCTCGATTGCATTCCTGAAGGCCTGCGCTCCATGCGTCTTCATGGCGAGCCAGAGCTTGAGGGCTCGGAGGGGCCGTGAGTACTCGAGCGTGATGTCGACGGGGTTAAGGGCACCGTTCTCGTGCGGGATGTACGCCTCATCGTGCGCGAAGGCCGCTGCGAGATCAGCGGCGTGACGCACGAGCACTGCACTGCAAGCCTTGGGGACGAACAGCCACTTGTGGGCATCGATGCTCAGTGAGTCCGCCATGTCGAGTCCGGTGAAGAGCGCCGAGGTTGTCTTCGCGCCCGCTGCGGGGAGGCCGTAGGCGCCGTCAACGTGCAGCCACACTTCGCGGTCGCGGCAGACAGCTGCGAGTGCAGCAATGGGATCGACCGCGCCCGTCAGAGTGGTGCCGGCCGTGGCAATCACCGCAATGGGCACAATCCCTGTCGCAAGGTCGTTGTCGAGCTGCCGGGCCAGGTCGTGTGGGTCCATACGTCTGTGGTCATCGATGCCGACGGTCCGCACCCACTGACGGCCGATGCCGAGCAGTTCTGCCGCCCTGGTGACGGAGTAGTGCGCCTCGCGTGAGCAGTACAGAGCCCCCATGTGTCCCGACATGCCCTCGATGCGACTGTCGGGGAGTGCTCGTTCCCGTGCCGCAGCGAGGGCAGTGATGTTGCTTGTTGTACCTCCGCTGGTGAAGGCGCCGGTCGCCGCCGGATAGCCGAGGAATTGACCGAGCCAGGCGGTGGCCTGCCGTTCGAGAGAGGTCGCAGCGCCCGCTTCCAGCGCGAGATTGACGTCGTAGGAGTGCGCGAGCAGGTCGGCGAGAGCGCCGATCTCAAGACCGCTCGATCCGATGTAGGCCAGGTATCGCGGCCGGGACTGGGCCAGTGAGGCGTCGAGCACCTCGGCTGCGGTATCAAGGCAGGCACACGCGTCATCCGGTCCCTCCGGCAGTGATTCCCCCAGCAGTGCGAGGAGTTCCTGGGAAAGCGGTGTCTCCCGGTCACGTGCGGTGTCGAACTCCCTCCAGGCTCGCGCTACGAGGCCTGCAGCGTGGTGCAGTGCTCTATCCCGCCCATCACCGAGCGAGAGGTCGGACGTCATGACGAGATCCGCCCGTTCAGTGCTGAGCGGTAGGCGGCGAGGTCGGCAGTGCGGTCGATGCCGACCACGCCGACAAGGCCGGTGGCGTCGCGGTACTCGGCGATGCAGGGCCCGTCGGCGTCTCCGTCCACGAGCGTGACCTCAGTGGCCAGTCCGGGCATGCCGAAGGACTGCAGGGTGATGTCGTACTGGTCGGACCAGAACGTGGGCAGTGCCGTGAACGGTCCGGTGTCGGGTTCCTCGCCGGCGAGGAGGGCAGCAAGCGTGCGTCCGGCCCGCCGACCCGTCTCGGTGGGGATGCTCCAGTGCTCGATCCGGTACGGCACGTCACCGAAGAGCGCGTTCGGGTGCCGGGCGATGTCGCCGACGGCCACCGCGGGCATCGTCGAGCCGACGACACGCATGGCGCTGTCGACGAGGACTCCGTCGCTGAGATCGAACCCGTTGCCGTCGAGCCAGTCGGTGTTGGGCACGCTGCCGACGGCCTCGATCACGATGTCGGCCGGCAGGTGTGTCCCGTCGCTCAGCGTTGCGGACTCCACGCTGCTGTTACCGTGGAAGGAGTCGATGGTGCGGCCGAGGCGGAAGCGGACGCCGTTGCGCTCGTGCCGACGCCGCATGCCTGCCCCGAGCATGGGTCCGAGAGGTCGGACCATGGGCTCGTCGTCCATCGCCACCACGGTGACGTCGCAGCCGAGACCGCGGGCGGTAGCCGCCACCTCGCACCCGATGAAGCCGGCCCCCATGACGAGCAGCCGGGCGCCGGGCACGAGTCGGGGCCGCAGCCGTTCCGCATCACGAGTCGTGCGGAGGACGAACCGCCCCTCCTGGGGCCCGGGGATCGTCAGCCGCCTCGGGCGGATGCCGGTCGCCACGACGACACCGTCGGCCTCGAGGCGGGAGCCGTCGTCGAGTTCGACGCGCCCGGCCGACAGGTCGGCGGCCGCCACGCGGGTGCCCAGTCGCCACGTGACGTCGTCGAGGCTGGACCTGCGTCGGAATTCCAGTGCGGCGATGTCGACACCGTCGGCCAGGGCCGACTTGGACAGCGGCGGCCGGTTGTAGGGCATGTCCGGCTCGTCACCGATCACCGTGATCTGGTCGGTCGAGCCTGCGGCCCGGACGGCCTCGGCCGTGCGCAGGGCGCCCAGGCCCCCGCCGACGATGACGATTCGGCCCATCGCGTCAGGGCTCGATGCTGATGGCCTGCATCGGGCAGGCGTCGGCGGCGCGCTCGGCCTCCTCGCGGAGTGCCTCGGCAACCTCGCCGGGATGGGTCACCGGGGGGTCGCCCAGGTCGAAGAGCTCCGGTGCCTCGTAGCAGCACTGCCCGTATCCCTGGCACTTGTCCGCGTCCACGATGATCCTGACCATCGTCGCTCCCTCTCGACTGGACTATCGTTCGGTCCCAAATGGGGAAACTATCGCCCCGTGGGCCGTGCATCGCGCGCGGGCGTGAGGAGGACACGTGAGCAGACCCCGCATCGCCGTCCTCGGACGCTTCACCGAGTCTGCCTCGGCGCTCAGGTACCGCGGGGTCGTGTCGTCGCGGGCCCTGCTCGAGGCGGTCTGGGCGGCCGGCGGCGATCCGATGACCCTGCTCGCGGGCGACACTCCCGACGCGCTGGACTGGGCGTCCCGCCTGGCCGGATTCGACGGGGTGCTCCTCGCGGGAGGCGGCGACATCGATCCGGCGCGCTACGGGGGTGACCCGCACCACGAGTCCGTGTACGACGTGGATGCGGTGCAGGACACCGCCGACCTGTCGCTGGCCGAGTACTGCCTCTCCCATGCGATCCCCACCCTCGCGGTGTGCCGGGGCCTGCACGTGGTGAACGTGGTCCGCGGCGGCACCCTCGTCGTCGACATGCCGGTGAACCACCGTCACGTCGTGCAGGGCATCCGGCTCGAGGACGGCAGCGCCCCGCTGGGCATCGACTGTCCGGAGGTCACGATCTCGTGCTACCACCACCAGGCGGTCGACCGTCTCGGTGACGGCATGCAGGTCGTCGCCCGGGCCGCGGACGGAACCGTCGAGGCCGTCGTCATCGACTCACCCGGGTGGGCCGTAGGGGTCCAGTGGCATCCGGAGGACACCTGGGCTGCGGATCCACGACAGCGAGAGCTGTTGGCGAGGTTCGTGTCGGAGGCGGGCTCCTCGCTCAGTTCGGCTTGAACTTCCCCAGTCGCAGTCCGAGGAGCCAGTCGTAGGTGCCCTCGACGTGCTCGATGGCGATCGTTCGCGCTCGCTCCGCGTCGCCGGCGACGATCGCGTCGATCAGCGGGATGTGCTGCTTGTTCGACTCGTCGAGTGCGACCCGGGGCCGGGGGATCGCGCGGAGCATCTCGGACAGCTCGATCTGGATCTGTGCCTCGGCAGCGATGAGCCGGGTGGACTGCGACACCTCGGCGATCCCCACGTGCAGGGCGCTGTCGGCGAGCCGGTAGTCGTTCGGATCCGGGGTGCTGGCCGCGGCCTTCTCCAGGGCCAGGGCCAGGGACTTGGCGGACTTCGGCGTGCATCGATCGGCGGCCAGGGCGGCCGCCTCTCCGCTCACGGCACGGCGCCAGTCCGTCAGGTCGCGAAGGTCGCGGGTGGTGGGCAGCTCGTCGTCGCTCAGGAGCGGGGCGGAGTCCAGGGGGCGCTCGCTGACGAAGCTGCCGCCGGTGCGGCCCCGGGTGGTCGTGATGTAGCCCGCGTCCCGCAGGGCGGCGAGAGCCTGGCGCAGGGTCATCGGCGCGACGTCGAGCATGCGGGCGAGGTCGGCCTCGGGAGGCAGGCGCTCCCCGGGCTCCAGGACGCCCGACCCGATCGCCTCGCCGAGGCGCCGGACGATCTGCTCGGTGGCTCCTCGGGCCTCGATCGGCGCAAGGAGCACGTCCCTGGCGTCCGTCACCATGCCGTCTCCTAAAAAACTCTAAACACTAGACATTGGATGATCCGTGCTGTTGGATGATCCCATCACCCGGGAGGACATCATGGCCACGATGACGAGCGTTCCGCACTTCAACGTATCCGATCCCGCCTTCTCCGTCCGGTCGGAGCAGGTCATGGCCGCGCGCGAGCAGCACTGGTACGCCACGACGAACCTCGGCATCGCCGTGCTGCGCTACGAGGAGGGCGCGGCCCTGCTGAAGGACCGGCGCCTGCGCCAGGGAAGCGGTCGCTGGCCGGCCCACTACGGCATCACCGAGGGTCCACTGGCCGAGTGGTGGGCGGACATGATGCTGTCGCAGGAGGGCGAGGACCACGCCCGCCTGCGCCGTCTGGCCAACCCCGCCTTCGCTCCCCGCCTGCTCGAGGCTATGACCCCTGCGTTCACCGCGCTGGCCAACGAGCTCATCGACGGATTCAGCGAACTCGGCCACTGCGAGTACATGTCGCAGTTCGCCGAGCCCTATGCCGCGCGCGTCATCACGACCCTCCTGGGCATGGAGACCAGTCAGTGGCAGGAGGTCGCTCGCCTCTCGACCGAGTTCGGGCTGGCGTTCAGCGTCCAGATCGCGGACGAGCTGCCGCGCATCGATGCCGCGCTCGACGGCCTGATTCGGATGTCCGAGGACCTCATCGAGCGGAAGAAGCGCGACGACTCGGGCGACTTCATGAGCACCCTCGTCGCAGCCCAGGTCGACGGCGACAAGCTCACCGAGCGCGAGTTGCTCGCACTTGTGAGCCTGCTGATCTTCGGCGGGTTCGACACCACGCGCAACCAACTGGGCCTGGCGATGAAGACGTTCGTCGAGCATCCGGAGCAGTGGGAGCTGCTGCGCTCCGATCCGGACCTCGCCGCGAAGGCGGTCGAGGAGGTCATGCGCGTCAATCCCACGATCACGTGGGTGACGCGCGAGGCGGTCGAGGACTTCGAGTACAAGGACCTCAGCGTGCCGGCCGGGACGACCATCCACCTGTACTCGATCCCGGCGGGCAGCGATCCCCGCAAGTACGAGGACCCCACCTTCGACATCCAGGCGAGCCGGGCGCCGCACTTCGGGTTCGGCGGCGGCATCCATCACTGCGTCGGGCACTTCGTGGCCCGTATCGACATGCGTGAGGCGCTCAAGACCCTGTCGGCGCGGATGCCGAACCTGCGCCTCAACGGTGCGGCCCAGTACCTGCCCGACAGCGGCAACACCGGTCCGATCGTTCTGCCCCTGGGGTTCGATCCGACTCCTATCGTGGGAGCGTGACCGCCATGCGCATCGCCTGGGACGAAGCCCGGTGCCGCCAGCACGGCCAGTGCGAGATCGCGGCTCCCGATCTCTTCCGCCTCGACGTCGACGGCACCCTGCACGTGGTGGCGGACGTTCCCGAAGGGCTGGAGGACGACGCCTGGGCCGCGGCCGATGCCTGCCCGGAGCAAGCCATCACCATCATCGAGACCGAGGAGACCTCATGACGACGCCGCTCGAGGACCATCGCGCCCGCAACCTGGATCCGGCCGAGGTCGCCCGGCTCGAGGCCCTGATCGCCAAGCACGGCGTGAAGTACATCTACTACCAGTTCATCTCGATCAACGGCCGGGTCCTCGCCAAGGTGGTGCCGGCACGGCACCTTCGTCGCAACCTCGAGAAGGGCGTGCAGTTCCACGGCACTGCGATCGCGGATCTCACCAGCGACCGCAACGGCAACCTGATGGGCGGCGGGGCGCAGGCCGAGGAGTTCACGATCCTGCCCGACACCGACACCTTCGCCGTGCTCCCGTGGGACAACGAGATCGGACGGTTCTTCTGCCGCGTCTACCGGAGGGCCGACCGTGCCACCGATCCCGGCACCCCGCATCCGCTCGACTGCCGCGGTCTGCTCTTCCGCACCCATGAGGCCTTCACCGCGAAGACCGGGCTCGAGCTCCGCTCGGGCACCGAACCGGAGATGAGCTGGATCGGCGAGAGCGTCGACGTGGTGTCCCGCCCCGGAGTCTCACCCGCGTACCACGGGCTCACGCTCGACATGATGCGCCCGGTGTTCAAGCGGGTCATCTCCTACGCACAGGCGCTCGGACTCGACATGGTCGAGGGCGACTACGAGGACAACGGCCAGCTCGAACTGAACTGGATGTTCGACAACGCGAACGCCACGTCCGACCGCCTCATCACCTATCGGCAGATCTGCCGCCAGGTGGCCAAGGAGCTCGGCGTCATCGCCTCGTTCATGCCGAAGCCCTTCACGGGGGTCATGGGCAACGGATGCCATCACAACGTGTCGCTGTGGCGCGGCGACGACAACGTGTTCATGGACCGCGGCACCCGTGAACTCCATGTGACGGAGACCGCCAAGCACGCCCTCGGTGGCATGCTCAAGCACGCTGCCGGCTCCATGATGGTGATGGCCTCGACGGTCAACTCGTACAAGCGATACAGCGATGTCGGGCTGTTCGCCCCGACAGGGGTCGACTGGGGCCTGGACAACAAGAGCTGCAGTGTCCGGGTCAGCGCCATCGGTCGGCTGGAGTACAAGATCCCGGACGCCTCGGTCAACCCGTACCTGTCCCACACGCTGCTGCTCGCCGCGATGGAGAAGGGTCTGGCGGACCGGATCGACCCCGGTGCGCCGCAGCAGCTGTCGTCCTACGAGACCAAGGCCGACTCCCCGTTCGAGGCCCTGCCCACGACCCTCGGCGACGCCATCCGTGCCTTCGCGGCCGACGACCTCGTCACGGGTGCGCTCGGTCGGGAGCTGAGCGACCTGCTCATCGAGTACAAGACCGACGAGTGGCTGCGCTACTGCGGCGTCGTCTCCGACTGGGAGCGCGAGATGTACCTGGAGTTCATGCCATGAGCGAGCAGCCCGTCCTGCGCATCGCCTGCGCCGATCTCGACGCCCGACCGCTCTTCTGGACCGATCCCGACGGAACCCGGCACGGGTACGAGCCCGACGCCGCCGAACTGGTCTTCGCCGAGGCGGGCTACCGGCTCGAGTGGGTGTTCCTGCAGTGGAAGGACTTCCTGTCCTCGGTCGCCGACGGCTCCGTCGACGGCGTGTGGTGCGGCATGGGGATCATCCCCGAGCGTCAGGCGATCGTCGACTTCACCGATCCGTACACCGTCTTCAACGAGTCCGTCGTGATGCGTGAGGGCTCGACTGCGACATCTCCGGAGGACCTGGCCGGACTCCGCATCGGCGCGATCGCCGACAGCGCCAACATGCGCCTGGCGCGCACCTTCCCCGATGTCGAGCTCGTGCCCTTCGACGGAGCCACCGACGACGTCTTCGGCGACATGATCCGCGCCCTGCGTGCGGGCGACATCGACGGCTTCGTCGACGACGACGTCGTGATGGTCCCGCTCGGTGACGAGCCGGACCTTCGGCTCGCGTTCACCGTCGAGACCCTGAACCCGTGGGGCATGGGCGTGCGCAAGGGCAACGACGAGGTGCGGGAGCGCATCGATGCCGCCCTCGCGGCGGTCAAGGCCGACGGACGACTGCGCGAGGTGTGGCAGCGCTGGCTGCCCTCGAACCTGGCCTACCCGTTCTGAGCCCTGGTCGCGTCTCCCGCGTCGCAGGGGACACGATCAGGTGACGTCGGCCCAGAAGGCGTCGAGCAGGCGCATGGTCCGGTCCCGGTGGCCGGTCTCGTCGTCGCGCATGGCGCTGGCGAGCGGCTCGTAGTCCTCGGGCGGGGCGCCGAGCGCGGCGGCCATTCGCTCGAGTGCCGCGCTGTCGAGCTCCGGATGGAATTGCATGCCCCAGGCCCGGCGCCAGGAGAAGATCTGGTCCGCGTTGCGGGAGCGCGCGAGGACCCTGGCCTGCTCCGGAGCTGTGACGGCGTCCTCGTGCCAGACCATCCAGGGGCCCACCAGATCGCTGGGGTCGGGCTCGTCACTCTCGAGGGTCAGCCACCCCCGATCGGTGACGGCCATGCGCTCGACCCTGCCGCCGGTGGCCAGGGCGAGCACCTGGGCGCCGAAGCAGATGCCGAGGTAGCGTTGATCGGCCTCCACCCAGCGGCGCACCTGCTCGATCTCCTGCAGCCCGGCGGGCGAGCAGTGACCCTCCGCCACCGACCCGGGGGAACCGAGGACCACGAGCAGGTCGGCGTCGAGCAGGTCGGCGTCGAGCAGGTCGGGGGAGTCCTCCCGGTGGCGCCGGACCACCGTGAAGCCGCGTTCGGCGAGCCAGTCGCCCACGTGCCCGAGCTCATGGGCGATGGACGCGTGGGACAGGACCACGGCGCGCTTCACGGGTTCCCTCCCCGAACGTCACTAAAATTTCTCAAAAGACTATAGGAACTAGAGGCTAGTTGATATCTTCCACCAACCGCAGTGCCGGTCCTGGAGGAGGAACCGGCAGGCGGTCGACCTGAGGAGACACATGTCAGACCAACCTACTGCTGACGCCACGGCGTCGGCCGATGCGGAGCAATTGGCGAAACTCGGCTACACCTCGCAGTTCAACCGGGAGATGAACCTGTGGGAGAACTTCTCCCTCGGCTTCACCTACCTCTCGCCTGTAGTCGGCATCTACAGCCTGTTCGCCCTTGCCCTGGCCGCGGGCGGGCCGCCGATGATCTGGTGGCTGCTGATCGTCGGCCTGGGCCAGTTGATGGTGGCCCTCGTCTTCTCCGAGGTCGTCTCGCAGTATCCGATCGCGGGCGGGGTCTACCCGTGGGCACGGCGGCTGTGGGGCCGCAAGTGGGCCTGGATGGCGGGCTGGATCTACGGCTGGGCACTGCTCGCGACCATCGCGTCGGTGACCTACGGGGCGGGTCCCTTCGTCGCCGCGCTGTTCGGCCTGGAGTCCTCCCAGAACCTGACGATCATCATCGCCCTGATCCTGATCGCCATCGTGACGATCGTGAACCTGCAGGGCACGGCGGTGCTCGGGAAGGTCGCCTTCTTCGGATTCGTGGCGGAGATCGTCGGTGCGATCGTCGTGGGCGGGTGGCTCCTCATCGCCCACCGCGAGCAGAACTGGGGCGTGGTCTTCGACGACTTCGGACTCGTCGACGACGCCGGTTCCTACGTTCCCGCCTTCATCGCGGCTGCGCTCATCGGCCTCTACCAGTACTACGGATTCGAGGCGTGCGGCGACGTCGCCGAGGAGGTCCCGAACCCGGGCCGACGCATCCCCAAGGCCATGCGCATGACCATCTACGTGGGTGGCGCAGCAGCGATGTTCATCTGCTACGCGCTCATCCTCTCCGTCGTCGACATCGGAGCTGTCATCTCCGGCGAGGATGTCGATCCCATCGGCAATGTGCTGGCGGCTGCCTTCGGCGACGTCGGTTCGAAGCTGATCCTGGCGGTCGTGCTGATCTCGTTCTTCTCCTGTGCACTCAGCCTCCAGGCTGCTGCCGGGCGCCTGATCTACTCGTACGGTCGCGATCAGATGATCTTCGGCAGTGCGGTGCTCAGCAGGATGTCTCCCGGGAAGCACATGCCGCCGGCGGCCCTCGGCCTGGCGGCGATCGTCCCGGCCTTCCTCGTCCTCATCGACAAGCTCGTCGAGGGTGGCCTGGTGAAGATCGTGTCGTTCGCGGCGCTCGGCATCTACATCGCCTTCCAGATGGTGGTCCTGGCCGCACTCCGGGCCCGGATCAAGGGCTGGAAGCCGGGTGGCTCCTACACCCTCGGCGGCTGGGGGATGATCGTGAACATCGTGGCGCTCGCCTACGGCCTGTTCGCGATGTACCTCCTGGTGAAGCCCTACGGCGTTCCCGAGTGGTCGTTCGTCGACAACTGGATCGTCGGCATCAGCGCGGGCCTGGTGATCGTCATCGGCCTGCTCTACATGGTGGTGGCGCGCCCGCAGGACAAGGGTGACGCTCCGGCGGGAGACGCCATCCCCGCTGGTCGCTGATCGCACGTCGGGACTGGGGGCGAGGCCGCGTGCTTCGCCCCCAGTCGCATGTCTAGGGGGCGGCGACGACGGTGAGCTGCCGCAGGATCGATGCCGCTACCGGCCGATCGGACCGCGGGATGGCTGCCACCAGGGCGCACTCCTGCTGATTGAACTCCGGGAACAGCCGCTTCATCATGCGCCGACCGGACGGCGACAGGCGAACGATCACGAGCCGGCCGTCGGAGGCACTGCGCTCGCGCACGACGAGCTTACGGCCCTCGAGCGTCGTCAGGACCCCCGAGAGCGTGGCCTTCGAGAAGCCGCCCTCCTCTGCAATGACTCGGGTCTCGACCTCCTCCCAGATCCAGACGACCCAGAGCACGACGAACGCCGTCCAGGTGAGGTTGTGGGGCTGGAGCACGGTCCGCTCGAGGTGGTTGCGCACAGCGTTGGCCGCCCGGAAGAGGTTGGAGACCACCGCCATCGCCTCGAAGTCGAGCGACATCTCGGCCAGGCGGGTCTCGACGGCCTTCTCGGTCTCGGCGAGTGTGTGCGGACCTGCCACGTGGCCTCCCTGATCGTTCGGTTCCGAACCTCTCGGCCAGAGTGTGTCAGAAGCCCGGTCTCAGGGTGCAGTCGCGATACGTGTCAGGAAGGCATCGACGAGCGCGTGCGCACGTTGCGCGGCGGCATCGGCCTCGGCCAGGGTGTGCTGGTAGAGCACATCGGGATCCTGCTCGTCCTCCTCGACGAGGGGTCGGCCACCGTTGTCGTACCAGCCGAGGAGTCCGGCGGGCGTGAGCTCGGGGTGGAACTGGACGGCGAGGTTGCGACGCAGGGTGAAGCCCTGGGACGCACGTGAGTTCCGCGCGATCTCGCGTGCTCCCGGCGGAACCTGCCAGCGGTCGTAGTGCCACTGGAACCACGGTCCGGGTCCGATCAGATCGGGATCCTGGGTCCAGATCGAGGTCCAGCCGATCTCCGGCCGGGGTGCCCGCGCCACCGAGCCACCGTGCACGCGAGCGAGGAGCTGACCTCCGAAGCAGATACCGAGCACGGGAACACCCTGGGCATCCGCGGTGCGCAGCCAGTCCATCTCCGGCCGCAGCCAGCGGCCGATGGTGGCGTCGTCCCATGCACCCCACGGGGCGCCCATGACGACGAGGGCGTCGAAGTCCGTCGGGTCCGGGTAGTCGAAGTGCTGGTTCGGCTCGTGAAAGTGCTCAGGGCCCACGACGACGGATTCCTCGATGTCGTATCCGTGGTGGGCGAGGCGCTCGGCGACAGGCCCCGGAGGGGACAGGTGGTCGTGCTCCAGGATCAGTGCGCGCACGCGGTGCCTCCTCCGTCGGTCGAGTTGGTCAGAGGTCGAGCGTGATCCGGCCCGACCGGCATCGGGACACGCACACCATCATGGTCTCGTTCGTGGCCTTCTCCGCGTCGTTCAGCACGGAGTCGCGATGGTCGACCTCGCCGTCGACGTCGATGATGACGGTCTCGCACGTGCCGCACACGCCCTCGTGACAAGAGCCCAGCACGGCGATCCCGTTGTCCTGGACGGCATCGAAGATCGAGCGGTCCGCGGGCACGGTGATGGTGATGCCCGATCGCGCGAGCTCGACCTCGAAGGCCACGTTCTCGGTGTCGCCCGTCGCCTTGGGTGCGAATCGCTCGACGTGCAGGGATCCTGACGGCCACGAGGAGCACCGCTCCTCCACGGCCGCCAGCAGGCCCTCCGGGCCGCACGCGTACACGAGGGTGTCGGCGAGGGGCGTGCCGAGCCGGGCGTCGAGGGCCTGCGACATCAGCGACACGTCGGTGCCGGGAAGGAGCGTCACGCGGTCGGCGTGGGCGCGCAGGTCGTCGGCGAAAGCCATGGACGCCTCGCTGCGACCGCCGTAGAGGAGAGTCCAGTCGGCGCCTGCTGCGTCGGCCGTCGCGATCATGGGCAGGATCGGAGTGATGCCGATACCGCCGGCGATGAACACATACCGCGGTGAGGGCACGAGCGCGAAGTGGTTGCGCGGACCGCGGACGCGAAGAGTCGCGCCCTTCTCGATGGTGTCGTGCGCGAGCTGCGAGCCGCCGCGGCCATTCGGTTCGCGCAGGATGCCCACGGTGTAGTGCGTCGTCGCTCCCGGTGTGCCGCACAGTGAGTACTGCCGGGTGATGTCCGGTGCGAGCACGAGGTCGACGTGCGCTCCGGCCGCCCACGTCGGCAGCGGGTGACCGTCCGGATGCACGAGATCGACAACGATCACGTCATCGGCCGCCGTCTCGCACCGGTCGACGACGAGATCGGCCTCGAACTCAGCGAGATTGGTGTCGCTCATCGGTCACTTGGCCGTGATCCGGACGGGGAACCGCTTGACCCCGTTGACGAAGTTGCTGCGCACCCGAACGATCTCGCCGGTCTGCTCGATCGTCCTGATCCGCGGCAGCAGCTCCTCGAACAGGATCCTGATCTCCAGCCGTGCGAGGTTCGCGCCGAGGCAGGCGTGCGGACCCTTGCCGAAGGTCATGTGGTCGTTCGGGAACCGGGTCAGGTCGAGGCGGTAGGGATCCTCGAACTTCGCGGGATCATGGTTGCCTGCCGCGTACCACAGGACGACCTTGTCGCCCTCCTTGATCGTCTTGCCGTGCATCTCGACATCGCGCGTCGCGGTGCGCCTGAAGTGGTAGACGGGCGACGCCCGGCGGATGAGCTCCTCGACCATGATCTGGGTCTTGTCGGGGTTCTCGATGAAGTAGCGCATCTGGTCGGGGTTCTCCATGAAGTTCTTCATGGAGAGGGTCATCGCCTGTCGGGTGGTCTCGTTCCCGGCGACCACCAGAAGCAGGAAGTAGTTGTCGAAGTCGGTGTCGGAGAGCGGCACCCCGTCGTCGGGAATGCGGTTCACGAGCTTGCTGACGAGATCCTCACCGTCGCCACCGCGCCGCTCCCTGGCGAGCTCGCGGCCGTACTCGAACACCTCGAGGGAGATGGGCGACCGGAACGGCAGGTGCTTGTACTTCTGCGCCTCGTCGCTGTCGACCATGACGTCGGTGAGCTCGGGGTCGGAGAAGCCCACGATGGCATTTCCCCAGGTGATGAGCTGCGGGATCATGTCGTCGGGCACGTCGAGGAGCCGAGCCAGGACGTTGATGGGGAAGTCGGCGGCGACGGCCTCGACGAAGTCGATGTCCTCGCGGATCAGGGCCTCGTTGATCGAGACCCGGGCGAGGTCGCGCAGGAACTCCTCGTAGCGGCGGAGCTGGGCGACGCTGAAGTCGCGCGCCAGCAGCTTGCGCAGGGCCTGGTGCCGGGGGCCGTCGCTCTCGAGGATCGATCGTCGAAGATCCTGGAACTCCTCCGGCGGCTCCTCGAGGTTGACGAACTTCGTGGAGGTGAAGGTGACGCCGTCCTTGTTGGCCATCTCGATGTCGTCATAGCGCGTCAGGGACCAGAATCCGCGGCCGTCGCCGACGGTCTCCTCCTGCCAGTGCAGTGGGTCCTCCACGCGCAGTGTGTCGAACATCCCCCAGGCCTCGTTTGAGACGAAGGCATCGAGATTGGTCAGGTCCACATCCTCGAGCGGGATGGGTGCGGGGGTCGTCATGGATGCTCCTCGGCGGCGACGGGATCCGGATAATCGTTCGGGTCCGAACGGTAGGCTAGGTCGGGTGGGCGTACTCGTCAAGGGACCCCGCCCGACAGGCGCGGAGCCGTGGGATCAGACGGGCCGCGAACGGTCGGTGAGCAGGGTCCCGCCCGCGAAGGTGGTTCCCACCTCGCAGAAGTACCCGGCGATGATCTCCTCGACCGGGAGGAGGCTGGCCGGCTCGTCCCACGGCGAGTCGAACAGGCTCAGTTCGGCGTCGCCCACCCAGGGCTGGCCGAGGTCGACATCGACCCCTCCCATGGTCACGATCTGATCCAAGGACATGCCCGCACCCGGTACCAGCGAGGGCATGAACCGGTGGTGGACCATCTTGTGGGCGTTGACGAACCCGTTCGAGGGCGCGGGCTCGCGCAGGGTCACCCGGGCCGAGGCCAGTCGATGGTCGTACGCGCTCAGCGATGCACCGAAGGTGCCGCCCTCCGCGATGCGGGGAGCGGCCTTGCCCCGGGCGTACGGACGGGTCACGAACACACTGCCCAGCTTCTTGGGGTAGCCCTGGAACCAGCCGCGTCCGACGGCGAAGTCCGTGGTGACCCAGATCAGGACGCACCGGCTGTAGGTCACGCCCTGGTACTTCGCGCGGACGACGACGAAGGCCTCGAGGTACTGGGAGCGCGCGGGATCGAGCAGCTCCTCGCCGCTGCCGCTGCACGACTGCCAGTCGGCCCAGATGAAGGCGACCGCCCCCGGGTCCTCGTCGGCGAGGTCGAGCTCGGGCGGCAGGATCGCGCGGACCCGAGCGGGGTCGGTGCGGTATTCGACCGTCAGCAGGTTGCCCGAGTAGTGCCAGGGCATGTCCGGGACCAGGGCCGTCCGGCCGGACTCGGTGTAGGGGGGCAGGAAGCCCGCCGACTGGGTCATCCTTGCTCCTTCTCTTCGACGGTGGAGGGGTAGAGGTCCTTGGACGGGGTCCGGATCCCGCGGAACTCCCAGTCGCCACCGAGCGCGGTCGAGATGACCTCCTCGCTCTCGGTGGGCTGGGCTCCGCAGTCCTCGCGGATCGGCACGGGTCCCTGCACGATGGTGTTGCTCAGCGTCCCGAGCCCCTCCACCTCGACCTCGACGACGTCGCCGGGGTAGACGGTCCGCGAGAACGCGGGTGTTCCGGAGAACAGGATGTCGCCCGGGGCGAGCGTGATGGTCCGCGCGATGTCCGCGACGAGGTAGTGCATGTCCCACTCCATCTCGGCAGTCGTCGAGTCCTGCTTGACGACACCGTTCACGCGCGTCTGGATGCCCTTGTCACGGAAGTCCCAACCGGTGATCAGGCCCGGACCGATGGGGGCGAGGGTGTCCGAGCCCTTGACGCGCAGCATGGAGCCTGCGTCGGTGTCGCGGAAGTCGTGCAGTCCGTAGTCGTTGCCGACGGTGTACCCGGCGATGTAGTCGCCGGCCTCCGTGGGGGAGACGTTGCGGCACGTGCGCCCGATGACGATGACGATCTCGCCCTCGTAGTTGAGCCACTTGCAGCGCTCGGGGCGCACCACTGCCCCCCTGTGGGAGTTGAGCGCCGTGATGGGCTTGTGGAAGTAGGTGGGCGCCGGCGGCAGCTTCGTCATGAACTCGTCGGTGCGCGACTGGTAGTTGAGGTGGACCGCGATGATCTTGGTGGGCTCGACCGGAGGCAGGTGCACCGCTTCGTCGACCCCCACTGACCGGCCGTCGGCAGCGACGAGCTCGTCGCCGTGACGGATCGTCTGCACGGGGGCTCCCTCCAGCAGGATCCTGCGGTACTCGGTCATGCAGCCGCTCCCTCTCGTGTCCATCCGTGTTCCGGGCGGTCGAACCAGACGTGGATCTGACTCGTGCCGATGGCGTTCTCGTAGTCGCTGTACGGGACTCCCGGGGCGGCGAAATCCCGCTCGCCGAGTGCCGCGGCCATCATCAGGTAGTGCGCGAACATGCCTTCGGGCCTGACGGTCAGGAACTCGGGCATGGTGTCGAGAACGAGGTCGTGGCGTCCCTCCGCGAACCACGCGATTCGCTCGAGATCCATGTCGCGGGCCTTCTGGCTGATGATGTGCGAGGGATCGCTCGACTCGTGCTTGCGCAGCTCCTTGAGCTTGTAGAACGTGTGCGACAGGGAGCCGGTCGCAATGAGGATGACCCTGCGGTCGAGCTCGGCGATGGCCTCGCCGATCGCCCGCCCCACCCGCAAGAAGTCGTCGGTCTCGCCCGTCTGGCACACGCTCATCGAGATCCACTGCTTGTCCAGCCCCTTGCCCAGGTAGCTCCAAAGGTTCAGTGACGGGTAGTAGAGCGGCAGGTACTCGTCGTCGATCGCGGTGATCCAGGTGCCGTTCGGCTCACCCCGCTCGGCGATGGCCTCGGCGAGCTCGGGATCCCCCCGCCACTCGTAGGGGATCCGGCACATGCCGCGAGGGAGCTCCTCGGCCGTGAACAGGCCCGCTCGACGCGCGTGCGACGTGACCACGAACTCCACCGTGGTGAACCAGTGGGAGTCGAGGACGACGACGGTGTCGTAGTCGAGGGTCTCGAAGCGCTCAGCGCGCAGACGCTCGAGTCCGGTCACCACCGACAGCTCGCGCCCCTCGTTGAGGCCCATGCGGACCTCCCGGGGCAGCATGATCGTGGGCACATGCGAGAGCAGTCCCGCAGCGACGACCTCACCCATGGCTTCCTCCCTCGTGCCAGCCGTTCGGGGCGTAGACGGTGTTCTTGACGTCGGCGTAGAAGTCGAAGGACCAGATGCCGCCCTCGCGGCCGATACCGGATTTCTTCGAGCCGCCGAATGGCGCCGACAGGTCGCGGACGAAGAAGCAGTTGACCCAGATTGTCCCCGCCACCAGGTCGCGGCAGAAGTCCTCGGCACGCTTGCGGTCGCCGGTGACCACGCACGCGGCGAGTCCGAACTCAGTGCCGTTCGCGAGCGCCAGCCCCTCCTCGTCGGAGTCGAACGTCTGCATCGTCAGGACGGGGCCGAAGACCTCCTGCGTGAGGATCTCGCTGCCCTCGGGTGCGTCGACGATGAGGGTGGGGCGGAAGTAGTGCGGGCCGATATCGCCCGCTACCTCGCCGCCGTAGGCGACGGTCGCGCCGTCGGCACGTGCCCGGTCGACATAGCCCTGCACGCGTGCGATGTGGGCGAGGTGGATGTTGGGGCCGATCTGCGTCTCCTCCTCGCGCGGGTCGCCCTGACGGATCGTGGCCGCCCGCTGGGTGAAGCGCTCGACGAAGGCGTCGGCGATGCCACGCTGCACGAGGAGTCTGGTGCCTGCGAGACACACCTGTCCTGCGTTGTCGTACTGCTCGACGGCGAGGTCGACGGCGAGATCGAGGTCGGCGTCGTCGAGGATCACGGTCGGGCTCTTCCCGCCGAGCTCGAACGAGCAGGGGATGAGGTTCTCGGCGGCCGCACGCGCGATCACCTTGGCCGTGGGCACCGAGCCGGTGAAGCAGATCCGAGAGACGTCCGGGTTCTCCGTCAGCGGCGCACCGGCCTCGACGCCCAGACCCTGCACGACGTTGAAGACTCCGTCCGGCAGGCCCGCCTCGCGGGTGAGGTCGGCGAAGTACGACGCGGTCAGCGGGGCCCACTCCGGCGGCTTCAGCACGACGGTGTCGCCCGAGGCGAGGGCCGGGCCGATGCGCCAGGTGGCGAGCATGAGGGGTGCGTTCCACGGCGTGATGATCACGGTGACACCGGACGGGTCCCACGACACGTGGTTGTCGTGTCCGCGCGTCTGGAACACCGGGTGGCTGAGCTGGTTGATGGCGTAGTCGGCGAAGAAGCGGATGTTCATGGCGACCCGCGGCATCACCCCCCGCCGGTGGGAGCGGAGCAGGGAGCCGTTGTCGGTGGTCTCGAGGATCGACAGCGGCTCGAGGTGCTCCTCGACGAGGTCGGCGAGCCGGAACAGGATCTCGCCGCGCTCCTCGGCGGTCATGCGGGCCCATCCGGGGAAGGCGGCCCGGGCCGCGGCCACGGCAGCGTCGGCCTCCGCCCGGCCCCCACGGCTGACCTGCCCGAGGACGGCGCCGTCGATGGGGGAGACGTCCTCGAAGGTCTCGGGGGACGCCACCCGTCGACCCCCGATCCAGTGGCGGGTGTCGACGTCCACTCCGGCGACGGTGATGACGGACATGGAGCTCCTCGGGAGGTGGATGCGCACGGCGCACAGCGTGCGCCATCATAGATCGTTCGTATCCGAACGGATAGCCGGTCAGGCAGGTTGGCGCAGCCTCGCGCAGGGGCCGATTTGGCATGATTCGTTGTGTCCGGCGGCTCGGCTCCCCTAGCATCCGGGAAGACCGTTGGGGCCCGAACGATCCCCGCGGCCCGCCACCCGTGAGGAGCACCATGAAGCACGACCTGGCCGAGACCCGCCGGATCCTGGAGACCCAGGGCATCGACGTCCTGCGGCTCATCTTCACCGACCTGCTCGGCATCACCCGCTCCAAGGACCTGCTCGTGTCCCAGCTCGAGCGCTCGGCCGCCCACGGGCCGGCCTTCTGCCAGGGCACCTGGGTGACGACGACGGGGGGCGACGTCCTGGATGCCGGCTCCGGCAGCTTCGGCGACGGGCTCCCGGACATGATCGCCCGGCTCGACGCCGACACCATCCGTCCGATCCCGTGGCTCCCCGGCGTCGCCTACGCCATCGCCGACATCGACAACCCCGACGGCTCTCGCAGCGGCGTGGCACCCAGGGCTGTGCTGCGCTCGGTGCTCGACGAGTACGACGCCATGGGCCTGACGCCGGTGTGCGGCCCGGAGCTGGAGTTCTACCTCGCCCAGCGCACCGACGACGGCTGGGAGCGGATCCTCAACAAGACCGGCCGGGTCTACACGACGGGCGCCCAGGTCGATCCCGGTGGCAACTACCTGCACCTGCTCCGCATGGTCGACCAGCTGAACATCGGCGCCTTCGCCGGCAACCACGAGTTCTGCCCGTCGCAGTACGAGATCAACCTCTGGCACAGCGAGGCCATGGACGCGGCCGACCGCACGTTCCTGTTCAAGACCGCCGTCAAGGACGTCACCGCCTCCCGCGGCATCCTCGGCACCTTCCTGGGCAAGCCCTGGAACGACGAGGGCGGCAGCGGCTTCCATCTGCACTTCTCTGTGACCGATGCCAATGGCACCAACCTGATGCACGACGGAGGCGAGGAGCTGTCGCAGACGGCCCTGCAGATGATCGCGGGGGTCATCGAGCACGCCGACGCGATCGCCGCGTTCACGAACCCGACGGTCAACGCGTACAAGCGACTCGGGCCCGACACCCTCGCGCCGTACCGCTCCAACTGGGGATACGACAACCGTTCGACGATGATCCGCATCCCCCCTGAGCGCGGACAGGGCACCCGCATCGAGCTGCGCATCGGTGACGGTGCCGCCAGCCCCTACGTGGTCATGGCCGTCGTCCTCGCCGCCGCCCTCGACGGGATTCGTCGCGGGCTCGCGGCACCGGAGGCGGCCGAGGGATGGGCGTACGAGGACCCGTCCAGCCCCGTCCTCCCGATGACCCTCAAGGCTGCCCTGGACGCACTCGACGCGGATGCATCCCTCCGCGAGCTCCTCACGAACGACTTCATCGACGTGTTCGTCACCATGAAGCGCGACGAGGTCGCGCGCTACGAGGCGGCAGTCGATGATCCGGACACTCGTGAGGTCACGCGCTGGGAGCTCGAGGAGTACATCGAGGACTACTGAGCCGGCGGCGCACTCACCACGTCGCGTGGAGCTCGACGGGCGCCCGGAACTCCCAGCCCCGCATGCGCACCTCGTGGTCGGGATCGAGGGCGAGGTCGGGCAGGGCGGCCACCAGCGTCTGCAGTGCGATGCGCTCCTGCCCTCGGGCGAACGCGTGGCCTGCGCAGAAGTGAGGGCCGTACCCGAATGCCGCATTGGGCCTGCGGGTTCGCGTGATGTCGAAGGCATCGGGATCGGTGAACTCGGTCTCGTCCCGGCAGGCGCTGGCCACCACGGCACCGATGGCGGACCCGGCCGGCACGGTGGTGCCGGAGATCTCCACGTCGGCGATCGCCTGTCGCGTCTGCGTCCCGATCGGTGCCACCCAGCGCAGTCCCTCGTGCACTGCGTCGTCCCATCGCTCCGGCTCGCGGCGCACGAGGGCCAGCTGATCAGGACTCTCGAGCAGCCCGACGAGGCAGGACCCGGCGCCGTGCCCCGGCTCCTGCATGCCGCCCAGGATGATCACCTTGAGGGACGGCATGACCTCCTCGATGGTGCGCAGTCGGCCGACCGTGAGCATCGAGGCGATGGTCGAGCCGTCGGGCTGCTGCTGCAACTGCTCCATGAGCGGGCGAAGCTCTATGTCGATGCGTTCGGCCGTCTCGTCGTTGATGCGCTGCTTCGCAGGGTCGTTCTCGAAGTTGGTGGCTCCCATGGCCAGCCCGTGGAACCAGTCCTGCAGGGTCTCGGCGGACAGGTGGCCAAGGCCGAGCACGGCACCGAGGCTGAGCACCGAGATCGGCTCGAAGTACGCGCTCATGAGGTCCGCCGTGCGCTCAGGTCGCGCCTGCAGCGCCTCGAGCACGCTCTGGGCGATGGGCCGGACGAGATCGTCGATGTAGGTGGCCACCTCGCGGGGCCGGTACTTGGCGTCGAGGCTGCGCCGCAGGTCCAGATGGGTGTCGCCGTCGACGGTCAGGATGGTGGGTCCGCCGAAGGACCGGTCGAGCGGCGAGGAGTCGACGTGCGCGCTGAACAGCTCCGGGTGCGTCGTCACGAACTCCACGTCCGCAGCCCGGGTGACCAGCCATAGGTTGACCGACGGCACCCAGGCGACGGGCTCGTCGCGGCGCAGCCGAGCGTAGACGGGGTACGGATCGTCGTCGAGCTCGTCGACCGTGATGGTGGCGGCGTACGTCGTCACGACGTCAAGGCTTCCACTCGTGAGATCACCTCGCGGCAGAAGGCCGCGTGATCCTGGCGGCGGTCGATGAAGATCGACGGCTTGATGGCGAAGGTCGTGAATCCGAGGGCCTGCTGGCGTGGAATCTCCTCGAGTGCCTCGGGCAGCGGGGCGACGGAGTCGTCGGAGGGGAAGGCCACGCGGGTGCCCCCCACCATCTCGAACTCGTCGGTGGAGCGCCCCGCCTCGGCCAGCGCCCTGCGCAGGCTCGCGATGTCGTCCTCGTCGACCCGGCCCACGGGGTGGAAGCCACTGCCGTAGCGCACGAGACGATCGACGACCCTGCCGTGCACGCGCTCGCCCCCGAACCACATGGCCGGTCCGGTCGGACGCCAGGGCTTGGGCTCGAGGTACACGTCACTGAACTCGAAGAACTCACCGCGGTGGCTGACGGGCGACTCCGCCCAGAGGCGTGACCAGATCTCCAACTGCTCGTCGAGGATGCGGCCGCGGCGGTCGAAGGGCACGCCGATGGCGTCGTACTCGTCACGGTGCCAGCTGACCGTCGGCTGGACGACCAGGCGACCCTCGCTCAGCAGGTCGAGTGAGGCGAGGTCGTGCGCGAGCACGAGCGGGTGGCGGAGGGGGGCGATCAGTGCGATCGCGCCGATGCGGATACGCGAGGTGGCCGCGGCGATCGCACTGAGGAGGACGAGGTTCGACGGCCATGGAGTGGCGGGGTCCTGATTGCCGGGCATGGCGTAGTCGCGTGGGTTCGCCATCCGCCCGGCGCTTCCGGCGGACGGTCCGAGCAGCACGTGGTCGCTGACCATCACCATGTCGAAGCCCGCGTCCTCCGCCTCCTGTGCCATGCGCACGATGCTGCGGAGGTCTCGGGGATCCGTCATCGTCCAGTTCTCGGTCAGCACGCTCACCATGCGGGGAGCACGGGCAGATGCCGGTTCGGCCACCCCCACACCCTGCCATCAGTTTCGGGACATGTGGCGAAAATGCTTGACCCTGAGGCCAGACTGCGGAACCCTTTCCCATCGTTCGGCCCCGCACGATTCTGCATGCCCGTCTGGAGCTGGAGGCTCGATGTCACAGAGGGACAACCTTCCCAAGTCGGATCAGGCGCTCGGGGCGCCGGATCAGGAGACTCCGAACACCACGCTGCGGCGTGGGACCCTGGGTCTGGTCGGCATCATCTTCTTCGTCGTTGCCGCATCCGCCCCGCTCGCGGGCATGACCGGCGCCTTCCCTGTGGCCGCCGTGATCCTCGGCCCCGGAGCCGTCGGCATGTACCTCGTCGTCGGCATCATCCTGCTGCTGTTCAGTGTCGGCTACGCGACGATGTCGCACTACGTCACGAACACGGGCGCGTTCTTCGCCTACGTCGGACGAGGGCTCGGCATCGTCCCCGGCGTCGGCTCGGCCTTCGTGTCCGTCCTGGCCTACCTCACGGTCCAGTGGGCCGTCTTCGGCTTCATCGGCGGCCAGATGGCCATCCAGTTCAACGCCAAGTTCGGCCTCGACATCCCCTGGTACGTCTACACGATCATCATCGCGCTCCTGGCCTGGGTGCTCTCGGCGCTGTCGGTCGATATCGGCTCCAAGGTCCTCGGCGTCCTCCTGGGCATTGAGCTCATCGCCCTCGTGATCGTCGGCATCGTCGCCATCGTCGATGGCGGCCCGCAGGGCCCCAACTTCGCCGCGTCCTTCGCCCCGTCGGAGATCTTCGCTGGTGGACTGCTGGCTGGCGCGGGCATCGCCTTCGCCTTCGCCCTCGCCTCCTTCATCGGCTTCGAGGCGACGGCCATCTACGGCGAGGAGTCGAAGGATCCCAAGCGGACCGTCCCCAAGGCCACCTACATCTCGGTCATCCTCATCACCCTGATCTTCACGATCGTGGGCTTCGGCCTGGTCACGGCCCTTGGTGCCGACGGCCTCCCGGACAAGGTGCTCGAACTGAGCGGCGGCCTCGTCGATCCGTCCGCCATGCTGTTCGGTGTCACGACCGAATTCGTGGGCTCGTGGCTGACCGAGCTGTTCGGATGGATCGTCCTCACGTCGCTCTTCGCAGCGACACTGGCCTTCCAGAACAGTGCGGCCCGCTACTTCTTCGCCATGGGACGCGCAGGCGTGCTCCCGAAGAAGCTGGATCGCACGAACAAGCAGCAGTCACCCATCACGGCCACGACCCTGGTTACTGTCCTCGGCCTGCTCATGATCGTCATCGCGATCATCTTCAACTGGGATCCGTTCCTGAATGTCTTCTACTGGTTCTCGTCAGTGTCGGTCATCTCGATCGTTCTCACCGAGATCCTGGTGAGCATCGCGGTCATCGTGTACTTCCGCCGCACCAAGGAGGACACCCGGGTGTGGCACACGCTGATCGCGCCACTGCTGGCGATCATCGGCCTGGTCATCGGCGAGATCATGCTCATCAGCCGATTCAACCTGCTGGCCGGCGTCTCGCAAGGTGGTGATCCGGCAGCCTGTCCGGGCGACGCCGGATCCGGCTGCGGCCCGTTCGAGATGAACGGACTGGGCTGGTTCCTCGTGCTGCTCCCGTTCCTGATCTTCGTGGTCGGACTCATCGTGGGGGCGGTCCGACGCAACAAGGAGAACTACGACGCGGTGCACAACTTCGTCTCGTAGTCAGGACACGACAGAGGGCCCGGACGCTGGCGTCCGGGCCCTCTGTCGTGTCTGTGCCTGTGTCAGGCCGATGTGATTCGGGCCGGGAAGGAGGCGATCCCGTTCACGAAGTTGGAGTTCGTGCGCACGATCGGACCGGTCTGCTCGAAGCGCGTTCCCTGCCGAATCATCTCCTCGAGAAGCACACGAATCTCCATGCGGGCCAGCGGTGCACCGAGGCAGTGGTGCGGACCCTTGGCGCCGAAGGAAACCTGGGGTGGCTTGATCGGCCGGGTGATGTCGAAACGGAGAGGATCGGCGAACTCGTTCTCATCGAAGTTGGCCGAGCAGTAGAAGATGACGACCTTGTCACCTTCTGTGATCGGCACCCCCGCGAGTTCGGTGTCCCGGGTGGCCGTGCGCCTCATGTGCAGCACGGGCGTGGCCCACCGGATGATCTCCTCGACAGCGTTCTCGATCAACTCAGGTTGCCGGTAGAGGAGCTCCAGCTGGTCCGGATGGTCGATGAATGCCTTGATGCCGTTGCTGATGGCCGTGCGGGTGGTCTCGTTCCCGGCGAACACGAGAACATGGAACATGTTCTTGAAGTCGTAGTCGGAGAGGTGCTCTCCCTCCCACTGTGCCTGCACGAGAGTCGTGACCAGATCGTCCTGGGGATGCCGGGTGCGCTCCTCGCGCATCGCGCGGCCGTACTCGAAGAGAGCGTGCGAGGCGGGGGAGCTGAAGGGGAGCAGTTCGAGCGGGGTCGTGTTGCCGTAGGCATCCGGCGCCACGCCGCTGGAGTCGATCAGCTCATCGGACCATTGCACGAGCATGTCGGTGTCCTCCGGCGGAACGCCGAGGATGTTGACGATGACCTGAATGGGAAGCGGTGCACTGATGGCCTGCACGACATCGATCTCTCCCTGCTCGGTGGCCTCCCGCAGCAGCTGGACGGTGATGTCGCGAGTGACCTCCTCGTAGCTCTTGACCTTGTGGCTCGTGAACGCGGGCATCCCCAGTTTGCGCAGCCTGATGTGCTCAGGTCGGTCGGTGTCGATGATCGACCGACGAGCCGTCATCTGCTCCTCGGTGAGATCCGGCAGGTTCGTCATGCCTCGTGCGCTGGAGTACGTGTCGGCGTCCCTCGTCACGGTCACGAGGTCGCTGTACCTGGTCACGGCCCAGAAGGGGCGCCCCTCGTACTGTCGCTGGGCGATGGGCTCGGTTCGGCGCATCTCGGCGAATACGTCATGCGGGATCCCATTCGCGTACGTTGCGGGATCGGTGATGTCGATCGGGGTGCTCATGCGGTGCCTCCGGGAATGATGACGAATCGTCCGGCGACGTCGCCGCGGTTCAGGCGATCGTGGGCAGCGGCGACATCCTCGAGCCCGATGACCTCGATCGGCGAGTGCAGGGGGTGCGCCTGAGCCAGGGCGACCATGTCGCGCATCTGGTCGAGCGTGCCCCACACCGAGGTCATGAAGCGAGCCTCGTGAGGTACGGCACCGAAGCCGAAGGGGATGGTCCCGCCGTACAGGCCCACGACGACGACGAGCCCCTGACGTGCCACGTGGTCACGAGCCGTGGCCAGCGCCGGCTCCGCGCCGACGAAGTCGATCACACTGGTGAAGGTCCCTTCGACCTCCCCCGGCGCGGCGACGGCATCAGCCCCCAGGTCCAGGGCGAGGGCGCGCTTCTCGGCGGATGCGTCCACCACGGTGACCGTGGCGTCCGAGCGGAGCTTGAGCCACTGGAGCCCGAACTGGCCGAGGCCTCCGGCGCCGATCACGAGCGCCCGGGGGTTCGTCGCGGCCGCGAGGGTGGCGAGCGTGTGATCGATGGCTCGGTAGGCCGTGAGGCCCCCGCAGGCGAGAGGAGCCGCCTGGGCTGGATCCAGGTTGCCGATCGGCACCAGGTAGCCGACATCCGGCACGGCCATCCGCTCGGCGTAGCCGCCGTCGCGGAAGAGCCCCGCCTCCGTCGCATTCGGGCAGATCATCTCCTGACCGGACGAGCAGGCCCAGCAGTCCGGCTGGCGGCAGCCCCAGCACGCGTAGACCAGGACGTTCCCGAGCTCGGCATGGTGACCGACCACCTCGTGGCCGAGGATGACGGGCAAGGTGGTGGGGTAGTCACCGGCCGCGGCATGGAGGTCGGAGTGGCAGATGCCGCAGGCGAGAACGTCAATGACCGCCCCGGCATCGGGAGCCGTGGGCTCGGTGACCTCCGAGACGGTCAGGGGGGCGCCGGGGGCCTGGAGGGAGACGGCACGCATGAGGGGCCTTTCGATGGGAACGCCGGACGGGAGCCGTCTCGAAGACTACATTTATCAAGTATCCGAAATCTATGGATCGGGAGGTTCCATGGGGTGGGATCCGGCGGAGCGGGATCGGGTGGCGGCCCTGTGCGAGGAGCACGGCATCCACACGGTCGAGTGCGTCATCGTCGACACCTGGGGCATGCCCCGCGGCAAGCGGATCCCGGTCCGCCAGTTCCTGCGCGGAGGCGGGTTCCACATCGCCAACGTGGTCTACACGTGGGATCCGACGTGCTTCATCTTCTCGACCCCCTGGGTCAATGAGGAGGACGGCTTCCCGGACATGCACGCCGTGCCGGACCTCTCCAGCTTCCGGGTCGCCGGCTGGACTGAAGGCGTCGGCATCGTCATGTGCGACACGTACGACAACTCGACCCATGAGCCCGTCGCCATGGACGCGCGCCACATGCTGAAGCGGCAGCTCGCGCGGGCTGAGGCGCTCGGGTTCGGCGTCGATGCGGCAACGGAGCTCGAGTGCCACTTCTTCACGCAGGACTGGAAGCCGATCTATGACGACATCAACTGCTACTCCATCTATCGGGGCTGGGAGATGGAGCCCTTCATGCTCGACATCCGCGAGTCCCTGCGCAAGACCGGTATTGAGGTCGAGGCAACCAACGTCGAGTACGGGCCCGGTCAGACGGAGATCAACCTTCGCTACGGGCCACTCATGGAGATGGCTGATCACACCGTCTACTTCAAGTACATCGTCCGCCTTGTCGCCAAGCGGCATGGTCTCAATGTGACGTTCATGGCCAAGCCCTTCCTCCTGGAGGCGGGCAATGGCATGCACGTCCATCAGTCGCTCACCCGGGACGGACGAAACGTGTTCGCCGAGCAGGACGAGGACTCCGTCCTGGGCAACAGCTTGATGCGCCGCTACCTCACCGGATTGCTGGCCCATCACAAGGAACTGCAGTTGGTCATGACCCCGACGATCAGCGGCTACAAGCGCGTTCAGGACTACTCGTTCTCACCCACGCAGGTGACATGGGGACTGGATCACCGGCTCGTGGGAGTGCGGTCCATCGTGGGAGCGGGCAGCAGCAACCGGCTCGAGGCCCGATGGGCGGCAGCCGATGCCAACCCGTACCTCGTCCTCGCCGGCTGCCTGGCAGCAGGTCTCGACGGGCTCGAGCACGACTACGACCTGATGCCGCAGGTCGAGGGCGACCCGCACGCCGATGAGCGCTGGGAACGGCTCCCGGTCGACATCAACGGGGCGATCGCGAACTTCGACACGCCCTTCACGCGCTCGGTCTACGGCGACACCTTCGTCGAGAACTTCCTGATCATGCAGCGCCGCGAGGCCGAGGAGTTCGCGGCGAACGCCGACCAGGGTGACGATGTCAGCGAGTGGGAGCTGTCCCGCTACCGTGCGGTGATGTGACCGTGACCAGCTCAGCTGCACCCCGATTCCTCCTGATCAGCCACGAGCCCGAGGCGGCGCCCGCGATGATCGGCGAGATGCTGCGGGAGCGCGGCTACGTCGTCGACGCCCACGTCGTCCTGGGTGATCCCGACGCGCCTGATGTCGCGTTTCCTGACCCGCAGGAGTACGACGCGGTGGTCGCGTTCGGGTCATTCTCAAACGTCTACGACTCCCGTGCGCGTTCGTGGATCGAGCCGGAGCTCGGGCTCATCCGGACCATGGTCCACCAGGACATCCCCTACCTCGGCGTGTGCTTCGGCGGCCAGCTGCTCGCCGAGTCGCTCGGCGGCCACGTCGAACGGGCGCCGGATCAGGAGCAGGAGATCGGGATCGTGACCTTCGACGAGGATGCGGCCCTGCCCGTGCCTGCGGGCCCGTGGTTCACGTGGCACGAGGACCGCGTGGTGGTGCCCGACGACGTCGAGGTGCTCGCCCACAACGGCAAGGCCGTCCAGCTCTTCCGTCGGGGCCGCGCGGTCGGCACGCAGTTCCACCCGGAGGCCGACACCGGCGTCGTGGGCGAGTGGGTGCGCATCGGCCCGGACCACATCCCCGAGCACACGTCGGCCGCCCAGCTGCTGCAGGACCTCGAGGTCAACCAGACCACGCTCCGCCGCAACTGCGAGGCGCTGGTCGACTGGTTCGTCCATGAGGTCGCCGGGCTCGACTCATGACGGCACCTCTCGAGGGCCTTGTCGTGGTGGCGCTCGAGCAGGCCATCTCGGCTCCGTTCGCCACCCGGCAGCTCGCCGACCTCGGTGCCACGGTGCTGAAGGTGGAGCGTCCGGACGGCGACTTCGCGCGTCACTACGACTCGGTCGTGCACGGCGAGTCGGCCTTCTTCGTGTGGGCCAACAAGGGCAAGCAGTCCGTGGCCGTCGACGTCAAGGACGATGGCGCCCTGCTGGACAGCCTCATCAGCGGGGCCGACGTGTTCATCCACAACCTCTCACCCCGGGCCGCGACGGCACTCGGTGTCGACGCGGCGACCCTCCATGCCCGTCACCCGTCCCTCATCGCAGCGGAGATCTCCGGCTACGGGCTCGGCGGCCCTCGCACCGACGACAAGGCGTACGACCTCGCGATCCAGGCCGAGGCGGGGGTCTTCTCGGTCACAGGGACCGGCGAGATGAGCAAGGTCGGGTTCTCGGTGGCCGACATCTGCGCGGGCATGTACGCCCTCACATCGATCCTCGCTGCACTGGTGCGACGCGAGCGCACAGGAGAGGGCGCCGCCGTCCATGTGTCGATGCTCGACTCGCTCGCCGAGTGGATGTCGGCGCCGCTCTACAACGCGGTCTACACGGGCGTGCAGCCGGAGCGCTCAGGGCGACGCCATCACGCCATCGCGCCGTACGGAACCTTCGCCCTGGCCGACGGGTCCGTCGTGCTGATCGCCGTGCAGAGCGACGGGGAGTGGCGCAGCATGGCCGAGCACCTCATGGGCGATCCAGCCCTGGGTGTGGATCCCCGATTCGCCACGAACGCCCAGCGCATCGCGAACGTCGTCGAGCTGGAGGACCTCATCCGCGGTCGGCTGGCGTCCCTGACCGCCGACGAGGCGCGTGATGGACTCGTCCGCGGGCGCATCGCCCATGCGCGCGTCAACGATCTTGCCGGGGTGTGGTCGCACGAGCAGCTGCGCGCTCGGGAGCGCTTCACCGAGGTCAGCACGCCGAGCGGCCCGGTGGAGGTGCTGAGGTCACCGTTCGACATCTCCGGCTGGGTGCCGGCCGAGGGCCCGGTCCCGGCGCTCGGCGAGCACGACCCGGCGCTGCTGGAGCTGCTTCGTTCGCGTGCGGCGGATCAGTAGGACTTGGGCAGGCCGAGCACATGCTGACCGAGGTAGGCCAGGACGAGGTTGTTGTTGATGGGCGCGACCTGGTAGAGCCGGGTCTCCCGGAACTTGCGCTCGATGTCGTACTCGACGGCGAAGCCGAATCCGCCGTGGGCGTCGAGGGCAGCGTTCGCCGCCGCCCACGAGGCCTCCGACGCCAGCAGCTTGGCCATGTTCGCCTCGCTGGCGCAGGCCTCGCCCGCGTCGAACCTCCGGGCCGCCTCGAAGCGCACCAGGTTGGCCGCACACAGCTGCGCGTAGGCGCGAGCAAGCGGGAACTGAACGCCCTGGTTGGCTCCGATCGGCCGGCCGAAGACCTCGCGCTCGTTGGTGTAGGAGATGGCCCGCTCCAGGACGAAGCGGCCATCACCGATGCACTCCGACGCGATCAGGATCCGCTCGGCGTTCATGCCGTCGAGGATGTAGCGGAACCCCCGGCCCTCCTCGCCGATCAGGGCATCGGCGGGGATCACCACGTCGTCGAAGAAGACCTCCGTGGTGTTGTGGTTCATCATCGTCGCGATGGGCTTGATCGTGAGGCCCTCGAGGTCCCGCATGTCGAAGATGAACACCGACAGTCCGTCGGTCTTCTTCGCGACGTCCTCGTAGGGAGTCGTACGCGCGAGCAGGATCATCAGGTCGGAGTACAGCGCGCGGGACGTCCAGATCTTCTGTCCGTTGATCCGCCAGCCGTCCTCGACGCGCTCGGCGCGGGTGCGGATGCGGGTCGTCTCCGATCCGGCACCGGGCTCGGTGACCCCGAAGGCCTGGAGCCGGAGACTGCCGTCGGCGATCGCGGGGAGGTACCGCCGCTTCTGCTCCTCGCTGCCGTGGCGAAGCAGGGTGCCCATGATGTACATCTGCGCGTGGCAGGCGCTCGGGTTGCCACCGGAGGCGGAGATCTCCTCGAGGATGACGGAGGCCTCGGTGACGGTGGCGCCGCCGCCGCCGTACTCCTCGGGCACGAGGGCGCCGAGGAACCCAGCATCGGTCAGGGCGGCGACGAACTCCTCCGGGTAGCGGTCCGGCTCGAGGGCGCGCCAGTAGGCCCCGTCGAACCGCTCGACGACCTCCCGCACGCCGGCGCGCAGGGCGTCATGCTCGGAACTCTGGATCAGATCCACGAGACATTTGTATCATTTATCAAATCAATCCGCAGGAGAGTCCCATGACGGCCACGACCCCGGACTGGCGCGCCCTCGCGTCCTCGGTCCAGTACCCCACCGACCTGCTGATCGACGGCCGCTGGGAGGCCGGCTCCGCCCGGCACGAGGTGGTCAGCCCCGTCGACGGCCGGGTGGTCGCCGACGTCGCCTTCGGCGATGCCGACGCGGTGGACCGGGCCGTGGCCGCCGCGCGCGCCTCGTTCGAGGACCGGCGGTGGGCCGGGATGTCGCCGATGGACCGCAAGGACGTCCTGGTGCGCTGGGCGCACCTGGTCAACGAGCATGCGGACCAGCTCGCCGTCCTCACCACGGTGGAGATGGGCAAGCCGGCTCGCGAGGCCCGGGCCATCGACGTCCGCGCCTGCCACCGCGCCCTGCGCTGGTTCGGCGAGGCGATCGACAAGGTCCTCGACGAGATGCCCAAGGTCGGCGACTCCTCGTGGGCGATGATCGAGCGGGAGCCCGCCGGGGTCGTCGGGGCCATCACTCCCTGGAACTTCCCGCTCACCCTGGAGACCTGGAAGATCGCTCCCGCCCTGGCCGTCGGCTGCTCGATGGTGCTCAAGCCGTCGGAGGTGTCGCCCCTCACGGCGCTGTACGTGGCCCAACTCGGCTTGGAGGCGGGGCTCCCCGAAGGCGTGCTCAACGTGGTCAACGGCTTCGGCCACACGGCAGGCGCGGCGCTCGCGGCCCACATGGACGTGGACGTCATCACGTTCACCGGATCGACGGCGACGGGCCGCGCGATCATGACGGCCGCAGCGCAGTCGAACATGAAGCGTCCCTACCTCGAGCTCGGCGGCAAGGGCGCGAACATCGTGTTCCCCGACGCCGATCTTGATGCTGCCGCAGCTGCAGCAGCCTGGGCGGTCACCTACAACGCCGGCCAGATGTGCTCTGCCGGATCCCGCCTGGTGGTCCACGAGTCGGTAAAGGACGAGGTGCTCGGCCGGGTGCTCGAGGCGATGACGGCACTGCAGCCGGCCGACCCGTTCGACGACGCTGCGCCGATCGGCGCCATCGCGAGCGCCAGGCAGCTCCAGGCGATCCACGGACTCGTGGGCGAGGGTGTCCGCGAGGGCGGTCGCCTGCTCACCGGAGGCGAGCCTGTGCTCGTGGAGACGGGTGGCTCGTACTACCCGCCCACGGTCGTCGACGGTCTGCGTCCGGACTCCCTGCTCGCCCAGCGCGAGGTGTTCGGTCCGGTGCTGTCGGTGCTCACGTTCTCGTCGGACGATGAGGCCATCCGCATCGGCAACGCGACGGACTACGGCCTCGCCTCGGCAGTGTGGACCAACGACCTCAGCCGTGCTCGCCGCGTCTCCCGCGGGCTGAGGATGGGCACCGTGTGGGTGAACTGCTACGAGGAGGGAGACCTCACCGTCCCGTTCGGCGGGGTCAAGCAGTCCGGCTTCGGGAGCGACAAGTCACTCCACGCGATGGACAAGTTCACCGACCTCAAGACCACCTGGATCGAGCTCTCGTGACCGCCGAGCCCGTCGAGATCCGGCAGCGGCGCCGGACCAATCTCGCCGACGAGGTGGCGGCGCATATCCGCGCGTCCATCCTCTCCGGGCACCTGAGGTCGGGCCAGCGCATCGACCAGGATGCGATCGCCGAGCAGCTGGGCGTCAGCCGCCTGCCCGTGCGCGAGGCACTGATCTCGCTCGACCGCGAAGGGCTCGTCCACACCATCCCGCGCAAGGGCTCCTACGTGGCCCGAGTCGATCGTGACGACATCGCCGATCACTACCAGATCTTCGGGCAGGTGGCTGGCCTCGCAGCGGCGCGTGCCGTCGCACGACTCGACGACGACGCACTGGCGGAACTCGTCGAGCTCCACGAGCGCATGTCACGGGCAGCGGACCTTCGTGAGCAGCAGTCCCTCAACCACGAGTTCCACCGCAGGATCAACCTCGCCGCCGACAGCCCCCGCATGACGAGCGTGCTCGCCCTGCTGTCGCGTTCGCTGCCGATGCCCTACGCCGACTTCCCGGTCGAGTGGCTGGAGGAGGCCAACCGCCAGCACCGCGACATCCTTGACGCATTCCGTCGACGCGACACTCTCGCAGCGCAGCGTGCGATGGAGCAGCACATCACGGCAAGTGCACGCCACGCGATCGAGGTGCTCGAGCGCCTCGACTTCTTCGACAACGACCAGACGAGCAGGTGAGGGAATCCATGGCTGACCGTGACCGCCACGACCACTGGATCGACGGGCGCCGTTCAGCGCCTGCGTCCGGCGCCTATCTGCCGACGCTCGATCCCATGACGGCCCAGCCCTGGGCGGAGATCGCGCGGGGCGATGCCGTCGACGTGGAGCTCGCCGTGCAGTCGGCCCAGCGCGCGTTCGCCTCGTGGCGCAATGTCGGTCCCACGTCGCGCGCCGACATCATCTGGCGGCTGGGCGACCTCATCGCCGCGCATGCTGAGGAGCTCGCCGCGCTGGAGGCTCGCGATGCCGGCAAGGTGGTGCGCGAGGTCCGCGGGCAGATGACCTCCCTGCGCGCCTGGTACCACTACTACGCCTCGCTCGCGTACCAGATCGAAGGCCGCTCGATACCCCAGGACCGTGCCAGCCTCACGGTCTTCACTCAGCGCATCCCCTTCGGCGTCGTGGGCGTGATCCCCGCATTCAACTCGCCGATGCTGCTGGGGGGCATGGGGCTGGCACCTGCGCTCGCTGCGGGCAACACCGTCGTGGTCAAGCCACCGGAGGTCAACTCGCTCTCGCTGCTGCGCATGGCCGAGCTCGCGAAGGAGGCCGGACTCCCGGACGGCTGCCTGAACATCGTGACGGGTCTGGGTCACGAGGCAGGCGATGCCGTCGTCTCCCATCCGCTGGTGCGCAAGATCTGGTTCACCGGCGGCCCGGAGAGCGCCCGCCATGTGGCGGCACGTGCGGCCGAGGGGCTCAAGCCGCTCGTGCTCGAACTCGGGGGCAAGAGCGCCAACATCTTCTTCGACGACGTCCGTGTCGACGATGTCGTCAACGGCGTCATCGCCGGCATCTTCGCCGCAGCGGGTCAGACCTGCGTGGCGGGCTCGCGGCTGCTCGTGCACGAGGCGATCGCCGACGAGCTCGTCGAGAAGGTCGCCGCCCGGGCGCGCACGATCGTGCTGGGTGACCCCACGTCGGAGGCGACGGAGATGGGGCCGATGTCGCAGGAGAAGATCCTCGACGGAGTCGGCTCGCGTGTGCGAGAGGCGGTGGCCGAGGGCGCCGACCTCATCGTGGGCGGCGACGAGGCGGATCGCCCTGACCAGGGCTGGTTCTACGCTCCGACGGTGCTTGACCGGGTCACCAACGACATGTCCGTGGCGCAGAACGAGCTGTTCGGGCCTGTGCTCTCGGTGATCCGGGTGAGCGACGAGGACGAAGCCGTCGCCATCGCGAACGACTCGCCCTTCGCCCTCGCCGCCGGTGTCTGGACTCGGGACCTCGGGCGGGCTCACCGCGTCGCGGGTCGTCTCGACACCGGCACCGTCTGGATCAACATGTACCGGGCCCTGCAGTTCGCGACCCCGTTCGGCGGCAACAAGCTGTCCGGCTACGGCCGCGAGAACGGGATGGACGGCTTCGCGGAGTTCACGCAGCCCAAGGGCGTCTGGATCGAGTCGAGCGACGAACCCGTGGGCGACCCCTTCGTGCTGCGGGCCTGAGGTCAGGATCGTCAGGTGCGGTAGCGCTCCGCGAGGTAGACGCCGGTGAGCACCACCACGGCGCCCGCGACCTGGATCGGTGCCAGCACCTCGCCCAGGGCGACCCAGGCGATGAAGGTGGCGAGGAGCGGCTCCATCATGCCGATGACGGCGGCATTCGCGGCCCGGATGTGGTGCAGCGAGGCGACGATCAGCCAGAACGGCACGACGGTGCCCAGGACGATCATGTACGTCGCGAGGAGCGGGATCGGGACGCCTGCGCTGCCCTCGCCGAGCGGATATCCCACGCCCGTGAGGGCACTCCACGGGAATGACCACCACGGCTGCACGATCACCCAGAACAGGGCTGCCGCACCGAAGCCCCACATGGTCATCGACACCGCATCGCGCGGCTCCGGCTTCTGCACCATCGAGTCGCCGACGAGGAAGTACAGCGCGAGTGCAGCACCCGCGCCGAAGGCGGAGACGACGCCGAGGGTGTTCAGGGTGAAGCCCTGCCACACCTGCGCCACCATCGCAAGGCCGATGAGTGCGATCGCCAGGCCGAGCCACACGATGCGTGGAGTTCGATGCTTGAGCACGAAGTGGAACCACAGAGCGACCATGATCGGCGAGGTGAACTCGATGAGCAGCGCGATGCCGACGGGAAGCAGCTCGATCGCCACGAAGTAGAGGTACTGCGTCATCGCGATGCCGAGGATCCCGTAGGCCAGCAGGGGGATCACCTCCGCACGGCGGATGCGGAGGGCGTGCGGGCGAGAGACGGCGACGATGACCAGCAGGATCAGGAAGGCGCTCGTGACCCGCAGCTGCGAGAGACGGCTGGGCTCGATTCCGGTGAGCAGGATCGACTTGGAGACGGTCCCGTTCAGCGCGAAGAGCGTGGCGCCCAGAAGGTAGAGCGAGTAGCCGACGAGAGGCCGCGGGTGGCGAGCCGGTGCGATTCCCGGAACCGGCTCCGCGACGTCGCTCATGCCCGCATCGCGGCCTCGTACACGTCGATGGTCTGCTGGGCGATGGCGTCCCAGCCGAAGTCGCTGACGGCGCGCTGTCGTCCGGCAATGCCCATCTCCCGCGCTCGGCTGGGGTCCGCGGCGAGGGAGTTCACTGCTGCGGCGAGGCCGTCCTCCAGCGCTCCCGGGTCTGCGGGGTCGTACGGCACGAGAATCCCGGTCACCCCGTCGACCACGACCTCGGGGATCCCGCCGACGGCTGACGCGACCACCGCGGTCTCGCAGGCCATCGCCTCGAGGTTGACGATGCCCAGGGGCTCGTACACCGACGGGCACGCGAACGCGAGCGCGTGGGAGAACAGGGAGATCAGCTGGCGGCGCTCGACCTGCTCCTGGATCCAGATCACCGACCCCGGGCCTCGCTCCTCGAGCAGGCGCTCGACCGCTGCCGCCGTCTCACGCCCGATCTCGGGAGTGTCGGGCGAGGAGGCGCACAGCACGAGCTGCACGCCGTCGTCGAATCGGCGGGCGGCGTTGATCAGGTGCACGATGCCCTTCTGGCGCGTGATGCGTCCGACGAACAGCACATACGGTCGAGAGATGCCCAGATGCCTCACGGGCTCGTCGTCTGCGTCCGGATGGTAGGCGTCGGTGTCGATGCCGTTGTGGACGACGACGACCCTGTCGGGGTCGACCGCCGGGTAGGCCTGCAGCACGTCGGCACGCATGCCATGGCTCACGGCGATGATCCGTGTCGCGGACTCGTACGCCGTCCGCTCGACCCATGACGACACGCGGTAGCCACCACCCAGCTGCTCCTGCTTCCAGGGCCGCAGCGGCTCGAGGGAGTGCGCTGTGACGACGTGCGGCACCTCGTACAGCAGTCCGCCGACGTGACCGCCGAGGTTTGCGTACCAGGTGTGCGAGTGCAGCAGGTCGACCCCCTCCGTGGCGAGGACGAACTCGAGGTCGACACCGAGGGTCTGCAGGGCCGGATTGGCATCAGTGAGGAAGTCCGGGACGGAGTGCGCCTGAGCGTCGGTCCGGGGGGCGCCGAAGCACTGGACGTCGACCTCGATCCTCCGGCGCAGCTCGGCCACGAGGTGCTCGACGTGGACTCCCGCACCGCCGTAGACCTCCGGCGGCCACTCCCTGGTCAGCATTCCGACGCGCACGCAGTCACCCTAGGGGTGTTGACTGCATGGGCGTACAGGCGACCCGGCCGGGACTAGTGTGACGTGTGTGAGCACCGACCCGCACGTGCTGGCCATGGTCCTCGCCGGGGGCGAGGGCAAGCGGCTGATGCCGCTGACGGCCGATCGGGCCAAGCCGGCGGTGCCGTTCGGGGGCTCCTACCGCCTCGTCGACTTCGTCCTCTCCAACCTGATCAACGCCGGCCTCCGGCGTGTGTGCGTGCTCACGCAGTACAAGTCGCACAGTCTCGACCGCCACATCACCCAGACCTGGCGGATGCCCACCCTCCTGGGCGACTACGTGACGCCCGTTCCGGCCCAGCAGCGACTGGGTCCACGTTGGTACACGGGCTCGGCCGACGCCATCTTCCAGAGCCTCAACCTGGTCTACGACGAGCAGCCCGAGTACGTCGTCGTCTTCGGAGCGGATCACGTCTATCGCATGGACCCCATGCAGATGATCCGGGCGCACATCGACAGCGGAGCCGGCGTCACGGTGGCGGGCATCCGCATGCCGAAGGCAATCTCGCACCAGTTCGGCGTGATCCAGACGGCGCCGGACGGCCGACTCATCTCGCAGTTCCTCGAGAAGCCGAGCGACCCGCCGACCATCCCGGGCGACGAGGACAACTGCTACGTCTCCATGGGCAACTACGTCTTCACCACGAGCGTCCTGCTGGACGCCCTTCGTGCCGACGCCGCCGACACGTCATCGATCCACGACATGGGCGGGAACATCCTGCCGATGCTGACGGAGCAGGGGCTGGCGCAGGTGTACGACTTCGCCACGAACATCGTGCCGGGGGCGACCGAGCGCGACCAGGGCTACTGGCGCGACGTCGGGACCCTCGACAGCTACCACGATGCCCACATGGACCTGGTCTCGGTCCATCCGATCTTCAACCTCTACAACCGGCGGTGGCCGATCCTGTCGAATCTGCCGCCCATGCCCCCGGCCAAGTTCGTCGAGGGTGGCAACGCGCACGAGTCCATGGTCGGAGCGGGCACGATCGTGTCCGGTGCCCACGTGCGCACGTCGGTCCTCGCCACAGGAGTCGCAGTGGAGGCCGGGGCGTACGTCGAGGGCAGCGTCGTGATGCCCGGCGTGCGCATCGGCCGCAACGCCGTCGTGCGTCGGGCCATCCTCGACAAGAACGTCGAGATTCCCGACGGCGCCCAGATCGGTGTCGACCTCGATCGCGACCGCGAGCTCTACACGGTGAGCGAGGGCGGCGTCGTGTGCCTGGGCAAGGGAGTCGTCGCCCGACTCTGACATCTTCGGAGGGAACGTGAACGCATCGCGCAAGCTGGGTCGTCGAGCCTTCCTCGGCCTGCTCGGCGGATTGTCGGCCAGCCTGATCCTGCCCGGAGGGGCCCGGGCCGTCGGGGCGCCGTCGTCCTGGCCGCAGCCGCAGGCGTGGGCCGAGCTGCGAGCGGTCCTGGGCAGGCGGCTGATCCGTCCCAGGCAGCCCTGGGCCGCCATGGGTCCCGGTCCCATCCCGAGCCGCATGCTCAACCCGTGGTTCCTGGAGGAGCAGGCCGGCGCCACGCAGTCGACCGGCATGTACCGGGCGTGGACCTCGACCCCCAGCGCGTACGGAATCGCTGCACGGTCGATCGCGGACATCGTCACCGGCGTGAACTTCGCACGCGAGCACGACGTCCGGCTGGTGGTCAAGGGGACCGGTCACGACTACTACGGACGCTCCAGCGGCCCGCGGGAGTCGCTGCTGCTGTGGACCCACCACATGCGCGGGATCACGGTCCACGATGCGTTCGTGCCGCAGGGGGCTCCGGCGGGCACGAAGGCGGTCCCCGCCGTCACGACCACGGCGGGGAATCGGTGGCTCGAGGCGTACAAGGCGGCGTCGGCCAAGGGCCTGTACATCCAGGGGGGTGGCTGCACGAGCGTCGGCGCGTGCGGGGGATTCGCCCTCGGCGGTGGGTTCGGGTCGTTCAGCAAGCGCTACGGATCAGGCGCAGCCGGTGTCATCGAGCTGACCGTGGTCCTCGCCGACGGGACGGTGCTCACGGTCAACGAGCATCAGCACGCGGATCTGTTCTGGGCCCTGCGAGGAGGTGGCGGCGGGACCTTCGGCGTGGTCACCTCGATGACACTGCTGGCCCACCCCGAGCCCTCGATCTCCGGCTGGATCTCCGGTCCGATCACTGCCCGATCCGATGAGGCCTTCCGGGAGCTGATCCAGCGCTACGTCGAGTTCTGCGGTGAGACCCTCAGCACCCCAGTGTGGGGCGAGGGCGTCATCCTGAACCCGGACTACGGCACCGCGTCGACGGTCGACACCGGCCTCAACGTCATGCAGATCGGCACGACCTTCCTCGACATCTCCGAGGAGGCTGCCGTGCAGGCGTGGGAGCCCTTCCTGGCACCGCTGCGTGCCAGGCCGGACGACTTCGACGTCAAGGTGACCTTCGCCTCGGAGCCCTTCGCCCAGCGGTGGCGGCCCACGGAGCGCGAGGCGATCTTCGATCAGCGTCCCGGGGCTCCCAAGGGCTACTTCTGGTGGAAGGGCAACGCCTCCGAGGTCGGCGCCTACTGGGGCGCGTACGACGGCCGTGGGGTGCCCTTCAGCATGACGCAGGGCGCCAATGCCGCGGTCCTCGCGCAGGCCCTCTTCGATGCGTCCCGCACGAGCCTGATCCTGTGGCAGACCAACAAGGCGCTGTACGGCGAGCATCCCGAGGCCCGGAGGCGGGACCTCACCACGTCCATCAACCCGGCGGTGTTCGACAACGTCGCGTTCATCACGATCGGGGCCTGGAAGCAGGGCCGATATCCGGGCGTTGCCGGGCACGAGCCGATCCCCGAGGAGTCACGGGCGCAGTTCGATGGAGTGATGTCCGCGTCGGCGATCCTTCGCCGGGTGACGGAGGAGGGCGGCTCCTACTCGAACGAGGGCAACTACTTCGAGGTCGACTGGCGACGTCAGTTCTGGGGCAGCAACTATCCCCGCCTCCTGCGGATCAAGCGACGGTACGACCCGACGAACCTGTTCCGGGTGCACAAGGGCGTGGGCAGCCGAGACGCGTGATGCCTCCCTGCACCGTTTGCTCGGGGGAGGGAGGTCAGGGGGATCTGAGCTCGTGACGCTCGACCTCCACGACACGCAGCGTCCCATCCGGCGCCACCTCGCGGTGGAACACGATGAAGCCGCCCGGGGGGAGCTTCGGATCGAGTTCCTGCTGCCAGCGGTCGTGATCGGTGTCGATGCCGAGCGCACGGGCTGCGGCGGGCACGATCGTCGCGAGCACAGGACGATGCGAGCACACGACCATGGGTCGCGGATCCTGCGCCAGCTGCGCCAGGCGCGCATCGGCGGCTTCGGCGGCATCGCGGTGGGCCTCCTCGGTGATCGCCTGCTCGTGCACGACCCCCACGCCCAGGCCCTTCGCGAACTTGCTGACGGTCTGGTGGCAGCGGCGTGAGGGGCTGGACCGCACATCGTCGATGCCGTACGCGTCGAGGAGGGGGATGAGGTCCTTGGCCTGCGATCGGCCCTTCCCGCTGAGAGGTCGCTCGGCGTCGTCCTTGCCGTCGAACTGAGCCCGCTTCAGGGCCTGGGTGTGACGCAGCAGGACGAACGGGGTGGTGTCCGGCAGCGCGGCGGCCCGCCCCACCAGATCGACCTCGGACGGGTAGGTCAGGTGCTCGCCGGCGGCTGCGACCGGGAGCCACAGGACCTCGTCGACCTCGTCGTCGGGCGCGAACCCGTTCTCCTCGCGGACGCGGGCTCGCCAGTAGTTCACGACCTTGGGTCGGCCGGCGACGTCGTACGCCTGCTGGGGGAGCGGGGACTGCAGGAGCGGCCAGAAGCCCGTCTCCTCGTCGCACTCGCGCAGGGCGGCGTACAGCACGTGCTCGCCGTCCTCCACCTTCCCCTTCGGCAGCGACCAGTCCTGGCGGCCGGGCCGATGCACGAGGGCGAACTCCTCACCGGAGGGGCCCGAGCGCAGCAGGACCACACCCGCTGCGCGGATCAGAGGGTTCCCAGACATGTCAGGCGACTCCAGCGGCCTTCGCGCGCTGCCGGGCCCGAGGCCAGGTCTGCAGGAACTCGCGTCGATCGGCCCGTTCCACCGCCGATTCCACCTCGTGCAGCAGACCGAGCGACATGCCCGTCACGCCGTCGGTGCCGGAGAAGGTGGAGATCTCGCGCAGGAGGGTCTGGGCGACGTGCGCGTCCTGATGGTCGCCGAGGACCTCCGTCACGTCAGCGAGGGTCTCGGCGAGCCGACGCATCGGCCTCCCGAGGATGCCCTCGACGGCCTCTGCGGCATAGCGCGCCCGCTTCGCCTTGATGCGTGCCTCGTGCCACGCGGCACTGGGGCCGTCCATCTCGAGAGTGGAGACACTGGCGCGCAGGCGCCTCCACGCGCGAGTCACGAGCCCGGGAAGCACGTCATCGCACGAGACGAAGGCGGCATCCGTCACCGGGGGGTTCACCGCCATCTCCATCAGGTCGTCGACCAGCTGCTGGTGCCGGTCGCTGCGCAGGGCGGCGAGCGCACTGGACCGCGCCGCCGCCATGCGGGTGCGGAGCAGCGGATCGATGGCATCACGGCAGCGCTGCACGTCATCGGGGTCGGCGAGCAACTCTGCATGGGCGTCGAGTCGTGCAATGAGCACCTCGGTGTCGCGGATGGCGCCGAGCTCGCTGGCCATCCAGCGCAGCTCCTCCTTCATCTCCGCACTGGCCTCCGCATCGAGCAGGGGCGCGAACGTGGTGAGCGCGCTCCGCAGTCGACGGGCCGCGACGCGCATCTGATGGACGGAGTCCGGAAGGTCGCGACGCACGGAGACGTCAGCCATCAGCAGGTGGCGCACATGCTGGGACAGCACGGCCTTGACCGCGTCGACAGCGAGTCCATCCCGTGACGGCAGGGGATACGGCGGAACGTCCGGGGGCTGTGCGGTGCGTGGGCCCAGTGCGCTGGCGGCCTTGCTGACCGAGCTGGGCTCGGCGCCGGCGTCGAGCAGCATCGCGCACACCCGCTCCATGACGTCATCGGCGTCCGGAGCGTCACTCGGGATCACCTCGACCTCGATCTCGCGGAAGACCGAGACCACCTGCCCGCCGTGTCGCACGGTGACGATGTCGTCGACGATCTCGAGCAGGTCCCTGCCTTCGGCATCCTGCAGGACCCGTGGGGCGCGGACGGTGGCGAGCGAGATCACCGGCCGCAGGGGCAGTTCGTGGAGCAGCGGAGCGACCACCGCAACGAGCGGTCCCGGGACGGACCCGACGGCACCGTCGCCCAGGGGCACGTGCATCTCATCCCTGGTGCTCCCGTCGGCCCCGGCGACCGGAAGCTTCATGTGCCAGCCCTCGTCCGGACCGCCCTCGCGCCGTCGCAGCGTGATGCCCCATCGGAACAGGGTCAGCTCGTCGGTGTCGTGGTAGACGGCCGCCATCTCGAAAGGCTCGATCGTCCGCACCGTGATGCCGGCCGCAACCCCAGACAGGTCGGGAAGGACGAAGAGTGCGTGGACGCGGAACTTCCGCTCGACCTCCCGATGCGTCACCGGGGTGGTCACGGGGCGAATCCGCCCTTGCGCTTGATGTCGATGAGCGTCTCCTGGTAGTCGCGCAGGTGCCGACCCTCGTCGTCGTACAGCCGTCGGACCCACTCCCCGTCGGGCTCGAGATCCCACGCCGACGTCTCCGGATCGAACGCCATGTCGAACAGCGCGTCGAGGTCGGCGATCTGCTCCGGATCGGACAGGCTGACCAGCGTCTCGACCCGTCGGTCGAGGTTGCGGTGCATGAGGTCCGCCGATCCGATCCACGTCTCGGTGTTGCCTCCGTTCGCGAACGAGTAGACGCGCGAGTGCTCGAGGAACCGACCGAGGATGCTGATCGCCCTGATGTTCTCGCTCAGTCCGGGAACGCCGGCCCTGACGGCACAGATGCCCCGGACCCAAATCTGGATGGGCACGCCAGCCTGCGATGCGCGGTAGAGCGCATCGATGATGCCCTCGTCGACGATCGAGTTGCACTTGAAGCGGATCCCGGACGGCAGGCCGCCGCGGGCATGCTCGATCTCGCGGTCGATCCGCTCGATGAGTCCGGTGCGCACGGAGTGGGGGGCGACCAGGAACCGGCGGTACTCCGTGTTCATCGAGTAGCCGGACAGCACGTTGAAGATGTTGGAGACGTCCTCGCCCACGGCAGGGTCCGAGGTCAGGAGCCCCAGGTCCTCGTACAGTCGCGCTGTCTTCGGGTGGTAGTTGCCCGTGCCGATGTGGCAGTAGCGGCGGAGCTGGTCGCCGTCGTCGCGCACCACCATGGAGAGCTTCGAGTGGGTCTTGAGCCCCACGAGCCCGTAGACGACATGGACGCCGGCCTCCTCGAGCTTGCGTGCCCACTCGATGTTGTTCTGCTCGTCGAATCGCGCCTTGATCTCGACGAGGGCGAGGACCTGCTTGCCCGATTCGGCCGCCTTGATGAGTGCGTCGACGATCGGGGAGTCGCCTGACGTCCGATACAGGGTCTGCTTGATGGCGAGCACCTGGGGATCTCGGGAGGCCTGCTCCATGAACAGCTGGACGCTCGTGGAGAAGGAGTCGTACGGGTGATGCACGAGGACGTCACGCTCGCGCACCACCGAGAGGATGTCCGGCTCATGCGCGCTCTCCACCTCCGTCAGCTGGCGCGAGGTCTTGGGGACGAACCGGCGCTGCTTGAGGCTGTCGCGCTCCAGGCTGACGACGGTCCACAGGCCGGTGAGGTCGAGCGGGCCGGGCAGCCGGAAGACCTCCTGCTCGCTGACGTCGAGCTCCTCGATCAGCAGTTCGAGGACGTGGGAATCGATCGACTCCTCCACCTCGAGGCGGACAGGTGGGCCGAATCGCCGCCGCATGAGCTCGCGCTCGAGTGCCAGGAGGAGATTCTCGGCGTCGTCCTCCTCGACCTCGACATCCTCGTTGCGCGTGACGCGGAAGGTGTGGGTCTGCTGGATCTCCATCCCGGGGAACAGGACGTCCAGGTGGGCCGCGATGACGTCCTCCAGGGGGACGAAGCGCGCGGGCGCGACCTCGACGAAGCGCGGCAGCAGGGGCGGCACCTTGACGCGCGCGAAGAGCTCGTTGCCGGTCGTCGGATTGCGCACGACGACGGCGAGATTCAGGGACAGGCCACTGATGTAGGGGAAAGGATGCGACGGGTCGACGGCCAGCGGGGTCAGTACCGGGAAGACCTTGGCGTCGAAGAAGATCTTCACTTCCGCCTTCTCCGCCGGCGTGAGCTCGTCCCAGCGCAGCAGCTGGATTCCCTCGCGGTCCAGTTCGGGCCGGATCGTCCGGTGGAACAGCAGGGCCTGCTCGCGCTGGAGCTCGTACGCGCGCTCCCAGATGTTCTCCAGGACCTCCCGCGGAGTGAACCCGCTCGCCGAGCGCACGGCGATGCCGGTGGCGATGCGGCGCTTGAGCCCGGCCACCCGCACCATGAAGAACTCGTCGAGGTTGCTGGCGAAGATCGCGAGGAACTTCGTGCGGTCCAGGATCGGCAGGTCCTCGTCCTCGGAGAGCTCCAGGACCCGCTGGTTGAACGCCAGCCACGACAGCTCCCGGTCGAGGAACCTGTCGGGAGGCAGGTGGGCAGCAGGCACGCTGGCCTCCCGGCGCTCCTCCGGCTGGGTCTCGGTCACCGCGGGATCCTCCCACAGCCAGGTGAACGACAGCCGGCCGTCCGATGGACGTCAGGAGCGCGCGGGTGCTGTGCGGCGGTAGAGCACGTCGGTGTCCCACCGGGCGAACCCGAGGCCCTCGTAGAGCGCAATCGCGGGGGTGTTGCTTGCGTCCACGTACAGCATCGCCTGGTCGAGGTCGCGTGCCCGCAGGTGGTGAAGGCCGGCGAGGGTCAGCGCCCGTCCGAGGCCGCTGCCCCGCTCAGCAGGGTCGACCGCGACCACGTACACCTCGCCCATGGGGGCGTGGTGGTGCCCCGATCCCTGGTGCCCCGATCCCTGGTGCTCGGACCCATGGTGTCCCGACGCCTGGTGGACCGCACCGTGGACCTTGGTCCAGTGGAAACCCGCCAGTCGATCCCCGCGCCAGGCCATGAGGAATCCCTCCGGCGAGAACCACGGCTCGCGGATACGCCGCTGGAGGTCGTTGATGTCCCAGCCCCCCTGGTCGGGCAGATGGGTGAAGGCGCGCGCATTGAGCTCCAGCCACGCCACCTCGTCGACGCCGACACGGAACGGCCGGAGCGTGATCCCCTCGGGGAGAATGGCGCGTGGCAGGGGGGCGTAGAGAGAGCGTCGCATCTGCCACAGCACCCGACTGCGATGGAACCCCATGTGCTCGGCGAGGGGGAGTGACCCTGCCTGCTCGCCGTGCGACCACAGTCGCAGGCGTCCGTCAGGCGACAGCTCCAGCAGCAGGGTGATCAGGTGTCGCCCGATTCCGCGGCGCCGGTGCCCGGGATCCACGGTCAGCTCCGCGCTCGCCCCCTCGACCTCATCGGTGATGTCGATGTGCGCATAGGCCACGAGCTCGTCCGAAGTGGAGCGCACCAGCACGTGCTGTCCGGATTCATCCCCGCCCTCTCGCAGGTGCAGCCAGACGTGCTCTGAAAGCGGTCGGAGGCCGTCGTGCTCGGTGACCCGTTCGACGAGCTGGGCCACGGCTTCGACCGTCGGCGCGTCGAGCTGCCTGACGGTGGAGTAGGTGAGGTCGCTGGCCATGGGACTCGCCCTCAGGCATGCACGTCGGTGGGGCTGGTCACGTCGACCGAGCCCTCGGTTCCCGCGGGAACGAAGCGGTAGCCCACATTGCGCACGGTGCCGATGAGGCTCTCGTGCTCTGCGCCGAGCTTGGCCCGCAGTCGGCGCACGTGGACGTCGACGGTGCGCGTCCCGCCGAAGTAGTCGTATCCCCAGACCTCCTGGAGCAGGACGGCGCGGGTGAAGACTCGCCCCGGGTGCTGAGCGAGGTACTTGAGGAGCTCGAACTCCTTGAAGGTGAGGTCGAGGGCGCGTCCGCGCAGACGCGCGGTGTAGGTCGCCTCGTCGATGTGGAGGTCTCCGCTGCGGATCTCCTCGGGGAGATCCGCAGCAGGATCGGCTCCCTGGTTGACGCGTGTGGTCGCCAGGCGCAGCCGGGCCTCGACCTCCGCGGGTGAGCTGGTGTCGAGCAGGAGGTCGTCCATCCCCCAGTCCCACTGCAGTGCGGCGAGTCCGCCCTCGGTGGTGATGAGCAGCAGCGGCACGTCGAGCCCGGTCTGCCGCAGGAGCCGGCACAGCCCGCGGACGGCGGGCAGATCGCGGCGTCCGTCGACGAGGAGGGCGTCGCAGGAGGGTGCATGCAGCAGTGCGGTGGCCTCGGCCGGCATGGTGTGGACGTGGTGCGCGAGCAGGCCGAGCGCGGGCAGCACCTCCGAGGAGGGCTCCATGGCCCGCGTGAGGAGGATCAGGCGCACGATCCCTCCCTCTGTCGACTGCTCCGGTGCCCGGGGCACCGATGACGCGGGCATGTCCCGCGGACCGGCTCCGCGTACGGGGCCCTAGGCTACGGCACCCCGCTGCCGTGAGGAGAATGGGCGCGTGCTCCCCAGACAGGAGAGGACCCTGACCGCGGCCGACGGCGTGCCGATCAGCGCGGTGCACGTGCCCTCGCCGGCCTCCGTCGCCGCCTCGCCCATCCCCCACGGGCTGGTCTTCGTCGTCGTGCACGGGTTCACCGGAAACTGGCGTCAGGATCGCGTGCAGAAGGTCGTCAACCGCCTGCTGCGCTGGGGAGGCGTCGTCGCCCTCGACCTGCGCGGCCACGGGAAGTCGGGTGGGGCGACGACAGTCGGCGACGCCGAGGTTCTGGATGTCGCTGCAGCTGTCGAGTGGGCCCGCGATCTGGGCTACACGCGAGTCGTGACGGTCGGCTTCTCCCTTGGTGGGGCCGTCGTGCTGCGCGAGGCCGCACTCCACGCCGGTACCCGTGCTGCGGTGGACGCCGTCGTCAGCGTCAGTGCCCCGGCCTTCTGGTACTACCGCGGCACGCGCATCATGCGCATCGCGCACTGGATGGTCGAGACGGCGCCCGGCCGCACACTCATGCGCCTGCGCCGCACCAGGATCAGCAACCGCCCGTGGCCCGAGCCGCACCCGGTCTCGCCGGTGGAGGCCGCGGCGCAGCTGCCCGGGATCCCACTGCTCGTGGTCCACGGCGATGCCGACCACTACTTCCCCCTGGAGCACCCCCAGGCGATCGTCGAGGCTGCGCTCACGGCGACCCCGCGTGCCGACCTGTGGATCGAGCAGGGCGTGGGCCATGCCGAGGCGGCGATCCCCGTGCCGGTAGTCGACCGGATCGGGGAGTGGGCGGTCGAGGTCTGCGCACCGGGCGCATCCGCCGAGACTCGTCAGGAGGTCCGGCCATGAGCAGCATCTGGGTGGTCGTGGGGGTCCTGGCTCTGGCGACCGCGTTCGGACTGTGGTTCCGGCGGGTCAACGGCCGGGTGCGTGACGCGGGCTCGCCGGTTCCGATGGCCGGGCCGGACGATCCGCCGGCAGCCATCGAGACCTCGAGCCCAGCCTCGGTGGCCCTCGCCGAGGCCCTGTCGGGAAGGCTCGGCGAGCGGGCCACGATCGTGCAGTTCTCCAGTGCCTTCTGCCAGCCCTGCCGCGCGACCCGGCGCATCGTCGAGGAGGTGTGCGTGATCGTGCCGGGCGTCTCGCATGTCGAGATCGATGCGGAGGAGAACCTCGATCTCGTCCGGGTCCTCGACATCCGTCGCACGCCCACCGTGCTGTTCCTCGACCGCGCCGGGGCGGTCCGCAAGCAGGCCAGTGGTCAGCCGCGCAAGGCGGACGTCATCGCGGCACTCGGCGAGATCCTCCCTGAGGGCGCTCCCGACTTCGAGATCTGACTGGTTGCGCCCTGCAAACCCCTTGCACCTGAGCACGGCATGCTCTTGCTGCGCCCGTTTCTGACCCGGCCCCGGCAGCCGCCTAGCGTCCCCGTCATGACGTCCGATGTCTCCGCTCCCTCCCGCCCCGTCGTCGATCCGCGCGCCCCGCGCTTCGGCGCCGTCATCACCACTGTCGTCCTCGCGGTCGCGCTCCTGCTGTCCGGCACGGTCGTCGGCACGGTGCTCGTGGCGTGGCAGGCGATCGCCTTCGGTCTGGGGGCTCTCGTGGGCCTGCAGGCCCAGCCGTACGGAGTCCTGTTCCGCCGCTTCGTGCGTCCCCGGCTCTCTCCCCCCACGGAGCTGGAGGATGCGGCGCCGCCGCGCTTCGCGCAGGCCGTCGGGCTGATCTTCATGGTCGTGGCCCTCATCGCCCTGGCCCTGGGACTCGGGCTCGTGGCGACGATCGCGGTGGCCATGGCCTTGGCGGCCGCGTTCCTGAACGCCGCCTTCAACTTCTGCCTCGGGTGCGAGATGTACCTCGGGTGGGCACGACTGCGTCATCGCTGACCGGCGGATAGGCTGCGGCCATGGTTGAGGTCTTCTACACCGGGCTGCTGATCGCTGCCATGGCCGCCGCCGGCTGGTTCGCGTTCTACGTGGTCTACAAGCTGTTCAAGGGCCAGGGATAGGTGCTCGCCCCGGACGGTTCGGGTGTCGAGGTTCCCGAGGACCTGCGCCCGCTGTCGTGGCTGATCGGCCGGTGGGTCGGCGTCGGCCTGGGCCAGTACCCGACCATCGACGACTTCCGGTTCGGCCAGGAGGTCGTCTTCGCCACTGATGGCCGTCCGTTCCTGTCCTACCTGTCGCGCACCTGGCTGATCGACGATGCCGGCGAGCGGGTCCGCCCCCTGGGCACTGAGGCGGGGTTCTGGCGGCCGAGGCCCAACAACGGCATCGAGGTGACCCTCGCCCATCCCACGGGCTATGCCGAGACGTGGGCGGGAAGCCTGCAGGTCACAGCCATGGAGAACGCCGTGATCACGGGTGCGCGCGCCACGCTTCGCGTCGACCACATCGTCCGCACGCCCAGCGCCAAGGAGTACTCCGACGGCGAGCGGCTGTACGGCCTGGTCGACGGCAAGCTGCTCTGGACGTTCGACATGAAGGCAGTGGGGCAGGACCTCGCCAATCACCTCTCGGCCACCCTCACGAACGCGACCGCGCAGGAGGTGTCGTGATGTCCGAGAACTGGGAGACCCGTCTGCGAGAGCACGGATACCGCATCACTCCCCAGCGCCAACTGGTGCTTGAGGCGGTCGAGGGCCTTCGGCACGGCACACCCGAGGAGATCCTCATCGAGGTCCAGCGGACGGCGAGCGGGGTCAACCTGTCGACCATCTACCGAACCCTCGAGGTCCTCGAGGACGTCGGCCTGGTGACGCACGCGCACATCGGCCATGGAGCTCCGACCTACCATGCGGTCGACGAGCACGTGCACATCCACCTGGTGTGCGACCGATGCCGCAAGGTGCTGAGCATCCCGGCTTCGGTGGCCGAGGGCTTCGTCGACGCGCTCGAGAAGGACTACGGATTCCACACCGACATCTCGCACGTGTCCGTGCACGGCCGATGCGACGACTGCGCAGGTCTCGATCCCGTCCCGGGGTCGGACGACTCGCTGTGACGAACAGCCCAGTGCCTCCCCCTGCAGGGGTCGTGGACCAGGGCATCCCGTGGCACTTCGGGGACCCCCTGCGCGAGCAGCGGCACCTGGTGGCCGGTGCTGCAGCGGTGGATCTGTCGAACCGCGGGGTCGTCACCGTCACGGGACCTGATCGGCTGTCGTGGCTGCACAGCCTCACGACGCAGCACCTGGATGAAATGCAGCCCGGTGGGAGCTCCCTCGCGCTCATTCTCAGCCCGCATGGCCACGTCGAGCACGAGCTGCACCTGGTCGACGACGGCGAGACCACCTGGATCATCACGCCGCCTGGTTCGGCGCCCGACCTCGTGGCATACCTGCGTTCGATGCAGTTCATGCTGCGTGTCGAGGTCGCTGATCGGTCACCGGAGTTCGCCGTCGTCTGGGAACCGCTGTGGGCCGCGGATGATGCGGTGCCGTCGTGGGTTCTCCCCGGTGACTTCGCGGGCAGGGAGCGCGTCGACGCCGGCTCCGATCGCGGGGGTGACGCCACCAGGTACGTCCCTGAGCGACCCGATGCCCTCGTCGGACGTGAGGTCATCTTGCCGTGCGAGGACCTGGCAGCACGCCTGGCGATGTGGCCGCAGCAGGCCGGCTCGTGGGCGCTCGAGGCCCTGCGGGTCTCGGCGGCCGTGCCGCGTCTCGGCTGCGAGACCGACCACCGCACCCTTCCTCACGAGGTCGGGTGGGTCGGGCCCGCAGTGCACCTGGCGAAGGGCTGCTACCGAGGCCAGGAGGCCGTCGCGCGCGTGCACAACCTGGGGCAGCCGCCCCGACGACTGGTGCTCCTGCACCTGGACGGCTCCGAGGAGGACCTCCCTGCGCACGGTGACGTGGTCCGTATTGCGGGCAAGGACGTCGGCTGGATCGGCACCGCAGCATGGCACTACGAGCAGGGCCCTGTGGCCACTGCCGTCGTGAAGCGATCTGCGCCGATGGATGCCGCGGCGGAGGTCATGACGTCAACGGGCACGGTGCCTGCCACTCAGGTACCCGTCGTCGTCGCCTGACGCCTGCCCGCTGCACCGACGGCGGTTGCCGTTCGCGTCGTCAGATGTCGAGCAGGATCGTCATCGGACCGTCGTTGACGAGGGTCACCTGCATGTCGGCGCCGAAGCGCCCGGTGGCCACGATCGCCCCCCGCTGGCGCAGGCGGTCGGCGACGGCTTCGACGAGTGGCGCTGCCACGTCACCGGGGGCAGCGGCGTCCCACGTAGGGCGCCGGCCCTTGCGGGTGTCGCCGTAGAGGGTGAACTGGCTGATGACGAGGACGGGCAGTGCCAGGTCCGCAGCCGACACTTCGCGGGCGAGACCCTCTTGCTGACTGGGGGACGCATGCTCGGGGCCGAAGATGCGCAGGTCGTAGGCCTTGTCGGCGAGCCGGCACGCGATCGCCGCATCGTCGTCATGCGTCACGCCGACCAGCAGCACGAGCCCCGGCCCGTCGAATGACCCGACGACCTCACCGCCGACCGTCACGGAGGCTCCGCGTGCACGCTGAATGACTGCTCTCACGGTGTCCTCCTCTTCAGCGCGGCATCGTCAGCGTGGCATCATGCCGGGGTGACGTCTCCGCCGGCCGCCGTGCTGGCAACCTACAGCCGCAGCGGCTTCGTCGAGGGCGAGCATCGCGGTCATGCCGTCGTCGTTGATGCCTCGGGGGCCGTTCTGCAGGCGTGGGGCGATGCTGATCGGCGCATCATGGCGCGTTCGTCTGCCAAGCCCATGCAGGCCACCGCCATGGTTCGCGTAGGTCTTGACCTGCCCGACGAGCTCCTCGCCCTAGCTGCGTCGTCGCACAGCGGCGAGACCCGGCATCTGAGTACTGTCATGCGCATCCTGGAGTCGGCCGGTCTGTCCAGCGCGCACCTGCGCACACCCGCCGACTTCCCGCTGGATCCGAAGGTGCGCGATGGCTGGATCCAGGCGGGGCGTCGGCCTGCGCCCATCGCGATGAACTGCTCAGGCAAGCACGCGGCGATGCTCGCCACGTGTGTCGCGAACGGCTGGTCGCTGGAGGACTACCGCGACCCCGGGCATCCGTTGCAGCTCGAGATCCTGGACGACGTCCGTCGGCTCACCGGCGACGAGGTAGGGCACATCGGGGTCGACGGCTGCGGCGCTCCGGTCCATGTCATGAAGGTGACCGGACTCGCGAGGGCGCTGTCTGCTGCGGTGTCGGCAGAGCCGGGATCCCCCGAGCGCAGGGTGGTCGATGCCATGCGCGCGCACCCGGACATGGTCGGCGGAGCACGTCGCGACGTCACGGCCTTCATGCGGGCGGTCCCCGGTCTCGTGGTCAAGGACGGCGCGGAGGGGGTCTATGTGGCTGCGCTGTCGGACGGTCGGGCGATCGCGATCAAGGCGGACGACGGGTCCGATCGAGGCAGGCAGGTGGCGCTCGCTGCGATCCTGCTGGCCCTGGCCCCCGAGGGAGCCGACCTCGATGCCCTGGCCGATCTGGCCAGCATCCCGACCCTGGGCGGCGGCCGTCCCGTCGGCCACATCACCTCCCCCCTCACCCCCAGCCCCTGAGCCGTTTCTCCCGCTAAGCGGGAGAAACGGGGCCCAAGGGGTGGGAATGTCTGGTTCGTGACCCGTTTCTCCCAAAACCATGGGCGGGACAAACGGGGGCTGGGCGCCCAGAATGTCCGCTTCCACTCCCGTTTCTCCCGCTAAGCGGGAGAAACGGGACCAGTTTGCGGGAGTTAGCGGCTACGTTTGCAATTGCAAGCACTCGGGCGCATACTGGCGGCATGGCACGCATCAGCGACATAGGTGGCTACATCCGCGAGCAGCGGGACCAGGCCCAGATGTCGCTGCGGCAACTGGCCCAGGCGGCCGGGGTGTCCAACCCGTACCTCAGCCAGGTCGAGCGCGGGCTGCGGCGGCCGAGCGCGGAGATCCTCGGGCGGATCGCCCAGGGACTGCGCATCTCGGCCGAGACCCTCTATGTGCAGGCGGGCATCCTCGACGATCGAGCAGGTGACGAAGCCGTCACCACCGCGATCGCGGCGGATGCCTCCCTGACCGAGCGGCAGCGGGCCACGCTGCTGCAGATCTACGCGGCATTCCAGGCTGAGAACGCCGCTCGAACCACCTCGGACCCTGCGACCAGGGACGCCTCCGAGGCCGACAGCACCACCGATATGTGAGGAATCCACGATGACCAGCGAGAACCCGACCACGCACGCCACTGCTCGCGTGAAGAAGACCACCGTGAACGCTGCGACGACCGCCAAGAAGACCACGACCAAGGCTGCGACGACCGCCAAGAAGACCACGACCAAGGCTGCCACCGCCGCCAAGGCCTCCTCGTCGAAGTTCGAGCTGCCGAAGTTCGAGCTGCCGAAGGTGGATCTGCCGAAGGTGGATCTGCCGAAGTTCGATCTGCCGAAGGTGGACCTGCCGAAGGTGGATCTGCCGAAGGTGGACCTGCCGAAGTTCGATCTGCCGAAGTTCGACCTGCCTAAGCTGCCCGACTTCAGTGGGAAGGTCAGCCTGCCGGACGTTCCCGCATGGGTCGGTGACGCCCGCGCCCGTGCCCACGGCCGCGCCGTCTCGGCCAAGGACACCGTTTCCCACACGGTCACGCTGATCCGCGAGGCCGTCGGCGTCTGATCCCCACCTGCGACTGTCGGAAGGGTCGCGCACGGGCCAGTCCCGTCGCGGCCCTTCTGCCGTCCGGGGGCACGTGCATTAGCGTGGAGGAATGTTCGACACGGTGCAGGGCTTCCTCGTCCTCGGCCTGTGGGTTGTGCTGCTGGCCGTGAAGGGCTTCGCCTTCGTCGACTGCATCCGGCGCCCGAAGGAGGCCTTTCCCGCCGTCGGCCGCAAGAGCAAGGTCCTATGGCTCGTCCTCACGGGCGCAGCGGCCGTCACGGGCCTGCTCTACTCCTATGTCTCGCCGCTCGGGCTGATCGGGCTCGCGGGTGCCGTGATCGCCCTGGTCTACCTGTTCGACGTGCGCCCGCGGATCCGGGAGATCACCGGGCGTCGCTGACGCAGGCCGCACCGAGCACGCGCGTTGCCGTACCTCAGTCCAGTGCGATGCGGATCCGGCGGAATCCCTTGCCCTTGTTCTCGACCTTGAGCACGCGCATGGAGCCGATCTGTCGCGTCGAGGCGACATGTGTTCCGCCGTCAGCCTGCACGTCCAAGCCCTTGATGTCGACGATGCGGACGATCTCGATGTCAGGTGGCAGCAGGTTCGTGGCCGTGCGGATGACATCAGGGATGGCGAAGGCAGCGTCGCGGGACAGCTCGTAGGCCTCGATCGCCCGATCAGCCGACACCTCGGTGTTGCAGGCAGCCTCCACGGCCTCCTTGAACCCGTCGGGCACCTGCTCGAGGTTGAAGTCCAGTCGGCCGCTGAGCGGATCCATGTTGGAGCCCGTGACGAGAGCGCCGAAGTCACGGAAGACGACGCCCGAGAGCAGATGGAGTCCGGAGTGGGTTCGCATCAACGCGGTTCGCCGGTCGTCCTCGATCGCTCCTGTCACCGCTGTCGCGATCGGGGGCAGTGGGTCGCCCTCCGCGGGAACCAGGTACATGTCGTCGCCGCGCCGAACGTCGACGATGCGCGTCTGCACGCCGCCCCAGAGCAGCACGCCGTGGTCCGGCGGCTGTCCGCCGCCTCCCGGATAGAAGGCGGACCGGTCGAGCACGATGCCCAGTTCCGGATCGCTCAGCAGGACAGTGGCCTGCCATTCGCGCAGCGTCGAGTCGTCGAGCTCGAGCCGGTGGGTCCGAGCAGCGGACGACGTCACCTCTTGCCCTGAGCGGCGACCGCGGCGGCAGCTGTCGCCGCGGCCTCGGGGTCGAGGTACTCGCCCCCCGGCACGAGAGGCTGGAGTGCGTCGTCGAGGTGGTACACGAGCGGAATCCCAGTGGGGATGTTGAGTGCGGCGATGTCGTCGTCGGAGATGCGATCGAGGTGCTTGACGAGGGCGCGGAGCGAGTTTCCGTGCGCCGCTACCAGGACAGTCCTGCCTGCCCGCAGGTGCTCGGCGACGATGACGTCCTCCCAGTAGGGGATGAGTCGGCGCACGACGTCGGCCAGGCACTCCGTCGCCGGCCGCGCTTCCGGGGGCAATGCCGCGTAGCGGGGGTCGTACGTCTGAGCCCACGGATCATCCGGGTCGATGGGCGGCGGGGGAACGTCGTATGAGCGCCGCCAGAGCATGAACTGCTCCTCGCCGTACGCCTCCAGCGTCTCCTTCTTGTTCTTGCCCTGGAGCGCGCCGTAGTGCCGCTCGTTCAGGCGCCAGTTGCGCACGACCGGGATCCACATCCGGTCGCATGCCTCCAGTGCAATCTGCGAGGTCTTGATCGCGCGCCTCAGCAGGGACGTGTGGACGACGTCGGGCAGCAGCCCGTGCTCGGCAAGCAGTTCGCCGCCGCGCTGGGCCTCGGCCCGCCCCTTGTCATTGAGATCGACATCAACCCAGCCGGTGAACAGGTTCTGGGCGTTCCACTCGCTCTCGCCGTGGCGGAGCAGGATCAGGGTGTAGGGCGCTGAGCTCATGCCCTCATCCTGCCGAACGGGCCGTGATCAGTCACCGTCCGGGTGGTTCGCCGGCTCGTGCTCCATGAGGTGGGCGAACGCCTGCAGGTTGTCTGTTGGCAGGCCGCGTTCCACTCGCCAGTGCCACTCCCGACGGATGCTGTCGGCGAAGCCGAGCTCCAGCAGGATGTTGAAGGATCCGTCGGAGTACTCGAGCACCGCACCCAGCAGTCGGTCGAGCTCGTCGTCGCTGACGGAGTCGAGTGGCACGCGGCCGACGAGGTAGATGTCTCCGAGGTGATCGATCGCGAACGAGACGCCGTAGGTGCGGCGATTGCGCTCCAGCAGCCAGCGGTAGACACCGACGTGATTCTCGTCGGGATTGCGTGCGACAAAGGCGTTGATCGTGAGGGCGTGATCGCCGACGGACAGCGCAGTCGTCGTCATGAGCTTGTGCTCACCCGGGAGGGTGACGACGAAGGTGCCGTCCTGAGGGCTCTCCCACGGGAGTCCGCTGGCTTCGAGGTACGTGCGGACGATGCCGGTGGCCTCTGCTCGGGTCATGAGGAGCGGCTGGCGAGGAGCCGCGTCGACTCCAGGTTCGCCATGGCGGCGGAGTAGCTGGCGAGGAGCCCAGCCGTGGTCGCCGACCACCCGAATGCCGCGGCGTGCATGTGCGCTCCGCGGGCAAGCTCCTCGTACAGGCGTGGCTGGTCGACGATCGAGCCGATGGCTCGGGCGAAGTCGCGCGGATCGTGGCCATTGACGAGCAGGCCGCTCACCTGATGGGCGACTGCTGTGCGCAGACCGCCCACCGCCGCGGCCACGACCGGTGTGCCGCAGGCCTGGGCCTCGACCGCGACAAGTCCGAAGGACTCCGAATGCGAGGGCACGACGCACACGTCTGCGGCGCGGTACCAGTCGACGAGGGAGTCGCGGCCGGCCGGTGGTTCGAAGCGCACGAGGTCGGCGATCCCGAGCGACTCGGCCAGTTCGATGAGCGCGGTGGGCCGATCCAGCCCCGAGCCCGAGGGGCCCCCGCATACGACCACCTGGAGTCGAGCTCGCAGCGCCGGGTCCCCCTGGAGCATCTCCGCGGCAGCCCTGAGGAGGACGTCGGGAGCCTTCAGCGGCTGGATGCGTCCGACGAAGAGGAGCAGCACGGCGTCCTCGGAAACTCCGTGCCGGCGGCGGGCCGCCGCCCGGTCGCCGGGCCGGAAGCGGTCGAGGTCGACTCCGGGGTGCACGACGTCGACGCGATCGCGACTCGCACCGTAGAGGTCGATCAGTTCGCGGGCCTCGTCGTCGGTGTTCGCGACGAGACGGTCGGCGGCGGCCACCACCTGCTCCTCGCCGATGATGCGCATGGGCGGCTCGGGAGCATCGCCTTCGGAGAGGTCGCGGTTCTTGACCTTCGCCATGGTGTGCATCGAGTGGACGAGCGGCACGTGCCACCGCTCCGAGGCGAGCCAGCCGACTTGGCCGGAGAGCCAGTAGTGGGAGTGGATCAGGTCGAACCAGCCCTCGGGGCGGGCGGCCTCTGCGCGAAGGACGCCCGCGGTGACCGCGCAGAGCTGCCCCGGAAGGTCGTGCTTGGCCAGACCCTCGAACGGACCGGCCGTCACATGACGGACGAGCACGCCTGACGTGAGCTCGGTGACGGGCGGCTGGTCGGACGAGGTCGCCCGGGTGAAGATCTCGACCTCCACGCCCGATTCGGCGAGTCGCCGAGCAGTCTCCACGATGTAGACGTTCATGCCGCCCGCGTCACCGGTACCCGGCTGGTCCAGGGGTGAGGTGTGGACCGACAGCACCGCCACGCGCCGGGGCCGATGGAGGCGGCGCGCGTCGAGCT
>VFQT010000281.1_pt1 | contig 79578 bp, 60 predicted proteins | sample 3512381 | NCBI WGS metagenome assembly VFQT01 (sample SAMN10412376, study PRJNA504923) | tailings metagenome | isolation source: Relicate 2 Philex TSF3 active mining site | place: Philippines: Tuba, Benguet | collected 2017-08-29
ATCCACCAGCGATAGATCCAACAGATCCAGCGGCGTTGTAAGTGATGGTTCCACCCGTGTTGGCTGCGTTAGCAGTCAATAACAATGAACCAGGCACTGTTTCAAGGGTTACAGCGGTGTTTGAAACTGTTGCTCCTGTAGAAGTACAACCAGCTGGGTTGTTGTAGTTCAATTGAACTTTTCTAGCACCAGCAGTCAACCAAGTTACGTAAGCTGAATCATTAGCGGTGTTGTAAGCAACAGTGTAATCTGTTCCATCCACCAAAGCATTGTTTGATCCATCCAAATATGCCCATGCATATGAAGTCTGACCTGCTGTAGCTGCATAAGCAACTTCATTGGCAGAACCGGTACATGCAGTAGCATTGGTAGCAGTGAAAGCAGGAGTAAATGGAATCAAACCAGCGATGGTCACCATGTAATCCTCTGTTTGTCCCCAAGTGTAGCTGTTACAAGGGTTGATGTTTCCACCGTTTGTAGCGTATACACAACGTACACGCATTCTGTGCGTACCTACTGGAGGTGTACAACCCAAGTTGATGGTGAAAGATGCTGATGCATTGATTTGACCAGATGTATAACCAGAACCTATTGTTGTTGGCGTAAATCCAATACGCTCATTCAACAATGGATCAACAGAGGTAGTAAAGATACCATCATCGTTGTAGTCAATCCATGCAGCAAATCCTTGAGAACCCCACTCACCAGTTGAAACGTTTACAGTATAAGTTCCACCAGCATTCATGGTAGCTGTTGTGCTATCCACGTTAGGAGCAAAGTACTCATAAGAAGGATCACCAGCTGCAAATCCGCTGTAGTTAGAAAGCGTAGTTCCAACAATGGCCACACGAGCAATCATGTCACCAGCTGAAGTACCTGAAGTATACACTGGCATACATGGGTTGACAGCGATAGTAGCAACTGAAGTCCATACTGAACGATCGCCGGCACCACAATCAGAACGAACCCACATATAGTAAGTAGTCATTGATGTCAAACCTGTCAAAGTAACTGTAGTATCCGCCAAATCAACAGCAGAAGTAACCACGCCATTGGCAGGAGCAGTATTGGTTTGAGACAACACATACTGATAAGTGGCTGAAGGGCTCAAAGGATTAGAAGTCCAAGTCACTGTTGCTCCACTAGTAGTAACGTTGGTAACGGTTACAGCAGATGGAGGGAAACAAGATGGAGCTGTAGTGAAGTTCGTTGGAACCAAAGACCAAGCACTGTAATCACCAGCACCACAATTGGCACGGTAGTACACAGTATAATCAGTCAATGAATTCAAACCACTCAACAAATAAGTAGCTGTATCCGCAGTTCCGTTCAAAGTAACTGTAACACCGCTGATTGTTGTTCCTGTTCCGGCGGTGAATCCAGCGGGACCGTATTCAAAATCATAGCTTGTTGCTGTTGAACAACCTGTCAACCACTGCAAAGTAACATCGTTAGCATTTGTTGTAGCTGAAGGAACAGTCATGGCACCAGGATTAGGACAAGAAGGAGCTGGTTGGATGGTTACCAAATAGTCCTCCGTTTCTCCATAACCATAGCTAGCACATGGATCAATGTTCACACCATTGGTAGCATAAGCACAACGTACACGCATTCTGTGGTCACCAGCAGGAGGCGTACAAGCCAATGTGATGGTGAAAGAAGCAGAGGCGTTGATTTGACCAGATGTTAAACCAGAACCGATAGTGGTAGGTGTGAAACCGATACGCTCATTCAACAATGGATCAACAGAAGTTGTGAAAATTCCATCGTCATTGTAGTCAATCCAAGCAGCAAAACCTTGAGAACCCCACTCCCCTGTTGATACGTTAACCGTATAAGAAGAAGAAGGCAACAATGAAGCTGTGTAGTTGGCTTGACCTGTATAGTAAGTGTAAGAAGGTGTACCTTGAACAAATCCAGTATTGTTAGACAAAGTAGTTCCTGAAATCTCAACATTGGAGATCAAATCTCCGAATGAAGTTCCAGAAGTATACGCTGGTGTACAATAGCAATCTTGATAAGGATTCAAAGCAACAGTCAATGGAGACGAGTACTCAACGGCACCACCACACTGTGCAATACCTACACGGTACTGAGAAGCAGCTGTTTGAGTAGTTGCAGCATTGGTAATCAAGGTGTCATTTAACATATCATTCCAAGTCAAACCAGCATCAGTAGAAACTTGCCATTGGTAAGTTTGACCGTCTGTGTTTCCAGTGAATGAAGTGCTCAAATCAAACGCGATGTTGCTACATACTGTAGAATCCGTTGCGATTGTAGTAACCCCTGTTGGAGCAGTACTTCCCAAAACTTCCATGGTTACTTCAGCAGAACCAACTGCATTGGAACAACCGGTCAAAGTATTGGTGTAAATGATGCTGTAATCTGTTGTAGCAGATGGAGCAACATTGTATGAAAACTCATTGAAACCAGCGCTAGGTGAAGTTACCTGAGCAGGCAATTGAACACCATCAGCATACCAGTTAACATTGTAGTTAGCGGGAGGAGAGAATCTCCAAGCCTCACCACTACCTGCAGCTACAGTCCAAGCGGCTACAGTGTTGGTAGAACTGGTTGGGCGGTTAGGAGCAACAGCACCAATGGTTTTGGTAGCATCTTGCAAACCTACGATTGCAGTGTTCGAATATGTCTTAGAATCAATAAAGATATCCACAATACCAGTTGTCTCATACAAACGCAATGAAGCGGTGTATTGGGGATTGGCAGAGTAGAAATTGTAATTGGTGTATTTCAAATTGAAAATTCTGTTGGGTGCATAACCCTCCGTCCAATACTTGATGCTTCCGTTGGTAGAAGTACCCGCATGTCCATCAGCCGCCATCAAAGCGATAACGTTTCCTGGGTTGTTACAGTTGGGGAAATATCTTCCAGTTGCAGGACCCGCAGGTGTACAAGCAGAAGCATTACCGTTGAAGCTATACTGTCCCAATTGACCAGCCGCTGTGGTGTATCCAGGAACAGTACCAAACATCACCAATCCGTTGGTTCCGCAGGCCAAAGAACTAAAGTTAGTACCAAAGAAGTTAAAGTTGAATCCGATTGGAATACCACCCCATCCTCCATCGTCCATAGAACCTCCAGACAAAGGAGTAACTGCTGTACCGTTGTTCATCAAAACACCAGCATTGGCAGGAGGAGTTGCGGCAGACCATGGAATAGAAGAAACGGTAAAGTTACCAGCACTCAAACCAGAGTTGATGGTAGCCGCCGTTCCAGGACAAACACCAGAAGCTGTGGTAGTAACCGTTGCAGAAGGCAAAGGATATACCCCAACACTCTTCACTGCTTGCGCAGAACAGCCCGTAGAAGCTTCATTACCAGTGACACGAATGGCACTGGTTGCAGTCATTGCCGCATCAACTGTAGTCGCCGTTGTGTTGCTTAAAGTAGCATCTCCACCCACCACATCAAAGGTATAGGTGTAAGCTGCACCTGAAGAAGCGGTAATTATAGCAGTTCCACCTGTTCCACAGAAGTTAGTAACATCAGAAGTCAATGTGATGTCGGTTGGAGCCGTATAAGTCACCGCAAAAGCAGGTGAAGTAGCAGTACAACCATTGGCATCCACCCCTGTTACGGTGATGCTTGAGTTAGACGTTCCTGTAAAGAATACAGAAGAACCGTTCAAAGCACTCACTTTATTGGCAGGAGCCCAAGTGTAAGTGGAAGCACCGGTCACAGTCATCTCTTGTGTTCCGCAGAACGCACCTCCGTTTGGACCGGAGATCACAACGTTAGGCAATGCATTCACGGTAATGGTCAACTCACTTGAAGTAGCTGCTCCGCCACCATTGGGACAAGTGGATTCCAATACATAATAATAAGTACCAGCGGGCAATGTACCAGGATTGAATGAAGCCTGTTGTCCATAAGTACTAGGACAAGAAGCGTTAACAGTGGCCAAAGTTGTATTTGCACTTGCTTGGCTATTGTAGGCCAAAGTATATACGGTTGCACCTGTTGGATCTACCACTGTCATACCCATTTCTTCAGGATAAGAACCAGCTGTAGACCAGAAGAGTGTGTAAGCTTGACCAGAAGTCAAAGTAACAGATTGTGAAGCAGAACCTCCAGTAGTGAAGGTAGTACCCAAAGTACCCACTACAGCGTTTGAGGCATCTCTTACCTGAATGATACCACCGTTCCATCCATCTGAATATTGGTCGGTCATATTAAAAGTGTAAGCGCAAGTCAATGCTCCGGTAGGAACAACGATACTATAAGGCCCACCAGCGGTTGTAGAGGACTTCCACTGATGGGTAAATCCTGAATAAGGACCAAAAGCACTACCTGAAAGTAAAGTAGCACCGCCTTGACAGAAAGTAGATACAGTAGCAGCTACTGTTGGAGTATTAGGTGCTGCTGAACATGGTCCAACAACCGTTAAGGTATAATCCTCTGTCTCACCATATGAAAGTGCTCCACAAGCAGCTGGAGCTGAGAACCAATCAGAACGAACACGCATGGTGTAGTTTCCAGCTGCCTGCGCCGCTGGTACGGTAAAATTAGCTGTGTGAGCAGCTGAAGCTCCCGTTGATGTAAAAACAGTCTCGTTTGCGTCAGCGAAATCCAAGTCGTTATTCCAGTCAACAAAAATTCTTACATAACCAGTGTAAGAAGGTGTTAAATTCACTGTAGCGTTCACTACATCAGAAGGAGCTGCCATCAACACTTGTGAAGTGAAGTTGCCGTATCCTGCTGCAGAGGCTGAACCCGTGTTGTTGGCCAAATCTTGAACTTCTCCTGCAGTTGACACATTGGTAATGTGCGCATATGCAGGGGTTCCTGATGAGGCAGCGCAGTAACCTGTGTAAAATGTAATAGAGGCCCATGCACTTTGATCAGCCCCTCCGCAATTAGAACGGATGTAAACCGTGTAATTTGTATTGGCTGTCAATGAACTGAAAGTGTAAGTCGTGTTGGTTGTACTCGTATTCTGCACTAATCCAGAAGCACCAGAGCCAGCGGCTCCTGAAGTGCGGATCTCGATGTCATACCCACCTGAAGGAACAGGAGAGGCTGCAGTCCAGCTCACTGTCGCTCCTGTTGTGCTCAACCCAGAAGTGGTCAAAGCCGTTGGAGCGAAACATGAAGGAGCGGCACCTTGCGATACCACTTGTACATCATCAAAATTAATGTAATAATCACCCGCAGACCACAATACATCCCATTTGATGTATACCGCACCAAGCGGGGGAGTGAATGTGTGCGTTTTGGTTATACATGCACCCGTTTGGGTCTCCTGAGAAACGGTTGCAAACGTAGTCCATGGACCTGTAGCGGTTGCACCGTATTGCACATTAAATGATCCCCAAGGATTTGTACCAACAGTATTGGCACTCCAATTGGCTGCCTTGTACTTATAACTGATTGTTACCAATCCAGCATTGTTTGTACCTGGGAGAACTGGTGAAACCAGGTTACCGGTAGTTACACTTGAGTACAGGTTTCTGCGCATAGAGGCTGAACCACAAGCTGATGTAGCTGTAGTCCTTGTAATATTACCTGTCCACCCCGTTGAGTTGGCATTGAAATCCCAAGTTGTGGGAGTCAATTGCGCAAAGGAATCTGACGCAATTGATAGTAGTGCAAAGAGTGTCAAAATGATTGACCTCTTGAAACCAAGTTGGCTAATACTAAATTGTTGTTTAGTACAAACCTCCTTGCTTAGAAAACCCTTTTTGGTCGGGCTTTCCCATGGAATAGAATCCAAGTACTTCATAGATTAATAATTAAGTTATTTAGGTTAAGCGACGCCCTTTGCGTCATTGCGAATATAGAAACGAGTTTTTTGAATTCCCAAAAACTTTTAAAAAAAATTTAACCTTGACCTAATTTTGCACCATGTCAAAGTCTTTAAACCCCATTAAAATCAATATTTCTGAAATTTTGGCTGTGATTTTAATCAGCTTCGGATTGGGAACTTCACTCAGTGCCGCTTGGCTAGCTGCTTGGAACATCCCCTTTACCCCTGATTACTTGCCTTACTTGACTGAAAATCAAGCACTTTTGCTCGGTTGGGCCAATGCCATTCAACAGATTTGCTTCTTTCTAGCCCCTTATATGTGGGTGATATACCGCTCGCGCAACTTTAAAACAGAACAAATAAAAAGTTTACACAGTGTTCACATTCCTCTTCTACTACTCACAGTTGGTTTAACCGTCACATCCTTTGGGTTAATCGAAACTTTAAGCTGGATCAATGAAAAGGCGCTCAACGCACTGCCTGCATTGAAAAATCTGCTGGTATCAAAAGACAACACGGCTTTAATCCTTCAAGAGAAAATATTGTCTCAAAAAACAATGTTAGGGATATTTCAGAGCGTCATCATCATGTCCATTTTACCTGGGATTTTAGAAGAGATTTTTTTTCGGGGGCTGGTTCTTCATCACTTGAAGAAAAAAATCAATCCTCATCTTGCTATCTGGTTGGTAGGGCTGTTGTTCTCCATTATCCATTTTGAATGGGAAGGGTTTATCCCCCGTTGGGTGCTAGGTGCAGGATTGGGTTATCTTTACAGCCTGACCCACAATTTATGGTACCCCATTTTGGCGCATGTCGGCAACAACTTCATGAGCATCGTTTTATACCATTATTTTCAATCATTGAGCACTCCACAGGGGCATTGGACTTCTTCTCCCGCATTTTGGGTAGGGTCCATGGCGCTATGGGGAATCACTTGCTTTCTATTTTTCAGAAAAACCCAAGTTTTCAACAAAGCATAAAAGGTTTTGATTTATCTTAGCCGCCCCATAAGCGGTATACAATGAATGACATGGTAAAAATCATAGCAGGCTCTGGCTCCAAGACACTTGGGGAGGGCATTGCCAAAGCTTTTGGGGATCAATTGGGCAATGTCATTATCCAACGCTTCAGTGACGGTGAATTTTCTCCTTCCATTGAAGAAACGGTAAGAGGGAAAGATGTGGTGATTGTGCAATCCACTTTCCCACCTTCTGATAACCTGATGGAGTTGTTGCTTTTGATTGACGCTGCCAAACGCGCTTCTGCCAAAAGAATCATCGCTGTTATGCCTTACTTTGGTTTTGCCCGACAAGACCGCAAGGATAAACCGCGTGTTCCAATAGGAGCCAAGCTTGTTGCCAATTTGTTGACCGCAGCCGGTGTGAACAGAGTAATCACCATGGATCTTCATGCTGAACAAATCCAAGGATTCTTTGAGGTTCCCGTAGATCACTTGTACTGCAGCACTTTGTTTGCTCCATTGCTACAAGAAATGAACATTGCCGACTTGGTCATTGCAGCCCCAGATACTGGAGGAACCAAACGTGCCAACGCCTATGCCAAATTACTAGGTGTTGATTTGGCCATTTGTTACAAGCAAAGAAAAGTAGCCAACCAAATAGAAAGCATGACTGTGATTGGTGATGTAAAAGGCAAGAATGTGGTGCTCATTGATGACATGATTGATACGGCAGGCACTTTGTGCAAAGCTGCGGAAATGATGTTGGAGAATGGAGCTTTGAGTGTGAGAGCCATGTGCACCCATGCCGTATTGAGCGGACAGGCTTATGAACGCATTCACAATTCCAAATTATTGGAAGTTATTGTCTCGGATAGCATCCCCTTGAAAGAGGATCAACCCCAGGATAAGATTAGAGTAGTGAGTACAGCGCAATTGTTTGGGGATGTCCTTCACAATCTGATAGAAAACAAGAGCATTAGCTCGCATTTTATCAGTATTTGAGGAGATGAAGGGATGAAGGGATGAGGGGATGAGGAAAGAGGAAAGAGGAAATGAACGGATGAAGGATTGTAGGGGCGAATTGATATTCGCCCAAGGATATGAACGGATGAAGAATCGTAGGGGCGAATTGATATTCGCCCAAGGAGATGAAGGGATGAACGGATGAAGGATTGTAGGGGCGAATTGATATTCGCCCAAGGAGATGAAGGGATGAACGGATGAAGGATTGTAGGGGCGAATTGATATTCGCCCAAGGAGATGAAGGGATGAACGGATGAAGGATTGTAGGGGCGAATTGATATTCGCCCAAGGAGATGAAGGGATGAACGGATGAAGGATTGTAGGGGCGAATTGATATTCGTCCTGAAAAAATAGAAATTAAATAGAAACCAAAATAAAATAACAAAATGAAGCAATTTGAATTGAGCGGTTCTCCCAGAGAGAACGTAGGAAGACAAGATGCAAGCGCCTTGCGCCTTGCTAACCGTATCCCAGCCGTTATGTACGGTGGCGGGAACCAAGTGCATTTGTCAGTAGGTAAAATTGAGATGGACAAAATCATGGCCATGTCTGATACTTTGCAAATCAACTTGGATATCAACGGTACCAAATACGCTTCCATTATTCAAGAGGTACAACGTCATCCTGTAACTGACAAAATTGTTCACGTTGACTTTTTGGAATTGGTTCCTGGAAAGGCCATCAAAACTTCTTTGCCCGTTCGTGTAACAGGTAACTCTGAAGGTGTTAAAGCGGGTGGTCGTTTGGCGATCAACTACAGAAAAGTGCGTGTATTTGCCAAGCCTGAGGATCTTCCCAATGACATCACTTTGGATATCACCAAATTGAACATCGGTGATATGATTCGTGTACGTGAAGTGCAAATTCCCGGTGTTAAATTCTTGGAAGCAGATGCCTCTGCCATCATCGCTATCCAAGCTACTCGTGCTTCTATCGCCGCTTCTCAAGCAGAAGAAGCTCCAGCAAAAGGAAAGAAGAAATAATCTTGTTTTACAAGCTCAAAAGGGTGCTGAGTCAGCACCCTTTTTTTGTTTCTCTTCTCATCAGTACACAACGGAAACGTTTTTAACACTTTTTCGTTTCCAATGTGTTTTTTTCAATTATCTTCGCGCGGCCAAATGGAAGACAAAGAACTACACATCATTGAAAAAGCGCTTCGTGTCTTCATGCGTCAGGGAATTAAAAGTGTCAATATGGATGATATGTCCAAGGCACTAGGTATCTCCAAAAAAACACTATACTTGTTTGTCAAAGACAAAGAGGAATTGGTAGAGAAAGCCACCGACCTTTTTGGTCAAAGAGAGATTGAGGCCATCAAAGAAATTTCTTCTCAAAAAGTCAATGCAATCGACGAGAGTTTACTCATCAAAAAATGGGTTTTGTCTGTCATTGAGAATGTACATCCTGCCGTAGCTTTTGATTTAGAGAAGTACTATCCTTCCATATCTAAAAAAATGCAAGAGAATCGCCGAAAGGTGGTCTACAAAAGCATATACAACAACATCATCAAAGGACAAAAAGAAGGCCTGTACCGTAAAGATATCAGCGCTGACATTGTATCTCGCATTTACATTGGAAGAATGGAAATGTTACTGGATCAGAATGTATTTCCACCCCAACAATTTTTGATGTCAGATGTTTATTTGGAATCATTCCATTATCACATCCGTGGCATCGCCAGTGAAAAAGGTCTGAAAATTTTAGAACAACCGAAAACAAAAAATAAGCAGAAACGAAAAAACAATTCATGAGTACCAAATTAAAATTACTCTTGATAGCACTTGTTGTTTTTTACAACAACCTATCAGGTCAGCAAAAGCTAACGCTGATCAAAGCGCAAGAGTTCGCAACCAAAAACGCCAATAGTGTCACACAATCCCTGTATGACGAGCAGTTGGCCAAGTTACAAGCTGATCAATTGCTGGCCATTGGATTGCCTCAGTTGAATGGGTCTGTCCAATATCAGAATTTTATTGACTTACCCACTTCTGTTATTCCTGCTGGTATTTTTGGACCAACTGAAACCAAAATTAAGTTTGGTGTTCCGCATCAAATGACTGCAGGTTTGAGTGGCTCTCAATTGCTCTTTGATGGATCTTGGCTGGTAGGATTACAAGCCTCAAAAGAATATGCAAAACTAACCAGTACACAAGTTAAAAAATCAGTCTTTATCATTAAGCATGAAGTGGCGCAGGCCTATCACCTTGCTGTAATTGCCAAAGAAAGTATTGTACTATTGAACAACGGGAAAAAGCTGATAGAAAAATCACTGGAAGAGACAAAAGCGTTGTACAAAGAAGGCTTTTTGGAAGAGCAAAGTGTAGATCAATTGCAGCTGACACTGAATGACTGGGTAGCCCGAATTGTTGTCGCAGAAGCCAACGCTAAGCTAACATTGGATTTATTGAAGTTCAAAATGGGAATGCCCATTCAAAATGAAATTGAACTAGAAGACAACAGTGAAACATTGGCTACCACCGCCAATGAGGCTTTGCTATCCAACCCCCTAAGTGTAGAAAGCAATATTGATGTTCAGTTAACCAATCAAGCGTTGGGGTTGCAAACTTTGAATTTAAAAAATAAAAAAGCAGCTGCATTGCCCAATTTAGCCGCCTTTTACAATTTGCAGACACAAGCATTGCGCTATGAGTTCAACTTTGCTGACACCAAAAAACAATGGTACCCTATTCAACTTTGGGGAGTGCAAATGAATATCCCAATTGTTTCAGGAGGACAACGCTACAAGTCTATTCAATACGCTCAAGTTGAGGTAGAAAAAATGAAATCTACGGTAACCTTGGCCAGAGAAGGTGCCTTACTGGCCTTCAATAGTGCAAAAACTAACTACATGTCTGCATTGGCCACCACAAAAAATAACAAGGCCAGTTTGGTTTTGGCAGAAAAAATATTCACCAAAACCAATGAGAAATACAAAGAAGGTTTGGTATCCAGTTTTGAACTAACTCAAGCCAATAATCAAGTATTGCAAGCACAAGGAAACTATGTTCAATCCTTGTTGCAATTGCTCAACACAAAAGACGAACTTCAAAAAGCCCTCAATCAATAATTCCATGAAAAAGTATTTTTCTTTGGTTGTCATTTCAACCATCATCCTTGCCGCATGCGGCAGCAAAGACCCTCAAGCGCAATTAGAAGCACTCAAGGCAGAACGTTCTGCATTGGATGTTCAAATCCAAGAATTAGAGGCCCAATTGGCTCAAAATGGAACGGTAGAGGTAAAATCAAAAGAAGTGTTGACCACTACCATGACACCCAGTGTATTCAAACACTTTATTGATGTGCAAGGTGTAGTGGATGCAGAGTCACAAGCAGCAGTCCAACCGCAAATGCCAGGAGTAGTGACCAAGATCTACGTAACGGAAGGCCAGTCCGTTGGTAAAGGTCAAATTTTAGGAGAGACCGACAACAGTGTCATGTCAGCTCAATTGAATGCACTACAACCCCAATTAACATTGGCAACAGATGTATTCAATCGTCAAAAAAGATTATGGGATCAAAAGATTGGTTCTGAGCTACAATTTCTACAGGCAAAAACCAACAAGGAAGCCATTGAGAAGCAAATCAGTGCGATTCAAGAGCAAATCAACATGACCAAAATTACCGCTCCAATTGCTGGCGTAATTGATCACATCGGTGCTAAAATTGGTCAATATTCTGCACCAGGCATGCCTGATCCAGCTTTCAGGGTTATCAATTCCAGTAAAATGAAAGTCAAAGCTGAGTTTGCAGAATCTTATGCCTCTACAGTAAAAAATGGGGATGAAGTGGAACTTTATTTCCCTGATATCAATGAAACCATTCAAGGAAAAACTTCCTACGTAGCCCGCTTTATCAACCCTATGACCAGAACCTTTGCGGTGGAATCCAATATCAGTGGTGACGGGAATAAATATCGTCCTAATATGGTGGCTGTGCTCAAAGTGGTGGATTACAAAAATGAAAATGCTTTTGTGTTGCCCATCAACGCATTGTTAAGTTCAGGTAATGAAACCTATGTTTACAAAGTTGGTAAAAAAGACAATAAAAAAGTTGCCGTAAAAACCGTTATCACAACCGGAAAAACATACAATGGCATAGCTGAAGTGATCTCAGGATTGAATGCAGGGGACGAAGTTATTACTACCGGTCAATTCAATATTGTGGATGGCTCTGTCATCAAATAATAAGGCAAGATTATGTTAGAAAAATTCAAAGAGTTCAAACCCTCTAGTTGGGCCATTGACAACAAAACCACCATTTATCTCCTAACGATATTTATCACGTTAGCGGGTATCTTGTCTTATCAAAGTATTCCAAAAGAACAATTTCCTGATATTGTCATTCCGACGATTTATGTTTCTACTGTTTATCCGGGAACCTCACCTGAAGATATCGAAAATCTGGTGACCAAACATTTGGAGAAACAAATGAAGAGTATCGCAGGTGTGAAGAAAATTACCAGCAATTCCATTCAAGATTTCAGCAATGTAATTGTAGAGTTTAACACCAGTGTGGATGTACCCATTGCCAAACAAAAGGTAAAAGACGCGGTGGACAAAGCCAAAAAAGATTTGCCCAATAATCTGCCCGCAGATCCCAATGTGATGGAGGTGGAGTTTTCAGAAATGCCCATTCTCTTTGTCAACATCGCAGGAAATTACAGCCTCTCTGACTTAAAAACCTATGCAGAAGATTTGCAAGAAAAGATTGAAGGGCTGAGGGAAATTACCCGCGTGGATATTGTTGGTGCATTGGATAGAGAAATCCAAATTGATGTAGATATCTACAAAATGCAAGCCTCTAAATTTACCATGGGAGATATAGAAAGGGCGGTGATGTATGAGAACATGACCATTTCTGGAGGTGGTGTAAACATGGGGAATGTCAAGCGCTCATTGTCGGTTAGCGGCGAGTTCAAAAGTGTGGATGAAATCAAAAACTTGGTCGTTACTTCTCAATCTGGATCCAAGGTTTATTTGAAGGACATTGCTGATGTCAAGGACGGTTTCAAGGAGCAAGAGAGTTATGGACGTTTGGACAAAAAGAATGTCATCACGCTCAACGTCATCAAACGGGGTGGTGAAAATTTGATTGATGCATCAGATAAAATCAACGCCATTTTGGCTGAAATGAAAGAGAGCAAGTTGCCCAAGGATTTGTCTGTCGTGATTACTGGAGATCAAAGCCGCACTACGAGGGTTACGCTGCATGATTTGATCAACACCATCATCATTGGATTCATTTTGGTGACGATTATTTTGATGTTCTTTATGGGGGTAACCAACGCCATTTTTGTTGGGCTTTCTGTTCCATTGTCCATGTTCATCGCCTTTTTAATTCTTCCGGGAATTGATTTCACCATGAACATGATTGTATTGTTCAGCTTCCTACTGGGATTGGGAATTGTGGTAGACGACGCCATTGTTGTCATAGAAAACACCCACCGGATTTTTGACAATGGAAAAGTTCCTATTAAGGTAGCCGCAAAAAAAGCAGCGGGTGAAATTTTCCTTCCTGTTTTGAGTGGTACGGCCACTACCCTAGCCCCCTTTGTTCCATTGGCGTTTTGGGGCGGTGTGATTGGAAAGTTCATGCACTACTTGCCCATTACTTTGATCATTACGCTTACAGCCTCTTTGGTTGTGGCTTACATCATCAATCCCGTGTTTGCCGTGGACTTCATGAAACCCCATGAGGACAATCACAACAAACCCAAATGGAACAAGGGAACCAAAATTACAACAGTCGTATTCCTCTCCTTATCGACCTTATTTTACATCAGCGGAAGCTTTGGCATGGGTAACTTCACCATCACCCTATTGTTGGTTTATTTGCTCTTTAAATTTGTTTTAGAAAATGCGATTCTTGTGTTCCAAGGCAAAACATGGCCTCGTGTCCAGGCGCGCTATGCAAGCTTCCTAACATGGGCGCTGGCCAGACCAAAAACCATATTGTTTAGTACGCTTGGATTATTGGTGTTGTCTTTTATGGTCACTGGTTTGCGTCAACCCAAGGTGGTTTTCTTCCCGAAAGCGGATCCTAACTTTGTATACGTTTATGCCACCCTTCCTGTTGGAACCAGTGCAAAAGCCACAGACAGTGTCGCACACATCATAGAAGAAAAAATCTACAAAGTCATTGGAGAGAATAATCCATTGGTAGAAAGCATCATCACCAACGTGGCCATTGGTGCAAATGAAAGTCAAGAGGACCGCGCTCCTTATTCACACAAAGCAAAAGTGGGGATTGGTTTTGTGGAGTTTGCCAAAAGAAATGGTCAATCCACAACAGAAATTTTAGACCAAGTACGTGCAGAAGTGAAAGGAATTCCCGGTGTTCAAATTGCCGTCGATCAAGAGCAAAATGGCCCCCCCACTGCCAAACCCATCAGTATTGAAATCAGTGGTGAAGAGTTTGATGATTTGATTGTTGCCAGTATGCGCATGAAAGATTTCTTGGATGCGGCTCAGATTCCAGGGGTAGAAGAATTGAAGACGGATTTGCAATTGAACAAGCCTGAAATTAAGATTAAAATAGATCGCGAACGTGCCAACAGAGAAGGGATTTCTATGGGGCAAATTGGAAGTGAAATCAGAAAGGCCGTCTTTGGATTGGACAATCCATCCAAATTCAGAGATGGTTCGGACGAGTATCCCATACAAGTGCGTTATAAGAAAGACCAACGCAATGATATTGAAGCCTTGCGCAACTTGATCATCACCTACCGCGACATGAACATGGGTGGAATGATTCGCCAAGTTCCTTTGTCTGCCTTTGCAGATGTTGAGTACACCAGTACCTATGCAGGTATCAAACGTAAAAATCAAAAGCGTGTCGTTACCCTTGAATCCAACGTCTTGACAGGATTTAACCCCAACGAGGTGGTAGGTAAAATTCAAGCCAAGGCGGCGCAATTTACCGACCTGCCCAATGGTGTAACCGTAAACCTCGCTGGTGAGCAAGAAGAGCAGAAAGAAACAGCAGCCTTCTTAGGTTCGGCATTGATGATATCCTTGGCATTGATTGTTTTGATTTTGATCATGCAATTCAACTCCATTGGTCGAACTGTCATTATCCTTTCTGAAATCATCTTCTCCGTCATTGGGGTGCTCTTGGGATTGGCCATATTCAATATGGACATTGTGATAGTCATGACGGGAGTGGGTATTGTAGCTTTAGCGGGTATTGTGGTTCGAAACGGAATCTTGTTGGTAGAGTTTACCGATATTCTCCGTGAACAAGGCATGGAGCTACGGGAGGCTGTGATTGAAGCTGGACGTGTAAGGATGACGCCTGTTTTATTGACCGCCACTGCCACCATTCTGGGTATGATTCCATTGGCCATTGGGCTAAATATTGACTTTGTTACACTATTTACAGAGCTGAATCCCAAGATTCACTTCGGGGGGGACAGCGTAGCCTTCTGGAAGCCGTTGTCTTGGACCATTGTATTCGGATTGAGCTTTGCAACATTCATCACGCTGATTGTTGTCCCCGTGATGTACATGATGATTGAGACTTGGAAGGCCGCATTGAAGAAAAGGTTGAACAAACAAGTTGAAGCATAATACAACTTGTGAAAACGAAAAAGGGCGGTCAAATGACCGCCCTTTTGTTATTTCTTAACTTCCAATTAGAAATGGAAGTTGATCATTAAAGCACCACCGGCATTGTCGGTGTCCAAAGAGAAATCAGATCCAGTTGGGCCATCTGTTGTAGTTGAAACAGTATTTCCGTTTGCATCTAAGCTAACAGCAGTAACAGAACCTGCACCTTGCGATACAAATCCTAAGCCCCAACCAAATTCACCAGCGATTGAGATTTTTGGCAAAACGAAATATTCAACACCGATGAATCCACGAACACCGAAACCAACTGTAGCACCTGATTTGGTCTCAGTCACTTGTCCAAGTACATTTGGCTTGGCATAAGTAGTAGAAGAACCAGCACTTCCGAAAGCCAAAGTAGCTGCTCCACCATAATAACCTTGAAGACGAGTTGAACCTCTTCTGTATTCCATACCCGCACTCAATCCGATGAAATTCTCAGAGGTCTTTACTTCGTCATAAACACCTGCAGAATCCAAGCTAGCCACTTGAGATGTCGATGTGTTCATTCCAATTCTAACACCTGCGCGGTAAGCTTTAGTATCACTAATAAACAACTTACCAGTAATCATGTTGGCACCGTTAGAATAATCAAATGACATTCCGTTGTCCGCACTGTTGTTTAACATGTTACCAAAATAACCAATCGCAGAGGATCCATCCACTCCAATTGACCAATCACCAGATTGAGGAAGGTAGTTCTCTCCTTTCTTTGAAGTAAGCTGTGCATTCATTGTGCCTGCGCCTACCACCATTGCAATAATTGCTAATGTTTTTTTCATAATTATTTGTTTTTGAGTTTACCCGAAATTGATTTTTTTTCGATGTGACTTGACGCCATCATGAAAATAGTAATGAACAACAAAAAGTTAATTCGTTGTAAATCAACTTCTTTTACCCATCATTGAGGAGACAAAAGTGGTCAAAATAATCAACCCACCGCCAAGATAAAATCCCAAACTCATGAATTCTGATTGACCATACAGCCACAAGGCCAACAAAATAGAATAAACAGGTTCCATATTAATGGCCATCGCACATACAAAAGGTGATATCTGACGCATCACGGCAATACTGGCTATGAACGGGAAAGATGTAGCCACAATACCAAGTATGATTAACAACGTTACATTGTGTTGATTCAACTGATCCAATTGGAAACGCTCGTTGTCATTCGATACAATGTACAAAAACACTGCTAAGCAAGCCACTGCCATTTCAATCAACGCCATCTGATTGCTGGGGACATCTTTTACCAATCGCGCGTTCATGGCAGAGAACGTGGCAGATAGGAAGGCCGCTAATAGTCCCCAAAGGATACCTTGAGTAAAACGGGTCTCGAAATTAAATATAAATACCAACCCCACCACCGCCACACTGCCAAAAGCCATTTCCCTCCAGTCCCACTTCTTGGCCATTATCCAAGGTCCTACTAAGGAGACAAAAATGGCGTTGGTGCTCAAGACGGTTAATGCGGTGCTAATGTTAGACACTTTGATGGCGGTGAAAAAAGAAATCCAATGCATGGCGATGAACAAACCTGCCACGACCAATCCCAAAAAATGACGACTGGAAATGGGAGACCATTGTCTTTTATAGAGGACCCAAATGGCTATCCCACCGAAGGCGATGAGGGTTCGCCAAAAAACCAAAGGAACTGAGGATAAAGTTATTTCATGACCCAATATTCCGGTGAATCCCCAGATGAACACAATAAAATGCAATAGATAAAGTGCGCTACTTCTGCTCATTGTTGTGATCAATGTCCACTACTCCACCCGATACAATGTACTTCATCACATCCACCGCATTTTTATCAATGGGCTTCACATTTTTAACAGGCACTATCAAAAGATGGCCTGAGAAACTATAACTCATGGGAAAGTAAACTCCAACTTTTTCCTTGATGTTGCCCAATTCCTGCAAATCTTCATCCGTTATAAATCCGATGGCCTCAAGATCATTGGCATCACTCAACTTGACCAAAACGGGTTGATTAAAGGCCTTCTTTTGACCAACAAAAGCGCCCAACAAATCCGTGATGCTTTTATAAATGGTCTTAATGAGCGGGATGCGATCCAAAAATTTATTGAACCAAAATTTGATGGTATCATTGATAAACTTTGCGCCTAAATAACCCAACACGGCCAATACCAAGAGTAGCATCAAAATACCCATTCCAGGATATCGGTGTTCAATGGGCAAAATTGAATCCAACCAAGTAAACATTTTATAAATCACATACCCCGTCATGATAATGGGAAGGCTGATCAATAAGCCGTTCAACACATATTGAATCAAACGTTTGAATAATCGTTGTAACATGCCGCAAAATTGCATCATTTTCAATGATGCTTTTATTTTTTTGTGAAGCAGATCACTTAATTCTTTGAAGTGATGTGTATTTTTGGAACATGAGGAAATTATTGATGACAATCTTGGCCATTTGCATTGTGGCCATCGGCGTGGCTCAGACTGCTGATAAGCCTGTTAAGTGGAGCTACTCTGCAAAAGCACTTGAAAACAATCAATTTGAATTAAATTTCTCTGCTAAGATTCTCAAAGGATGGCATGTATACGCCATTAAAGTATCTGATAACCCCGATTTTATTGGACCTATCCCAACCTCCATAAAACTCAATGAGGACAAGAAAAATTTTAAAATTATTTCACAAGCAAAGGATGGCAAGTATATCACCCATTTCGATCCCAACTTTGATGCCGATCTCAATTATTATGAAAACGCTGTCGCTTTCAAACAAATCATAGAAGTATTCTCGGGACAAAGTTTCGTCCTAAAAGGAGTATTGGAATACATGTCTTGCAATGACAGTCAATGTATATTCCCAGATCCAATCAAATTTGAAATAAAAATTGATCCAACTTCAAATAGCTTGACAGAGCAAACGGAACAAAGTTTAGAGTCTAAAATAGACACCGCAGGAAAAAAGGTTGTTGAATCCAATGACAACGACCCCTTCCATTGGAAACTGGATCCCAACAAACCCCAAGAAAATTGTCAAATAGAACAAGAAGAGCAAACCATGTGGTATGCATTCTTCCAAGGAATATTCTGGGGTCTATTTGCATTGTTGACCCCCTGTGTATTCCCGATGATTCCGCTTACCGTTGCTTTCTTTACCAAATCATCCGGTGATGGTTCTGGCAAAAGCAAAGCCGTTATGTATGGTGTATTCATCTTCCTCACCTATGTGGCCGTTTCCGTTCCCTTTCATATTTTCAGTTCGACCAATCCGGAGGTCTTCAATGAGTTTGCCACCAATCCATGGATCAACATTGCCTTCTTTGCCATTTTCATAGTTTTTGCCGTTTCCTTTTTTGGATTCTATGAAATTTCACTTCCCTCTTCTTGGGCCAACAAGATGGACAACAATGCTTCCAAAATAGGGGGCATCTTTGGTGTCTTCTTCATGGCCATTACCTTGGTGATTGTTTCGTTCTCCTGCACTGGTCCAATTCTGGGCGGAATGTTGGGACAGATATACGCCAGCAACTCTCAGGGCACTGTTGACTTTTTGGGACTATCATTGTCTTTGGCGCCAACAAAATTAACGGCGGCCACAGCCGGATTTGGAATTGCATTGGGATTGCCATTTGGCTTGTTTGCCTTCTTCCCTAGTTTGATGAAAAAATTACCCAAGAGTGGTGGTTGGTTGGAAGACTTCAAAGTATCATTGGGATTTTTAGAAGTCGCCTTGGCCATCAAGTTTATTTCCAATGCTGATTTGGTGCAACAATGGGGACTATTGAAACGAGAAACATTCTTTGCCCTTTGGATCATTGTCGGAATTTTCTGGACACTGTACTTATTGGGAAAATTCAAATTCAAGCCTTACCAAGGCAGTCAAAACCTATCCAAAACCAAACTCACCTTTGCCATTCTCATTGGCGCCTTCACCTTGCGTATCATGCCAGGTGTTCTGCCACCTAGTGATTTAAACAAGTTTGCCTTTTTGAGTGGCTTCCCACCTCCCTCTTCGTATTCTTATTACCACCACGAATCGGAGTTTAAAATTTACCGTGATTTAGAAGAGGCAATGGCCGTAGCCAAAAAGGAAAACAAACCATTGTTCATTGACTTCACAGGATGGGCTTGTGTCAACTGCCGCAAGATGGAAGAAACGGTTTGGATTGATCCTATCATTGCAGAAACATTAAGAGATAAGTATATTATGGTATCGCTGTATGTTGACGAGAAAATTGAATTGCCCGCCAATCAACAGATGTTGTACAAAACACATGATGGACGATTAAAAGAAATCAAAACGGTCGGAAACAAGTGGGCCACCCTTCAATCTGAAACTTTCCAAAACCAAGCCCAGCCTTTCTACGCCGTCATTTCTGCGGATAGCACTTTACTGATTCCTACAGAAGATTACAATCCCGATGTGGAGGAATACAGCAATTGGTTAAATTGCGGTATTCAAGCACACGAGAATTGGAAAAATGCTAAAGGGAATCATTAAGTTACTGGTCGTTACTTTGTGCTCATTGCTGATGAGTACAACGGTGTTGTCACAAAAAACAATTGTCAAAGGAAAGGTTATAGACCAATCCAATCAACTGGCAGTGCCGTTTGCTCCTGTTTTTTTTATTGGAACCAAGACGGGTACAACCACAGATTTAGATGGTAACTTCACATTTGAAACCTATTACAGCTCAGATACATTGGCTTGTTTGATGGTGGGATACAATCCTTTTAAAGTCAAAATTCAACAGGGAAAGGCGCAAAACATCACCCTAGCATTGGTTCCCAATACCCAAATGACTGAGTTGGTCATCAAGGCAAAAGACCTTGAAGATCCCGCCATTGCCTTGATTAAAAAAGTATTGAACAATAAAAAAATCAACAACAAAGAAAAACTGGATGCCTATGAATACGAGGCCTACAACAAAGTTGAGTTTGACTTGAACAACATCAAAGATGAGCTGGCGGACAAAAGAGTGCTACGCTCGGTAGAATTTATTTTTGACCAAATTGATACTACTGCGGAAAAGAATTACTTACCCATTTTCATGACAGAAAGTCTCTCTGACTTTTACTTCAGAAGAGAGCCTAAATTTTCGAAAGAAATCATCAAAGCGGCCAAAGTAAGCGGGGTAAAAAATGAAAGCATCAATCAATTTTTGGGAGACATGTATCAAAATTTCAATGTCTATCAAAATGACTTAGCAGCCTTCAACAAAAGTTTCACCAGCCCTATTGCCAGTTACTGTTTGGGATTCTATGACTACACCATTTTGGATACTGTTGTCATGGATGGCAAATACTGTTACGAGGTAAAATTTGAACCCAAACGAAGACAAGAGCTTTTATTTGAAGGGACTTTGTGGATCAATGATACTTCTTATGCCTTGAAAAAAATTGAAGCCGCCATCACTGAGTCGGCCAATATCAATTGGATCAAACATTTCAAAGTCACCCAATACTTTGATGAAGTAGAGAAAGAGGTTTGGATGATGACAGGTGATGAGTTGCTGGTAGATTTCAATTTATCCGATAAAAAAATGGGGATGTATGGACGAAAAAAGTCGTCCTACAAAAATTTCATCATCAACCAAAAAAGACCTACTGAATTCTTTCAAGGCTACACCGATGTCATTGTCGCAGAAGGCGCGTCTGATTACGACGATGCCTTTTGGGATGAACACCGACACCTCAAGCTGACCAAGGATGAGAAAGAGATTTATCAGATGGTTGATACCTTGCAAAATATCCCATTGTTCAGCACTGTCGTGGACATTATCAACCTGTTCATCAATGGTTACAAAGTAATTGGGAAATTTGAATACGGTCCCTATTACACCACCTACAGTTATAATCCCATTGAGGGAAATCGTTTTAGGGTGGGCGGAAGAACCAGCAATGCCTTTTCCAAGAAAATCATGTTAGATGGATATGCCGCTTATGGTTTGTTGGATGAACAGTGGAAATACGGAGGTGGGTTTTTATGGGTCATTAATAAAAATCCACGTTTTGCCATTGATGTGCATACCAAACAAGATGTAGAACAAATTGGCCAAAGCACCGGGCAATTGAGAACAGACAATGTGCTCACTTCCCTCTTCCGAAGAAACCCTGCCAATAAGCTTACCATGGTCACAGAGTATTCTATGTTTATGGAAAAAGAGTGGGTGCATGGTATTTCCAATAAACTCATATTTAAACACCGAGAATTACAACCCATTGGAGGCTTTTATCACTTCATTGAACCCCAAGTAAAATCCTTTGTTCCCAATATAACGAGTGCTGAAATGACATTATCGTTGCGATGGGCCTACAAGGAAAAATATGTTTATGGAGAGTTTGAACGTTTCAGTATAGGCAGCAATTGGCCCATTATAGAGTTTGCCTATACCCGCAGTATCTCAGGACTTTTTGGTGCAGAATACAACTACGAAAAAGCACAAGTTACCTTAAAAGACAAATGGAAATTTGGACCCTTTGGATATGTTGATATTGCATCCCAAGCAGGGAAAATATATGGTCAACTTCCCTTTCCTCTGCTCATGATGCATCAGGGCAATGAGACCTTTTTTTATGATGAGTCATCATACAATACCATGAATTATTTTGAGTTTGTCTCTGACCGTTGGGTTAACCTCTGGGCCACTTACCATGCTGAAGGATTGTTCTTGAATAAAATTCCATTGCTGCGCAGATTAAAGTGGCGTGAGGTGGCCAGCATGAAAGCGGTGGTAGGAGGTTATGACATCAGAAATGATGCCTTCATGCAACGTGATTGGAACAATGATGGACAGACGGATGTCTATACATTGACCAAACCATTTTTTGAAACGGCATTGGGTATTGAAAATATCTTCAAGGTGCTTCGTGTGGACATGGTATACCGTCTTTCCTATTTGGATCATCCCGACATTTTTAAAGTTGGTTTAAGGGCAAAGGTTCAATTCACATTCTAACCTTATCTTAGCCCTGTGAAATTATCTGCCAACAATATCATCAAGCAATACGGCAACCGGATTGTCGTCAATGGTGTTTCATTTGAGGTCAATCAAGGAGAGATAGTGGGGTTGTTGGGGCCAAACGGTGCAGGAAAAACAACCAGTTTCTACATGGTTGTCGGACTGGTAACTCCCGATTCTGGTGAAATTTTATTGGAGGAACAAAACATTACCAAGGAGCCCATGTTCCGAAGAGCGCAATTGGGAGTAGGTTATTTACCCCAAGAAGCTTCCGTCTTCAGAACTTTGAGTGTTGAGGACAATATCAAAGCGGTACTGGAACTTACAACATTGAGCAAAGCAGAACAATCAGAACGATTGGAATCCCTATTGGAAGAATTTGGTTTAACGGCCAGAAGAAAATACATCGGCAGTCATCTTTCTGGAGGTGAAAGACGCAGAACAGAAATAGCGCGTGCCTTGGCCACCAATCCAAAATTTATTCTTTTGGACGAACCCTTTGCGGGGGTTGACCCCATCGCCGTGGAAGATATACAGCGCATTGTAGAGCAACTCAAGACCAAGAATATTGGCATTCTCATTACAGACCACAACGTGCAGGAGACTTTATCCATTACAGATCGCGCCTACTTATTATACGATGGTAAAATTTTAAAATCAGGAACTGCTGAGGAATTGGCAGCTGATGAAGTAGTGCGCAAAGTGTATTTGGGGCAAAACTTTGAGTTGAGAAGGAAGGTCTGATAGCCCCGTTTCATCACAAAAATCTAATCCTCCACTCTTTTGGATAATGATTGGACACTCTGCCTTTGACCATCTTAACCCAAGCCAAATCCCAATTATTCCATTGTACTATATGCCAACCGCTCAGTGATTGATTCTCTATTCGCCAATCTGTCCCTCTCAATATTTCCAAAGCCTCTTGGTCATTGACCTTGAATCGCGGTATCTTTTTTGACGCATTGGAAGATAAGATCAAACCTTGATGCGGTGAAAAAATGTCTTTGTTCAACGTTCCAATGTGCAGACCAATCTGAACCATCTTGGCTACCGGTAAAACTTCATTCTGTTTCAAGGTGGTATAAAAAACCTCCCCCTTGCCATTTTGCCAATAATGCTCGATATACTCGTCTTGAACAAATGCCGATACACTCTCCCAATCACGCTTGTGAAGGGGCTGCCAAAAAGAATCATTGGCCAATTTCACTTTTCCTGAACTGGCTTCAAAAGGCTTTTGTAATGCACAACAGAAAAAGCCCTCACCCATTGATCTATGCGGTAAAAATCGCCATGATGACACTCCATTCACCACCACCTCATCAGCCTCTAATGGCATGTCCAAAGGTTGATAACCCGTCATACCCCATTCTTCGATACACCATGAAATAACCTCTTGATTCTCCGCCTCTGAGAAAGTACAGGTTGAGTAAATGAGAACTCCCCCTGGAGCCAACAATCTGACAGCCTCTTGAACCAGTTCTCTCTGAATTCCTGCGCACCTCACGACCTGTTCAGGTGTCCATTCCTTCCGTGCATTTGGATCTTTTCTGAACAATCCCTCACCACTGCATGGAGCATCCAATAAAATCAAATCCCACCTCTCATCCCCCTTGATCTGCGTGACATCTGATTGCAAAACCACACTATTCTTCACTCCCCACTTCATCAAATTTTCTTGCAAAACTTGATTGCGCTTTGGATGAATCTCATTGGAATAAATGACAACATCATTGGGTAAATTCTCATGCAATAAAATGGACTTTCCACCAGGAGAAGCACATAAATCCAATGCCATCTTGATATGCAATTCATCAGCAATTTGTTTCACCATGCTACCGATGACCATTGAGCTGCTTTCTTGAGGGTAATAATGGCCCAAATGAAATAACGGATCTATGGTATACTGCGGACGTGATTTAAGAAAAAATCCATTGGCATAATGCGCAACTGGCATCATCCTTACTTCGTTCAGTACATCACCTTTGGCATGGATAGAATGATTGGGAACTTTATCGATTGCTTCAATAAAAATCTCCCACTCCTGAGGAAACTGTAATCTTATTCGCTCGATAAATTGAGGGTGCAATGCCGTCATCACTATTTGTTATTTCTCTTTCTTTTTTACCTGCCTTTTGTACTTTCCAACGCCGGCATCTCGGTTTGATCTATTTTCCATTCGCTCTTGCTTGCGTAGGCTTTGCTGCTCAACCCTCGTCTCTTTTTTGGCTTCTCGGCGCTGAATAAGGCCATTTCTCCTGTCATCCAACCATCTCTTTACAGATCGACCCTTGTGACTGACATCATCGTCAAAAAGTGCTTTCCATTCCTTGTCATTTTCAACTGAAAATTGTAAATTATTCATGGGTCCCGTCAAGGAGATAAAAAACTTTTTCCCATCCTCTGTCGGTGCTTGATTGGGATCGCGCAATAGCAAGTCGCGCACATGAAAGCCCATTAGATAATCCATCTCATTATCAAATGTATGGGTCGCTTTAAAAACCATATTCAACGCTGAAGTTTTGATTTCCATCCATGGTATCTCTATGACCTGTTGCGATACAGAAATAGTATTGCGCAATGCTTCAAACTTGACCCATGATAATCTCTTGGCTAATAAATCCTCATCCACCAAAGGTGCTATCCATTTGTTTTTATTCAAATAGCCCGCCACATCCTCTAATACAGACCAGTGAATAATTTCACCATTTCTGACATCCATAACCATTACTCCATTGACGGAATATCTATCCAACTTCAAGTCATTTCTCAATTTGAAGTCCAAGTCCACTTCGGCATTTATCAAGCCTTTTAACTGATCTGACTTAATTGCCGACTGTCCAAAATCATTGAACATTGTCATCAACTTAGGCAAATTTACATTTTCAATATTTGCGTTAATATCCACCTCCCATTTTTGGGATTTCTCATTGGCAAACAACTCCAATTCCCCATCCAATTTTCCTTCTGCCAATTCCCACTGCAATCCTTCTGCTTTTATCAGACCTTCTTGAACAGATAAATGAGTTTTAAATTTCTTCGCTTCAAACTGCTGATAAGAAAATGACTCCACTTCACAACGTAGTTTAAGATTTGAAAAAGCAGGTAATCCAAAACCAGAACCTTCTGATTGAATAAAATCTTCACCCTGAATATGTTTGCTCTTTAGTACAACATCAGCTTCGATACCACTACTCGTATTGAATAGCCAACTAACTGCCTTATGCCAATTGCCGGTAAGATCAATGTCAGATTGTTGATACTGAGCCATGCATTGATGCAAAATTGCATTCTCCTCATGCAATTGTATTAAGGCTTGAACATTTTGAATGGGATAAGGCATAGAATGCCATTGAAATGACGATGCCTTCAGCGCTACATTACCTTCAGCCTTCCAATTATCCCATCTCCAAATGCTATCATTTGGATTCCACTTTCCTGAGACATTGGCTTTCATATCTAACTCCCCATTGGCTGTTAGCAATGAATCCCATTTCAAAAAATCAACCATCTCTTGAATACCTGAATGCATCTCTATATCTAAATCCATTTCAGGTGAAAGTGTATTCCTTATTTCTCCCTTTATTTTCCATTGACCATTGGCCAAAGTTGCGTTGAGATGTTCTAGAGTCCACAGATCTTGTCCATTCTTCAAATGATAATTCAATTGAAAATCAACATCCTCCAACTCAACCCCTGATACCGGTTCTTTTACTGCCCCCTCCCTCCAATTCATAGATGCGGTGATCGTAGGGCTTTTCCAACTGCCATTGATCATTCCTTGAATCTGAAAATTCCCTTCAGGTTCATATGAATGCAGTGCATCAGAAAGCCAGCCCGGCATATTTTTTACCCATTGTTGAACTTCTACATTTTCAGCTTTTACTTCAATCTCACAGCGCTCCTTTTTAAAGTCAATCCACCCCTTTCCTTTCATTGGCGCATCCAAAGCAACCCATTCAATTTCATCAATAGTCAACACTTCTGAATTTCGCTGATACAGCAAATCACCTGAACAATCAAAGGATAAATTTTGAATAATTTCTCGATTCCCCGTGGTCACGTTTTCACATACACCAGAGGCATTCAAAGATAATTTTGACTCTACTGAAGAGAAATCCCCTTTCAATTGAAGGTTGCTCCAAAAAACAACTTGATTGTAATCATTGCTCTTATCCTCATAACTCCACAGGACATCTTTAAAAATTACTTTCTCGAGGCGCATCGACACATCTCCCTTTGATGTTGAATCATGCTTAAAAATTTCCCAATTGGCACCTCCCTTCTTATCTAGGCGCATATTAATCTGCCCTTCTTTCAATTTCAATTGATGAACGTGGTAATTCCCTTGCCAAGCATCCAACCAATTGAATGCTAGTGAAAATTGCTCAACGTCCATCAATGGACGCTCCTTGGAGACGGGATCTAAAATTTCCAGCTGCTGAAAATTGATCGATAATAAGGGAAATGAAGTCCAAATAGAAACATCAACTGATTCATAATACACCGGAACCTTCAATTCTTGCCTCAAAATATCCAAAGCCTTGGATACAATCTCTTCTCTATACATCCAAGCAAAAACAGAAAGCGTTGCAAGAGATAGCAACAAAGTACCCATCAAAATCCCTAACCACCGCAGTGCTTTTCTTGACTTTTCCTGCATCTACCAAAGTTAGTCCAAGCATGTTTTATCTATTCAATGCGCACAGACAATTGAACACAAAACAATGTTAATTATCACTCTTTGAAAAGGACTTCCACAAGAGTTTTACCATCAACCAGCAAAACAAAGAGCCTGTGGTTATCACGGTAAAAAAAATACCAAAAATAGACATCGCATCCACTGCAATAGGGTAATTTTCGACGACAGCGCCTTCCATCGTTACCAATCCAAAAGATATTTGTAACCAACAAATGGTTAAGCCCAACACCACTCCAATAAATGCTCCTATGGTATTGATGAGTATCCCCTGTAAAACAAATATGCGTCTGATCATCTCCTTGTTACCACCCATTGCCCGGATAACAAACATATCATGTCTCTTCTCTATCATCATCATGGATAAAGATGCGACAATGTTGAAACAGGCTATCAATAGAATAAAAAATAAAATGGCAAAGGTGGCCCATTTCTCAGATTGCGTTGTCTTGTAAATCAACGCATTCTTCTCTAACCTACTAACCAATTTCAAATTTTTCTCGGCCAAAATGGGCATCCACTTTTCTTGAAAATCTTGCATGTGCTCCTCATCTTTTAGAAACAACTCCACTGCAGTAACAGAGTCTTTCTTTTCAAGTAGAGCGCGTGCGTTGTACAATGGAACAAAAACGTATTTTACATCCAATTCCGCATTGGCTGAAAAAACACCTGAATTGTAAACATCCATGGTTCTGAAAGCTTCCTCTTTGTACCTCGATAACTTTCGTCCTGGAATAGGAGCCCTGATGGCATAACGTTGTCCGAGTCCTTCTTCTACGGCCATTCTTAATTCACCGCAAACACCTAAACCGGGAACCACTTCTATGTGTGTGGTATCCTGTAAGAGAAACCTACCCATTTTTACCAACTGGTCCATTCCACTATTCTTGCCATAGCTTGGACTCACTCCCTTCATGGTCACCACGGCATCTGCATCTCCATAATGAATCCATACATCATTTTCTACAACAGGTTCGATGGCCAAAATCTGTGGATCATCACTCCACTGCGCAAGAGGAAGGTCAGTTTCATCAAAAAACTTTTGACGGGTGTGCTGCACCACAAGCGGTGCGTCAAAATGAGCAAACAAATCATCCACCAATTTTTCGATCCCATAAAATGCGGACATGACCAATACCATAGCGGCAGTAACAAAAGCTACTACTACGGCTGAGATAATAGATATGAGATGAATAATACCTTTGGATTTCTTTGAAATCAAATAGCGATAGGCAAAGAAAAACTCCATCCGCATACTACTTCCAGGCTTTGACAATCAAACCCGTCCCAGTGGTATTTAACATTCGAACATCAACTGCATTAAAGGCATATGCAAATGGATAAGTTATCAAATAATACAACGGAAGGACAACAAAAAACAAAGAAGACTTATTGAGCATTAGCATGGGATACTTCATGCTTAATAGCCAGGAGATTCTTCCCCACTTTCCATAAGAATACTGTATATCCCACTTTGAAAAACCTGCTGCTTTCAGCTTATGGGCCATATCTTCTACCCCATATCCATCTCGCACGTGCTCTTCAATAAAACTGGTTTCGCCATCATCATGCACATCACTTCCACCTTGGTCAGATGGCGTAGAAATGAGGAGCATACCCCCTTTCTTTAAACTATTGCAGTAGTTGGTTAACACCTGGATATCCTCTTCAATGTGCTCCATAACATCCACGCAAAGCACCAAATGGTATTTTTCAGTTTGCACAAAGGTGGTTAAATCCCCTGTTTGAAAATGAACTTTTTGAATATTAACTTTTTTGAAAAAAGCATCACAATCGGCCACCTGCTCGTCTTTTAAATCCACCGCATCAATCATTTCATAGTTCAATGACTTGGCCATTCTGTAGGTGTATTGACCAAAGCCAAAGCCTGCGTCAAGAATTTTCACAGCCTCTGTCTGATTTGCGCTCCATTGTTTCAAGGCACGTTGAATATGCCATGAACGTAAAAGAAGCAAATCCAGCAATTGATAGAACAGAACACGCGTCCAAGCAGCGGTATTAAAAACCACTCCCAACTTTCTTTTGATAGGGTCGTAATGCATTTAACTTTTCAATAAACGGTCAATCTCAGCAGAGTAATCCAAAGAGTCATCAATAAAAAATTGAAGCTCGGGGACTTTGCGCATTTGCTTTCCAACTACCCCAGCCAAATAGTGACGGATGGTTCCATTGTTCTCTTTGATAAAATCCATTATCTCTTCTCGCTTTTCAGGGGGAAAAATGGAAACATATACTTTGGCGTAGCCCAAATCAGGGCTAACCCTAACCAATGTAACCGTCACCAAAACGCCAGGAAACCATTCCATTCCATTCCGTTGAAAGCCTGTGGAAAGTTCCTTTTTTATCAAAGCCGAAAATTTTTCTAAGCGCACTCCTGCCATGTTCCAAAGGTAGCCAATGTAAACCACAATTTACCACTAAATTTGGCGCATGTTCAAAATCAGAAAGGGTACCAAAGATGATTTGCCCCAAGTATTGTCCTTGATAAAAGAATTGGCTTTATATGAGCGAGCTCAGCAGGAAGTGACCAACACATTAGAATCTATGGAGCAAGATGGGTTTGGTCCACAACCCATTTATTTTCTTTGGGTAGCTGAAAAAAACAACATAATTGTTGGTATTGCCATTTGCTACGTTCGATACAGCACATGGAAAGGTCAAATGTTGTATCTGGAAGACATTGTAGTTACGGAATCTGAACGCGGTCAAAAAATTGGAAAAGCATTGATGGAAACCGTCATTGGTTTTGCAAAAGAAAACAACTATAAAGGTTTGCTTTGGCAAGTATTGGATTGGAACCAACCTGCCATCCAATTTTATAAAAAATTCAACGCTCAATTTGACGGGGAATGGTTCAATGTAAAACTATCCCACGAACAATTACAACAAATCAACGAACCCAATGCAAGTTTATAAATTTGGAGGAGCCAGCGTAAAAGATGCCAACGCCATCAAAAACGCAACAACGATTGTTTCATCTGCAAACGATTCACTCTGTGTCATCGTCTCCGCAATGGGAAAGACAACCAATGCCCTTGAAAAATTACACCAAGATTGGTATGATGGTCAATCCATTGAAGAGACGCTTCTAACTATTTCAGATTTTCACCTTTCCATTTCTAAAGCTTTGGGATTAGATGAAAAAAGTTGTATGTGGTATCAACAAATGGAATCTTTGCGAGAGAAGCTGACAACTTTATCACGCACTGAATTTGACTATACTTATGATCAAATTATTCCTTTCGGAGAAATTCTCTCAACATCACTACTTCATGATTTCTGGGAAAAGATTGGTTTAAAACATCATTTTATCTACGCCACGGATTTTGTTATTACAGACAACTTACACCGCGAGTCAAGGATTCAATGGCCAGAAACAAAAAATAAAATAATTGAATTAAAAAACAACTCCGGACCAATGCTAACCCAGGGTTTTATTGGCAGCACCGCGCAAGGGGAATGGACAACACTGGGAAGAGAAGGAAGTGACTATTCAGCCTCCGTCTTTGCTCATTGCCTTGACGCTACTCAACTGACCATTTGGAAAGATGTGCCGGGAATGCTCAATGCAGACCCTAAAAAACGAATGGATGCACAAATTATAGATAAAGTATCCTATCAAGAAGCCATTGAATTGGCCTACTATGGCGCTAGTGTTATACATCCCAAAACCATTCAACCGTTAGAATCCAAGCATATTCAATTAAGGATTGCTTCATTTGTTGACCCTGGTTTACCTGGGACTTTCATCGGACACTTCACAGGAATACAATATCCCAGTTGTTACATTGAAAAAGAAAATCAGACATTAATTTCGATATCAACAAAAGATTTCTCTTTTGTTGTAGAGGACAATATTGTCGAAATATTCAACCATCTTCATCAATTGGGAATCAAAGTGCAAATGATGGAAAACAGTGCCTTGAGTTTTACCATGTGCATTCAGTGCGAAAGCCACAAATTGTTAGCATTCAAAATGATTTTGGAAGGCAAATACAACGTGCGTTATAATGAAGGAGTGAAATTGCTCACCATTAGACACTATCAAACCCGAGATTTGGAAAGAATGGAATCAACCAAGGTCCTTATGGAACAAAAAAACCGGACTACTGTCCGGTGGGTGATTCAATAATTTTGAGAGATCAATCAGTACTCGTCCTCGTTGAAGAAGAAATCTTCTTTGGTAGGATAGTCCGGCCAAATATCTTCAATGCTTTCAAATACTTCTTCATCGTCCTCAATTTGCTGAAGATTTTCTACTACTTCCAACGGAGCACCCGCTCTCATGGCATAGTCAATCAATTCGTCTTTGGTAGCTGGCCAAGGGGCATCTTCCAAGTAAGAGGCAAGTTCTAGCGTCCAATACATAACAGTTTCTTTTTAAAGGGTTGAACGTATTATTTTGTGCGAAAGTAAAATTTTAAGTCAAAAAAACAAGCCTTTGTGGAAATATTATTTATTTCTTGGGAATCCAACATTTGGGAGCCAGTCCATTTTCTTGTAAAATCCAACGAGAAAGGGTAAAATAATAATCGGACAGGCGATTCAAAAAAACAGGAATCTCCGCTTGTACAGGATGCAATTGGTTCAGTTCCCATACGGAACGTTCCGCTCGACGGCAAATGCAACGTGCTACATGTGCCTGTGCAGATGCCAATTGACCTCCAGGCAGAATAAAATTTTTGAGTTCTGGCAATTCTGCATCCATGGCATCCATGGCATTTTCAAGACGCTCAATATCAGAGATCTCAATTTTGGGCATTTGAATTTGATTCTCTAGCCCCGGCTCTACGGCCAACCAACTCCCCAGAACAAACAATCGATCTTGAATCCAATCTCCATTCACATCCGAGTACTGGGCATTCAAAACTCCTATCTGGGCATTGAGTTCATCGACATTTCCATAGGCCTCAATTCGGATATTGAACTTGTCCAGACGCTCTGAACCCAATATACCCGTGGTTCCTTGGTCGCCTGTTTTGGTGTAGATTTTCATGTTTTCTTGAGACTAAAAAATAATGATGCGAATATAACCCGCAACCCCTATTTTTGTAGCTATTGCAATGAGATAATGATGACGGCGGAAAAACAAGAGCGGTATGATAAAGCATATTTGAAGATGGCGCAAGAATGGGCCAAATTATCGCATTGTCAGCGCAAAAAAGTGGGTGCACTGTTGGTAAAAGATGGGATGCTTATTTCCGATGGCTATAACGGTACGCCAAGTGGCTTTCCCAATACGTGCGAGAATGATTTGGGTGAAACGCATTGGTACGTGCTTCACGCAGAGGCCAATGCCATCACCAAAATTGCCAAGTCCACGAATAATGCAAAAGATTCAACCTTATACATCACTTTATCCCCTTGTAAAGACTGTTGTAAATTAATTCTACAGTCTGGAATCAAGAGAATGGTATTCATTGAAGAATACAAAGACAACACTGCCGTGCATTTTTTAAAAAATGCTGGAATTGAAGTAGTACAGATTGCCGAGCCCTAATGAACGAGAATACTCCACAAACACCCACCGCAGCGCCTTTAAGAAAGAAGATACGCCCCTCTTCTGCCCAACCATTGTACTTTGGAATTGTTTTGGTTATCGGTATTCTCATCGGAACCTACTTGGCGGACACCAATTTGTTGACCATCAAAACCGGAGCTGAAGAAAACCCCAACAAATTGGTCAGTCTAATTGATTTTATCGAGGAAAATTACGTCGATAGCGTAGACAAGAAAATGCTCATTGAAGGAGCCATACAATCCATCCTATCGCATCTAGATCCGCACAGTTATTACATCTCACCTGAGGCCATCGCGGAAAGTCAGGAACGAATCAACGGCGAGTATGAGGGGATTGGAATGGAATTCATCGTTTACAAGGACACGCTGCGCGTGGTAAAAACAATTGCAGGAGGTCCAGCAGAGCGAGCTGGCCTACTTCCTGGTGATCGGATTGTAAAAGTTGATGGAAAAGACATTGTCCAAGAAAAATTGGACAATGACAAAGTCCAAAAAATGATTAAAGGAAAATCTGGATCAGAAGTCAAATTATCCGTTGTCAGAAAAAACAACAATAAATCTTTGGATATTTCCATCAAACGAGGAAATATCCCTCTGAAAAGCGTGCCTGCAGCGTTTATGGTTGACAAAGAAATTGGATACGTTAAAGTAGAAAATTTTGGACAAAATACATTTGATGAATTTGAGCTTTCTGTTCGACAACTGAAAAGCCAACGATGCAAAACCATCATTGTTGATTTGCGCGGCAACGGGGGGGGACTCTTGGATCAAAGTTTTAAAATGGCCGAAGCATTTTTACCCAAAGACAAGTTGGTCTTGTATACCAACGGGACACACGTCGGAAAAAAACAATACTTTACCACCAAAGACGGGGAATTTAAAAATATGAATGTGGTCGTTCTAGTAGACCAAGAATCTGCTTCAGCCAGTGAGATTTTTGCAGGAGCCTTGCAAGATTGGGATAAGAGCGTGACAGTCGGCAGAAGAACTTTCGGAAAAGGATTGGTACAGCATGAAATTGAATTGCCCGATAGAAGCGCGTTTCGATTGACCATTGCACGTTATTACACACCAACAGGACGTTGCATTCAAAAACCTTACAATGACTCTACCAACTACTTTGATGAATTTTCCGAGCGGTATATTCATGGTGAATTGTTTCATCCTGACAGCATCAAAAAAATAGACACTTTGCAATTCAAAACCCCCAAAGGACGGATTGTTTATGGATCTGGAGGTATTACTCCAGAGGTTTTTGTTGCCCTTGACACTGCCAATAACGTAGTGCTCAATAGTCTTTTTGGGTCGGGTGTTTTACGAGATTTTTGTTTTGATTATTTCGACAAAAATTACACCCAACTTAAAAAGTTCAAGTCAGAAGATGACTTTCTAGCCCAATTCAAGACAACGGACCAAATGCTCAATGAAATTCTCAGATTGGCCAAAAACAAAAGATTGAGCATCAACGCGAAAGAATGGAATAGAGCAAAATTAGATATTAAGCAGCGCATCAAATCAACGTTGGGAAGGTACTTGTATGAAGACCGCACAGCATTCAAAGTGTTGTACCCCACCGATCATGAAATATTAAAGGCCATTGAAGTAGGAAAAAATTTCAATCAGTTTTTGAATCCTTAAAATCGTCTACATGAGTGGCCCATTTACCTTATCAAAAAACGAGCGTTTGAAAAGGCGAAAGAGCATTGAGCTCTTATTTGACAAAGGAAAAGCCATCAAGTATCCTGCGCTGATCATGATTCATCGCAAGGCAGAGGAGGGAGAAGGTTTGAAAGCCATGTTTACCGTAAGCAAAAGGAATTACAAACGCGCACATGATCGCAATAGAATAAAGCGTTTGATGCGTGAGGCCTACAGATTACAACGTCACTTACTTACAGAAGATTTTCAAAGCCATCATTTGTGTTTTACCTTCACCGGAAAGCAATTGCCCACCTATCATTACGTTTATGAAAAAATTGGGCAGTTGCTGAGCAATCTCAATGGACAACAAAAAGAATTGACATGAAGAAGTATTGGAACAACGCCAGTAAAATAACCTTGGCCCTTGTTGTTTTTATCTCGACTACTGCAGCCTACTATAAAGACACGCTGTTCGAAGTTACCAAAAACATAGAGATTTTTACAGATGTTTACCGCAATCTACAGGAAGCGTATGTGGATGAGCCCGAGCCTGGATTCTTGATGAAAAAAGCCATTGACGCCATGCTGGCCTCTTTGGATCCCTACACAGTGTACTATCCAGAGAGCAGAATTGAAGAAGCCACATTCATGCAAACGGGAGCATACGGTGGTATTGGTATAAACACCAAAAGAAGAAATGACGTTGTATTGATTACTGATGTCTATGATGGCTTTGGTGCAGATAAGGCAGGAATTAAAATTGGTGATGCGATCATTAAAATTGGTGACAAATGGATCAAGGATCTCACCGACGATGAGTCAGCCATGCTCATCAAAGGTCAACCTGGAAGTACAGTAACCATAACCTTAAAGCGCGGAAAAACAGGCATAGAAGAGACTTTGGAAGTCAAAAGAGAATCGGTTAAAAATAAAGATGTCCCATTTTATGGCGTTGTACCCAATAGCAAAACAGGATATATCCTTTTGGAGGGATTTACCCAAACCGCAGCGTCTGAAGTCAGAGAGGCTTTTTTGAATTTAAAGAAACAGGAAATCACTGGACTCATTCTCGATTTGCGCGGAAATGGTGGTGGGTTGCTGCGTGAAGCGGTATCGATTGTGAATTTCTTCGTTCCCAAGGGCTCACCCATCGTCGAGACAAAAGGCAGAATTGCGGAGTGGAAAAACAGCTATATGGCTAGCGCAGAGCCGTTGGACGTCAATATTCCTTTGGTTGTCTTGATTGACGATCACAGTGCGTCGGCCAGCGAAATTGTTTCTGGCAGCCTACAAGATTTAGATCGAGCGGTAATCATAGGTAAAGAATCCTTTGGAAAAGGTTTGGTACAACAAACCGTTGATTTGGCATACAATACAAAAATGAAATTAACTGTGGCCAAATACTACACACCAAGTGGAAGATGCGTGCAAAGATTGGATTACAGTCACCGGGATCAAAAAACTGGAAAAGTAAATGCAGTGGAGGATCAAAAAATTCAACAGTTCAAAACCAAAAGAGGAAGACCCGTCACTGATGGTCGTGGTGTACTGCCAGACATTACTGTAGACACAGAATCCGCCAATCCTTGGATAGACAACCTCAATAAGAAATTTGCGCTGTTCGACTTTGTTACCCAAAGCACATTGGACTTCAATTCCATTGACACAATGGGAAATTTCAATATTCAACAAAACGATTTGGAAGCTTTTAAATCCTATTTGGAAAAAACGAACTTTTTCGCGATAAATGACGATTTCAAAGTTTGGGATGAACAAACTGAATTACTAAAAAAAGCGAAACCTGAACTTTTAGACGAAATAAATGCCCTTCAAAAAAAGGTTTACTTTGAAAACAACAAAGAATTTGAAAAGAACAAATACACATTAAAATATCTCCTGGAGCGAGAGCTGGTGAGAAGAACCGGAAATCCAAGAGCATATTCCAGACAAATTATTCATTACGATCCTGTAGTGAAAAAATCACTTGAAGTATTGTCAAACGAATACAAGAAGATTTTAATGCTTCCATGACCTTGAAACAAAACATTCACCACTGGTTACTCATGACATGGATGATTTTCATCGTCATAGGCTTATCATTGTCCCCGGTTTTAATGTCCATTGGCACGATAGGGATGACAATTCAGTGGCTTTACGATTTGATACGTAAAGAGATTAAACCATGGGTATTTATCACTTTTTCGACCACCAGAAATTGGGTTATTCTGTATGTGCTTTTATTGCTCGCAATGACCTGGTCCAGCAACTGGAATTTTGGTATCAATGACCTTCGTATCAAGTTACCACTGCTTCTACTATCCATAACGCTTCCCTCCTATTTGATTGATTTAAAAAAAGAAAAAAGACGAATCATTGAATGGACTTTCATTTTCGGCATTGTCGTTTCAGCAATCGTTTCAATACTTTTGGTGCATGATGCCATGCCATTGTCCCATTGGGTGGTATCCAAAAAATTAAGCCCTTCGCAAATTCGAGAATACAGCGTTTTTACATCCCACGTGCGTATGGGGCTCTTCAGCGCATTGGGCATTGCCTTGCTTTGGTCTTATCCCTTTCATCAATGGTGGAAAACCCTCATGCGATTTGGGTTGTCCCTTTTTCTTATCTACTACCTTGTATTAATCGAATCGGCAACGGGCATTTTTTTGGTGGCTGTTACTGGTCTTTTCTTCGTTGTTCGATACCTCAAACTGCGTTTTTCTTATCGCTACAAAATCTGGACATTGGGCACCCTCGGTGTTTTTTTGATCTGTAGTTTGGCTTATGTCACGCATCTGTTTAAGAATTACAACACCATCCAACCCAACCAAACCGCGCTGTACAAAACAAGTGAAGGCAATGAATATTCCAGTAATTGGAATAATCTTCAAATTGAAAACGGTTATTTGGTTCATCTCAATATATGCGAAAAGGAACTCATTGCTGGATGGAATCAACGCAGTGCCATCGATTATAATCAAAAGGATTTATCAGGTGGAGACATCCATCAAACCCTGATCCGGTATATCAGCTCAATGGGCAAACCCAAAGATCTTTTGTCTGTGAAAGCACTTAGCGATGAGCAGATCAGAGAAATTGAGATGGGAATCCCCAATTGTCGTTACACCCAGATGAACGGTTTTGAAAGACGTTTTGATAAACTGTTCTTTGAATATCAAATGATCAAACTCGGCGATGCTCCCAATGGCTATTCTTTGTTTCAAAGATTTATCTATTGGCAAAACGCCATACATCTCATCGGAGAAAATTGGTTATTGGGCACAGGAACTGGTGATTTAAATGATGTCATCAAAGAAAACTATACGGCCAACAACCATGGTCTATTGGAAAAGTACCAACTCAGAACGCACAACCAATATATGACCATCATTCTTACCCTCGGAATATTGGGCTTGATTTTCTGTATTGTATTCTTATACAACATCATCAAAGCGGCCAAACGATGCTCCCTCATCGCAAGTATTTATGTCATGATTATTCTTTTCTCCATGATCACAGAAGACACACTAGAAACGCAAGCTGGAATAACCTTCATTGCTTTCTTTAGTGCCTGGTGGTTGGGCGCTCCATTATGGTCTTCAGAAAAGTGGCGACCTCGGTTGGCGTAGTCAAAATAGTGTCTTGACCTTGATCGTTTTCTTCCAATAGAAAAACCTGTGGCCCTAAAGGTGCCCAACGTCCTGGGTGTATTGGTCGGCGATTAACATACAGTCCTACAGCCTTAATACCTGCGGAAGCCGCAAGATGCAATGGTCCTGTGCTACATGCCAAAAGCATTTCGCTTTCAGCGATATAATCGATGAATGCATCCAGTGTCAATTCCCCACAAATAGAAGGAATACTGTTCAAATTTTCACCGCCAAAATCGGATAACAAAACTTGATCCTTTGCAGTACCCGAAACCACCAAATCCCAATCATTGCCTTTCAATAAACCCACCAACTCATCATACTCCTGTAATGTCCAATTCAATGCACTTCCTTGTGAAAAGGGATGAATAATCAAACGCCTCTTTTTTTCTGTTACCCTAAAAGACAACAACTCTAGACGGTTTAACTCCTGCAAAGTGGGGAGATTTTTTAATCCGAGAACAGAAAGCAATTTCAAATTCAATTGAGCCTCGTGCAAAGCAGAATTCTTCCTTCCAAACATGGGTCGATGCGTAGCCCATTTCCAACTGCTTAACTGGTGTCCTGTCGCAATCCTCATTTTTATTCTGGCCGCTGCGCAAGCCTTCATCCAAAAAGCATTGGGCAGGGCAAACACAACGGCATCCAATTCCAAAGATTTCATCCAATCCGATGCCGATTGATCATCCACAGCCACATCAGCATTGAGAAACTCATCCACCCATAAGCACCTTGAAACAATATCTTGCGTGTATGATTTCCCCAAAAAAACAACCGTTGACTGAGGAAACAATTGCTTGATGTAATAAGCCATGGGCAATGTCAACATCACGTCACCTATACTATCCGTCCGAACGATGAGGATTCGACTATTGGCCATCATGGCTTAACCTCCGTTTGAAATTGATACCACATGACATATTTCTGATAGGCCGCCCATGCAGATATTCTGCAAACATGCCAGCCTGCAACACCATCCAATATACCCGCCTTTATCAAATACATATTCAGAAATTTTGCAATAGGAGACAACCACCGCATGCACCAAAAAGTTCTTTTTCCAGCCATTACTTTTTCTTTGGCCATCAGAGTAACAAACTTTTTAGCTTGGGCATAATGTCCCTCTCTATCATAATAACTGTAATGCAAACAATTGCCCTTTAAAACAACCGGGGTTATCTCAATATCTGACTGGAGATATTCATGAATGATACCCTCCCAGCGAACTTCATTTCTGTTGAACAACCTGAACTTTGTATCAGGATACCATCCACAGTGCCGAATCCAAGATCCGCAATAATTGGTCAAACGATGAAAGGATGCTGGAACGGGAGTTCCATCTCTCCACTGTAATAATGATTTTTCTAATGCTTCATCAAAACACTCATCGGCATCCAATGACAATACCCAATCATATTTGGCCATTTTGTTGGCCGCATTTTTAGAAATAGAATAACCTTGCCATTCATGTTGATAGACGCGTGCACCCAAAGCTTTCGCTACAGCAACAGTATCATCTTTTGAAAAAGAATCCCATACCACAACGTCATCCGATACTTTCAACGCGCTTTGAATGCATCGTGCAATATTCCGCGACTCATTAAACGTTATCACTACAACACTGAATTGGGCCATGATTCAAAATTAAATCAATCTACCAATGAAAAAATAATTTGTCGCTCCAACAAATCTCCACTCTTCACTTTAACTTCTAGCTCATCTCCGAGATGGATTTCCTCACCTCTTTGATTGACCATGATGTAAGCGGCTTTATCAAAATGGAAACCAAATCCCAAATCTTCAATGGGTAAGAAACCTTCACATTTATTGCCTTCTAGTTCTACAAACAAACCGCCATTGGTAATGCCACTAATTTTACCCGAAAAGATTTGATCCTTCCGCATCAATAGGTATTCCACTTGTTTGTATTTGATACTTGCCCGTTCCGCATCGGCAGCCCGTTTTTCCATCATGGAATCATGCTTGCAATGAAGATCCAACTTTGCCACGTTGGGCAAACCTTGGTCTTGAATATATCGGTCCAACAATCGATGCACCAATACATCGGGATATCTTCTGATGGGCGATGTGAAATGGGAATAATAGGAAAAAGCCAAACCAAAGTGCCCAATGTTGTTGGTGCTGTATTCAGCCTTGGCCATGGCCCTAATGGCCATGATTTGAACCATACTTTCTTCTTGTTCACCTGCTACACGTGCCAATAACTCTTTTATGGCATTGCCACTTACACTATCCGTAGGACGAGGCAACTTATAACCCAAATGCTTCAGAAAAGTCCTCAACTGCTGTACTTTCTCTGGACTTGGCAAATCATGTATTCGGTATACAAATGGTTTGGGTGATCCTTGTTTGGGTTTACCTGCATACATCGCTACATATTGATTGGCCAAAAGCATAAACTCTTCAATCAACTGGTTAGAATCCTTCATCACTTTGACATATACGCCCGTCGGTGTACCCTTTTCATCCAATTGAAACTTAACCTCCTCACTGCTAAAATCTATACTACCATGATCAAAACGCTTCTTCCTAAACCTCTTTGCCAAATCATTCAATGTCAAAATCTCTGACTTAAAATCGCCCTCCCCCCCTTCAATCATGGCTTGTGCTTCCTCGTAGGTAAATCTGCGATCACTTTCAATGATTGTTCTTCCAATCCAGTGACTTAAAATTTCGGCCTTATCATTGACCTCAAAGACAACAGAAAAAGTCATCTTCTGCTCATTCGGTCGAAGTGAGCAGAGCTCATTCGAAAGGCGCTCAGGTAACATCGGTATGGTTCTATCCACCAAATAAACACTAGTGGCGCGTTGCTGAGCTTCAAGGTCAACTACAGAACCCTCTTGAACGTAAAAACTTACATCTGCAATGTGAACACCGACTTCCCAATTTCCATTATCTAACTTTTGCAATGAAAGCGCGTCATCAAAATCCTTGGCGTCAAATGGATCAATGGTAAAGGTGGTAATATTTCTAAAATCCCTTCTTCTGGCAATCTCCTCCTGCGTAAATCCAGGATCTATTTTATTGGCTGCATCCACAACGTGATCTGGAAATTCATAAGGCAAGTTGAATTCAGCGAGAATCGCATGCATTTCCACCTCATGGACACCCTGTTGACCAAAAACTTTCGTTACCTCAGCCAAGGGCATGCGCTTGGGATCCGTCCATTGCTTGATTTTCACAGAAACCTTGTCTCCAGTAACAGCAGTAGACTTCCCTTCAGCTTTCACTACAAAATAAATAGGCATTTGGCGATTGACTGGTTGCACTTCACCGTAACCTCCTTTGTCATAAAATACACCTACATATTCCTCACGTCCACGCTGAACAATGCGCTTAAACTCTACCTTAGGCCGTCTTGCCGTTCCAGTAATGGACAGCTCAATGGTATCTCCTGGCAAAGCCGTTCCATACCGTCCGCGTTCCAACATCACATCTTCTTCCATTCCTTCAATTCTGACATACCCTTTTCCAAAACGGTTGATGTCCAGAACTCCTTGAACCAAAGTTGTATTCAAAACAGTTGGTAAAAATTTACCTCTGTCTCGCTCTCTTACCATCCCATTGCGCTTCAAATCTTCCAACACTTCCATCAATAGCACTCTTCCTCCAGAATCCTGTATACCCAATACTGCAGACAATTGTTTGTAATTAACTGGTTGATGGGGATTGGACTGTAACACCTGCATCACTTGATCCATCAGCACTCTCTTATTCCCGCCTCCGGGATTTTTCTTCCTATTTTTCATCCTAACGAAGGTAAATACTTTTAAGAACCATTGACAATATGTTTAGCCAAGGTTTTGAATTTTTCGCTTTTCAATGCAACTTTGCAGCATGTCTGATAAGGTAATGTTGGGTCTAAAATTACCCACCGACCCACGCTGGGTGAACATCGCTGAAAAAAATATTGAAGAGGTCTTAACGGATCACGCCTATTGCGAACAAAAAGCTGCAAGCAATGCCATTTCCAGTATTGTAAGGTATCCTGAATTTCCGGATCTTGTTACAGAAATGGTAAGAATAGCACAAGAGGAGATGGAACATTTCGGTCAAGTACACGAACAGCTACTGAAAAGAGGACTGAAATTGGGAAGGGAACGTAAAGATGAATATGTACATGACCTTGCTTCATTCATCAAACAGGGGGGGAGCAAAGAACAAAACTTTGTAGACCGCATGCTTTTTGCAGCGATGATTGAAGCCAGAAGTTGTGAACGATTTAAAATTTTATCACAACAGATCAATGACTCCGAATTAAGAACTTTTTACTTTGACCTTATGGCAAGTGAAGCTGAACACTACGCCACTTTCATAAGCTTTGCGCGCAAATACAGCAGAGGAGTTGATGTTGATACCCGTTGGCAAGAATTTTTGGATTTTGAAGCCTCTCTCATGACCAAATACGGAAAAAAGGAAACAATGCATGGCTGAAATAGAAATTGTAAAGAAAGAAGAATTAAAAATAATTCATGATCTGGCACATGTGATTTGGCCTTTGGTGTATGATTACATGATCTCAAAAGACCAAATAGATTTCATGCTCGATAAAATGTACAGCGTTTCCTCGTTAGAAAATCAGATGGACGAGGGAGATATTTTTATTTTACTCAAAGAAGACAACATTCCACATGGTTTCGCATCGTTTCGTATTCACCACAGTGACACCAGAGTGAGGCTGCACAAACTATACGTCCATCCCGCTGCCCAAAAAAACGGTTGGGGACTTAAAATGCTAAACCACATTTTTGAAGAGGGAAAGAAAAAGAATAAAAAGGAAATTGAATTAAATGTCAACAGAAACAATAAATCCATTGGATTTTACGAGCACATCGGATTTGTGATTGAAAAATCAGAAGACATCGAAATTGGTAATGGTTATCAGATGAATGACTATGTCATGGTCAAACAATTATCGCTTTAAATCAATTCTAAAAGTCGTTCCCACACCTTCTTCAGAGCGCAATACATAGATATGTCCTCTGTGATACTCCTCTACAATGCGTTTAACCAAAGATAGTCCCAAACCCCATCCTCTGGGTTTGGTGGTATATCCCGGCTTAAAAACTGTTTTCCACTTGTGCTTTGGAATTCCCTTTCCCGTGTCTTTTAATTCAACTCGCACCCACTGTTCGTCTGTGAACACCCGTATCTCGATAATTCCAGATTCTCCCATAGCATCTGCTGCATTGCGTACCAAATTTTCAATAACCCAACCAAACAAAGGTTCATTGATCTTTAATACAACGGGTTGAGTGGGCAAATGCTGGTCAAATTGAATGTGACGAGAAACTCGTTTTTGAACATAATCCACAGCTTCATGAATGGTGTGTCGTAAATCTACCTCCTTCAGCTCCGCCTGAGAACCAATCTTAGAAAAGCGCTCCGTGATAATCTGCAATCGATTGACATCTTTATTCAATTCTTCTATAAAACCCTTTTCCACCCCTTGGGATTCCAGTAAAGCTCCCCATCCCATCAATGAACTCAACGGTGTCCCTAACTGATGCGCCGTTTCTTTTGCCATCCCCACCCACACTTGATTCTGCTCCGCCTTTCTATAGGTTGAAAAGATAAGGTAGCTCACCAGTAGGAAAACAGCGACCAAGACCAACTGTCCAATCGGAAAATATTTGATTTGCTGCAATACCAATGAGTCCTCATAAAATATATTTACCGCCATTCCATCAGGTTGTACCACACTGATGGGAGCATTGTATGATTTAATCTCCTCCAATCGCTGGGGATTGGAAACGTCTTCCTCTTTCAAACGTGCATATTTTATGACCTTACCAGTCTTTTGCTCAACAACCAAAATGGGTACCGCCGTTGATCCCACTACTTCGTTATTTAAGAAACTGTTATTGAGTTCATTTAACTTTTGCTCAATGCTTTTGTACAACTCACTATCGTCAAAATACAATTTCATTCCCAACTCAGGTATCAGAATAGGATCATATTTCTGCACTATTTTGTCGCGCAATGAATCCGCAAATTGGGCATTGAGCTCTTTTCCTTTTGGTAAGTTCTTTCCCTGCTGAAAATGGTTACTCTTATCATAGAGCAAAATAGGAATGGAATTATTCTCCTTTAAAAATTCCGATGGAAAGGAATAATCCAGATTTGGGTCTCCATTTGAGATAATGCTAAGCGCTCTACCAATAAGCTTTCCCTTTGTCTCTTCTTCACTCCTGAGCAAATGCAAAAGAGAATCAATGTATTCAGTGGATTGAGCATTCCTACTGATACTTTGTGCCCATAACGCTACCTTTTGCTTTTCATCTTCCTTGATTCTATTGACAATAATCTGCGTGTAACCCAAAGTAAAGAGCACCAACAGCAGCGCCAACAACACCAAAAACCACTTCCATCTTTGCTTACTGCTATATAGATTCATTGAACCAAATTAATCAATATTGCTAAATGCGGAATCATTGCAGGTCAAATTTGTAATCTCATCATTCCACCATTGTAACAACGGATGTTTCCATTTTGCATTGTGCACGTATTGGGCTGAACTCAAAGGCCAATCAAATTGGTCAATCGCATATCCCAATGCCACTGGCACTTCATGTATGAATCTCAACTGATCTCTCAGCATGAAACTGCGCGTGACCCCATACGCAGGACAAGAAATATACTTGGGCATCACCCACCGAGCACTATACCTTCTCTCTGTTTCAAAAAAGAAAGCCAATCCAAATATCATTTTAAGTTTCTCAGAAAATACAACCACTCCTTCGCCCTTCTTCATTGTGCGCAGTTGTATTAAAATATGACATTGACCTGGAACCATAACCCAAGCCAATAACCTACCCGCAGCTTCCAATTGCTCCTGCAAATACTCTGCATTCAGTGATTGACTCTCCAGATGATTATAAAATAAGCCATCCATTGGAGCGACCCAAGTTACCCGGTAAATTTGGTCGGATTCAAAAAATATTTGTTGTTTCATGAGACAACGTTATATCAATTCAATTTCAAAAAGAAGAAACACATAAGGGGCATATAAATGCATAAGATGAGATCATCCTCTAGCCATTCAGTGGTTACAAAGCATAAGCAAAGAATATATAGCCTATAACCACTTACCCATAAATAGAATCAAAAGCTCCGTAGGAGCGAAATCATTATTTTGTTATCGCTTAAACAACGGAACCGTAGAACACGGTTCACCATACATCAAGCTTTTCACACATGGCAACAAACGATTGACCAGCATCATTTGAATTTCGGACGTAACACGGTGATCAGTACAGCCTTTAATCACAACTCTCTTCCCTTCCCAATCGGAGGTTTCCATGTGGAGAATGTGACTCTTCAAGAAAGATCGTTGCGCCTCTATTAACGGACCTAAAAAAAAACCCCTTGTCTTTCCATACAACTTAGATTGCATCCAAATGTATGCCCACTGGGGAACAACGATGTCTTCTGGAATATCCAACCACAATACTTTACCAGAAAAATCTTGTGTTAGCAACTGTTCAGTAAACGATTTTAAATCCGCCTCTCTAAGGGCCAGCCCTTGCCACAGCGCTGGACGAATATCCACCACTTCAAAATCAACTTGATCCACTATCTCTTGCAGATCAATGGTGATTAATCCACTTGCAGCAACCTTATTGACAATTTCCATTTTTTACGCGGTCTGTACAGCTATCGACAACTCCAACATTTCATTGACTGCGGAAATCATTCCGTTCACATCAAATCCACACTCCGCATACAATTCATCCTGTGTTCCGTGTTCAATGTATTGATCTGGGATTCCCATTCGCTTTACGCGGCTCGTGTAACCATTGTCCCCCATGAATTCTAAAACTGCCGAACCCATTCCACCTTGAATGCATCCATCTTCAATGGTGATGACATGCTTAAACTTTCCAAAAACTTCGTGCAGCATGACTTCATCAATGGGCTTAACAAAACGCATATCATAATGGGCGACACTCAATCCATTTTGTTCCAATGCTTCAATGGCCTTGGTTACATAATTTCCAATGGGACCAAGCGATAAAAAGGCGATATCAGAACCATTTTTCAATCTTCTACCTTGGCCAACTTTCACTGCCTCAAAAGGCGTTTTCCAATCGGTCATCACTCCATTGCCTCTTGGATAACGAATGGTGAAAGGCCCTTGATTTTCCAATTGTGCTGTATACATCAGATTGCGCAACTCTTGTTCATTCATCGGTGATGACACCACCATGTTCGGGATACAACGCATATAAGCCAAATCGTATGCTCCATGATGCGTTGGGCCATCAGCACCTACCAATCCGCCCCGGTCTAGACAGAAAACAACATTTAAATTTTGAATGGCTACATCATGCAAAACCTGATCAAAGGCACGTTGCATGAAGGAACTATAAATATTGCAAAATGGGACCAATCCTTGGGTTGCCATACCCGCACTGAATGTTACGGCATGCTGCTCTGCAATACCCACGTCAAATGCACGCTTTGGCATGGCCTCCATCATAAACTTCAATGAACTTCCAGAGGGCATAGCAGGAGTAACTCCAACTATTTTTTCATTCTTTTCAGCCAACTCAATAATGCTGTGACCAAAAACATCCTGATACAAAGGGGGCTGAGGGTTTTTAGGCACCACCTTCACAATCTCTCCTGTCTCTTTATTGAAAATACCTGGCGCATGCCAAGTGGTAGGTGAACCCGCTTCTGCAGGGGCATACCCTTTTCCTTTCTTTGTTATACAATGCAATATTTTTGGACCTGGAATATCCTTTAAATCTTCCATCACTTTGACCATATGGTTGACATCATGACCATCAATGGGACCAAAATATCTCCACTTCAATGACTCAAATAAATTGCTCTCCTTGATTAAAGATCCTTTCAGAGATTCTGAAATCTTGTGTGCCACAGCTTGGGCATTCGGACCAAACTTACTGACCTTACCCAATAGTTGCCAGATGTCATCTTTAACCTTGTTATAGGTATGACTGGTGGTGATATCCGTGAGATATTCCTTCAATGCTCCAACATTGGGATCAATACTCATGCAGTTGTCATTTAACACAACCAGAATATTTGAATCCGTTATACCGCCATGATTCAATCCCTCAAACGCCAGGCCCGCGGTCATGGCTCCATCACCAATAACAGCGACAACGTGCCTATCCTTCTCTTCCTTTATTTTGGCCGCCACGGCCATACCCACGGCCGCGGAAATGGAGGTTGAACTATGCCCCACACCGAAGGTATCAAACGGACTCTCAGATCGCTTTGGGAAGCCAGATATTCCTTTGTATTTACGATTCGTATGAAAACGATCTCTCCTGCCCGTTAAGATTTTGTGCCCATAGGCTTGATGACCTACATCCCAAATCAACTGATCATAAGGTGTATCATACACATAATGTAAGGCTACCGTCATTTCCACAACACCCAAACTGGCACCAAAGTGCCCTCCTTTTTCTGAAACGATGTCAACGATGTATTGACGCAGTTCTTGACACAATTGGGGCAAATCCTTTTCTTTTACCTTCTCTTTGAGGTCTTTGGGTTCAAGGATTTGAGATAATAAGGGTCCAGCTTTGTATTCGGTCATTTCAGAATGGTTGTATTTACCAATAACACAAAGGTAAACGGATTGTTCGCAGAAATATTAGGCAATTTGCCAAGAAAGTTGAAGAAAGAAAATGCATTTGGTGGTAACCAACGCAAACTCATCCTGATCAATGGCCACCGATGGGTCAAACGTGCCCGAATCTACCAAATTACCCACCGGATCTTTCAACTTGAAAACATAAGTTTTCCCTACGTCGAAGACCACTCCGGGATTCCAATCAAAAACAACATCTGTATTAGATCGCACATCTACTCCCATGCTCATCAGATTTCCATCTTGGTCATAAATCTCCAATATGGCACCGACCATTGTATTGAGTGCAGGATCTGTTGTGGACATCCAAATAAAATTCAACTGCGCTTGGTTAGAGGTTGGGGCGGGTTCAGTTGGATCCTCCGTATTGGTATCCCCTTCGTCGGGGCCACCTGTTTTTGGATCACAACCCGACCATGAAACCATGAAAAAGGTCATCAAAAACAGGTAACAAGCGGTATTGAATTTATTCTTTAACAAAAGGCAATGAGATTGTTTCTTCTTGCGAATATAGGTTGATACGATACAATCCTGACTCAAGTTTCGTTATATCCAATATTTCTGAACCTTGAACGACGCCTTGCATTACAACCTTACCTTGCATGTCCACAACATGGAATGGAGCGGACAACAATCCGTTCGATTTTATATTCAAAGTTTGATGAGCTGGGTTAGGGAAAAGTTGAATGTTCAAATTCTCCAGTTGGGATACAAACCCACAAGGATCTACATAAATACTCTGGAATGCGCGGTTGTCGCAACCTTGAGGGTCAATGTAGTTATAGGAAACTTCATGCCATCCTGGCCCTGCTAAATTGGGATAGAAGTTAGAGCCTGAAACGCCCAGTCCAGTATAAAAACCCCCAATGGGTAACCCCATCATGATCATGGGCTCAGCATCTACACAAATCGTGTCATTGGGAATAAAAAGTTCTGTAGGGGCATACAACACTTCAATGGTGATGGGATCAGTCATGGAGGCACAACCAGATGCATTGTCCATGATCTCATAGTGCACATCATGCAAACCTCCACCTGCTTGTGCTGGATCAAAATAAGTTCCATCAATTCCCATTCCTGTGCTGCTGATGAATTCCCCACCGAAAGGATAACCAATCATTTGCATAGGTTCATCAGATATACACAACGCTTCATTGGGAATAGCCATCACAATTTCCTCCATTTCCGCATAAGCAATATTCATTCCCGCATCTTGGTCACAACCATTGATGGCCGTTACCTCGATGGTCCATTCACTTTCTCCCTCTACATATTGCACATCATTTTGAGTACCATCATTCCACTCCCAATATGCCACCAATGAATCAGGTGAGATAGAAGGATACAACTCCAAGCTGATGGTTTCACCATTGCAATAAACGGTAGGGCCAGATGCCAAAATCTCTACAACAGGAACGGGCTTTACTTCTATGTGCAAGGGTAAAGAAATCCCTTGACAGCCATTCAACACGCCACGAAGTGTGATGTCAGATGTTTCTTCAATATTGATAAAGGGAATGGTATCTCCAGTGCTCCAAACATACCAATCTGCACCCCCTGCGCCCAGCATGATAGATTCACCATCACAAAACTCCAAATCTCCATCATAAGCAATGGTGATATAGGGATTGGGGCAATCCTCTAGTTTACCAAACCAACCATCTTGTCCGCCATTCAAGGCTGATTGCCATCCGTTATCCGATAAGTTGGCTGAAGCTGCAGATCCGGCAAACAATAATTTTTGAGTAAAATCTACATTCAAAAAATTCAACTCCTCGTTGCCCGTACCCCCGTAATAGCTGGTCCACTGAGGAAAACCCTCCACGGTAAACTTGCTAAAAAAGGCATCTGTACCTCCTGCCACATTATTTTGAAAGGGGTTATTCAGCGATAGACCTTGTGAATTGGTTTGACCTCCGAAATAAATGTTTCCCAATTTATCGGCGACCATCGCAGAACCTTCATCTGTTCCGGGTCCTCCAAAGTAGCTTCTCCAAATCATCCCTCCATTCACATTGTACTGAGACATGAAAGCATCTGTCGCCCCACCCCCAAAATTGGTTTGGTGCGCCCCTACTGTCGCCATACCCGTAGAGGAAGTAGTTCCAACAATGTAAATGTTGCCATAAATATCTGAGCTGCTGTTGCGCACTTCATCAATGCCAGAGCCACCAACATAAGTAGACCAAACCAAATTACCCTGCTCATCTAGAGCGCCCAAAAACCCATCCTTTAAACCTCCCCCAAAATTCATTTGCTGACCATTTCCTGATGAAATTCCAGTAACGGAAGCGGTAGTACCCGTGATAAAAACACGATCACTAACAGCATCATAACCTATACCCCCAGCATTTTCTAAATTCTCTCCTCCAAAATATACGCTCCAATAAATAGCTCCCATACCAGCAACACAAGTAACAAATACATCGCCTTGTCCGCTGTATACTTGATCTCCTGTTCCAGAAATCAAGAAATCATTGGACGTGGTTTCTCCCAACAAAATCAATCGACCATCATTGTCCACTGTCATGCCCAACACATTCTCTGTTCCAGAACCTCCCAAATAACTGCCCCAAACACGCTGACCATTATTGCTGAATTTAACCATGTATCCATCGCGAATACCCATCAGAGAAGTTTGAAAACCAAAGGAAGCTACCGCAAACGTGCTGGTAGTTGTTCCTGCCAAATAAACAAATCCAAACTCATCAATGGCGATGGCATTTCCCTCGTCTTGACCCTCTCCGCCGTAGTACGTTGCCCACAATCGTTGGCCATTGGCGTTGAACTTAGCCAAGAAAGCATCTCGTGTACCATTCATGTTGGTCTGATGAATCAAAGCGCCAGCCGCATTGCCTGAAATATTTGTCGTACTGGTGGTAGTACCTGTGATGTAGACGTTTCCAGAAATATCCGCTGCAATTCCATTGACCTCATCGTATGACTCACCTCCATAATAGGATGACCAAATAACCTCAGGATCGATGATTAAATCCTTGCGACCATCAAATGACCCTAGCTGAAAAGAAACAACATTGTCTTTTACTACAAAACGCGTGGCAATCTCTGAACCGTTCTGAAAGCTAACAGGGCTTTCTTCAGATAAAGCGCCAAGTGTTGACTTAAAAAACAAACCTCCATTTTTCTTCACCCCCATTTCTTCCAGTCCTGTCCATTCCATTTGGATGTCTTCTACTTTTCCACCTGGATGAACAATCCAATCGTATTTCAATCCCTTTTCTGTCTGGTAAATCTTCCAATCTACTTGAGGATAAACATTTTTAAAGCAAACCTCGCCATATCCAGCAGTATTAAATTCCCCATCTACCGTGTAAAAGTTTACCTCCCCCTTGGATTCCTTTGACTCAAAATGGGTCAGGTTGCCTTTGACTGGACGCAACAAGGCGCGTTGCAATTTCATTTCACTTCCTTCCAATTGCATCCACTCATATTCCATTCCTTTGTTGGTTAAGCGAATGGCCTGCTGCATGTCCTTGTTTTCAAAATACACCGTCCTATCACCGCCCTTCCACTGACCTTTATTCAAAATAAATCCTTGCTTCATGTCATAAGAAAAGGCATTAAGCACGGTAGTCAATAAGGTGGCGAACAAGAATAAACTTCTTTTCATGGCTATGGTTTTTAAATTCTACGTTCGGATACACGTAGTAGTTGCATAATTAAAGAAAAAAAAGGCATGTTACCGCTTTTCTTATCACTAATTATTATCTTTCCAATGTTGAATTCTCTAACACTACCCAAAACCATTATGAAGAGAAACTTACTGATTCGAATTTTTATCACCTCCTTATTTCTATTGGGGATTTACCTCAACGTCTCAGCCCAAAACGCCTCGAAAAAGGCTGTTTTTATAATCCAAGGCTCTTTCAGGGACAGTAGCCATTTACAAGAATCTATACCGGGAGTAACGATTTCCAATGGTGAAGAAGGAGTGCGATCTGATTTAAATGGAAATTTTCAATTTGGTCTTCCCGAGGGAAATCATCAGTTGACGATTAAATGTATTGGGTATCATGACAAATATTTGACCATCCAAAATCTAAAAGAGAACAGAAACATTGGGGTAATTTTTCTCACAGAAAAATCAATGGACTTCAAGCAATTGGTTATTTCAGCAGGCAAGTTTCAGCAAGACATTGCTAATGTCACCATGAGCATGGAAGTCATTCAACCTCGACTTTTACAGGATAAAAATGTAACCTCATTGGAGGATGGCTTGCAGCAAGTTCCCGGTGTAATCATTGTCGATGATGAGCCGCAAATCAGAAGCGGAAGTGGTTATAGTTTTGGAGCTGGATCAAGGGTTCAGGTCCTCATTGATGACATTCCCATTCTGAGTGGCGATGCCGGTAAAGCTTCATGGGCATTTATGCCAATGGAAAACATTGCGCAATTGGAAATCATCAAAGGAGCAAGCAGCGTGCTTTACGGAAGTTCTGCCTTGTCCGGGGTTATCCATTTCAGAACCGCCTACCCTACTGCAACACCCAAAACCAAATTACAAATATGGTCGGGAATATACAGTGCTCCCACAGGCCCGAAACACTATTGGCAAGGACTCAACAAAAAAGCGGGATATTTTTTTAATCACAGTCAGAAAAATGGAAATTGGGAATGGCTTTTGGCCGCCACTCTTCAAGCCGATGATGGTCACATGGGCCCCAATAAAGACAGTTTGGGAAATGTTTTGGCCTACGATCAAAATCCCTTTACCGTAGATCGTTACAGCAGTGAAAACAGAAGCCGAATCAATTTTCAATTAAGACACCGCAACCCAAAAATCCAAGGTCTTTCCTACGGCATCAATGGCATTGTAGCCCAAAGTCAAAGCCTTTCTACTTTAATTTGGGAAAATAGCAGTGATGGCCTTTTTGGTGCATACAGCGGTTCAAATACCTACACCTACCAATTGGTATCGGCCATTGATCCCTTTGTGGAATATTACAACAAGAAAGGAAGTAAACATTCTCTCAAATCACGCTGGCAATCACTGGACAATTACAACGACAATGCGCAGGGAAATTACAGTGATGTTTATTACACAGAATACCAATACCAGCAAGATTGGGAAAGCTGGGGAATTCCTGGAATTAGAACAACGATAGGGGCAGTGAATAGCATAACCAAAGCTAAGGGTGAGTTGTATATTGGTGGTAACCCCGATGGAATCAATAGCGCAAGTAATCGCGCGGCATTTTTTCAAGCAGATGGCCAATGGCGAAAAAGATTATTCATATCTGCTGGTTGTCGTTTAGAACAATTTACCATTAACCAAGAACAATCACAAAAACCTGTTTTTAGGGCCGGTATCAATTATAAATTGTTGGAGCACACTCATTTGAGAGCTTCTTTTGGACAAGGCTTTCGCTTTCCGAGCATTGCTGAGAAATTCATTATAACCTCTCTAGGAGCGGTTAAGGTGTATGCCAATCCTGAATTAAAACCTGAGTCATCAGAAAATATTGAATTGGGAATCAAACAAGGGTTTAAATTGGGTCAATTCAAAGGGTACTTGGACGCTGCTGTATTTCAACAAACGTTTGACCAATTCATCGAATTTACTTTTGGGCAATGGGCGGAAAATCCAGGATTGAACAACATGCTCGGATTGGGTTTTAAAAGTCTCAATACTGGATCGGCTAAAGTGCAAGGTGCCGAACTCAGCATCATGGGCACAGGTGAGATCAAAAAAGACATGCATGTGGACGTCTTGATGGGATACACCTATACCCTTCCTACTTCAACTTCCCCATCCTACAATTACGCCACACGCCCGATGAACAATCCATTTGTACTTCCATTATTTGCGTCAACCAATTACTCCAGCACCTCATCTGACCCTGCCAACAATATTTTAAAGTACAGAATGCAACACCTCCTTCGTGGTGATGTCTCTTTGCATGCTAAGGCTTGGCACATGGGTGTAAGCGCCAGATACAACAGTCACATGCAAAATATCGACAATGCATTTGAACTATTGGAGTTTTATTTCCCTGATGACTTTAACCCCGGTATTATTCAATGGCGTGAATCACACCAATCCGGTGATTGGATTTTTGATGCCCGTGCAGGACTCAAGTGGAACCAACAACAGGTGACCCTCAGCGTAAACAACATCTTGAACAGAATATATGCCATTCGTCCATTGGCCATTGAATCCACTCGTCTCATCAACCTGCAATACAGCATCGACTTATGAAAATTTTAGGCGTAATTCCTGCGCGATATGCCAGTTCACGTTATCCCGGAAAACCTTTGGTCCTGATTAATGAAAAAACCATGATTCAACACGTTTGGGATCGTTGTGTTTTATCACAACAAGTTACAGAATGGGTTGTGGCTACGGATGATCATCGTATTGAGGAAACGGTATTGTCATTTGGGGGTAAAGTGGTGATGACCAGTGACCAAGCGCAAAGCGGCACAGACCGCTGCGCAGAGGTGATTCAATCGCTGGACAATCCATTTGATGCCGTAATCAATGTTCAGGGAGATGAACCCCTGGTGGATATTTCTCAGATTGACGCGCTTGCTAAAGCCATGCAACAAAACACGTCAGACATTGCCACTCTGGTCATGTGGAACAACAACATCGAAGATTACCGGAACTTCAATCGTGTGAAATGCGTGCGCAACCTCGATGGTCACGCGTTGTATTTTTCTCGAAGTCCCATTCCGCACTTTCAGCATGAAGAGCATTTCACAGGTTTTTTCAAACACCTTGGCATGTATGCCTATTCCACTGACTTTTTAAGAAACCTCCATCAATTAAACCCTTCCAAACTCGAAAAAGCAGAATCATTGGAACAATTGAGATGGCTGGACAATGGATACAAAATCTTAACCATTGAAACTCAAGTAGAAACGCCTTCAGTGGATACACCAGAAGATTTGCAGCACATTTTAAGTCTTTTCCTTTGATCATTTTTTGTATTTTTGAAAGGTGAAGTTTGAAGTTATCATATCCCAACTCCTGCTCAAACATGATTGTGTGATTGTTCCGCAATTGGGCGGCTTTGTTACTTTTTATAAAAGTGCGGTTATTCACCCAATTAATCACTCCATTCAACCCCCCAGTAAGCAATTGGGATTTAATCGTCATTTGACGGCAAATGATGGTTTGTTGTTGAACAACTTTGTGAAGAGCACAGGGGAAACTTTGCAAAATGCCCAAGCCCAATTGGATCAATGGACCAAGCAAATTCAAAATCAACTGGCCAATGGTCAAAAGTCACATTTGAAGGGAATTGGTACTTTGTGGTCTGATGCACAAGGTCAGATACAATTTATTCCTAGTGAAAAGTTTGTTGCTGATTTCACAGCATTTGGTCTAGCCAATATCCAATTGACGGCCAATAAACAAACACCAACCGGGGTGGTCCAAACAACAGGTTCATGGAAGAAAATAGCAGCTGCAGCTTCAATCGCTGTACTCCTTGCCTCAGGATTATTTGTCTTCAATAACCATTCAACCCAAACGGATACTGCAGGATGGAACCCAGGGCTAACTGCCCCATCTGAGCAAAAATCCAATAGATCGTCAGTCCCAAACATCGTCAATCCTATTCCTGGAAATAATTTCCAACAAGAATTCATTGACCTTTGGAATGCAGAACCCATTGTCGTTAACAAGATTGCGGTTCAAAAGTCAGAACGTGTTGAAAAGGAACGAAATCAAAACCAAACCTTCGTTTCTCATTCAACAAATATTGACTCCAAACAAGACCACTCTGAATGGGGAAAGTCATGGGTAGTTGGTGGGGTTTTCAAATCCAAAAGCAACGCACAAGACCAAGTGAACACGATGAAAGGCCAAGGTTTTTCTAATGCCAAGGTTATCCCTTTCCAAGATTTTTTCTACGCTGTTTATGGTACAACCAACAACGAAAAAGATGAGGCAAAACTGCGCGCCAAAGTTTTAACCGTTGACCCGCGTGCTTGGACCAAGAGATAATGAACATCAAGAATATTATTTTCGATTTCGGTGGGGTTCTTTTTGATATAGATTACAACGCACCGGCAGTCGGTTTTGCTCAACTAGGATGGGATGGGTTCACTGCTGAATATTCTCAGGCCAATCAAAATCCCATTTACGATCAATTAGAAATAGGCGCCATCGAGCCCGATGTGTTCATGCAACATTTGTATCAGCAAATGCCCAACGCTTCTAAAGAAGAAGTGATGGAGGCTTGGAACAGTATTTTATTGCACCCCATTTCCGATCGATTAAAAGCAATCCCTTTGATCAAAAAAGCTGGTTATCGGACATTTTTACTCAGCAATACCAACGCGATTCACGTTCCTGCTTTTGAACAAATGATGAAGGATAGTGGAGATTACGATTACTTTATCGCTGGATTTGAAACCATCCATTACAGTCAAGAGCTTGGAAAAAGAAAACCGCATCCTGAAACCTTTACACACCTCTTAACATTACACCAACTCAATGGAGCGGAAACGTTGTTCATTGATGATTCTATTCAACACGTCAAAGGAGCCGAAAGAGCTGGACTGCAAACCCTTCATCTCACAGGGGAGTTGAACTTGTTGGACGAATTGAAAAAAAGAAAGATTGACTTTTAAATCAATCTTTGATTCCCACCAATTGCATCATAAAGGCATATTCCAAAGCCACCTCTTTCAAGGCTTCAAAACGACCTGATTTACCTCCATGTCCAGCATCCATGTTGATATGAAACAAAAGCTGGTTGTTATCGGTTTTCAATTCCCGCATTTTAGCCACATATTTGGCCGGCTCCCAATATTGAACCTGGCTATCCCAGTAACCTGTGGTAACTAAAATATTGGGATAGTTCTTACGCTCAATGTTATCAATCGGCGAATAAGACTTCATGTAATCGTAATAAATAGGGTCATTTGGATTTCCCCACTCATCATACTCGAAAGTGGTCAATGGAATCGTCTCATCCAACATGGTAGTCACAACGTCAACAAACGGAACAGCTGAGACAATTCCCTTGAATAAATCAGGGGCCATATTTGTTATTGCACCCATCAACAAACCGCCCGCACTTCCGCCCATGGCAAACAATTTATCCGCGCTGGTGTATTTAAGATTGACCAAATGCTTACCGCAATCAATAAAGTCGGTGAACGTATTTTTCTTTTTCAATAGTTTACCATTCTCATACCACTCGCGTCCCATTTCTTGACCTCCACGAATGTGCGCAATGGCATAAACGAATCCTCTGTCCAAGAGAGACAAACGCCCTGAGCTAAATCCGGCGTCTAAGCTGTATCCATAACTTCCGTATGCGTATAACAACAGGGGAGCCTGTCCATTTTTTTCAAAACCCTTCTTGTACACCAAGGAAACTGGAACCAATGTACCGTCAGTAACCGGAACCATTAATCTCTCACAATGATAATCTGCAGCATTGTATCCACCCACCACTTCTTGTTGCTTCAACAATACTTGTTCCCTGGTGCGCATATTAAAATCATAGGTACTAGAAGGGGTAACCATAGATGAATATCCATAGCGAAGAATCTCCGTATTAAAATCTGGATTGGCTCCTACTCCAGCAGAATATGCGGCATCCTGAAAGGGCATGTAATATTCCACAGTTCCATCCCAACGCTTGATCCGCAATTGGGTCAGTCCATTTTGACGTTCATCAATGACCATGTATTCCTTGAACATCTCCACCCCCTCTAAGAGTACATCAATGCGATGCGGAATCACCTCTGTCCAATTCTCCTTGGATGTCTTGTCCAATGGGCACTTCATCAATCTGAAATTCTTTGCATTCCAATTCGTGGTGATGTAAAATGAATCTTCAAAATGATCTACTGCGTATTCCAAATCCTTCTCTCGGGAGTGAATGATTCTAAAATCACCCGTTGGATTATTGGCCTCCAAAACCCTGTATTCCGTTGACAGGGTCTGACTACTTCCGATGATGAGGTATTGCTCACTTTTGGTTTTAAATACAAAACAGGAATACGTCTCATCCTTCTCTTCAAAAACCAAAACATCTTCAGACTGCGCTGTACCAACGACGTGTCTCCATATTTGAAACTCCCGCAAAGTTTGCGGATCTCTCTTGGAATAAAACACCGTTTTGTTGTCGGCTGACCAAGTAGCGCGACCCGTAGTACCTTCCAACTTGTCAGCAATCACCTCTCCTGTATTCAAGTTTTTAAAATACACTTGATACACACGTCTGCTAATTTCATCTACACCATAAGCCATCCATTGGTTGTCATCGCTGATGGTCATGCCACCCAAAGCCCAATATGACTTACCCTCGGCTAAAGCCGGGCCATCTATCAACACCTCTTCCAATCCCAATTCCATGCTTTCCTTTTTTCTACAATAGAACGCATAGTCCTTTCCCTGTTCAAACCGGGTATAGTACCAGTATCCGTTGTCCTTGGTAGGTACACTTTGATCAGTCTCTTTGACCCTTCCCTTCATTTCTGCAAACAATTTCTCTTGCAAAGCCTCTGTTGGGGCCATTACGGATTTTGTATAGGCGTTTTCTGCATGCAAATAATCTAGCACTTCTTGGGTTTGATCATCAGGCTGTGCGGCCTCCTTTTGTTCATCCGATAACCGCATCCAGTAATAAGAATCGATTCGGGTGTCCTTCACTTCATTCCTCACTTTGTATTCTAATACAACATCTTTTTTGGTAGGCTTGGGTGCACTCATATTTTTATTTTTTTGACTCAGTAAATTGTTGGGCGCTAAAATCGCGCAAATTGACCAAACGGCGACGAACCCTAGGTTTTTAATTTTTCTCGACATTGTTTGTATCCATTAAGTAAGACATCCAGTGCAAATCGTCAGCATGGGTGATTTTGATATTTCCAACTTTACCCGGAACCACATGAATGGTTTTTCCAGCGGATTCCAAAACGGATGCGTCATCTGTAAAGGCGTTCCTGTATGGTTGTTCGTAAGCTATTTTGAGATCCGCTGCAGCAAAACACTGGGGTGTTTGAATCACTCTAAAGTCATCCCGTAGAACCGATACCCAGCCTTCCCCTTGGCGCATTCTTAGACTGTCAATTAAAGGCAGAGCAGGAATAGCATTCCCATATCTTACAGTTTCTCCGATAAGCATTTCAACGAAAGCGGTATCTATATTTGGTCGAGCGGCATCGTGCACCATTACCCATTCAGCCGAATCTGGAATAACCAACAAAGCATTTTGAACAGAATGGAATCGCTCGGATCCGCCAAAAACGACCTGATGTTCGGGAAAGCCATACATTCCGGAAATCGACTTCAAATGATGGACATAATCTGGGTGAATAACCACGATTATGCCAAAATCAAGTTGAGAAAAAACTTCCAAACTGTATGATATTACTGGTTTTCCATTGAGTAAAACAAATTGCTTCGGCAATTCACTTCCAAATCGGGCTCCTTTTCCGGCGGCGACAACGATGACCCATTTTTTTGCTGTATTCACCATACAAATGAAAGCATAAAAGCTTAATTCAGAAATCAGTAACACCAAAAATTGCAACCTTTCATTTATTTCTTCGTAAATTCGGGCAAAAGATTTTAGGATGACTAGAAATTTACCTTTGTCGCATTTGATCATTTCCACCTTCATGATCATCATCACCATTGGAGCTTCTGCACAAATGACAGCTGATTTCAATAGTGGTATTCCAGCAGGGTGGACCACCAATAGTCAATGGACACATGATACAAGTACACCCATTAATGGCGCCGGTTCCATCCGGCATAATAACAACGGATATACTTCTGGCAGTTCTGTTTACACCTGCGCATCAGCAGCAGTAGATGGTAGCTTGAGCAATATTTCTGGTGTGAGTACAACCTGGAGTTTTAAGGTCAACACCTTTGCAAAAAGTGTTGGAGTAGGGTCTAAGTTCTGGGTGATTTTGGCCTCTGATGTGCCTACAGCTTTTGTAAGTTCAACCAGTAACGTGGCTTATGGCACTCCCTCAGAAAAATTTTCTGGTTATGCCATTGGAATCAATCCATACGGAACCACCCCCAACAATACAAGGAAATTACAATTGATGCGAGTAGATAACGGAGTTGCCACACGTTTAACAGAAATCACCGGTGGCATTAACTCTACCACAGGCCCCACCACCATCTCTTGGACATCCACTTCCGCTTGGGGTTACGGTGCGCAAAGCATACCCAACGCCGTAGGTATTACAGTGGTGCGTGATGCCGCGGGTTCTTGGACTGTTGAGGTTGACTTTGATGGCAACGGTGTTACTGACGCAAGTAGCACAGCTTTGAATGATTTAACCTACTCCAATATGAGCTATGTTGGATTGTCCACCCTGTTCACCACTTCATCAGGGACTCCGGTTGCCAATTCCGTCTACAACAATTTTTCATTTGATGATTTGAGTATTTCGCAAACTTCTACTGCAGCAACCTACTACAGCATTGCCTCTGGTAACATGAGCAGTGGTTCTGTTTGGTCATTGACGGATGGTGGCGCAGCCGTTACCCCATCATTCAATATCAATACAGATATTATTGTCAAACATGCCGTTACCATTGATGGATCTTACAATTTATCAGACGTCACCATTTCCACTGGCGGTAGCTTAACCGCTGGTGGAACAGCTCAAAGCCTTACTTTAAGTGGAAATTGGACCAATAACAACGCAACCAACTCCTTTGTCCCCAAATACGGCAGCAGTTGCTGCTCCGAGGGTTGTGCGGTTATCATGGCAGGTTCTTCGGCTCAAACGATCGGAGGAACGGTAGGAACCCAATTCATGGACCTTACCATCAACAATGCCGCTGGAGTTACTTTGAATGCCCCAGTATTTGTGTCCAATGCTGTCTATCCTGACGCAGGAACGCTAACTACTGACGGTTCAGGTGGTAGTTTGTCATTGTTATCTAGTACAACTTGCTCCGGTTCCATACAAACCATCGCAAGCGGTGCAGATGTGTCAGGGCCCGTAACCTTGCAGCGCTACATTCCCTCAAACTCTGCCAGCAACTGGCTATTCTTGTCTTGCCCATTGTATTCCAATAGCGCATTGAGCAGCCGACTTTCTCCTTCAGTAGCTTGGGGAGCAAAGACAGTCAATGGTGTTTCTTATCCTGCCTTGTCAATGACTTCCAATACCGTCAAGTGGTACAATGAGACGCTTTCCGGGGTTTCTAATTTTGGATTCACTGTTGTAAACCCTACTTCTGGACAATTGAACCCCATGTTGGGCTACAACGTATTCACCAACTCATCCGCCAAAACCATCAATCCCACAGGATACTTTGGTAAAGGAACAAGAACGGCATCACTCACCTACACAGCCAGTGGCGCAGTTGAATCCTATGGAAGAAATCTTATCTCCAATCCCTTTCCGTCCGAAATTGATTGGAGCGTAGTAGAGAACAATAGCTCTAATATTGGCGCCTACTTTGTATACGATTACCAAAGTTCTAATTACCTTTATTACAACAACAATGACGGCACTTTCAATACATCCGCTGCTTATCCTGATGGCATTGGAAAATACATACCGCACAGCCAAAGCTTTTTTGTGATTGCCACCTCAGGAGGTCAAATCGTGAATTTCCCTGAGTCGGCCAAGGTGAGCAGGTGTTCTCCAAAAGCATTTGAAAGAAGTGAAGGTGGTTTCCCTGTTTTCGCAATGGAAATCAGCACCTCAGATAATCGTTTTAAAGATCAATCCAATATCATCCTAAATCCAGAAGCACAAGAAGGTTATGACGAAGGTTTAGACATTCCCGATATGTTTGACGCCGATCGCTCTCATGCCAATATCTCTTTTGTTACAAATGACAATCAAGTATTGGTTGCCAACTCCATTCATCCTGATAAAAACGTGAAGATGAGTGTGCAATTGGATGTGATGGCAGATGGTGCAGATCAAGCTATTTTAAGTGTGAATCGATTTGTTGAAGGCGAATGGTATTTTACCGTTGCCTTGCCCACCATGCAATACAGCCAAGATGGACAATCATGGAATACAGTTCACTCGGGCGATGTTGTACAATTTTTCGAAACCACCCAATTGAGTGTTCCCATTCAAACTGAAATGCATGGACAAATAGGGAGTTTGACCTATTGTCCTCAAGGTGGTTGTATCAATCCTTCCGAATTGGCCGGTGATGCCTCTCAATTAGAGGTAGTTCTGAGTCGTCAGCAAATGGTGGTGCGCAATGCTGGACAAACCTTGACACAGGTAATGGTCATGGATGCTTTGGGAAAAAACATTCAATCCTGGAACGGGTCAACCGCTCAATGGGAATGGGATGTAGATGGTTTTGCCAAAGGTGTTTATCTTGTGCAGGCCACCAACGAGAGTGGTCAGGTAATGGTTCAAAAAGTAGTATTGCCCTAAAAAATATTTATATGACGAAAGGGTAGCCTGCAGCGCTACCCTTTTTTATTTTTACACCCATGAAGTTTCTCATCGCTGGCCTTGGCAATATTGGTTTTGAATACAACAATACCCGACACAATATCGGTTTTGATGTGGTGAATTTTCTGGCCGAAAAGCATGGAGGACAATGGAAGACTTCACGCTATGCCGATGTCGCTGAAATCAAAGTAAAGGGAAAAACACTCGTTCTCATCAAGCCTTCTACTTATATGAATCTTTCTGGGAATGCCGTGCGCTATTGGCTGCAGGAAGAAAAACTAACTCCGGCCCAATGCCTTGTCATTACTGATGATTTGGCTTTGCCTTTTGGGAAATTGAGAATGCGTCCCAAGGGAAGTGATGGGGGACACAATGGACTTAAACACATTCAAGCCATTCTCAACACCGATCAATATCCACGATTGCGATTTGGTGTAGGAGCTGAATTTTCAAAAGGAAAACAAGTGGATTACGTATTGGGAGTTTGGAATGAAGAAGAGATAAAAACACTTGAGATGCGAATTGAAAAGGCCGCGGAAGGATGCATTCATTTTGTTCAGATGGGTTTGGAAAGGGCCATGAACATTGTCAATGCTTCTTAACTCTTTTGTTCTTCTCGCCTGTTCTCAAATCAGCGTAGCGGGGATCGTCCTGATAAGCTATTTTTTTCATCCCATCCACCTCAATATTATAGACTCCCATCTCTTCGATTACACGACCATGTAGATGATAAATCCCTTGACCCCGCCATCCCATGTTGTCTTTTCCTACAACGGGAAAATGTGCTGTATCAACAAACTCTCCCTCCGCATCTATAAAGTTTCCGAAATACATTCTATCTCCTTTGCTGGTTCTGGTGGGCTTACAGGTAATGTAATACGCCAAAACCTCGACATGCTGACCCAACAATGACGGAAGCATTTTGGCCTTTGTACCGAAATTTGTATAAGTATTGGGAAGCAATTCAAAAGGACTGCACAGTGGAAATCCCAACAACTCCATTTGATCATAAGCATCCTCCAAAGGCAAATCCTCTAACATGGGAAAATCAAACTGTTTGCGCTCCACACCAAACAGTGAATGCTCTTGCACGTCCCATCGCTGGGTGAAATACAACTGCGCCTTCCACAACAAATGCTTCTTGGTTTGACCCAAAAAACGAAAGGCTCCCACGCGAATCAATAAAATACACTGCTCTATTCCAATGCGCACCCGATCCAAAAAATCCTCAAAATTTTGAAATGGTCCACCATTTCGTTTGGCCAATAGCAAGCGCTCAATGAGTGGATGCTCCAAATCTTTGACCATACCCAATCCGAGATAAATATCCTTTCCATCGATGATCGTTACAGCACTGCTTTGTTGCACACATGGGGGATGCACCACTGCGCCTTTGCGCCGTGCTTCGTGAACATAAAATTCTACAGAATAAAATCCACCACCATTGTTCAGTGTCGCCACCATGTATTCCAATGGGAAATAAGCTTTGAGAAACAAACTTTGAAAGCTTTCTACGGCATAGGAAGCGGAGTGCCCTTTTGCAAAAGCATAACCCGCAAAACTTTCAATCTGCCTCCAAATTTCAACCACTTCTTCCAATGGTCTTCCCTTGGCCATGGCCTTTTCTATGAAGGCATCCCGAGCGCGATCAAACTCCTCTCTGCCCCTGAACTTTCCACTCATTCCTCGTCGCAACGCATCTGCCTCTCCCAAAGTCAAACCTCCGTAATAATGCGCCACCTTGATGACATCTTCCTGATACACCATTACGCCATAGGTCTCTGGCATCAACTCAAGCAACACAGGATTGGCCTGCTTCCTGCGCTCTGGTATGCGCTGCCGTAGGATAAACTCCCGCATCATTCCACTCTTGGAAACACCAGGTCGTATCACAGAACTCGCCGCAACCAATCCCAAATAATCATCCACTTGCAATTTGCCCAACAGCATACGCATCGCAGGCGACTCCACATAAAAACATCCAATGGCATCTGCTGACCGAATCAAACATTTTACAGCCTCGTCTTTCTTAAATCTAGCCAGATCATGAATATCAAAGTTGGCCTTCTCTGGTTGGTTGTAGGCAATGATTTCCATGCACTCCTTGATTTTTCCCAATCCCCGTTGCGATAAAATATCAAACTTGTAAATACCAATATCCTCCGCTACCAACATGTCAAAATGCGTAGTCGCAAATCCTTTGGGTGGAAAAAAAGTTGCTGTATAATACCATATTGGTTTTTGGGTAATCAATATTCCTGCGGCATGAATAGCCAATGCATTGGGGAAATCTTGAATAACCTGCGCATAGCGCAATGTCAATCGCTGCATCTCATCCAACTGCTCCATTTTAAACTTACCATCACCCAATAAATCAATCTCCTCCTTGGGCAAACCAAACACCTTTCCCAACTCCCTTACTGCAGCGCGATACTGGAAAGTATTGTAGGCACCCAATAATGACACATTGGGAAAACGAGAAAATATGTACTGCGTCATATCCTCCCGATCCGTCCATGAAAAATCTATGTCAAAATCAGGGGGATTCTGACGGTACAAATTGATGAATCGCTCAAAATACAAATCCAATTCTATGGGGTCCACATCCGTGATACGCAGCAGATACGCCACAATACTATTGGCACCACTTCCTCGACCTACATAAAAATATCCGTTGCTTCGGGCATAACTCGTGATGTCCCAATTGATTAGAAAATAGGCCACAAAGGATTTCTCCTTGATCATGTCCAACTCCTTACGAATGCGAACAATGATAGGACTCTCATCGTCCTCTTTGTTCACTGACGGATACCGATAATGCAAACCCTCCCAACACAGTTGCTCCAGCAATTCCTCATCCTGTGCAGCATTCAAACCATAAATCAATTGGTTCTTCATGCTCACCTCTTCTTCCATCGGCCACAAGCTTGACCAATAGAGAAAAATATCTTTTGTCTTTTGATACAAATCAAAATCAGCGTAAACAGCCTCTACCTCTTCCTTGGTTTTCCAAATCTCTTTTTCTGTTGCATGATCTAACACACTCAATTTACTGAGCAGCACATTGTTCTCCACCGCGCGCAGTAGGCGGTGCGCATTGAATTCTCTTTTGTTCCTAAAACTAAAAACAGGCAAAGCAAGGCATCGATCAAAATCCTTCCAACGAGAAATGCGCCAACGGTTGATCTCATGCGGTGCAATACTCACCCACTCGTTGTCTCGCATAATATCCATGGGCCAATCTCGAACCTGATCCAACGGATAAATCACGCCGACATGTTGCCATGCTGGAGCGCGTTCCGGAAAATCTTTCTTCTCATGTAGATGAAAAGACAACCACTCGTTGACCTCCTTGAAACCTTCTTCATTAAATGGAAGGGCAAAAAAAACTGTCTTAATATTGTTTTTAAAATCAACACCGATAACACCAGGAAAACGCTCTTTTTTCAACCATCGTTTAATATCCCAAGTGGCAGAAGTATTGTTGACATCCGCAAACAAAAAAGTTTCCCAACCCGCATCGAGTGCCGCTTGAACAGCCTCTAACGGTGGTACCGTTCCGTAGCGCAAAGAGTAATAAGAATGCAACAATACCATAATCAATCAAACAATGACATTTGATCATCCCGGCGCTTCCTTCCTCGGGTCTCGCCCATTCCAAACATCTCAATGTCCTGGTATACCTCGTAATCATATTCTTTCAAAACACGCTCCCCTATTGGCTTCAGCAACTCCTTTCCATTGGCAGCTGGACTTTTTATTTCATTGGAAATGGGATAGGCGTTGAGCCAACCGTCGGGACAAGGTTGCATCATGGCCGTTATGTCCGCTAAGGCAGCACTAGCATTGAGCCATGTAGCGTGATATGCCTCTGGTAGTATTAAAGGACAACGGTGGTGTCCAATTTTCTCGAGCACCGCATTGGGACCAGTGGTCAGAATAGCAAAGGAATAAATGGTTTCATTTCCCTTTTGCCAAGTGTCCCAGATACCCGCCAAGGCCATTGGGCCATTACCTGTGGTGGGATAAATACAATAGGGCTGTTGCAACCCTACACCCTGCGGTCCTTCGATAAAACCATCGGCAAGGACCAAACAACGTTGGCTGCGGATGGCACGTCTGAACATGGGTTTATCGATGATGCCTTTAGCGCCTCGGTAATCCTTTCTGTTTTCTGGATTGTGATCCCCTTCAGATCGCGCATTGATAAAGAGCTTCCCATCCTTGGACCAGGAAGGCGTAAAACCAAAACGAAAAGTCTGCAAAGATTTGGGTTGATCATTGGTAATGACCAGCCCCTGCGCCCCGGGCGCCAGATTGGTGGTAGGTGCAAAGTCCAACCCTTTGGGCATGGTAACACCAAACTTTTTCTCAATCTCCTTTACTTTGGTAACAACGATATATCTGCCGCACATAATTGCAAAGTAAAGGTAGGAGATTGTAATGAATTTGAGATGGGGAGAAGTAGCGAGAGTATGAAATGCGATTCGCTATGAAGGGATGGGGTGATGAAGGGATTGAGGGATAAGATAGATGAGTTAAACGTTTTGTGCCATTCACTGATCGCTTTGCGCGCCCTGCGTCATCTTGGCGAGCATTGCGTTTTTGTATTTAGAACAATGAATGGAATTTTATGTGTGAAATCACAAAAGAAAATATCTTGGCTAATGCGCATTCTTGGGACATTATTCCCCGAAATTATCACAGTCAACAATTGGACAATAGAACCTAACCAATAATTAGAACTTCTATTCCACTAATAAAATCTTCAAATCCAGTTTTGCACCAAGTCCTTGGTGAATGATTTTGAAAAAAGTGGACATACGCACATCTGTGGCATCGTTCTCCACGCGAGAGATATATGACTTATTGGTTCCACAACGCTCTGCAACTTCTTCTTGGGTCAATCCCAACTTCAATCTAGCTTCCTCCAACATAACACCCAATTCAAAAGTGGCATAACCTTGTTCCCATTTGTCTCGCGCCTTTGAACCCGGTTTTCCATACTTCTCATCCAACATTTGATTAAAACCAATCATCCGTTTTTCCTTTTTCATCGTAGTAATCTTTTTTAATTTTTACCGCCCTCTCTATTTCTCTCTTTGGAGTTTTATTTGTTTTCTTTTGAAAACCATTGCAAAGCACCACCCACTTGCCTTCATCAAAAAAACAGAACACCCTAAAAGTGTTACCCTGATATTCGATACGCATCTCATACAAACCCTCTTGCCCTTCTAGGTGCTTAAAATATTTCTTAGGAACCATCGCGTTGGTCTGAATGAGCTGAATGGTCCATTCTATTTTTAACTGCACAAGAGCATTTTGTGATTCATAAAAGTCCAAAAAATATCGTTTATAAAAATAAACTTCACGGATGATCTGCATAACAAAGTTAACTATTTAGACAACATTTCTAAAAATTATTTTACAAATTTCAATCAATTGCGTGCTAATCTTACCGCATAAGTTATAGGTGCTTAACAAGCATATAAATGAGAAAAGGACTCCAAAGAGTCCTTTTACCACTTATGAAGTGATTTTACACTTCTCAAAATTCAGGTAACTTCACTGCTCACACTGAGCCATCTTGGCAAGAATTGATTTTTTGTATTTTAATGTAACTCAAGTAGCAAAGCATCGCCAAACAAGCATCTCGCAGTGGTTGTTATTCATAAAAAAAACGACCTGTAATTTCAGCGTTCAGATTGACACATAAATTATGCGTCAGCACCCTGCAGATTTCATTTGAACTTTCCGAAAAAATTCAATATGAAGTCAACATCGAAAACACCTAGGGCAATGAACTTTCATGCATTAGTGGAAAACATTACCTCGACCCATCAGCATTTTCAGCATCAAGCCTTCAAAGCCATCAATCGTTCACTAACCCTCCGCAACTGGATCATCGGTTGGTACATTGTGGAGTTTGAACAACGTGGGGAAAATAGGGCGCAATACGGTCAAAGGCTATTGCATCATTTGGCAAAACACCTAGCAATAAAAGGCCTTATCAGCGCTGAACTCTCGCGTTGTCGTCAATTTTATCATTGCTATCCGCAAATTCTTGGGACAGTGTCCCAAGAATTGCCACACGCGAAAATTGGACACTTTCATTTAGCGGAACCAAGAAAAAAAGGTAAATCCATATTGCAAAGTCAACATCTTGATACAGATCACAAAAAGTATACATTGCAATCCCAAATACTTACAGAGCAATTGTCCTTCAATCACTTTGTCGAACTCATTAAAATTGAAGATCCACTTAAAAGAACCTTCTACGAGCTGCAATGCATACAAGGAACATGGAGTGTCCGGACGCTGAGAAGACAAATTCACAGCTTGTATTTTGAAAGAATGGGAATGAGTCGAAATCCAGAATCACTGCAAGAAATCACAAATGCTAAAATTCCAACTGAGAAGCCTGAAAACTTGATTAAATCCGTCTATGCCTTTGAATTCCTAAATATAGATCCCAAAGGTGCCATAGAAGAAAATGAATTGATTTCATCGCTTCTCGATCATATTCAACATTTCCTGCTAGAAATGGGACATGGATTTTGTTTTGAATCCAGGCAACAAAAATTATTAATTGGAGATGAATACTTTTTTGTCGATCTTGTTTTCTATCACCGCATTCTAAAGTGCCATGCATTGGTTGAATTGAAAGTGGGGAACTTTGAACATTTTCAGACTGCCCAGTTAAATACCTACCTTAATTACTATAAGCAAAAAGTAAGGCAAGAGGATGACCAATCACCTGTTGGTATATTATTGGTGACAGATAAGAATCAAGCTTTGGTTGAGTTTGCTACCGCAGGTATGGATAATCAACTCTTTGTATCCAAATACCTGCTTGAACTTCCTGAGAAAGATAAATTACAAGCGTTCATTGAAAAAGAATTAAAAGATTTGACATCACAGCACAACTCTGAAGGTTGATTGAGCACAGGGCCGGAGAGATCATTGCGTTTTATGAATGCTCATTTAACGCTATGGACGCAGGGCTCTCGCAATTAGCGCAGCATCGCTACGTTGTTAAGTCTTCTCTTTGAAAGCTTACAATCACTGTTAAGACAAGCTCTTCTTGAAGCAATCCACAACGCGAATCAAAAACTCCTCGTATTTCTTAGCATCTAAAATAGAGGCCAATTTCAATTCCAATACCAATCCTCCACCTTCTTGTTGCGTAATTTCATCATTGGCATTTATAGCAAAGTCATTACAAATGGTTTGGATTTCATTCCAAGTCTGCTCACCCCATTTGATCCATATTTTCATTCCGTGGGATTTCTTGGCTGGGTTCTTCCAATATATCCAATGCGAATCTTTTTTATTGGCTATTTTCAGCGTTGACGCCGTTCCTGCAAAATTAATTTGGGCGTTCCATTGCGGTGCTATGCCGTTGATATCTGTCCAGATGCGCTTCCATATCTCTAAACCTTTGGCATGCCCCCCTCCCTTTTGAATATCAGTGTACTTGGCATCAATACCATCAAACAATGTTTTATTGCCCACCTTGCGCACCGCCTGTCTGCTTTCTTGATGATCATCCACTGAAGTAATCGAGGCAAATACCAATGCATCATTGGTCAAATCTACCAATTGGTCGTCGCCGAAATGCACCGCCAAATTATTGAGCAATTCCAATATATTAAACGCCCTACTTTTCAAATAGGTATCGTTTTGACAAAATCCCCAAGCCACTTGCTCCCACTCCTCATCTATCAATTCATTCTCCCCATATGTCTGCAATTGCTCGGTTACTTGTGCAAAGTTCAATCCCATTTTGGTAGCAAAAGCAATGTCCCAACTTTTGTAATCACTGTTGATCACCAATAACCTAAATATTTTTGGATAGGTGATCTGTATTCCTAACAAAGCAAACAACATCAATGTCACTTGCTGGTCATTCTCCTGTACATCCTCAGCCTGCATTTGCTTGATGGTATTCAACAAACTAAACGAATTCAGGAAACGCTTCAAACTTCTAGGGTTAAATCCCACACTGTGCTTCACTACATCCAAGTACAATTTACTTAACTCTGCATCCACACTGACACCTAACTCCTTGAATTTTTCGTCTAAGAATTTCTCGATGTCATATGCGCCTGTTGGCATGCTGAAAGGAACTTGTATGATCTTATCAAAAAATGATCTGAACTCCCTTTCATTGGCATCGGTCTTGGGACCAAACTTTCCTTCCAATCCTTTCACCACTACTTCATAATCGATGGCCAAAATGAAAATGCAGTGATTCATGTCAAAAATATTCTTCAATGATTCCAACACCTCCACTGCATCTGAGGGCTGAATCCTATCTAAATCATCAACAAAAAAAACAACCCGCTGAAAAGGATTTTTACTGTCATTCACCAATTGATCAATCACATCAGCAATATCCTTTTTGATCTCGGCAATCTCCGCGCGCAAAACCGCGCTCTCCTCCACCGTAGCATTCAAGGCATCCTTAACGTCCAATCCCACTTGGTTCACAGCGACTTGGTTGATAAGGTTGCCAAAAAATTTACCTATTTTCTTCATCTTCTTCTCCGAGTCGTTCCCCAACGTCCATTGACTTCCGCATGACTCTTTCAGTGAGGTTAACAATCCATTCAGTATAGCCGGCGTGGTCTCCTTCACTCCCCTAAACATGCTGTACTCCCAAGTATTCACCCATGACGTAGCCACAGATTTGGCTTGTAATTCCTCTTTCAACAGATACATCATCGATGTCTTTCCCGTACCCCACTCACCCTGTAAACCAATGGTAATTGGGGTGTCACTATTCAAAATAAAATGCACCAGGGCCTGCGCATATTTATTGATGTTCAATAAATCCTCCTGTGAAGCCAAAATCGGCTTGTCCTTGATTGAAATTGTAGCCATATGTTCTAAAAATAGTATTAACTCGATTATGTCATTACCCCATTATTTACCATTAATGGATTCCCAATACTTTCGCCATCGTAAGCTATTCACATCATACTGTCTGATGCTTCTCCACTGATCTTTTCTTGTCCTTCCTGACAAAATTGAACCCCATGGCGAGACCGCTATCAATCGTTGAATAAATCCATCATCCATATCCAACAACAACAAGTTGTCCAAAAGGACAAAATACACAATCCGCACTTCCCAATCGCTTCTCTCACGATTTATGATCTGCAAAAAAGAAAAAAAAGAATCTTCATACTGCGTAGAAATCTTTTGCTCCTTATCCCATTGCAGTAGCAAATGGATCAAATGGTATCGAGCAAAATTAAATGGATGAATGGCCAACAATTCCTCTTCACAACCTGAATAATCCGCAATCATTTTGTTGGCTTTGCGCCGAAATAATGAATTGCCGTTTTTAAACAAACCCAAGCAGATATTGGAAGCTGCAAAAATTCGCTTATTCAAATCATCCTTATTATGAGCAACCATGTCCTTTAGATACAGTTCATATCCTACTGCCGTGGCCTCAAGTTGATAATCTGGATCATTGTTCAATTCCAAAAACGACTCTTGGAAAAAAGGGAATACAGAAAAACGTTTTAGCACTTCGCGCTGATATTGTGGATGCTGCACCAAAAAGCCATACAATCCAAAACCAAAGGCATGCTTAAATCTCAAGTATTCCGACTGGTCAGAAAAAGCGGAGAAGTCACTCATCCAATCTGTAATAGGTTTCCATGTTCGATGCGTAATATTCTTGGCAAACAGAGAATTATTTAAGTCGTTTCCATGCCAACCCAATGTTGACTTTTGAAACAATAAATTCTCTTGGTCATTTTGATAACATTCCCATGATGCGCCCTGCCCAATGGCTTTGACCAATTCATCCAACGTACTGAGGTAGAAGTGGTGACTCTTGTTACCTGACAAAAAGAGTCTTCCAATCGTTGAAGATGAAATTTTAATATTCCTACTTCGATCTATTTGCGCGGACATGTCTTCACAATGGGCCCTGGATTTGACCAAGATCCCATACTGTTCTTGCAGGTCAATTTTGAGTTGCTGAAGAGCAAAATCCGAAATAGAATGCAGCGGCTTGGGCATGACGCAAGTTAATTGCAAAAGCAATTCCAAAGCGCGCACCGCAATACTTGAACAAACTTGACCAAAAAAAGTATTCTGGCTCAAAGCTAATTTGGCTCAAAAAAAATTATGGCCAACATTGAAGTAAACGGACGAATAAAAGTCAAATCATTTTACAATGCCTTCATTGAAGCGTATCCCTATTTGCATGCAGGATTGCGCTATCCTGATGGAAAACCGGTGGACGCGGATAACACCATCGCCAATGCACGCGGTAAATCTACTGAAGGCAATTACAGCCCCACAGGAGATGCAGAAATCTCTGTTCATGGCAATTTAGGCGTCGGCACTTTTGAGAAAAGATTCGAGGAGGTATTCTCTATCAAGTGTGAAATTCATTTCAAAAAAGCGGGGAAATGGTATCCAACAGGTGCCAAGTACAATGCCATGTCCTTGAATGAAGCCAACGCTGCCTTGAAAGCGGATGGTGCAGAAGAGATTGTATTGTAGAGGCACATGGACGTTATTCGACTCAATGGAAGGATCATCGTTGATAATTTCTACAAGAAATTTGAAGCGATGTATCCCTTCTTGAATCCTGCTCTTTTCTATCCTACTGCCATCGGTGGTGGGGAAGTAGATACCACCTCCACCATCGCCAACGCAAGGGCCCGATCGATGCGCCAGGATATTATAGGATATTCACCTACTCAGGGTGCTGAAATTGACATTACGCCAGATACGCTTATTTCCACCTTGCAAGCTGAAATTGAAAAGCAATTTGGTATCCGATGTCACATCAATTGCAGGATACAAGAAAAAGGGCTTTTTGGTTTGTTCAAGGGAGATTATTCGTGGCAGGCACTTGACAATACGCCCTATAAAAACATGACTTTAGGAGAAGCCAATGCGCAACTCCAAAAAAATGGCGCACAAGAGGTTTCCCATTTCCGCACCTCTGGCAAAGATCTCGGAAAGCAATTTCTTTAAATCAATGTGCGCTCGCAATGGACGCTATTCCGCTTTCCATATCCCTCTTTCCACTTCCCTCTTTCCGCACTACTTCACCACCTGCAACCTACTCCTTTCCCCACCAAAATCAACCAAATACAACCCTGCTTCCAAATCTCCAAAATGGATTTCAGCGATGTTGCCATTCAATACCACGTTGGTTTTAAACACAACCTTTCCGGTGATGTCCATCATCACCAATTCCTCCGTGAAGGTCGGTTCCGTTTCGGCATCTAGGGCGAATGTCCATTCGCCCCTACGAGATGAATTGTAATTCAATACAAAACTACCTGTTGATGTTGGGTTGGGATACAAACTCAAAGGTGAATCGGTGAATCGGTGGATCGGTGAATCAGTAAATCCGTTCATCCGTGAATCATTAGTGGCAAAGACGTTTTCGCTCTCACTCTGGCTCTGTTGAATCATTCCCGCCGCTCCCACTCTCAAACACTGCACACTTCCCCACTGTCCTGCAACCCCGCTGCTGTGAACCGGTCTGACTCGCACGCTGTACGTCTTGCCGGCTGTGATGCCGGGTATGTTGCTCAAGAAAAATACGGTTGTGTAATTGCCTCCTTGAACGACCTGCGCCGTGCCTGGGTTGGGCAATACTTCCGTGAACTCCCAATCGTATCGCATGGCACCGCAGACGGTTCTGTCAGGGGCGATGGTCGAGGTGAGCGATTTATTGGTGGGACAGCGGTCTGCTTGACGCAAGGTGATGGTTGTCTCACTGTTCAGGGTAACCGTGCAAGTTGAAGTAGCATTGGCCACCAAGTTGGATATATTGCCTGCGGCATCTGTTAAACCATAGACGGTTGGAACAGACAGCGTGTATAAACGACTTACTCCACTGTGGTTGGCAGGAAGGATACTACCCAAACGCGCAACGACAGAGTTGGAATTGTTGTTGGTGTAGGTCCATGGTGTCAAGTTCATGTTGACACCATTTTGTGTTCCTGAGAGAACGTTGAAAAGATAATTGGTGGCGTTGGCGCGGTATTGCGCCTTGAAGCTATTGCAGACATTGTTATAAATACCCGTATTGTTGCTGTAATAATGATCACAAGAACTTTCGTTCAAGTAGGTGAAACACACCTTGGCACTGGCGTTGGCGGGACCTGTTATTTGGTGAACGGCAACATAGTAGGTTTGACCGACAGTCAATTGATCCGTCAATAAAATTTGATTTCCGGTTGCTGCGGTGGTCGCTGTGTAGACTTCATGCTCTTCCGAAATCAATTCCAAGCAACCATTGTTGTTGGTGTATAACCCTATGGAGTTGTCACCGAATGCTGCTGAAAGGCCAACGCGCAGCGTGTTGTATTGGGCGGTAAAGCTGTACCAAAGATCAGGACCACTGCCAGCAATGACAGGTGAATCCGTTCCGGTTAACAAATTGGCATTCTTGAGGGCGTTGCCGGTGCAAGTAGGATACAAAGCTGGTGTGGCCGAAGTAGCATTGATAGAAGGAATAGTAAAACCTTCATCCACTTGCTCATTGCAGTTGTCATCCAAGCCGTTGCAAGTTTCGGGTTGTGGTAAAATACAACTGCCATCCTCAGTGTTGGCTTCAGGATTGAAGTTGCAGGCGTTGATATCCGTACAACCCAAAATTGGAACAAAGCAAAGGGAATCAACACCATCGCAGTTTTCGTCACGGTTGTTGTCACAGATCTCATCAGCTCCGGGATAAGTAGCTGCATCCTCATCGTTACAATCCGTGTTGTCTGCGATATACCCCAAAGGTTGGTTGCAATCTTGTACAACGTCGTCCGGGTTACCAAAGCCGTCTGCATCTGCATCTGCATACCAAGTCAACAAAGGATTCACCGTGATGGTGATGCTATCGGTGCAGGTTTGGGTGGCCGTAGTGACCGTTGCAGTGTAGGTGGTGGTTTGTGTTGGGGAGACGGTAATCGCGTTCGAGACTATGATTGAATTATTCCAAACAGTAGAAAAATTAGTAACCTCCGCCTCAGAAACAAATCTGACAGGTCGAACATAGAGATTATAAACTTTAGCAAAAGCTGCAAACAGGGAAGGTTCTTCCCCGAAATAATGCCACCCGTGAACTTCATCGAATTGAGAGCTTGTCCAATATAAAAACCCAAAAGTAGGAATGGGCTCTGTAGCAAAACCTCCCATTCCTTGACTTATTAAAGAAAGATGCATTGCATTAAACTCATCCATAGAAGGTAGATGCCAATTATCTTTACCATTTACGGAATAATTAAGACAACGCGCCGCGGCTGTATTCATATCGTCGCATTGCGAAACAATAGTTAATGTATTGTTCATTCCTGAACCAATAGCAGATGTTAAACCACCTGAAACAAATTGATCCATACAGCCCCATGCACTCATTTGAATATCTGAAGGTGCAGCCTCCAAATATCTCCAACCTGAAGACTCAAAACCCTTGTCATAAAAAATCAATCCTCCACCGGGGCCAACATTTCCAATGTTTAGAGTTGGAATGTATGAACTACCACCTGTTGTACTAACTGACAACGTGACGGATTCTCCTTCGCACAAGGTTGTGGTGGGGGCGGTTATCTCACAAGTCAACAAAGGTTCCACCGCCAAAGTCAAGGTCACCGTTGAATCACAGCCAGCTGCTGAAGTGAATACTTCAGTGTAAGTTCCTGGGGTGGTTAAGGTTTGCGCACCCAAAGTATAAGTCTCTCCTTCAATGATGGTTGCGCTGATAGCGTTGGTAACGTTTGGATTCACCGTAATTTCCACACTCGCAGTGCACGTTGAATTGCCTTGGGTGACGGTGCAGGTATAGGTGGTGTTTTGTGTTGGGGTTACCGTAATGGTGGGGGTGGTGGCGTTGTTGGACCAAGCGTAGGATTGAGCGTTGTAGAGTTGTTGTATTTCGGAAGGGGAAAGGGCGCGGTTGTAGATGGCGATGTCATCGAATTTTCCGTCGTAAGTCTTCCAATATAAATCAGTAGGTCTCCCAAGTCTGATCGGCTGATCAAACGGCATTGTAAAATTAGCTGGAATAAATACTGAAACCTGAGCTTCACCATCTATATAGAATTGAGTGTAATTACCAGGGCTTACTATTAAGACCATATGATGCCAATAATCATTGCCTACAATAACGTTGGTCTCTGGTCCGTAATTCTCCACACTTGAATTACAAATGATGCTCTGAGCGCCTAATTTTGAATTACCCTCAGCCACTGTAACACCGTGACAAGTAGTTCCGTAATCGGTTCTTGAAATAATTCCAGGATTAATATTACTACCCCAAGGCGGCAAAGCATTTGAATTAAACTTAACCCATAAACTCCAGGTAAATTCATTTATACTGAGAGATGTACTTGGCAATACTTCAAGATATGAACTATTATTTCCCTGCGTGAGAATTGAACCCAAGGGCTGACCATGCCTATCTATTGAATATTGACAGTTATTAACAACCAATACATTCCCATTCCCACTCTCATCATTGGCATTGCCATTGAAAGGATAGTAGGCTACTAATCCTTGTTGCAAATTGGCGGGTAATTGGGAGGATGCTCCAGAGCCTCCTGTTGTATTTACAGACAACGTCACAGATTCGCCTTCACACAAAGTGGTGGTGGGGACGGTGATGTTGCAAGTTAAAGGTTGTTGGACTTGGCCCGTTTGATCTTGGTAGAGTTGTTGGATTTCCTGATCACTTAATACTTTACTATAAATACCCAAGTCGTCAAGCTTACCCGTCAATGCATATGGATTTACCCAAGAACTACCGTAGTACTTTCCAACACGCATAGGAAAATCAGAACCAATATTTGTAGTCGGTGTATTGTTTCCAGAATCCCAACAATGTGAAGTGAGCAATTGTCCATTCTTATATATTTTCTGATTCAAAATATTTGAACTGACCAAAGGGTCATTTATTACTACATAAAATTCCCAAGTGTTATTAAAATAATCATTTTTTACTTGAGCCCCTCCGTAATTATCTATTGTTATTCCTTGAGGGCATCCAGCATTATGTGCGCTTCCATTTACTGTTACCATGTAGCCTTGCCCATTCATTTCTGAACCCCATCCTATAATATGTCCAACCCCTTCGTTATAAGATGTATTCACTGACATTGATGTATTTAACCAAAAACAAATCGAAAAGGCTGAATTTGCCATAGGTCCAATAAATTCAGTTTGAATAAAGTTTCCGTTTCCATCAAAATTGTAGGCTTTACTCGGATTCCCAAACCTATCCGTGGTCAACGTCGCGCCATTCACCACACCATGATTCCCATTTCCACTTTCATCATTGGCATTGCCGTTGAACGGATACCAAGCCACCAAGCCGTCAGTCGGAATCTGAGCGGAAAGGGAAGACGTGATGAGGTAGCGAGAGCGAAGCGATTCGCTATGGAGGGATGAGGGGATGAAAGAGATAAATCCCGCAAATAGCAATGTAACAAAGAGCTTTTTCATGCTTTGGTTTTAAGATTCATACAAATATATTCCAATACTCATAATTTATGTATATACATCATATTATTTTTTTGATTATCAAAGGATTCCAACCTGAGCCACTGATAAATTCCTCTAATCTGCTTTTATTATGTATTTCCATAGCTATTCTTTGACATAAGTCCACCAATTTGCTCGCATGAAAGAACGCGTGAGCAACGATGCTGCCTACCTCAAAGCCCTGGGGAAAGCCATCGCTGCCAAACGCAAAGCTCTCAACATGACACAAGCCGATTTGGCCTCCATCATCAACATGGAGGTGCCCAACCTCTCCGTCATCGAAAACGGAAAATCTAACCCGCAAATCCTCACCATCACCCGCATCGCCTCCGCCCTGCAAATCCAAACCCAAGCCCTTTTGCCCATCATCGATGATCCTTCCATCTTTCTAGAAGCCCCCGCTGTGTATCAGGCGAGGAAGCATTAGAGTGCGCTACGCGCGGTGGATCAGTATATCGGTGGATCAGTGAATCAGTAAATCAGTAGATCAGTAGATTAGTAGATCAGTAGATTAGTAGATCAGTAGATCGGGCCACGCTATTCACTTTCTTCTTTCCATGTCCCCTTTTACCCTGGGCTAATATCAATTCGCTCCTACGGGTGCCTCTTTCCTCTTTCCATGACCCGCTTAACAATGGGCGAATAGCAATTCGCCCCTACAAATACCACATCTCTCACAATTCAATCCTACTCAACTCCCTTCCAATCATTTGAATACCCCGTATAATCTTTTGCTCTTGTTGTGGGGATGGGATTTTGGTTCCTTTGATATACTGAGACAACAAGCTGGCGTTCATTCCTATGCGATCTGCAAACAACCTTGCATTTAATATTTTATAGTGGGTAAAGAAAGATGGCCAACTCCACACAAAACGATGCCTCACTTTTTGAATCACCTCATCCGTTTCATTAAAATACAACGCCTCTGCTTCATAACATTGATTCAATAATTTTGATGTCGTCCGTGAGGTGGTGTACAAAGAAAAATCATTTTCAAATGCTGAATATCCTGTCTTGGTGCGTTCTATCGTCCAAACAAACTCCTTGGGTAATTTTGTTTTCATCTCCTATCGCTTGATTCCTGCTTGTTTCAATAATTTCTTCTCCAATCCTTTTCCTAACTCTGCACTCCCATGATTGGGGAAAATGATGATTCCCTTTTCGGGATTTTGCTCATTGATCATCTTCATGTGAGATCCTCTTTGACCGACAACTGTCCAACCATTCTCTTTCAACAATCGCAAAACTTCATTGCATTTCATTACATGGTGTTTTCAAAGGTAAATAATAATTTACTCACCTGTTTCATTTTCACCGCAAATTTCTGATACTACAACGATGCTTCTATGGCATAAATCATAGGAATCTCCTATATTTTATTGACCCAAAAAACAATAATATTATACTACGGGCGAATTGCAATTCGCCCCTACGGGTGCCTCTTTCCTCTTTCCATGTCCCGCTTTACCCTGGGCGAATAGAAATTCGTTCCCAAACCGTATCCTCTTTGCGTGCATTGCGACACGGAAAGGGGCAGCGATGTTTCGCTGGAGGAAAGGGGGATGTTATCCTATGAAGGCCGTGTTTATTTCAATAATTTCGACTCAAAGTATTTTTTAAATTTTCCCAACTTGGCATTAAGGATATTTAGATTTTCGATGAGAAGATTTATTTCAACGTAGGTTTTGCTCTCACATTCTAAATTTTGAATGATGAGTAAACAAGCTATGACTTCATTTACCGATGATTTGGCAATATTAAAAAACTGAATTTTTTCTTTCAAATGATCTCTAGCGTATCCTTCAGCAATATTTAATCCAACGGAGACCATCGCTCTTCTTAATTGTCTGATTAAGTCCCAATCAATCATCGGACCCGCTTTAATAGACGTGTAAACAAACTTGTTGTGCACCAAGAATAGTTGCCAAACTTCTAAAGACTCAAAGCCCGAAACTTTTCTGTTCATTTGGCAAAACTACCATGAACCGTAATCCCACTGGGACTATAAAAAATAGGAAAAACATATACCTTATAGGCAACTCAAACCTTCACCCTTCCCTTTCCTCTTCCCGTTTCCCGTTTCCCACTTTACCCTAGGCGAATATCAATTCGCCCCTACAATTACCGCATCTCTCACAATTCAATCCTACTCAACTCCCTTCCAATCATTTGAATACCCCGT
>VFQT010000282.1_pt1 | contig 79225 bp, 52 predicted proteins | sample 3512381 | NCBI WGS metagenome assembly VFQT01 (sample SAMN10412376, study PRJNA504923) | tailings metagenome | isolation source: Relicate 2 Philex TSF3 active mining site | place: Philippines: Tuba, Benguet | collected 2017-08-29
AGCGTTGGACGCCGCCGCCCAGGCCACGAGGCCAGGGCCGGCAATCGTCATCGTGTCGCCGGCGAACCGGACAGAACCTTCCGGCAGGGTCACTGGGAGGGTCTCCGTCGGCTTGATCAGCGCGGTCTTGAGCGGCATCGCCGGCTCACGAGGAGCCACCTGGGTGCCGATACGAATGATCTGGACCGAGTAGTTCGAGGGATTCTGCTGCCCTTCGAGGTCGGTACCGACGTAGCCGTTGCCACCGTAGGCGTTGTTCGGCGGTGCACCAGAACCGGTGTCGCTCATGGTGGAGAAGCCGAAGATCAGCTCCTTGTTGAGCGGCAGGGCCTTCGGGGCGGCGTCGAGAGGAGCCCAGGTCTTGCCGTCGTACGAGACGTAGAACATGAACTCATCACCCTTGCGGGTCATGCGCAGCCACCGGGACGACAGAGCAGAGCTCTCCGGGTCGACGGTTCCTGCGGCATCGATCGCGCGCTCATCGAGGTAGTAGCCCTTGATGCCACCAATCGGTGTGGTCCAGGCGAATCCTGCATTACCGTTGCCGTAGCCAGCGCCCGGTTCCTCGCGCCACAGCGGGATGCCCGCGCGGTTCGGGTCAGATCCCTCGATGTACGTGGTGTTCGCCACCATCGCGACCTTGGTGCCGTCTGCGGTGTACTCCGAGCCGGCGACGTACTCGGATTCACGCATCATGAGGCCAGAGTTGGCCCAGGCTGCAGTGTTGGCCGGACGGTCGTTGCGGCTGACTTCCACGGAGACGTCGAAGTCACCGTTGAGCTTGGGTCCGCTAACGTAGTGGATGTAGTCACCCGGATTCCAGGCGTTGGAACCACCGCCGACGATTTCGATCTCGGTCTCGGTGTCACCCGAGGAGGTCGCAACGGCCTGGCCCTTGCGATACGGATCGTCACCCGCGGTGCGGACGTTCGGGTCGCCGCTCTGGATCAGACCGATGTCGGTCGACTTCCAGGCCGAGGCCTTGGCATTGACGGTAGAACCGGGACGGATGCGGTTGCCCGCGGTGTCCACGATACCACCGAGCACGGTCACGCTGAACGTATCGGAGGTCAGACCGGTGACGGTCAGGTAGACAGAGTCGCCACCGACGCCCGGACGGACGGAGGTGACAGAACCTTGGCTCAGCTTGTAGTTGAACGGCTGGGTCGCGGACAGCGAGTTGACGGGCTCCGAGAAGCGGACGCCAACGGTCTTCTTGTCGAGGGTGCCGGCCGACACAATCGCCGGGGGCGTCGTGTCGTTCTGTTCGGTCTCCTGGAGTTCAGCGAACTTGACGGTGGCGAGGTTCTTGCCACCAGTCTGGTCGGCCGAGTTGTAGCTCGCGGAGAACGCATAGGCGCCGACGAGCAGCGTGCCCGGCCACTCCTGCCAGCGCTGGCCGATGAGCGACCAGTTCTTGCCGTCGGTGCCGACGTAGGCGGCGAACCAGTTGCCGACGCGACGCAGACGCACCCACTGGTTGGGGAGAGTCTTGTCGACGCCGCCGTAAGTCCGGCCGAACCTGGTGTAGTTCTGGCCCTCGATGGCACGGCCGATGGCCCGTACCTCGTTGACGCCCTTGGGATTGCCAACGTTGACCATGAACGACGGGCTGAGCGCGTTCAGGCTGACGCGGGCCTGGAGACCACCGGAAGCCCAGGCATCGACGGGATCGGTCTGCGGACCGCTCTCGATGCTCGAGATCTTCGCGCTGATATCGAAGTCGCCCGTGGCGGAGGTGTACGCGAACTCCTGGACGTCACCTGGCTGGTCGACGTTGCTGGCAGCAGGCCAGGCAACAAGACCCGGTCCCTTGATGACAAGGCCATCGGCTCCGTCGGTCACAGACCCGGCCGGAATCTCAACGGCCAGCGGCCCCTCGGGCACGATCTGGGCAACCTGGAGATCAAGAATGTCCCCGTTCACCGCCAGCGTGGCCTCGGCCGTCTGGCCGGCACCCGAGATCGGGTTGGTCCACTTCAGCTGGTACTTGCCCGCATCGGCGGCACTCGCGTTTTTGATGACGAGCGTGGACTTCGTGACACCGAGCAGGGTCGGGTCCTTGGGATCCAAGGGCTCACCGTTCAGATACCAGTGGAACGCGTTCGGGCTGCCATCGACAGCCGCGCTGAGCGTCACCTCACCGCCGGCGGCCACGGTCTGGTTGGCCGGGCTGCTGACGAGCCTTGCCGGGGTGTTCTGGATCTCGAACACGCCGAAGCCCGCGGAGCCGAAGCTCACGAGCACCTCGGACTTGTCGAGGTTCGAGGCGGCCGTCTGATCGGGAACCACGTTGACCCATGGGTCATAAAGGTAGTCATGTCCGGCGGCGCCGTTGCTCTCGATGATCTCGTCGTCCTCGTTGAAATCGAGCTTCACCGAGCTCTTGCCCGAGGCGATCGAGCCATCGAGACGATGGACGGCCAGCCAGGCGGGCTTGTTGATCTCGCCGAACTGGCTGTTCCAGCTCGGACCCGAGTAGGCGACGATGTAGTCCAAGGTCGAATCGGTCTGGAGCGCGAAGTTCCAGTTGCCGTCATACCGGGTCACGCCGTCGACCTCATGGTCGAGGGGCAGACCATCCTTGCCAGCCGCCTCCCAATTGAACGCCGGCAGACCGCCGAACGCCGTCTCGTTGCGGATGTACAGGCCCACATCGGGCTGCTTGTTGTAGTCCGGCGAGGGATACGGGTTGTCGAGGTTCAGGGTGTAGCGGTTCGGGCGGGCCGGCCATCCTGTGCCCGGGAAGTGGCCTGCGTACACGACCGAGATCCGGCTCGTGGTCTTGCCGCCGTAGTTGTCGGCGTACTCAACCGGGAACGAGGACAGACCACCGAGGGCGTAGTCATTACGGCGGGCACCGTTGTCACGGTTGTCGACGCGACCGGCCGGGAAGAAAGTCTTTCCGTCGGTAGTCTTGAGGACCTGCGGATGATGACCGGCGCGCCAGGTGCCACCACCGGCGAGGATTACGGTGTTGACGCCGGATCCCTTGACGTGGAAGTCACGGAAGCGCCAGCTGGCAAAACCATCTCCGTTCGAGAGGCCGTCGCCCACATCCTTGACCTGCTCGCGGTAGGCGACGGTCGGGGTGGACTCCCAGCCGCCACCCGCCTTGGGCGCGTACCGAAGGATGTAGTTGCGGTAGGCGGAGTAGAGAGCCCTCTGGCCCTCAGGTCCCTCATCGATGCCCACGCGCCACCACGCATAGACGTCGGCGCCCTGGCTACCTTGGCCAGCGGCCGTCACATCGATTCCGATGTCTTTGGTCGGACTGAGCGATTCCTTGAAGGCAATGCCCAGGGGCTTGCCGGTCTTGGCGTCCAGCCAGATCAGCGAGCGGTCCGGATACGCTGCAGCAAGAGCCTTGTCGTCAGCCGAAAGGTTGGCGTCGGTCTCATTGATGCCGTTTTCGCGGACACCCAGCAGCAACCGGTCCGCATCGTAACGGATCAGCTGGCTGTAGGCATCAACGGTATCGGTTCCATTGAGGGCGATGCTGGGAGCCCCCTGCTTCTTCAGGATGGGCAGCACGTCCGCCGCAGCGACGCCCTGCACACCATTGATGTGCTGGAACCACTTCACGGTCACCTCCTGTGCGGAGGCAACCTGCACTGCCAGAGCTGCAACAGCAGCCGGTAGTATCGTTTTGTGTAGTTTCATGTTGGTTTGTCTTTCCGAGGGCCGTTTGGACCTCGGATTCGCCCGAACCCGACGGCAACTCACCCCCACAAAGAAGCACTTGGCCCCAGGCCAGGACTCCAGGAAGGGAAAGCAAGTGGCAATCGTTCGCTCAGGCGGAACACGCACATTGGCACCAAGACGTCACTTTTTGTCGAGTGGCGATTTGACAAATCACCCCCACGTAATGCCAGCCCCGCAAGCCTTGCCGTCACCCAGCCGATCGGCCTACGGATCGATCACGACCTCGGTCGCCCCAGGTTCAATCGTCTGGATCCGTGGCGCCTTACCCGGCCGCCGAATCCAGACCCCTGTTGGCACCTCGGGCGTCGCCATGACGATCACGGGGCTGTCCTGAGAGAGATAGCCGGAACCCGCCCGGATTTCCTGAACTGGTCCCATCCGGGTCCCTTGAAACACCATACGCAGTTGGGACCCGATCCCCGACGGGTTGTTAGAGTCCCCACGAATTCGAACCCTCATCCCCCTCCTACCCCCCTCATTGCGGAGGATGTGGGTGAGCTCCCGATTCTGGGTGAGGACCAGATCGGACCGGCCGTCCTGGTCAAAATCGGCCACCGCGACGGCCCGTTGCTCCCCTGGAATAGTCAGGCCAGACTCCATCGGGCCCCAGGCGACCAGCCCTCCTTTCCCATCTCCCCTGAGGAATAGTCCTAAACCCGCGTCATCCCGGTCGGTCTCAGGCTGAGAACCCGAAAAATTCTGAGCGAGCACCACATCTTGAAACCCGTCGCCATCGAAGTCGGCCGCCGCCACCCCGAACGCCGGCGACCACTGGGCCTCGGGGGGCAACGGTCGGGCCGTGAAATGGTCCCCTCGATTCAGGAACACCATGGAATCCAAAACCCTCGCCTCGGAAATTCGCGCTGAAGCAGCGGCGGTCCCTAGGAGGTCCGAAAACCTGGCCCTTCCGAATTGGCGTCGGGTCGGAAACCGCTCCAGAAGGGAAGGCCAGGACTCGGTCAGGCGCCGCCACGACGTCTGGGGCATTTCATCTGGGTCGCTTGGTTTTTGAACTGTTTCAACCCATTCCAGGGTTCCGTTACCGTCAAAGTCTCCCGAAAAAAGCCGGACTACACCTCGGGCATACCGGTGATTTCGCCCCCAATTGGCAGCCACGAGATCCAGACGCCCATCCCCGTCGAGATCCACCGGACACAATCCCTGCCACCAGCCCGTCGCTTGGCTCAGACGATTCGTGACCCCGGTTTCCTCCCACCGGACGGGGAAATCCCAATCGGTCCAGCGACCCCGATCGTTCCGGAGGCAATGGAGAGGTCCCCATTCGGTCGCCACCATCAAATCGGGGACTCCATCAGAATCGATATCGCTAAAGGTGGCGCCAGTCACCAATCCCAGTTGCCTCCAAATCGGTGAGTCTGCGTCCATGGCGGCCCAGCCATGGGTCGTCTGACGGAACAGTCCGGAGGGAGCTGGCTCGGGGTACTTCCCGGGAATCGCCCGCCCCCCCACAAAGAGTTCCAGAGAGCCATCCCCATCCACATCCGCCATCGCCAGAGGTCCTGGAACCGCACCGAGAGGGATGCCGCCGGGACGGACCCCTCCCGACTGCAGGTCGAGGATCCGTACTCCTCCTGAGGCCTTGGGGGCTTCGTAGTTACTGAAGGCCACCAGAAGGTCCGGCGCACCGGAAAGCTTAGGCTGGATCAAAATCCCCATCTGGTCGAGGGGCGTCGGCCGCTCGAACAGCGGCCGACCGTCGGGAACCAAGTTCCCACGGCCGTCATTCAAAAACCCGGCGATCCGTCCGCTCCGACCACTGCCGATCACCAGATCGTCCCATCCATCACCGTTCAGGTCCCCCCAGCACGCAGCGGGCCCGAGGTTGGCCAGGGACCGGGGCAACAAGGACGGCTTCGAGAGATCGTCGAACACGGGATCCCGGTGTCGATGCACCACTCTCGTCCTGGCCGGCACGAAGAGTGGGGTCGGAGGTGACGTGGCACGCTGGACCGATGCCGAGTCCGGCTCGAACACCTCCACAATCCCACTGGGCGGGAGGTTCGACACCACACTGAGGCGTCCACTCCGCCACCGCACTTCGAGTCGGAGTCGCGCTCCACTGGATCCCGAGGCAAAGACCCGGACCGGATCATCCCCTGACGCGTAGCGCCCGCCACTGGCGATCTCTTGGCGCTGGAGGACCGGCCCTCCGTGTACGGCGATCTGTGCCCCAATGCCCTGGGTATTCGGGGAATGGCCCCGAAGTCGAACCTGGAGCCGGGGCGCAGTGGCCTGATTCTCCAAGAGCAAGGCGCCACTGTTGAGGTTGTTGACGACGACATCGAGATCTCCGTCCTGATCCAGATCCGCCAAGGCCATGCCCTGGGAAACGCCGACCTGATCAAAACCCCAGGCCTTCCCCACCTCTTCGAATCGGAACCCCCCTTGGTTGCGGTAGGCCAGATTCGGCTGGGCAAGTGACGGGAAGCGCCGACGAAGTTGCAGCGCCTGGGCGTCGGTCAGTTTCTCCCGGATCCGGATCGCCTCGATCTCATCCGCCACGTCGGCGTCCTGGACGTTCCGCTCAAATCCGGTGGACAGCAGGATATCCTCCAGGCCGTCGAGATCCACGTCGAGGAAGACCGGGGACCACGACCAGTCCGAGGCCTCGATCCCGGCCCACCAAGCGATCTCGGAGTACCACGTGCCGCCACGTCCGGCGAACAGGGTGTTCCGGGCTGTCTGGGGGCGGGCCTCGATTCCGGAGAACGGCTCCGCATCGGCAGTTCTAGGGGCCGCCTCCACCTGACGCTGGACCGGATCCCGACTCAGCATGTCGGTGACGAAGAAGTCGTCGAGGCCATCGCGGTTGAGATCCCCGAAGTCTACGCCCATGGAGAAGAAACTGGTCTTGCGCAGATGGGTGCGCGGCAGCGGCCGGAATCCTCCTTTGCCGTCGTTCAGCCAGATCCTGTCGGGCGACCCCAGGTCGTTGCAGACATAGAGGTCCGGGGCGAGATCCCCATCGAGGTCCCGGAACTGGGCTGCCAGTCCCCAGTCGTACAACGGGCTCTTGAGAGGCCGGCCGGACTCGTCGAGGAACCGACCGGAGGTGAACGGAACCGCCTCGAATCGGCCGTCGCCCCGGTTCAGGTAGAGGCTGTCGGCCTCCCCGTGCTCGGTGACCCGTCCCTCGGCATCCACCGAGAACCGACCGATCAGGTCCGGCTCGGTCGCCGACCTCCCATTGACGGACACCACGGTGGGGCGGCCACCCACCATCCGGATCTCGAACCGCTGCTGGAACTCATCGCGGACGGTCGAGGTCCGATAGTTCACCTGGTAGAGATCCAGATCGCCATCGCCATCGACGTCGGCCAAGGCCATCGAACTGGCACCGGACCGCCCGACGAGACCGACCTCCGCGGTCACCTCCTTGAATCGGCCAGTGCCGTCGTTCCTCCAGCATCGGGTGCCTCCCCCGATGGAATTCAGCAGAAGGTCCAGATCGCCGTCGCCCTCGAGATCCGCGAGCACCGCACCGGTGGCCTCCATCCCCTCGAAGGCGGTACTGGAGCCGAATGACTCAGCAGTCGCTTTGGCAAACCGCCAACCACCGAGGTTCCTGAAGAACGCACTGCCACCACCCAGTCCCGCGAGGAAGATGTCGCATCGGCCATCGGCATCGACGTCACCGAGGGCGACCCCGGAACCGTTCAGGAGCACGTGGTTAGTGAGGGAGCGTTCCACCGCAAGCCGGTTGGTGAAGACCACGCCGGTTTCCTCCGGGGCACGCCATCGGAAGCCGGCCTGGCTTGAGGAACCCTGCTCCAGAGGATGGAGGCGATACCCCGAAGGGGGCGAATCCCCATGCCGGGGGGGAGCTTCTACGGCGGTCGAGGCGCTCGGGAGGCCCAGGTCGACCATGCCGATCAACAGCGCGAGTCCAACCCTTTGGCGGAACAGTCCCAGGAAACTCCAACCCTTGGACTTCGGCTGGGATCGGGGGGACATGGCGGTGTTCCTATTGGCGTGAAATCCACCCGGACCGCCCGGCCGGCGCGTCATGGCTCAGTCCTCGCTGAACAGGTACTCGAGATCGTCCTTGGTCAGGTTGCTCGCAAATCCCTCCTCGCCAAGGACGTCGGAGATGGTCTGGGACTTCTTCTGCTGCAGCTCCCAGATCTTCTCCTCGACGGTGCCCGGGGTGATGAGGCGGTAGGCGTTGACAGTCCGGGTCTGGCCGATGCGGTGCGACCGGTCGATCGCCTGGGCCTCGACGGCCGGGTTCCACCAGGGGTCGTAGAGCACGACGTAGCTGGCCGTGGTGAGGTTCAGCCCGGTACCCGCAGCACGGAGCGATAGAAGGAAGACACAGGACTCGGTCTCGGCCTGGAAGGCGTTGACGACGTCCTGGCGGGCCTTGGTCTCGCCGGTGAGGATGTGGGTCTTGATTCCCCGCTCCTTGCAGGCGCCCTCGAGCAGCTTGAGCATCTCCACGAACTGGGAGAACAGCAGGATCTTGTTCCCCGACTGGAGGATGGGCTCGAGGAGCTCGAACAGCGTGTCGGTCTTGCCGCTGGCGCTGTCGTTGCCGACGAGCTTCGGGTGGCAGCAGATCTGGCGCAGACGGGTGAGGGCGGCCAGGACATGCATCTTGGACTTGGCCACACCCTTCTCCTGAAGGGCCTTCATGACCTGGTCGCGGCTGCGACGGAGCTCAGCGAGGTAGAGCTTGCGCTGTTCCTCGTCTAGGTCGCAGTCCCGACGTTCCTCGATCCGGTCAGGCAGGTCCTTGGCAACCTGTTTCTTGAGACGACGGAGCATGAGCGGGCGAAGGCGGGCGCTGAGCCGCCGCCGAGCAGTGCTCGGCTCCCATTCGGGGCCGTCTCCCTTGGGCTCGTAGGTCTCGTGGAAATGCGCCTGGCTTCCGAGGTATCCGGGTTGGATGAAGTCCACGATCGACCAGAGGTCCAGCAGCCGGTTCTCCAGCGGGGTACCCGTGAGGGCAAGCCGCTGCCCGGCCTGGATCTCCTTCACGGCCAAGGTGACCTGGGCGTTGGGATTCTTGATGAACTGGGCCTCGTCGAGGACCAGCGACCGGAACTCGAACTTCGACAGCTCCTCGAGATCCCTGCGGAGGATGGCGTAGTTGGTGACCACGATGTCGTGCTGTGGGATCTGCTTGCGGAGGTTGTGCCGAGCCTGTCCGGACTGCAGCACGAGCACCTTGAAGTGCGGGGTGAATTTCTCGGCCTCACGACGCCAGTTGTGGAGCACGGAGGCCGGGCAGAGGACGAGGGTCGGCTTCCGGTCCTTCTTATGCTGGTCGTGAAGCCAGGTGAGCCACGACAGCGTCTGGAGGGTCTTCCCCAGCCCCATGTCGTCGGCCAGAATTCCCCCAAGCTTCAATCGGGACATGTTCGCGAGGAAATTGAACCCGTCGCGCTGATATGGACGAAGGTCGGCGTGGATGTTCTCGGGAACCTTGGTATCGGGTACACCCTTGAAGTTCGCGAGCTTCTCCCGGAGCTGGGCGATGGCCTTGGCCGTGCCGAGCTCGGTGAGAGTGCCTTCATCGAGCTGAGTCGCATGCAGCAGGGAGGCCTTTTGGGCGTCGGGGCTCAAGCCATCGAGGCCGAGCGTCGCCGCTGTCTCATGGGCCTTGCGGTTGGCATCGACATCCAGTTCCACCCAACCGCCATCGGGCAGTTTGACGAAGCGGGTCGTGGCGGCCGCGAGGCGCTGCAGGTCGGCGGTGCTCAGGCGCATGCCCTCGGCCTCCCACTCCGCACTCACGCTGAGCCAGTCGATTCCCGAGCCCTTCAGGACCAGCTTCGGCTTGACCAGTCGACGGTTCAGGAAGAGCCGCTGGAACGAGGGATTCCCGAGGAAATCGGCATCCTTCGGCTTGTCCGGCCACGCCGTGGCGAGGGCGCTCAGGAACACCTCGTTGGCGTCACCCACCCAAAGCCCCGGCTCCGGCGTGAACCAGTCGAGCTGCTGGAGCCACTGGATCGCGGCCTGGATCCTCGCGTCGTCGATCACCTCGGGCCGGTCGGCCTGCCGTGTCCGGCTGGCCGTGACCCGCGACCATTCGTGCCCGTTCCACTGCCATTCCGACTGGTCGCGGTCGCTCACGCAAAGCAGGCGGAGACGGACCACCTCGTCGGCAAGTTCGAACACAAACCGAGGCCGTGCCGGATGGGAGATGCACAGCTGGCTCCAATCCGCTTCATGGAGTGCGGTCGCACCGCCAACGGGCGTCGCGGTCTCAGGCGACCCGGTCTGCGACGCAGAGCCCGCCTTCGCCGGGCGGGTCTGGGACTTCCTAAGCTCGGTAAGCAGCCTGTGGGAGAGCTTCTTAACGGGAAGGACCGGGCGCTGTGCCCAAGGACCCAGGAGACTGACCGGCGGCGCGTTCCTGAGGATGTAGACCTCGCTGTCCACCAGCACGAGGACGGGTTGGCCGACAAAGAACTGGCACCCGGCGAGGGGGCGGGCGGAGCCATCAGGAAGAGACAGAAGGTGGGTGAAGCTCAGGTCGCCGTCGATGGTATCGAGGTGGGGCTTGAGCTCCGCGATCTGTCCATGGAACTCCAGGCTGGTGGCGCGTCCTGTAAGCTCCAGGCGGGTCCCGTGGCCCCAGGTGGCCAACCAGGTCAGGAGGTCGGCGCCCTCGAGGACCAGCGGCTCACCCTCCTTGGCACGATGCGACCAGTTGTCGTGGAGCCAGTCGATGACGGCCCAGTCGTCCGCCGGAAAGAGTTCAGCCTCGTGGGCGGCCCGGGTTCGCAGCTCGCAGAGGTCCGACAGGAACCGTTCCTTCTCGCCGGATCTCGAGCGGAACAACAGGAACTTGACGACCAGCTGCCACTGATTGGCGTCATCCCGGATGCGCCGGGTCTCGCAGAGGACCCGCAGGGCAGCCTTGGGCGCATCGAGATGGGTATGGGTGGCGGGCAGGAGCCAATTCTCCAGCTCCTGGACAAACTGCATCTCCTTCTCCGACTGCTCGACCTCTTGGAAGCGCTCGAAATTGGCGTAGGGAAGCAGTTCGGTCGGCAACGAACGATTGGCCCGCAGGAACAGCATCGCCACCTCCTCGAGGCGCCCCTTGCCCTCGGCCCCCTGGATTCTCGACCACCAGTCGGTGGCGCCGAAGTCACCCCGCCGCAGCGCGAGCTTCTCGAGGTAGTCGTCGAACAAGAGGTAGGCACGCTGGGGGTCACCACAGGATCCCAGCAGCTTCAACACCGCCTCACGCTCGGCGACCTTCTCCCGGGAGTCCGCCAGTTCCCGGCGAAGATCCGCGAAGGATCCATAGGTCGTATTGAGGACGCGATGGTGGGCGTCATACTTGGTGCTGGCGGCGGTCGGCCGGCTGGCAGGACGAGTCGTTCGGGAACCTCTAGGCATGCGATGTCGGAAAGGCGACGGATGTAATACTGAATCTTCTCTCCGTTGCCCCCGATGACGGTCAACAAGGAAGTGGACGAAAATTGGTCTCGACACAGGCACGCCCCACCGGAACGCCAAGGCCGGCGAGCCGCACGGGATGCACACGGGGAATCCACCCACCGGAGAGGTCTCCAGACCGGGATTTGATTGCCACGGTGCGGCATCAATTTAGGCTCGCACCATCAATACGATGACGTCACCGCCACCGTCGCGGAACGACGGGATCTGGCTTGCATTCGCCCTCGTGGTGGCGCTGCTGACGATCACGTTCCAGATGGGGAGCCTGCCCTTGATCCAGCCCGACGAGGGCCGGAACGCGGAGGTTGCGCGGGAGATGAAGGAGCGTGGTGCCTGGCTGGTACCAACCCACAACGGACAGGTATACCTCGACAAGCCGGCTTTCTACTTCAAGGCCGTCGCCCTCTCGCTAGCCGCGTTCGGTGACACTGAATTCGCAGCGCGTCTGCCATCGGTCCTCTTCGCCTTTGGAACACTCGGGATTTCCTGGCTCTTCGCCCGTGGACGCCTCGGCCCGAGATCCGCAGCGATCGCGGTGCTGGTCACCGCCACGACCCCTCTCTTCGTCATCCATGCGCGCACCATCATCTTCGACGTCGCGCTCACCCTGTTCGTCTGCGGCTCCATCCTGGCCGGACACCTCGCGGAGGCCTCACCCGGGGGGCCGCGCAGGGGCTGGCACCTCGTGGCGGCCATCGCAGCAGGCCTGGGAACGCTGGTAAAGGGACCGGTGGGCTTTGCCGTGCCAGCCCTCGTCCTGATCGTCCACCACCTGGTCGAAGGACGCCCCCGCGCTATACTCCGAATGCTCCACCCAGGGAATGCTGCCGCCTTCGTGGCGGTCGTCCTGCCGTGGTTCGTCGGCGTCTCGATCGCCCAGCCCGACTTCCCCCACTACGGGCTGGTGGAAGAAACCTTCAACCGGTTCACAACGGCGAAGTTCCATCGCACCCAGCCTTTCTACTTCTACGCCTGGGTCGTCCCCGCAACCTTCCTCCCTTGGAGCCTGATGCTGCCCGGGGCGGTCCTCCTGATGGTCCGACGCCAGAGACCCCTCGGACCCGTGACCCGGTTCGCGATCGTCTGGATCCTCGTGGTGGTGGGGTTCTTCTCATTGTCGAAGTCCAAGCTGCCCGGGTACGTCATGAGCATTGCCGTGCCATGGGGCTGGCTGATCGGCCGCATCATCGACCGAGCCATCGCCGACCCGTCAGGTCCCGAACGACGTATGGTCCGGACCGGGACCCTAGCGCTGGCATCGATCACGCTTGTCGCGACCCTCGCCATTGGTCTCTTCGGCGAACCGATCCTGCGGACGATCCGGACCAATCCCGATATCGACCCAGGTCGGATCCAGGCCGTCTGGCTGCCCCTCCTTGTCGTGACCGGCCTCGTGGGATTCGTCGCGAGCCTGGGTTCGTGGATGCGGAGGCCAGCTTGGTCGGCCGTCGCGTTTGCCACGTTTCCAATGTTGGCGATCACGCTGGGATCAGACGTGCTGATGGCGGTCTATGACAGCCGGTCGGCCCGGAGAATGTCCATGACCATGCCCCGACTCCCGGACAACACGGAACTCGTCTTTTATCAATGCATGCCCGTCGGGCTTCCCTTCTACCTTCGAAGGACAGGCACCCTGGTGACCCGGGACGGCGGAGAACTCGCGAGCAACTACGTGAAGTACAGCCTGGCACAGCGGCCCGAGCGCCCGCCAGGAATCGTCGATGCAGATCGGTTCTCCGCCTGGTTCAGCGAGGTGAAGACTCCCGTCTATATGGTCGTACAGCGCCATGACGAACCCTGGCTGAAGGAACTGGCTGCCCGCCGTGGCGCCACGCTCCAGGGATTCTATCAGGGATATTACGGGGCCCTGATCCTACCGAAGGAGACCCTCTAAGATGTGCGGGATCTGTGGAATCCTCGGCTTCGAGGCCGCGGCGGAGTCCGACCGCTTCCAGGAACGGGTGGATACGATGCTGGAGGCACTGCGGCACCGGGGGCCAAACGCCGTCGGCTCGGCGGCGTCAGGGCGGGTCGTGCTGGGAGCCACCCGTCTGGCCGTCCGGGGCATCGACCACCCCAGCCAGCCCTCGATCGACCCCGAATCCGGCGTGGTCGTGGTCTGCAATGGCGAGATCGACAACCACAGGGAGCTTCGAGCCTGGCTGGAGGCCCGGGGACGTTCCGTCCCCCCGGGAAGCGACGTCGAGGTCCTGCCCGGGATGTACCTCGAGCTGGGGGACGGGTTCCTCGAGCGTCTGGTTGGGGCCTTCGCCCTAGCCGTCTGGGACCCCCGCAGCGGTAGGCTGCTCCTCGCCCGCGACCGCACCGGTGAACGTCCCCTCTTCTTCCGCCGGGATGCCGATCGTCTGACTTTCGCCAGCGAGATCGCGGCACTCGCCTCGTCGGGATCCGGGCCGTTGACCGTTTCCGGGACCGGCATCCGAAGCTATCTTCAGTTCGGCAACTTTGCCGCACCCAGGTCCCCCTTCACGGAGGTCGAGAAAATCGGGCCAGGCGAGAGCCTGGTCGTGGAACAGGGTCGGGTGGAACGGCGACGGTACTGGCGCTGGTCGATGAGCCATCAGTCGAAGCAGGCCGCATCGGTCGATGGATTCGACACCGTCTTCCGGGAGGCGGTCCGTCGACAGACCGATGTCGACATCGATTTCGCCGTGTTTCTGAGCGGCGGCCTGGACTCGTCGCTGGTCACCGCCGTGACCCGCTCCCTCCACCCCTCCAGACCTCTGGTTGGCTACACGGTTCGCTTTGGAGAGGCCTCGTTCGACGAGGGGGACGTCGCCCTGGAGGTGGCCCAACGTCTCGGAGTCCGGGCAGAATCCATCTGGGTCGGCCCCGAGGACTTCGCCCGGGAACTCCCCCTCCTCATACGGCGTGTCGGGGAACCGCTGGCAGATCCCGCCTGGCTTCCCGCGGCACTGCTATCGCGGACCGCCGCCCAATCCTTCCGGATGACCCTCGTCGGCGAGGGAGCCGACGAGCTGTTCGGCGGGTATCCCACATACCTGGGTGTCCGGGCCGCCGAGACCTACAATCGCCTTCCGGGATCCATCCGATACCTGTTCAGGAGGATCGTCGAGTCCCTGCCTCCCAGCGACAAGAAGGTCACCCTCTCCTTCCTGTTGAAGCGGTTCGTCGCGGGCGCCGACCTCGACGGCATCACGCGTCACCAGATCTGGAACTCGAACATCCCACCGGCTCTTCTGGGCCGTCTCGGGATCGACCCAGTGCCCCTCCCGGGTCCGATTCCCGAGGGACCGGAACTCCTAGACCGGGTCCAGCAGCTGGATCTTGAGACGAGTCTCGCCGAGGGCCTCCTCACGAAGGCGGACCGGGCCGGCATGAGTTCCGCACTCGAGCTGCGCGCCCCGTTCCTCGACCTCGGGGTCCTGGACTATGCCGCAACCCTTAAGGCCTCGGACCGGGTGAGAGGGCTGACCACCAAGGCCTTCCTCAAAGACTACGCCCTCCGATACCTCCCGCGCTCCGTCGTGCACCGCCGCAAGCGGGGACTGTCGGTACCGCTGGCGGCCTGGCTGCGGGGACCCCTGAAGACCTGGGCCGCGGATCGGCTTTCCGACAGCGCCCTCGACTCGGTGGGCATCTCACGTCAGGCCGCTCGATCGGTGTTCGAGGAGCACCTTGACAGGCGTGCCGACCACGGACGGGCACTTTGGACCCTGATCGTGCTCTCCTTCTGGCTGGAGTGGTCGCGAACGCCAACGCCACAGCCCCCCCCCTCCTAAGGCCTCCTCCCACGGGCATCCAACTCTGGACCCGATACCCCCAGCGGCGGGTTTCCCGGTGCACCGAATCATCGCCGGCCGAGTTCCGCGTCAACGACAGCGGCGAGGGCCCGGGCCGCCTTGTCGATCCACTCCTCCAGCGTCCGGATCCGGCGACGACCGCCGCGGAGGGGGCGGCACCGGGGTTGAGGGTTCCGTTGGAGAAGAGGGGGTGGAAGATGGGCCAATCCAGGCCGTGGTTTTGAAGGGCAGCACATGATCGACTCCGGGTGGGAATCCAGTCGGAACGCCTCAGGCTAGGCTGCATGCAGCGGACCACCAGCCAGGTTGTTCACAGCTTGTTGGCAGGGCTGCCTTGGGAACCCGACCCTGGGCGGGTTCATGCCCCGGGCGACCATACCGGCATCCCGCCACGTCCTCGCCCTTTGCCAAACGGCGGGAACTACGTAGGGTACCCGTTCAGACGAGTCCACGGATGAACGCCAACGGCCACCCCGGATCCCCTCCCCATCGCCATCCGTCCCCTCGGCAGCGGTTCTTCGGCATCCTCAGACCGGAACGCCGGGACATCGAAGTGCTGCTTCTGTTCTCCCTGATGAACGGCGTGTTGCTCATCGCACAGCCGATGGCCGTGGACGCCGTGGTCAACAACATCGCCTTCGGCGGCGAGCAGAAGGTGTACCTCCAGGCCCTCATCATCATCGCCGTCGCCCTGGGGATGTTCCTTGGGGTCAGCGCCCTGATGCGCGCAACCCAGGCCTACGTCATGGAGACGATCGAGCGTCGGCTCTTCGTACGCATGGCCGCAGACCTGTCCTACAGGATTCCCCACTGCAGGACCGGGGACTTCGAGAGGGCGCTCGGACCGGAGATGATCAATCGATTCTTCGAGGTGATCACCCTGCAGAAGGTCAGTTCCACGCTGCTGCTGGAAGGCGTCAACGTGGCGCTGTCGACCGTGATCGGTCTGGTGGTTCTTTCGTTCTACCACCCCTATCTCCTGGCCTTCTCCCTGGTTCTGATCGCGTGTCTGGTGGCCATCCTGGGCCCTCTTGGACGCAACGGCGTCAAGACCAGCATCCAGAAGTCCTATGCCAAGCATGCCGTTGTGGACTGGTTGGAGCAGCTTGCGCGCTACCCGACCCTGTTCAAGGGCACCGGGGCGGCCGAGTTCGCTTGCAGGAAAGCCGATGCGCTCTCGCAGGACTACCTCCTCAAGCGGGAACGCCACTTTAGCATCCTCCTGCGACAGATCATCGGTCTACTCACCCTCCAGGCCGTCGCCAGCGGGGCGATGTTGACCCTTGGAACGTTCCTGGTCCTCCGTGGGGAACTGACACTCGGCCAGCTGGTCGCCAGCGAGCTGATCCTGACTGCCATCGTCGACTCGATCGCCAAGCTGAGCAAGCAGCTGGCGGCGTGGTATGACGCCCTCGCGTCCTCGGACAAGCTGGGGCATCTGGTGGACCTACCGATCGAGCCAGCCCGTCAGACCGCACAGGTGAGGCGGGAAGGTCCTGCAGCAGTGGAAGGACGCCACCTCGGGTTCGGCTATCCGGATGCCCCACCGCTGTTCCACGACCTCTCCTTCCGGTTCCCGGCAGGGTCCAGGGTAGCGATCGTCAGCGCCGCCGGCTATGGATCCAGCACCCTTCTCGACCTGATGTTCGCGCTTCGCCCCATCGACCAGGGGGAGCTGCTGGTGGACGGGGTGGATCTTCGGCACTGGCCGCTGAAGGCCCTGCGGGAGGATGTCGCACTGGTCCGTGGTACAGAGATCATCAGCGGGACGATCCTGGAGAATGTCTCCTTGGGGCGGGCGTCCATCGGACCGTCCGAGGTTCGGGACGCGCTGGAGGCGGTGGGCCTTCTGCCTGCGATCCTGAACTGGCCCGCTGGCATCGACACCCCTCTCGTGGCAGGCGGAAGGCCCCTCACGAGCACCCAGCGAGTCCGTCTGGTACTGGCGCGGGCCATCGTCGGGCGCCCCCGCCTGCTGGTGCTTGACGAATGCCTCGAGGGTCTCGACAACGCCTCGGTGGAGCAATTGGCTCCGTACCTCTTCGCGGCCAACAATCCCTGGACCCTGATCCTGGTGACCCGGGATCCCGACCTGATCCAGCGCTGTGACCAGGTCCTTCGGCTGGGGGATGTCCACGGGATCCCGGCCCCTTCCCCCAAGCTCCCCTCCGCATGAGCGACCCTGCGCTTGACCACCACCACCGTGTGGATGACCCGATGCCGCTTCTGGCCGACCGCGCGGGCTTCGAGGCTCTAGACCTACCCAGCTCGCTCCGTCGCGTCCGGTTCCTGAGCAAGGCTCTCTCCTTTCTGTTCCTGCTCTGCTTGGTTGCCGTGGCATTTCTTCCCTGGCGCCAGTTCATCCAGGGAAACGGCCGGGTGATCGCCTACAATCCCCTCGAGCGGACGACTGTCATCGAGGCGCCCCTCGCGGGACGTGTCCAGAAGTCGCACGTGATGGAGGGGCAATATGTGCGGCAGGGTGATCTCCTGTTCGAGCTGACGGACAACGACCCAAACCTGCTGGCCAACCTGCAGCAGCAGCTCCAACTGGCCCGTCAGCGCCGGGATGCCGCAAAGGAGCGGCTCGAAGCCCTGAATGGGCAGGTGTCCGAGCTCGAACGGGCGATGCCGCTGGGGATCGAGGCTGCCCGCGCACGGCTCGACGTCGCCCGCGTGAGTGCTGCGACGGCCTCGCAGCAGTTCCATCGGATCGAATCGCTCTTTAAGGATCAGCGTGGACTCGCCTCCCAGCGGGACTTCGAGCTGGCCCAGCTGGACCGGGACCGCACCGCCGCGGACCTCGCCCGCTCCGAGATCGAGCTGCGCCGCACCGAGATCGACCTCCGGGCCAGCCTGAACTCCGCCATGGCCTCGCGGGACAGCGCCAAGGCGGACTTCGCCTCGGCCGACCAGGCCTCCATCTCCCTCGAGATCCAGGTCAGCCAAACCCAGAATCAGAAGGTCCTCGCCCCACGCGACGGCTACATCATGCGCCTCCAGGCCACAGAGGGTACCTTCCTCAGGGCCGGGTCGCCGCTCTGCACCTTGATTCCCCAGACCTCCGAGCCCCGGGTCGAGCTCTACGTGAGCGGCAACGACATGCCGCTGATCCAGGCCCGGGTTTCGGATGAACGCGGCAACGTGATCTCCTACGGCAGCCCGGTCCGCCTCCAATTCGAGGGCTGGCCCGCGCTCCAGCTGATCGGCTGGCCCAGCCTCGCAGTGGGCACCTTCGGTGGAGAAGTGATTCTGGTGGATCCGACCGACAACGGTCAGGGCAAGTTCCGGATCCTAGTCGGACCGAGGCCAGACGTCGTGACCCGGGATGGCAAGGCGGTGGAGATCCGGGACTGGCCCGAGAACCAATGGCTGCGCCAAGGGATCCGGGCCAACGGCTGGGTTCTGCTCCAGGAGGTGCCGCTCTGGTTCGAGATCTGGCGGCAGTTGAACGGCTTCCCGCCCGCGCTGACCAAGGACCAGATCGGAGGACTCAAATGATCCTCCGAATCCTCCTTGTCGCGACCCTGCTCTCGACCGGGTGGTTCACGGCTCCAGCCCGCGGCCAGACCTTCCCCAGCTCCCCCTTCCCCGTGCCGACACCGCTTCGGCTCGAGGATGTCGTCGCCTCGATCCTTTCCCAGTATCCGCCGCTCCTCGCCGCCCAGATCGAGCAGGACGTCGCCAACGGACGACTCCGCAGCGCCCAAGGAATCTTCGACTTCAACGCGTTTTCCAAGGTCTTCGGCGCCCCGGCGGGGTACTACCAGTACGGGACGGCCGACGTCGGCTTCGAGCAGTTCACCGGCATCTGGGGCAGCACGATCTTCGGTGGCTACCGGTACACGGGTGGCGACACGTTGCCGTACTACTACAACAACCGGACCGAAGGGGATGGCGAGGTACGGTTCGGTCTCGACTTCCCGATTCTGAAGGACGGTTCCATCGACAAGCGTCGTGCCGCGCTCTTCAAGGCGCGCCTGGACCAGAAGCTGGCCCAGCCTGTGATCGACCGTCAGCGGCTCGACTTCGTGCGGGCGGGCTCGATGGCCTATTTCAACTGGGCGGCCAACGGCCAGAAGCTGACGATCTCCTCCAACCTCCTCCGACTCGCCCTCAACCGGAACATCGGTCTGACCAACCAGTTCGAAGCGGGCCTTCTGCCAAGGATCGTCCTCACCGACAACCAGCGACTCGTCGTCTCCCGAGAGCTGGGCCTCGTCCAGGCCCGTCGACGGTTCGAGGCCGCCTCCCTAACGCTATCGCTGTTTTACCGCGACGGGAACGGGGCCCCGATCGTGGCTCCCATCGACAGCGTTCCTCCCGCCTTTCTGACGCCACCCGAGCTCGACGAGGCTGCCGTCGGCATTGCCTCACACCGGGCCATGGATCTCCGGCCTGAGTTGAGGCGCCTGCAGATCAATCGACAGAAGCTCGAGGTCGACGTTCGGCTTGCCCGGAACCAAATGCTTCCCAGCCTCAACGCCGGGGCGATGGTGATGAATGACTTTGGGAAGCAGGTCTACTTCGACCTCGTCGACCCCCAGGTGAAGGCCGGGCTGGAGTTCAAGATCCCCCTCCAGCGTCGGGAGGCCCGAGGACGCCTCGATGAGCTCGCAGCACAGCTGGGACAGCTCACGAACGACCAGCGCTTCGCCCAGGATCGCATCCGCAACGAGATCTGGGACGCCTTCTCCGCCTACCGGGCAGCCTTCGACCAGACGCGTCAGACCCAACTGAACGTCACACTCGCCCAGGAGCTTCTTTCCGCGGAGGCATCCCGGTTCGAACTCGGAATCAGCGATCTCCTCGCTCTCCAGATCCGGGAACAGGCTGCTTTCGATGCCCGAACCCTCGATGTCGACGCGGCGGCTGATGTCTTCCGGGCCCTGGCTGACTACCGGGCCGCAACCGCGTCCGACCTCACGAATGCCTCGAAGCCGTCCGTGTCTGATTCCAAATAGGACCGGATAGGCTGGGCCAGATGGCACCGCCACTCTGACGCCATGATCCTGCCGCCTCGAAACCGAGACCGGGTGTCGCGACGCCGCTTTCTGGAACAGGCCCTCACCGCCGCCCCGGCTCTCCTGGGTGTATCCTGCACCCGATACCACGGGCAGGACTCCACTCGCCCGCGACTCACCTTCGTGAACCGGGGAGTGACCGAACTGATTCATCCAGACGGTTCGGGCCGACGCCCGCTCACCTTCAATGTCGCCAACCAGGTGACCTGGCAGCCGGCAGCATTCTTTCCGGATGGACGGCGGATCCTGCTCCTGAGCATGGAGCCACGAAGGGACGGACCCGGTCGCCCCTTCGAGGACTACTACACCCAGACTCCCACCCATCTCTGGACCTTCGACCTTGAGTCGGGGGAGCTCATCGAGGTCGCCCACCGCAATCGGATGGCCGTGTTCTATACTCCCCAGCTTCTCCTGCGGGACGGACGCCTCCTCGTCCAGGTGGTCCGGGGCAAGGTCGGGCAGGTCTACAATATGGAACTCGACGGATCGGATGCCCGCCCATTCACCCAGGAAGACGAAGGTCTACCCTACGGCTTCTCCGCGAGTCCGGACGGGCGACGGATCGCCTTCCACATCGCGAGCCCCCGCGGCTACGAGATCTGGACCAGCGATCCATGGGGCCGAGATCGGGTCCGGGTGGCGGGGGATCCGGCACACCTGTACTTCGGTCCCCAGTGGTCCCCGGATGGCGAATGGATCGCCCATGCGGATTGCATTCCCTCGGAGGACCCGGGACATGACTGGTGTGATATCCGGGTCGGGCGTCCCGATGGACGGGAGGTCCGGGTGATCACGACCGGGCAGGCGATGTGGTTCGCGGCGACCTACGGGGACGTCCGCCACCACGGCGGGGGATCCAACGTCGTCGCCTGGACCCGGGACGGTCGGCTCTTGTATCCACGCCGGATGCCCGGATCCCAGGTACCGTGGCGGTTCCAAGCGGACCGCCCGGACACCGATCATTTCAACCGGGATTTCCAACCCGAAAGCGCCATCGGAGGAACGTGGATCGAACGCATCGATCCACGGACCGGGAACGCCGAAGCCGTGACCGGACCCACGGAGGGGACCTGGGACTTCCGATGCAGCGAGTCGGAGGATGGACGCTGGATCAGCTTCTGTCGGGCCACCACCGGGGGGCTGCCGTCACTGTGGGTCCAACCTGCGACAGGAGGGACGGCGCGGGAAATCGTCGCCGATCCGGACGGCACAGGAATCGATCATCCGCGGTGGCTTCCGCATTTCGGGAAACCAACAGGTCAGAGGTTTCAATCCGCGAGCTCGGCCAGCACACCCTCCAACAAACTCTGATAGCTTGCCTCGATCGAGATGCCCCCGGTCTGAACCGTGAGACGGCGTTCCTCTTCCTGAGGCGGATCGAATGGGTACTCGATGAGATTCTGAAGCTCGCCAGCACGAGCACGACGGTAGAGCCCCTTGGGGTCCCTTCTTAGACACTCCTCGAAGGGGGCCTCCACAAAGACCCAGACCAGGCGCGCTCCAAGGATCCGACCGACCATGTCGCGCTGGGCATGCTCGGGAGCCATGGTGGCCACAACCGGGAGGATGCCCTGGCCGCAGGCCAACTTCGCCATCTCGGCGACACGCCGGTGATGTTCGGTCCGGGCCCCGGGTTGGTATCCCAAGTCAGAGCTCAATCCCCCACGGGCCTCATCGCCATCAATGAAGAACACGGGAAGACCACGGTCGCGCAACCCCTGCCGGAGACGCGTCGCCAGTGTCGTCTTGCCCGCACCCGAACGACCGAACAACCAGAAGACGCGGTTCACGACACCCACCTCCACGTTCCGTGAACACAACCCCAAACCCGCCCAGAACGCGACCTTGGCCAGATAACCACCCGGGAAATGCTGGGATCCGAAAACCACTCTCTTGTAATCCACATGTCAGCAAACAGAAGTCGGGAGAGAATCGTCCGAGACGGACAAAACCCTTCCCCTGTTATGAAAAAGGCGGCCCGACCTTTTCCGCTGACCTCCAGGACTCTTCTGCCCTGAACCCTTGGGTAACGAGGCAGGATATTGATTTGGAACGACTTGAATAGGTCAATTCCAAAACCAAAAAACGTCACCCTGCGCTGGACCACGATCTGGCACCCTCCAGATGTCGATCTGGCTTCATCGCCGAGCGTCGTACCAGAGAAAGCAGGACTCGCGGTTCCGGAGCGTGCTACGGGGACTCAGGCCGGCACGAAGCAGGAATCCAAACGTCTCGAGCGGCCCATAGAGTCGGACCTTGCGGGCGGACGTCTCGAGCGGGTGGCGATGCAGGATGGCGATTCCCCTTCGGTGGAGCCTCCCATGGGCCTTCAGGCGCCGGACCAGGTCGAGTTCCTCGCCGGCATAGAACTCGAGACTGAATCCACCGATCGTCTCAAAGGCGCGGCGTTCGACCATGATGAAGGAACCCGCGAGAAGACCCCCGATCCGGCTCAGCAGGTTCCATCCGGCAGCGGCGATGGCCGCCGAAGGTCCGCCTCCGTCCAGGCGGATCGTGCTGCCGATGGCCAGCACGTCGGGGCGCGACGCGGTCGAGACCGCCTCCGCGAAGAGTCCGCGCGTCGGCCGCGAGTCTGCATCAACAAAAAGGATCCAATCGCCCGTGGCCAAGCCGGCCCCCGTATTCCTCGCGCGACCGATCTGGTTCACCGGCTCGAAAACCACCCGCGCCCCGGCAGCGGCGGCAATCTCGGCGGTCCGATCGGTCGAATTGTTGTCGCAGACGATCCATTCATGGTCCCACCCCGCATCCGCAAAACCCCTGCTGGCCCCACGGACAGCCTCAAGAGTCGCGGGCAACAGTCGCTCCTCGTTGAAGGCCGGGATCACCACCGAAACCTTAGGGCGTCGAGGGAAGGCGGCAGTCGGTGGGTTTGGAATCATTGGAATTCAGTTCAAACCCCTTCTTCCCGAAATTGGGAGGGGAACCCCAACAGCAAAACCCAGAAAGGCGCCAGAAGCCCACTCTCGAGGCCAGAACAACGGTCCACCGAGGACCAGCCGGCCGCTCAGGCTCCCTGGGTTGCGAGCCGATAGACCGTCGTCGTCTTGTAGGCCTCACCCGGACGCCAAACCGACTTCGGAAACGACGGCTTGTTGACCGCATCCGGAAAGTTCTGGGTCTCGAGGCAGAACGCCCCGTGGGTCGGGAAGGTCACGCCACCCGTGCAGGTGATGCCCTCCTTCGGGAAATGGTTCGACGTGTAGAGCTGCACTCCGGGCTGGTCGGTCTCCACCTCAAGGACGCGCCCGCTTGCCGGGTCGATCACCCGGGCCGCGAGGGCCTTGCGCTTGCCACCGGAATCGAGGACGAAATTGTGGTCGTATCCCGCGGGGTCGAGGCCGGTCTTGCCGATTCGCGAACCGATCGGCTGCGGTTTCGTGAAATCCAGAGGCGTCCCGGCCACCGCCTTCAACTCGCCGGTGGGGATCAGACCTTCATCGGTCGCCGTATACCGTGAACCAAAGACCTGAAGCACCTGGTCGTCCACCGTCCCCTTGCCAGCCAGATTGAAGTAGCTGTGGTTCGTCAGGTTGATCGGCGTCGCCCGGTCAGTCTTGGCGTCGTACTCGATCACGAACTCGTTCCTGTTGTTCAGAGCGTAGGTGACCCGGCAGTCCAGGTTGCCGGGGTACCCTTCCTCTCCGTCCGGACTCACCCGCCGGAAATGCACCGCTGCGCGATCCGGGGTCAGCTCATAGCCCTCGACCATCCACAACTTCTTGTCGAAGCCGGACACTCCGCCATGGAGATGGTTCGGACCATTGTTCACGGCCAGGCTGTAGGTCTTGCCATCCAGGGTGAAGGATCCCTTGGCGATGCGGTTGGCGACGCGGCCCGCGATGGCCCCGAAGAACGGGTGCCCCTGCAGGTAACGCGCAAGGGTGTCGAATCCCAGCACCACGTTGCCCGTCTTGCCGGTCCGGTCAGGTGCCCACAACTCGGTCACGATGAGCCCGTAGTTGGTGAATTTGAGGACGACGCCATGGCCGTTCCTCAGCGTGAAGAGATCGGCCTCGGAACCGTCGGGCAGTTTTCCGAAGGAGGCTTTGTCGAGGGTCATGGGGGTGTTGGTCGGGCCCGCCTTCGCCTGGAAGGTGCCCGCAGGCAGGGATTGCAGCGTCACCGGGGCGGCTGCCAGACGCCAACCACCGGCCAGGACACCGAGGCCGAGAAGGGCCTCACGACGGGTGAGATTCGAATTCATGCGATTGCCGTAGGATGATGGGCCAGCACAGGCATTGCAACCCGTGGACGGGACATGCCGCGCCAGAGGGATCAGTACTTGGGGACACCCGGGTCAATCTGGTCGGACCACGCATCGATGCCGCCCTTGACCGACTTCACGTACTTGAATCCTTGTTGCCGCAGGAACTCGAGGGCTTTCATCGACCGCTTGCCCGCCTTGCAATGGATGTAGATCTGCTGGTTGGGATCGAGCTCCGTGAACTGCTGGTTCAGACGGCTCAGCGGAAACAGCGGAACCCCCGCCACCCGGGCGATCTCGTACTCGTCTGGCTCCCGGACATCGATGACCCGGATTCCCTTTTCCGGAGACTTCAGGGCGTTTTGCATGTCCTGCACCGTCACCTCATCGGGATTCTGTCCCGCCACCACAGGCTCGGGCACGACTCCACAGAACTGTTCGTAGTCGATCAGCTCCGTGATCGTCGGATGATCCCCGCAGACCGGGCACTTCGGGTCCCGACGGAGCTTCAGCTCGCGGAACTTCATGTCGAGGGCGTTGAAGAGCAGCAGCCGTGACGTGAGAAGGGACCCCTTGCCGAGGATCAGCTTCAGGATCTCCGTCGCCTGGATGCAGCCGATGATCCCCGGCAACACCCCCAGAACACCACCCTCGGCACAGCTCGGCACCATGCCCGGCGGGGGCGGCTCGGGATACAGGCAGCGGTAGCAGGGTCCACCCATCTGCGGCGCGAATACGCTCGCCTGCCCCTCGAAGCGGAAGATCGAGCCGTACACGTTCGGCTTCTTCAGAAGGACGCAGGCATCGTTGGTCAGATAGCGGGTCGGGAAGTTGTCGGTGCCGTCCACGACGATGTCGTAGGGGCGGATCAGATCGAGCGCGTTCTCCGATGAGATCCGGGTCTTGTAGAGGACGACCTCCGTGTTGGGATTGAGGGCGTTGAGCGTGACCTTGGCCGACTCGGCCTTCGAGACCCCGACGTCGGCATCCGTGTGGAGGATCTGACGCTGGAGGTTGGAATAGTCGACCGTGTCAAAGTCCACGATGCCTAGCTTTCCGACGCCCGCGGCGGCGAGGTACATGGCAATGGGCGACCCGAGGCCGCCGGCGCCGATGCACAGCACGGAGGCGTTGCGGATCTTCTTCTGACCGGCGAGGCCAACCTCGGGCAGGATCAGGTGTCGGGAATAGCGTCGGATCTCCTCGTTTGTGAGTTCAGCCATACGATGGGCCGGCAGGTTAAGGTGGGCACATCCTCGGGCAAGGAAGAGTTCCAACCGCTGCAGCACGAGTTCTGCACGAAGGGTTCGGAACGACAGCCACCCGCCTGCACCCCTCGATCCTCAGCCCCACACCCGCTGGACCCACATTGCACCAGGGATCCGCACTCTGGTTTCCTTCCACCATGTCCCCACGCTGGATCCGTCTGCTGACAGTGCTCTCTCTGGTTCAATTGTCCGTGAGGGCGGACGTCATGCCCCTCGGGGATCGACGCGAACTCTTCGTGGATCGGGCCGTGATCGAACGGCTGGACCGCACCGAGCTCCGGCTGCAGACCCCACGTCCCGCCGGGGTCGTGTTCCGGTTCGATCGGCCGTGGGAAGGAATCGTGTCGGGCTATGTCACGGTCCTCGAGGACGCGGGACGGTTCCTCCTCTACTACCGGGGTCGCCCGTCCACATCGCATGCCGACGCCAGCGATGAGGCACGAGAGGTGTCGTGCGTTGCGGAGAGCGTGGACGGTGTCGACTGGACCCGCCCCAACCTCGGGCTGTTCGAGGTGGCCGGCACCCGGGACAACAATGTGTTCCTGGTCGAGCCCAAGACCGTCACCCACAACTTCTGTCCCTTCATCGACCGGCGTCCGGGAGTCCCGGCCGACCAGCGGTTCAAGGCGGTGGGCGGAACCGGGTCCAGCGGACTCTTCGGCTATGCGTCCGCGGACGGACGACACTGGCGGCCGGTGCGGCCGACCCCGCTCATCACCCAGGGGCAGTTTGACTCCCAGAACGTCGTGTTCTGGTCGCAGCCGGAACAGCGCTACTGCTGCTATTTCCGGACCTGGACGAACGACGTCCGGTGGATCGCCCGATCGACCTCGACCAACTTCCTGGACTGGACGGCACCCGAGCCCATGGAGTTCGGCGACGCCCCGCCGGAGCATCTCTACATCAACCAGACCCAGCCCTATTCCCGGGCCCCCCACCTCTACGTGGGGATCGCCGCACGGTTCAATCCGGGCCGACAGGCACTGACCCCGGGACAGGTCCGGGACCTCGACCTCGAGGCGCCATGGAACTATCCGGGACTGAGGCAGGACGACTCGGACGCCGTGCTGCTCACGAGCCGGGGCGGCAGACGCTATGATCGGACATTCCTCGAGAGCTTCATCCGACCCGGACTGGATCCGAGAAACTGGGTGGCGCGGGCCAACTACCCCGCGCTCGGACTCCTCCAGACCGCACCCGACGAACTGTCGCTGTACGTGGTCCGACACTATGGCCAGCCGTCGATCCACCTTGAGCGACTCACGCTGCGACCGGACGGCTTCGCCTCCCTCCACGGCGGATACACCCCGGGCGAATGCCTCACGCGACCCATCAGCTTCTCCGGGGATGTCCTGGAACTGAATCTCTCGACCAGCGCCGCGGGTTTTGTGCGGGTGGAGATCCAAGACGACGCGGGCAGGCCACTCCCGGGATTTGCACTGTCCGACTGCCCGGAACTCATCGGTGACGCACTGTCCCGACCGGTCGCCTGGACCTCTGGTGCACGCCTGCGTGAGATCGCTGGGAAGCCGGTCCGGATCCGCTTCGTCTTGAAGGACGCCGACCTGTTTTCCTTCCGGTTCCAAAAATCCACTCCTCCCGAGGCGGCCGCCATGCGGTCTCACCAACCGTTCGTGACGGTGTTTTCCGACGGGGGAGGCGGCCGCTACGAGGCCTTTCCCGATGTCTGCCGGCTCCGGGATGGACGCCTCCAGTGCATCACGTATGCATCCTACAGCCACATCGGCGTGCCCTCCCCGGAATGGCCGCTGGGCGGACGGATCGTCGCCAGCTGGTCGAGCGATGAAGGACGCACCTGGACGCCTCCCGAAACGCTCCTAGACACGCCGGCGGACGACCGTGATCCGTCGATCACCCAGCTCCGGGATGGCCGGCTTCTCTGCAGCTTTTTCACCACGGCGGGCACGCTGGTGACCGAGGCCCAGGGCCCTTCCGGGCCGTGGAGCACGCCTCGTCTGATCGGACCCCGCCTCGGTGTCAGCACCCCGGTGCGTGAGTTGTCCGACGGTACCCTGATCCTCGGGGTGTACTTTGAGGATGCCCAGACGGCTCACGGCGCCACGCTCCGGAGCGTCGACCACGGAAGGACATGGGAACCGCCCTCGCCCATCGACAGCCGGGGACAGTTCCTCGATGCCGAGACAGATGTGATCGAGTTGAAGGATGGCGGACTCCTCGCCGCCCTTCGTGGTGGCAAGGGAGCTCCGATGAACCTCAGCCGGTCCCTGGACCGGGGTGCCCACTGGGGCCCGGCCGAGCCCCTCGGGTTCGTCGGACACTGTCCCTATCTGCATCGGGCTCCAGGAGGGGAGATCGTCCTGGCCTACCGGCAACCGGTCGCCGGCGAGACCCGAGGCACCGCACTCCGGGTGAGTCGCGACGAAGGCCGGTCGTGGTCGGAAGCGACCCGGATCGATCCGGTCATCGGTGCCTATCCCTCGATCGTGAACCTTCGCGACGGGTCCCTGCTGATCGTCTACTACGAGGAGGGCGAGGGATCCGACATCCGGGCGCGCCGTCTCCGCATCGAGGGGGACACGGTAAAGGACATTGGCTGGCCCCGCTGACCTTCAAGACTCGCCCCACTTTGGCGTTCCCTGACCGGGTCCACCCGATAGGCTAATCCGGTCATGAGCTGGAACCAAGTCGTGTGGGCCTTCACCGGGCTGCTGATCGTCGGAGGGGTCATGGGCTTTCTCAAGGCTCGGAGCAAGGCCTCCCTGATCGCCTCGGTGGCTTCGGCCATCCCTCTAGCCCTCACCGCGGCGGGGCTTCTTCCCTTTTGGGTGGTACCGCTCGTCCTGGGCAGCCTCGTGGTCGTGTTCGCCAAGCGGCTGGCAGCCACCCGGAAGTTCATGCCGTCCGGGATGTTGCTCATCCTCACCCTTCTGACGGCCGGCCTGGTCTGGGCGCTGATCCGGAAGCCCTGACCTCCACCCGACCCTCATGTCTCCGAGCGACCTCCCGGTCTGGCAGCTCCACGCCGAGATCCTGTCCGCCCTCAACCCCGGCAACCGTCTGGTCCTCGTGGCCGCGACGGGATCCGGAAAGACGACCCAGGTCCCCCAGATGCTCCTGGACGCCGGCCTTGCCGGGGATCGGCGCATCGTCGTCCTCCAACCCCGAAGGGTCGCAGCCCGAAGTGTCGCTTCCCGCGTCGCCTGGGAACGCAACCAGCCGCTCGGCGCGGAGGTCGGATACCAGGTCCGGTTCGAGGACCATATCGGGGACACGACCCGCATTGCCTTCGTCACCGAGGGCATCCTCCTGCGATGGTTACAGGATGACCCGGAGCTCCAGGATATCGGGATCCTGGTCTTCGATGAGTTCCACGAGCGCAACCTCCTGAGCGATGTCGCCTTGGCCCTTGCCAAACGCCTCCAGCAGAAGCGTCGTCCCGACCTTAAGCTGGTCGTGATGTCGGCCACGCTCGACGCCGAACCGGTCGCCAGCTACCTGGCCTCCGAATCGGGGAAACCCGCCCCGATCCTGGCCTCCGAGGGCCGGACCTATCCGGTCGACATCCAATGGGCGGAATATGGGGATCGCCGACCACCCTCCGAACAGGCGGCGGATGCCGTGGAGCGGCTAGTCCGGTCCGGGGCCGAGGGGGACATCCTGGTCTTCATGCCGGGCATGGGCGAGATCCTTGCCACCCTGAACGCGTTGCGCGCGTCGCACCTCGGCGCGCCCTGTGTCCTGCTGCCTCTCCATGGCGACCTGTCGCCGGAGGATCAGGACCGGGCCTTCGCCCCGTTCCAGCAGCGGAAGATCGTTGTATCGACGAACGTGGCGGAGACCAGCGTGACCATCGACGGGATCCGGCATGTCGTGGATGCGGGTCTGGCCCGGATCGCGCGTCATGATGCCGAGCGGGGCATCCAGACGCTGGCGGTCGAACCCATCAGCCGGGCCTCGGCCGACCAGCGGGCGGGGCGGGCGGGACGGACCGCACCGGGCACCTGCTGGCGGCTCTGGACCGAGAGCGCCCACCTGGACCGTCCCCCCCGCAACACTCCGGAGATCCAGCGGGCGGACCTCGCCGAGGTGGTGCTGCTCCTGCACTCGCTCGGGATCCGGGATGCGGTCGGATTCGACTGGCTCGATCGTCCCGACGCGGAGGCCGTCGCCCGTGCGGAGGGCCTGCTCCGAATCCTTGGGGCGCTCGGATCGGACTCCTCCGGGAGGGGCGACGACCTGACACCGATCGGACGTCAGATGCTCCGGCTGCCGATGCATCCCCGCTATTCCCGTCTGCTGGTGGAGGCATCCCGACGCGGCTGCGTGCCGGCGGCTGCGCTCTGCGCGGCGCTGACGGGCGGGCGGGACCTGCTGGTTCGGCTTGGGCGCGAGGACGGAGCCGTCCGGGAGGCCCGGGAGCTGTTCGAGGCCAGCCGCCACAGCGACTTCCACACGCTGATGCGCGCCTTCCAGTTCGCCCGCAACCAGCGGTTCGATGTCGTCGCTTGCAGACGACATGGCATCCACGCGCAAACGGCCCGACAGATCGACGACACCTACCGCCAGCTGATGGCGATCGCGACACGGCAGGGACTTCATCAGGAACCGGAGGCGGATTCCCAGGCCGACACCGGTTCCAGCGGGTCGTCCCCGACGGCTTCTGGGACGCCGCACCGGAAGGCTGTCGAGGTGACCGATCCGCTGCTGCTGTGTCTGACGGCGGGGTTCATTGACCAAATCGCCGTCCGCGAGAACTCAGGGACGCTCGACTGCCGTCTGACCGAGGGTCGGAAGGGGACCCTGGTCCGGGAGAGCCTGGTCGATGCACCGCTCTTGGTGGTGGGGTCGGTCCGGGAAGTGGACGGGCGACACGGTCGGACCACGCTCCTAGGCCTGGCGACGGCGGTGAGACCCGAATGGCTGACCGAGCTCTATCCGCAGCACCTCTCGGAGCGGGCAGGCTGCGAGGTCGACCGCATCCACAAGCGGGTGGCCGCGATCCGCGAGCATCGGTTCCTAGACCTGGTGATCGGGCGGGAGCATGCCCGGGACATCGACCCCGCCGCGGCGGGTGTAGCACTGGCGGATGCCTTCGCCTCGGGCTGGTTTGACCTGCCGAACCTCAACCATCGGATCCGACAGTTCATCGCCCGGGTGCATCTCCTCGCGAGGATCGTGCCGGAACTGGAGATTCCGCCGTTTGACGGAGCCGCCCTGCGCGCCGCACTCGCCCGAGCCTTCCATGGGGTCACGCTTGTGAAGGACGCCCAGTCGATCGACCTCGCCCCGGCATTCGAGGGGCATCTCGATGCCGCCCAGCGGGGATTCCTCGAGGAGCTGATGCCGCTGGTCCTTCCCGCGGGGACGAGTCTGGGCGGGAAGCTGGTCTACCCGGATCCGTCGACCGAAGCCGACGAACCGACGTTTCCTGAGCTGCAGGTCCGGGTGACCGACTGCTTCGCACTGAAGGAGCACCCCCGGATTGCGGAGGGCAGGTTACCGATCTCGCTGGTGCTGCTGGCGCCCGACCAGAAGCGGCTGGGCACCACGACGGATTTTCCCCAGTGGAGATCGAAGACTTATCCCACCCTCCGGACCCAGTTGCGGTCGAAACACGGCAGCTTCCCGTGGCCGTGATACGACGGGCGCCCCCGAAACTCAGGAACGCGCCGGGCGGACGCCGGCACCTGGCGTGGCTCCACTGGGCGGAGCCGTGCGCGCGGAGCCCACGGCCTTGGCCGCCTCGTGGACGCCACTGAAGTTTCCGGCCTCACAGAGGGCTACGAAGGTCTCGGTGTCGCTCTTGAGCTCCTCCCAGCGCCGCCGGATCACCTCGGATTCCTTGGGGCCCACCTGGTTTCCCCCGGAGGTCTCGGTGATGGCGGCGAGGAGGTCGGCGAATTCCCGGACGATCTGGTTTGTGGCCGGGATCAGATACTCCGGATGGGCTTCACGACGCTCGGGGTTCCGGATGAAGAACCCCCCTGCCTGGTGACAGAGCCAGTGGATAATCCGGGCATCGCCCGTCGCACTCATGAGCTGGTCCACCCGGTCCAGCGGATTGGCCCCCGTGGTTCCCTGGTCCTCGGATGGTTTCTCACACCACTTGTAGACCAGGGACATCGAGACGTTGAGGTCGGCCGAGATCTTCTTAGGGCTCGTCTCCTTGATCACCTCACGCAGCACCTCGTGGGACTCCATGGCCCGGCTGTCTATCGATCCCGGTGCGTGATGGGAAGCCCGGGTTTGGTCATATGAGGAATTGTTGTCCCGCCTCCGACCCAAGCCCGCCACGTCCACCACCCGAATGCCACTTCCCGCCCCCCCGGGTCCTCGCGTAGTATGCACCCTCGTCCGGATGCTTCCGGAATCCTGTCTACAAGCCATGTCCCTTGTCTCTCTTCTGCTCAAGCCGGGTGAGGCCGACCGCATCGTCGCCGGCCACCCCTGGATCTACTCAAACTCCGTCCTGCGCCTGACCGCGCCCGTCACCGACGGCGACCTGGTGCAGGTCAAAGACCACCGGCAGCGCCTGCTCGGGACGGGCTTCTACAACTCACGGTCCAAGATCGTAGTTCGGCTGCTGGACCGCGACCGCATCGAGCCCAACCACAGCTTCTTCCGTCAGCGGATTGGAGCGGCGCTGTCGCACCGTCAGCGTTGGATGCCGGGGACGACCTCCTACCGTCTGGTAAACGCGGAGAGCGACTTCCTCAGTGGTCTGATTGTGGACCGCTACGACGACGTCCTGGTGATCCAGATCAGCTCCCTCGGCATGGAGCTCAGGAAGGCAACGATCGTGGAGGTGCTCAGGGACCTTGTGGATCCCCGGGCGATCCTCGAGCGCAGCGACACGGCCTCGCGGAAGTTTGACGGCTTGGCAGAGGCCCAGGGACTGATCTGGGGCGAGCCCGTGGGCGAGATCGAGGTGGATCTCAACGGCATCCGGTTCCTGACGAACCTTGCAGAGGGCCACAAGACTGGGATGTATCTCGACCAGCAGGCCAACTACGCGGCAGTCGGGGATCTGGCGAAGGGAGCCCACGAGGTGCTCGACTGCTTTAGCTTCGCCGGCGGCTTCGCCCTGCATGCCGCTCGGGCGGGGGCCAGGCGGGTCCATGCGCTGGATCAGAGCGCCGACGCCGTGGCAACGGCCCAGCGCAATGCGGCGGCCAATGGCCTCGCGGACCGGGTCGAATTCGAGACCGCCAACGTCTTCGACTGGCTCAAGGCCCGGACCGCTGTCGGGCCCAGCGAAAAGGTCATCCCCCGCTACGACCTCATCATCCTCGACCCTCCGTCGTTCACCCGGAATAGATCCTCCGTGCCCGACGCGCTGCGCGGCTACAAGGAGATCCACCTCCGGGCACTCCGTCTCCTGAAACCGGGCGGCCTGCTGTCGACCTTCTGCTGCTCCCACCACGTCGACCGGGTGCTGTTCGAGGACGTCATCCTCGCGGCGGCGATCGACACCCGCGTGATCCTCCGGAGGGTGGCGAGCCACAGCCAGTCGCCCGATCACCCCGTGGTGCCGTCGATCCCGGAGACGGAATACCTCAAGGGATTCACCTACGAGCGGGTCGCCTAGATCCGGGCATCCGTAAGGGAGAAGAGGGAGGAGAAGCCAGGACGACCGGAGAAGAGTACCGCCCGGTGTCCCCTAGCCTTCCGTTCGGCCCCATCACAAGGTCGATCAGCGACGCCGGGGGCGGACGAGGATGACCTTCTTGTCGCTGCCTTCGACCTCGACGCTCGTGGTCTCCACATCCGGATCGTCCTTGAGGGCGTTGTGAACGACCCAGCGGTCGTAGGCATTCATCGGCTCGAGCTCAAGGACATCCCCCCAACGGCGAACCTTCTCGGCGGTCTCGGCGGCCCGCTTCACCAGGAGCTCCTTCGCCTGCTGCCGATATCCGCAGACATCGAGGATGATCCGGGGAATCTTGGTGTCCTGGTGGAAGACGAGGCGGTTGAGTAGGTACTGGAGCTCGCTGAGCGTCTGACCCGACCGACCGATGAGCCGCCCCGGGTCGTCCGTCTGGATGTCGAGGAGGATCTGGTCGTCGACGAGCTCCTGGCGAAGGGTCACCTCGAATCCGAGGGTCTGGAGCATCTCCCGTAGCGTGGCCTGGGGATCGATGGAGGGGGCGTCGTTCACGGCAGTGGGTTCAGGGTGGATCTGTTCCTCGGGCTGGCTCATGCCTTTTTGCGCGCGAGCGCGCCCGGTGGCGAGCCCTTTTCGGAGGTCTTCTCGTCGTTCATGCGCGTGATCTTCGTCTGCAGCACGCTCAGGAGGTTCTGGACGGTCCAGTAGAGGGTCAGGCCCGAGCTGTAGTTATAGAGGAAGGCGACGAAGAAGACCGGCATGTACTTCATCATCTTCTGCTGCACGGGATCCATCTGGGGCGACGGCGGTGTCAGGCTGGACATCCAGAGCGAGGTCGCGCCCATCAGGAGCGGCAGCAGGTTGAATGGAAGCCCGACACCTGCGACACCAAGGAAGGGCACCCAACCCATGTTCGGAATGGTGAAGAGGGTGTCGGGTTCGGCCAGGTTGGCCACCCAGAGGAAGCTGGCACCGCGCAGTTCGATCGCGGTCCGGAGCATGAAGAAGAAGCCGATGAAGACCGGGAACTGGATGAGCATCGGCAGGCATCCAGCGGCCGGATTCACCTTGTGCCGCTTCATGCACTCCATCGTCTTCTCCTGAACCTTGGCGGGATCATTCTTGAACTTCTCCCGGATCGCCTGGAGCTCCGGCTGGATGGCCTGCATCCGCTTCATCGACCGGGTGCTGATCGCCGTCAGCGGCCAGAAGAGGGCCTTGATCAGGATCGTGAGCACGACGATGGCCCATCCATAGGAAGGAATGAACTGGTGGAGTCCGTTCAGCGACAGCAGGAGGGCCTTGGCAAAGAACCCGGTGAAGCCGGAGAAGTCCATCACGGCCTCGAGCCCTAGGCGCATGCGGGACAGGGTGAAGTATTCCTTCGGTCCGGCGTAGAAGCTGAATCGCTGCTCCAGGGACTGGCCCGGGGCCACTGTTCCCCCGGCCAGCACGAGTGAAGCCTGGTAGGCCCGGGGATCCGGATTGAGCCGTCCGTCCGCCTCGCGGTCGGCCGGCGTCGGTTTAGGCAGGGCGAAATCACGCACCACCACCCGGTCCGCCGGACGGTCCGGGATCGCGATCATCGTGAAGAACCGGTTGTGAACCGCGGCCCACACGACATTCGAGGCACCCGCTTCGTACTCCGTCCGAGGCACACCGGGGATACACCCCATGAACCGGTTGGCGAACCACGTCATGTCGACGTGCTCCGCCGCGGTGCCGTTGTACCAATAGGCCCCCAGCCAATCCCCCGTCTCCTGTCGGTCGGCGGTCGACGCGGTTCCCATCACCATCTCGCCCGACGGGAGCGCCACCGGCCGGCTCCCACGGTTCTCGTGACGGATTGTCACCTGGAACACGTAGTTGCTCGCCAGACGGTACTCCTTCACGACCCGGAGCCCCTCTGGCAGGTCCTTCTGGGCGATCACCGCACCATCCCGCTGGATGAGCTCGAATTCTTGGTCCCCACCGAGACCCGGAAGCCCCGCATGCACGAACGCAGGGGAGAAGGCCGGATCGTTCAGCATGACATCCATCGAGGCCTGCGCCCCCTGCCCCTTCCCTCGGGCGATGACGGCAGGGTACTCCTTAAGATCGACCCGTCTCAGCCCGCCTCCCAGCGACGTGAACGTGGCGCGGACCTGGGTGTTCTCCAAAACGAGGGTCTTCCCCGCCGTGGCCGACAACACCTGGACGGGGGGAGCCGTTGGACTCGGAACCGACTGGATCGTGGTCGCCGGGATGGACGACGTCGACCCGGTCTGCACTCCCACCACGGAGTTCGAGGAAGGACTCCTGGGAATGGCGTTGGTGGCGGTCTTGGCCCTCTCGGATGGCGGATACAGGCGGTTCACCAATGCGGGCCAGCCCAGCATGAGTGCAAATGCCACCAACAGAATTCCAATTCCCTTGCGGTCCATGCGAGTGATTCAGCGACAGATCAACAGCGTTCGGGTACCGGGTCGGTCCCACAACCTCCCCAGGGATGACAGCGGCAGAGTCGGCGGGCCGCCATCGCACTCCCACAGACGAGTCCATGCCGATCGATCGCCTCCATCGCGTAGGTCGAACAGGTGGGCTGGAACCGGCAGGTCTCGGATATGCCCAGGAGGGCATTCTTCATCGGGGAGATCCCGACCTGATAGGCCCGAATGACAAGGCGGGCCAGGCCAGAAGGGAGTCGCTTCATCGGGGTGTGGAAGGAACAGACTGGGCCGGAGCCGGTCCGAGTCGGGCGGCCTTCAGGGAACGCAGGTAGTCGGCCTCGACGGCATCGAACCCCTTGCCGACGATCGACTTCCGGGCGACGAGGATCAGGTCCACCGGTAGGTTGATCGCATGCTGATGCCTGCGGTAAACTTCCTTGAGGAGACGTCGAGCCCGGTTGCGGGACACGGCGTTGCCGATGGTCTTGGAGGTCACGACGCCGACCCGGGATCCGGAGCGGCGGTCGGGAGAGGGCTGCCAGTTCAGGATGAGACAGCCTTGGACCCAGCGTTGACCGGATTCCTTGAGGCGGATGAAGTCACGTCCGGCCCGCAATCGCTGCCCTCGCTGCAGACCCAACCGGGGAACGGAAGGCGCCGACATGACGCACCTCGGGACGATCAGACCGGGGTGAGGCGCTTGCGCCCGAGACGGCGCCGGCGGTTGAGGATCATGCGGCCACCCTTGGTGGCCATGCGGGCGCGGAAGCCATGCTGGCGGACGCGACGGATCTTTGAAGGCTGATACTGGCGTTTCATGGTAGACAGTGGGCTCCCGGCCGGAGCGAGCCGCAAACGCTATCAACCACGTCACCAACGTCAATCCTCATGTCCATTTTGACGCGGGTTGTCGGTTGTCGAACCGGCGTTTGACCCAGTCACTGGAACGGATTGATCCTTGTCCGGATCCCATGCGAACCCCCTGTCCCGTACCAGATGCCGCATTCAAGCCCCGCGACGGACGGCAGGGTTTGCCCACCAGGTTTGGATTCACCCTGATCGAGCTGCTCGTGGTGATTGCGGTGATCGCCATCCTCGCTGGGATGCTCCTACCCGCCCTCGCCAAGGCCAAGGAAAGGGCCCGCCAGACGCAATGCCTGAACAACATGCGCCAGATGGGCATCGCGCTGCTCCTCTACGAGGGCGACCACAAACGGCTGCCCCCAAAGGCCTCCCAGGTCCCCGACTTCATGAATCCCAAGGCGCCGGGCTGGCAGAACAACTGCCTGTACGCCATCGCCCCCTACCTCCAGGGCACCGCACAGGGCCGCAGCTCCAAGGTCTACGCCTGCCCCAGCGCGAAGAAGCCCGGCGACGGCTCCGACGCCACCACGAACAGCGCTACCGGATACCTACCGAATGCCGTGTTCATGGAGCGCACCCTTGACTCCGTCCCGGATCCCAGTGGCCTCATCTTCTGCCAGGAGACCACGCGACTCGTCAGCTTCACGGCACTGCGCCCCGCCTACGGAGCCGACTTCGGACTCTGCCCCGGGCAGTACACCTTCTGGCACGTGATCCTCAAACCCGGCGTCGACTGGTACGCGAGCCTCCACAACCAGGGGGGCAACCATCTGTTCGTCGACGGCCACGCCGAGTACCGAAAGGCGAAGGCGCTTCGGGCGCGGGACTTCGGATTGATCAACGGGTCCACCGGCAAGGCTGAAGACGACCACAGGAGTCCCGACACCCGTTGCTACAAAACCGTCTTCAACTGATCGACGAGGCGGCTTCCCGGCTCAGTTCTTCATCAGGACGCCGTCGAGGTTCAGCAAGACATTGGCCACCGTGGTCCAGGCTGCCGCCTCGGCGGGATCGAGACCGGCCGGCAGCATTCCCAAGGGATCCGTCGACAGACGCAGGGCCTCGTCGGTCCGGTCCGCATAGCCCGCCCGCTCCGAGTCATGGAGGGAAACCAGACGCTGGACCGCCTCCTCCGAGGCGGGGCGACAGAGCGCCCGCTCCAGACCCAGCCTCACCCGATCCGCCACCGAACCGTTCGCCTGGGCGAGGCGACGCCCGAGGGCCTGGGCACATTCCACGAACACCGGGTCATTCAGGGTGACGAATGCCTGCAGCGGGGTGTTGGTCGGCTGACGTCGCACGGTGCAGTTCTCCCGGCTGGGCGCATCGAAGGTCGCCATGCTGGGGTACGGAATGGTCCGCCTCCAGAAAGTGTAGATCCCGCGCCGATACCGATCCTCCCCCTCGCTGGTGGTCCACGACCGCTCCCCGTTGAAGGCCGCCCGCCACAGGCCATCGGGCTGGGCGGGATAGACACTCGGTCCACCCACCTTCCGGCTCAGCAGACCGCTCAGCGCCAGGGCCTGGTCCCGGACCATCTCGGCATCCAGACGACGCCGTGACGCCCTCGAATACAGGGTGTTCAGCGGATCCTTCTCGAGTTGCTCGGGCGTCGTCACCGAGCTCTGCCGGTAGGTGGCGGAGGTCACGATCAGCTTGACCAGCGCCTTGAAATCCCAACCCAGCTTGGGCCGGAGCGGATCCACCTTCGTTCCGGTCGGATGTGGGGTCTGGTAGCTGACCGCGAGCCAATCGAGCAGGTCCCGATGCGTCGGCGCGGTGCCCTGGGTGCCGAAATCCTCCTCGGTCTCGACCAGTGCCCGACCGAGGAGCTGGGTCCAGGTGCGATTCACAGCAACCCGTGCGGTGAGCGGGTTAGCCGGGGACATCAGCCATTGCACGAGACCCAGTCGGTTGGTCGGGGCCCCGGCGGGCCACGGGTGGAACCCGGCCGGCACCCCGGGAACGACGGGATCGCCGGGATCGAGGAAATTCCCCTTGTTGAGCACCCGGGTCACACGGGCCCCGGTCGGCTCCAGCTCCTTCAACACCGGCAGCGGTGTTCCACGGATGGCCGCCAGCTGTCCCCGGAGATCCTGAAGTTCCCGAACAACCGGTCCGAGGGTCCTCGATTCAGGTCGGAGATGATCGGCCAGAAGTCGCCGCTGCTCCGGAGTCCAACGCTCCGGATCCACATCCAACGCCCGGGAGATCTGTTCGGACCGGGTCTGCACCGGGGTCGCCCGATCGGTGACCGAGACCCGGAACCGGCCCAACACCTTCCGGTCTCCCTGGTTCTGCGCGAGGGTGACCTGGACCCGGACGGGGCTCTTTAGAGCCAGCGGCTCGGCGAGCTCAGCGGTCCATCGGTGAGCGTTTCCGGAATCCCCGGGCGACCATCCCGAGTTGGCCCCGGAGTCGGCGTCGATCGCCTTGGACGCAGGGAACTCCGCCGCGCTCCGATCGGCACTCGCACGGGTCAGTCGGATCGACGTCGGGGCGGCAGGCCCCACGGTCGTCACCGGCGCGGGAGCCCCCTCGAGAAGTCCCTGCCACACCGGACGCCGATTCGCATCGAGCACCACGACACGGGTGTTGGCCAATCGATCCCCTACGGAGCCGTCGGTCCGATTCCACACGGCGATCGTCTCCACCGGCACCTCACCACCCAGGTCCACCTCCCACCACGGATCCTTCTCGGTCTCCGTGTGGGTGGTGGATCGACCCTGCTCATAGCGGCCGTCGGTGTTGCCATCGATCGCCCGGACCGCATCGCCCAGATATCCGGTGCTGGACTGCTTGGCGGTCCCGCGCAGCGCGAGGTTGGTGCCTCCGGACCACACCTGGACCTCCGCGAGGCTGAGGATCCGATTGCTGCCGGGAGCCTCGAGACGCACGAACCGTCCGGCCTGGGTCCGAGCCGCCTCCGGGACGAGATCGAGTCGGACGTCGCTCAGGACAAAAGCCCCGCCGTCCGCGCGGCCCGGCCCCTGGGCCGGCAGGGACGGATCGGGCAGGACCTCGATCTGGAGCGCCGTCAGGCGGTCCAGGGTCACCGGTGCCGTGAGGCTGTAGGTATCCCGCGGTGCGGTGGGCCCTCCAACCCGGATGGACCGGTCGGACTCGACCTCGAACGCCGGGGCGTTGGTCGCCTGCGAGGTAATCCGGATTGGCGCCAGCGGGGTCCAAGGCACCGGACGGGCGGCTTCCCGGGCCCAGGCCTTGAGCTCGGCCTCGAAGTCGGGATTCGGCGCCTTGAGCTCGGTCTCCTTGCGGTCGATCGACGCCGTCAGCTCGGCGCGACGCCGACGCTCCGCCTCCGAAAAGAAAGGCATCGTGGGACGCTCGTCGGGTTGGTCGAAGTCCGCGGTCTGATTAAAGAGCGCATAGAACCCGTAGTATTCCCGATGGGTGATGGGATCGAACTTGTGGGTGTGGCACTGGGCGCAGTTCATGGTCAGCCCCATCCAGACCTGGGCCGTGACCCCGACCCGGTCCTTCACGGCGGCGACGCGCCATTCCTCGTCGTCGGTCCCACCCTCGGTGTTGGTCATCGTGTTCCGATGGAACGCCGTGGCGGCCCGCTGCTCGTCAGTGGCGTTCTCCAGAAGGTCCCCGGCAAGGAGATCCCGCGTGAACTCATCGTAGGGGAGATTCCGGTTCAGTGCCCCGATCAGCCAGTCCCGCCAGGGCCAAATGTTGGGACGCAGCGGGTCGGATCCATAGCCGGCGGAGTCGGCATACCGGGCCAGGTCCAACCACACCCGTGCCCAGCGCTCGCCGAAATGGGGCGAGGCGAGGAGCCGATCCACCAGCCGCTCGTAGGCATCCGGACGACGGTCTGTCATGAACGCCGAGACCTCCTCGGGGGACGGGGGCAGGCCGGTGAGATCGAGCGACAGCCGACGGATCAGCGTCGGACGATCTGCCTCGGTCGAGGGAGTCAGACCAGAGGCCTTTAGACGGGCGGCGATGAAACGATCGATGCCATTCCAGGCCCACGCCCTATCGACCACCGGTGGCAGGGGCGGACGCGTCGGCGCGGTCCAGGCCCAATGGGAGGCGTATTCGGCCCCCTGCTGGATCCACCGCGACAGGACTTCGGCCTCGGCCGGCGTCACCGGGTTCTTCACCTCCGGTGGAGGCATGACCTCCTCGGGATCCGCGGATCGAATCCGATGGAGGATCTCGCTTTCCTGGGAGTGGTTCGGAGCGATGGCCGCCCGCGGGGAACGGCTACGGGTGGCCTCGAGGAACGAATCGAGTCTCAGGTTGGCCTTGCGGGCCGCCTCGTCGGGCCCGTGACACGGATAACATTTGGACGACAGGATTGGCTGGACCTCCGTGGCGAAGTCGACGCGGCCCGCGGGCACCGAAGTGCCCGCCGGAAGCCCCTTCCCGGTCAACACGGCCGGGCCGAAGGCAAGAAGGGCGCTGGCAAGGAGGAGCCGTCGGTGTGTCGCTGGGACCATGTCCGGAGGCTACAGCGACACCCCTCCAGCGGAAAGCGCGGACCTCAGTCACGGCGGATCCTCCGACGATTGGCGGGACCCGCTCCCACCAAGTTTTGCCTTGCGACAACAGGGGTCGCGGAACTATCTCCTTCACCGCACGCTCGATCGTGCCGCAATCATTTCTGTCTTCATGGTCAACTCTAAACCGGTGAGGGTCGCTTGAGCCGCCCTTTCCCTCCTCGTGGCGGGCCTCCGCAGCCCCAGTATCGCATCAACGGTAAGATTCGCGCCCGCGACGTCCGCGTGATCAATGCCGACGGCTCCCAAGCCGGGATCATGGATCTGGGTGCCGCAATCACTCTCGCCCGGAACCAAGGGCTCGACCTCGTCGAGATCGCCGCCACCGCCGTACCGCCCGTCTGCCGCATCGTGGATTTTGGCAAGTTCAAGTACGAACAGGCCAAGCGGGAGCGCGATTCAAAGAAGAGCCAGAGCGCCCACTCGGTGAAGGAGATTCAGCTGTCGCCCCGGATCGACCCCCACGATCTCGGCATCAAGCTGGACCATGCCGTCGGCTTTCTCTGCGAAGACCACAAGGTCAAGGTGTCTCTTCGCTTCCGGACCCGTGAGATGGCCCGCCCCCAGATCGGTGTGGCGGTGATGGATAAGTTTCTCAAGGACCTGGCACCATGGGGCCAGGCGGACTTCGCCCCGAAGCTCATCGGACGCTCCATCAACGTGATGATCAGCCCGCTGGCAAAGAACAAGCGGGCGAAGAACCCCAAAGAGACGGGAGAGACGGCGTCGAAGCTCCATGAGAACGACACCCCCGCCCAGATGGCCGCTGCCGTCGCGGCGTCCCGCCCCAGGGAGGTCCGGGTGCCGATCAACGCAGCCGAGCAGCCGTCCGGGTTCGGCAGCAATCCGTTCGGGAACCTATCCGTTCCCCCCGCCGCCTGACGGCGACGGTGGCCCCGGGTTCGTTCCCCCCGCCAGCATGCCACGCTGGCGCAGCATTTCTTCCATCACCCGGTCCATGGCATGGTCCGCCAGGGGCTTGGTGACCTCATCAAGCCGCGCGTTGGCGGCCTTCAACCACGCCGGCTCCCCGGTCCTGGTCTTCGGATTCTCCTGGGCGAGGACCGATTCCACCTCCTCCATGGCCCGCAGCAGCTGCTGACGATACTCGTCGTCCAGCTCCGCATCGTACTCCGCCATCGCCTTGCGCGTGGCCGACAGGATCTCGCCCGACTTGAGCTTGGCCTCGATCCATTGCCGGGCTTTCAGATCGTCGAACGCGTTCTCCACCGACTCCTCGATCATCCGGTTGACCTCGGCATCGCTGACATCCACCGCCGACTTCATCTCGACCATCTTCTGATGGCCGGTCTTGAGGTCCCGGGCGAGGACATGGAGCACGCCGTTGGCATCGATCTCGAACTGCACACCCACCCGCGGCACTGCCTTGGGAGCGGACTCGAACTCGATCTCGAAACGACCCAGGGACCAGTTGTCCTTGGCCCGCTCCCGTTCCCCCTGCAGCACATGGATCAGCATCGATCGCTGGTGATCCACCGCCGTGGTGAAGACTTCGCCGGCCTTCACCGGGATGGTGGTGTTGCGCGGGATGATCACATTCATCAATCCGCCGAAGGTTTCGATGCCGAGCGACAACGGCGTGACGTCCAGCAGCAGCAGGTTGCGGAATCCGCCTGAAAGGATCTCGGCCTGGATGGCCGCTCCGAGGGCGACGGCCTCGTCCGGATTGACACTCGTGTTCAGCTCCGGGCCTGGCTTCTGGTGGTACTCCTCTCCCAGACGCACATCCCCCCGGGTCTCGGCAAACTCCGCGCAACCAAACCACTCGGATACCTTGCGTCGGACCAATGGCATCCGGGTCTGTCCGCCCACCAAGATCACCTGATTGAGGTCCTTCGCCTCGAGCTTCGCGTCGGACAGGGCTCGGAGACAGTGGGCGCGCGTCCGGTCGACGAGGTCCTTGGTGAGCCGCTCCAAGGTTTCCCGGTTCACGCGACAGCTGAAGCTGAAGTCGGGACGCAGGAACGGCAGGGCGATCTCGACCTCGGTCTCGGTGCTCAGCCGGATCTTCGCCCGTTCCGCCTCCTCCCGGACCCGCGACAGGATCGACAGGTCACCGCCGTCATCTGGACCCCCCGCCTTCCGGATCTCCCCGAGGAGGTATTCCGTCAGACGCCGATCGAAGTCGTCCCCGCCCAGCCGGGTGTCTCCATGGGTGCTCAGAACCTGGAACGTGCCCTGGTTCAGCTCGAGGATCGACAGGTCGAAGGTGCCGCCGCCGAGGTCGTACACCGCGATTCGAGATCGGTCCCCGAGCTTGTCGAGACCATAGGCCAGGGCTGCCGCAGTGGGCTCATTGACGATCCGCTCCACCTTCAAACCAGCAAGTTCGCCGGCCCGGATGGTGGCGTTGCGCTGGGCGTCGTTGAAATAGGCCGGCACCGTGATGACTGCCCGGTCCACAGAGGTGCCCAGAGACACCTCGGCGTCGTGCTTGAGTTTCTTGAGAACCTCCGCCGACACCTCCTCGGGCGTCCAGGCCCGACCCGACAGTTCGATCGTGACCGGCCCGGCCCCTTCCCCTTTCACCGGGTAGGTCACCAGCATGTCCTCCCGGGGAATCTCCGCGCCGCGTCGGCCCATGAAGCGCTTCACGGAATAGACCGTTTCGCGCGGTCGGATCACCCGGACACGGTTCGCCGGATGCCCCACGAGGGGCGTCTGGTCCGGACCGGGAACGTGCACCACCGAAGGGGTGAGACGGTTGCCCTCGGCATCCGCGATCACATACGGGATGCCGCTGTCCACGACGGCCACCAGCGAGTTGGTCGTGCCGAGATCGATGCCGACGATATTGCCCATGAGCGACCGGGACGGTGGGCGATGTTCGACCAACCGGCAAGCGACGGACCGAGTGACGTCAGGATCCCCAACAACACCCCGAAAGTCGCGAGCCTCGGGAAGGTCACCGCTTTAAGGACCTGTCCCCACGTTGTGGAACCCACCTCTCCCGCGTGGAACATTGACCTGGCCCCGGTTTCCACCCCGTGAGTCGATTCCCACCACCTCTCGTTCAGGTCTCCCCAAGCCCAACGGGATTCCATTCCCCAGCCCCGGGGTCGCCAAGCCTGCGAGGTTACCCTGGGTGACCTGTCCCCGAACCATACCATCAGCCTACACCCCAGCAGAGCAGTGGGGCCAGAACATTGGGGCCAGGTCATGGTCCTATTCCACATGAGGAAGTCCATCAGGACCCGGCTCTGACACCTCCGATCCACATCAGGCCCGACACCCGAACGCTCACTCCCAAGGCGATCGCGTAGGATTGCCCACCGTTCCTCCCCAGCTGAACTCCTCCACCCAGTCCCGCAGCCCAGCCACTTGAACCTCGTTGTACCCACGGGCCCTGCCGTAGTCGTACGTCACGTCGAACGCCACCGTCACCGGACCCGCAGGCTGTCGGCGAAGGTGCTGCAGCAGTTCTTCGGACAGGATCACCACGAAGTGTCCCGGGAAGTCGACGAACTCAAGACGGACCCCGGACTCCTGGATTCGATGGGGCGCCCGGTCGGCATCCATTGGCTCGACCTTCCACGACATGCGGAACTCCTTCCGCTGCGTCCTTCCAAGGAAGGGGCCCCGCTCCGTCAGGAACACGACAAACGCCACGGTGAAGACAAATGCCGAAGCAACCATGGGGCTCCACGGACTCCTCCGGGAGCGGACCCTCCGGGAGATCACCCCGGAGGCCAGAACCGACACCAGCAGACCGCACACGAACCACAGCGGACGGAGATCAGCATACCCCAACGTGGCCCCTTGCACGGTCGTCATGATCCCACCGGCACGCACTCCACCTCGTTCTTGGCCGCCGCTACAGCCGGATGCGGACGGAGGGGCATCGGATCCCCGTGGTCCAGGAGATCCCGGCAGACCCCAAAGAACTCGTCCCGCGTCGTTGTGCGTCGGACCCGATGCAGGAAGGCCTCAGCTTCAGCTGGGGTCGAGCCCACACCCTGTCCGATGAAGTTCAGGTACCGCTTCATCTGCTCGACCTGCAGCCGTTCCCGGGATTCTGGCGGTTCCGTCACCCGCCAGAGTTCCTCGATGTACTGCAACACCTCCCGGCCCGTTGGGTGGACCACCGCCCCACCCCGTCGATGAGCCCGGATCTGGTCGAACAGCCAAGGGTTGCGGATGCAGCCACGACCGATCATCAACCCCCGCACACCGGTGCGATCGAGAACCTCCGTGGCTCGCTCCGGTGTCCCCACGTTCCCGTTGGCCAGGACCGGAAAGGGCAGCCGGGCAGCGGCTCCGGCGATGAGGTCATAATGCACCTCGCCCCGATACATCTGGGCTACGGTCCGCCCATGGATCGTCAGAAGGTCCAAGGAGTGCCCTGCGAAGATTGGGAGAAGCGCCTCGAACTCGGCGGGGTCCGCGAATCCGAGGCGCGTCTTCACCGTGAAGGCCACCGAGATCGCATCGCGCAACGCCCCCAGGACCGCATCGATCCGGGCCGGATCGCGGAGCAGTCCTCCTCCCGCACACTTGCGGTACACCACCGGGGCCGGACAGCCGAGGTTCAGGTCGATCGCCGCCACCGGATACTCTTGGAGCACCCGGGCCGCCCGGGCCAAGGCCTCCGGATCGTTGCCGATCAGCTGGGCGATGGCCGGACGGCCTGTCGGGTTCTCGACCAGGCTGCGCAGGATCCATTTCTCGGGCCGCCACGTCGCGGTCACCCGGAAATATTCCGTCCAGTAGACATCCGGTCCGCCACGGGCGTGGAGCAGGGTCCAGAAGGGCAGGTCCGTGACATCCTGCATGGGGGCCAGGGCCAACAGCGGCTCGGGCGACCGAAGCCGCTCGAGGAACTGGCGATGCGGCGTCATCGGGTCAGAACGGCGAATCCCCCGCGTCGCCCTCCAACCCCCGCAGGGATCCCAGCGGATCGTTCCCCCACGCCGGCGCCCCACGGAGACGCCACTCCTCCATCAGCTCCTGTGGGATCTCCTGCAAGAAGCGCGACGGAGACTGGAGCGCGAGGCTACCCTGGAACATCCGCATGAGGGGATACAGCAGGTAGAGCTCGTCCTTGCCGCGGGTCGCTGCGACGTAGAACAGCCGACGCTCCTCCTCGAGCGCATCGGCAGCATCCACCGCCCGCTGCGTCGGAAAACATCCATCGCTCAGCATGATCACGAACACCGCGCCGAACTCGAGCCCCTTGGCCTGGTGGACGGTCGAGAGCCGCAGCCGCTCCTCGTCATCGCCCTCCTTTGCCGATTCGTCGGCCTCGAGGTTCGTTTGCAGCGCCAGCTGCGACAGGAAGTCCGACACGCTCTGGAATTGGGCCGCGTAGAGGGCGAGCTGCTCGAGCTCCTCGAGACGCCTCGGGGCCCGGTCATAGTTGGCCTCGACGTACTCCTTATAGGAGGCCTCGACCACATGGCGGATGAGATCGGCTGGGGACATCGCCCGGGACGGGTCCTCACCCTGGGCCAGCGTCGCGGTGAACTGGGCCCAGGCGACCGCGGCCCGCTTCGGGACGGCCGACTGGAGCGCGGCCAGCACGGGGGCGACGGGCGTCTGGGGTCCTTCCGGGACCGGAGGAATCTCCGCCAGCTCACCGTCGAGGTCCGACACCGGAGCGCGGACCACGATGGCATCCCCGATTGGTTCTCCACACCGGGAATTCCACTCCGTGATGAAGCGTTCCCAGAGCTTCTCGGCTCCCTTGCCCCCGATGCCCGGAAGCATCCGGGCGAGGCGCTTGAACGCCAGCTCGTCGCGCGGATTGGTCAGGAACTTCAGATACGCCGCGACATCCTTGATGTGCGCCTGCTCAAAGAACCGGATGCCGCTGGTGATCAGAAACGGGATGTTGCGTCGGGTGAGCTCCAGCTGGAGCTCGAGCGCATGGAAATGGGATCGGTACAGGATGCAGATATCGTCGAGCGGCCGTCCCTCGTCGCGCAGCTCCAGCACCCGCTGGGCGATGAAGGTCGCCTGCTCCGAGGCGTCGTTGCAGACCACGAGGGCGGGCTTGGATCCCGGTTTCCGCACCGCCTGGAGGACCTTCGGAAACTGCCGGACGTTGCCCGCGATGGCGGCGTTGGCGAGAGCCAGGATCTCCGGCGTGCTGCGGTAGTTGGTCTCGATCCGGAACACCTGCGCGTCGGCGTAGCGCCGAGGAAACTCCAGGATGTTCGCGAAGTTAGCTCCGCGCCATGAGTAGATGCTCTGAGCGTCATCCCCCACGGCCATGAGGTTCCGATGGGTCCCCGCGAGCAGGTCGAGCAGCGTCGCCTGAAGCACGTTGGTGTCCTGGTACTCATCGACCAACACATGCTGGAACCGACGCTGATACCACTCCCGGAGATCGGCATGGTCCTGGAGAAGACGCAGCCAGAGGACGAGGAGGTCGTCGAAGTCCAGGAGCCCCGCCGCCCGCTTCCGGGCTGCGAACCGCTTCTGAATGTCGATCAGGGTGTCGGCCAGTTCCACGAAGCTGGTGTGGTCCGCCTCGAGGACCTCCCGGAGGGTGCGTCCCGTGTTCACCGCCTGGGAGTAGATCTCCGCGATCACCTCGGGCTTCGGGAACCGGGTCGCCTTCGGATCCACCCCCGCCTCGGGGATGCAGGCCGCGAGGAGGTCCTTGGCGTCCTCCCGGTCCGCGACGGTGAACCCGTTCGGGAAGCCGATGCGGTCGGCATGCCGACGCAGGATGCGGAGTCCGACCGAATGGAAGGTCCCACCCCACAGCCGGCTGAGGTCCTCGCCGATCAGGTCGTTGACCCGCTGCATCATCTCGCGGGCGGATTTGTTGGTGAAGGTGAGGAGCAGGATGCGCTCGGCGGGGACACCGTGCTCGAGTAGCCAGGCGACCCGATAGGTCAGCGTTCGGGTCTTGCCTGCCCCGGCACCGGCCAGCACCAGGGCCGGCCCGGGCGAGGCGGTGACGGCGGCCAGCTGCTGGGCGTTCAGCTCCCCGGCGTAGTTGATCCGGAGGCTGACAGAGCCCGAGGTGGGTTGGAGCTGGTAGTCGCGCGGCACTGTCGACAGCAAACCCCGAAAGCGGGTCGCGGTCCAATCTGGAGAAGGCCGGCCATGTGATACTCCCGTGCCCGGGCCATCCCGACCCAGGGCTCCATCCCCGAAAGGACCCCAGCCCCGCCTCAGGCCATGGCCGCGGCGAGTTCCGACCAGAGGTGGACACTCATGCGCATCCCGGCCGCATAGGCATCGAGGGAGAACTTCTCGTTGGGGGAATGCGGGTTGTCATCGGGCAACGCCATGCCGATCAACAGCGAATCGGCCCCCAGGTGTTCCTTGAAGGCCGACACGATCGGAATGCTCCCGCCCTCGCGCGCCAGCAGTGCCTCGCGACCAAACCCCGCCTGAATCGCCCTCAGGGCCGCTTGGGCCAGCGGACCGGTCGGGTCCACGAGATACGGCTTGCCGCCGTGTCCATGCCGGACGGTCAGCCGGACGGTCTTGGGACACAGCTTCTGGAGGTGCTTCTTCACCGCCGCGATGATCTTCCGGGGCTCCTGGTCCGGCACCAGCCGCAGGGTAATCTTCGCGCTGGCCCAGGACGGGATGATCGTCTTGCTGCCCTCGCCCTGGTAGCCGCTGGTCAGACCGTTGATCTCGAAGGTCGGCCGGGCCGTCCGCTGCTCCTCCGGCGTGAAGCCCTTCTCGCCGAAGAGCTGGGGCACGCCGAGGAACCGACGGTATTTGTCGGCATTGGACGGAAGCTTCGCCATCTGGCGACGCTCGTAGGCGGAGAGCTTCTGGACGTCGTCGTAGAGCCCAGGAACCGTGATGCGGCCCTTGGCGTCCCGCATCTGCGCCAGCAGCTGACAGAGGACCATCGCCGGGTTGTCGAGACTGCCCCCGAAGATCCCGGAGTGCAGGTCGCGGTCGGGTCCATCCACACGGATCTCGATCGCGGCGATGCCGCGCAGGGCGTAGGTCAGGGTCGGGTGCTTCAGGCTGGGAATCCCGTTGTCGGAGATGACGACGGCGTCACAGGCAAGCTCCTTGGCGTGTTCCGGAAGGAACTTGAGAAGCGACTTCGAGCCGACTTCCTCCTCACCCTCGATGAGCAGGGTGATGTTGCAGGGCAGTGGCTGGCCGGACTGCAACCAGGCCTCGATCGCGTTGATGTGGGCGAGATGCTGGCCCTTGTTGTCGCTGATGCCCCGGGCGTAGACGTTGCGGCCCTCCCGACGCGGTTCGAACGGCGGGGAGGTCCAGAGCTCGAACGGCTCCGGCGGCTGGACGTCGTAGTGGCCGTAGACCAGGAAGGTGGGCTTGCCGGGATCGGAATCGGGGGTCCGCGCCACCACGATCGGATGGGTGGAGGTCTCATGGATGTCGACCGTCAGACCGGCATGACGGCACCGGTTCGCGATCCAGTGGGCGGCCTTCTGGAGATCCTCGGCATGCTGGGACTGGGCGCTGACGCTCGGGATCCGGGCGTACTCGAGGAGGTCCTCGATGTGGCGCTCATCCTGGGAACGGAGGTACTCGATAGGAGTGTGGGAGCTCATGGCGATCCTGTGGACGGGTTATTTGAACAGCTTCAACGGATTCAGGGGCCGGACGGGGGCATTCGTGGCCCTGCGGGTTGCGTTGGTGGACCCGTCGGAATCGCCCCCTCCAAAGAGTCCCTTGAGTGCACTGCCGACAGCCGCGCCAGCGCCACCCACCACGCGTTCCACCGTCTTCTCGACCTTGCCGGCACCCTGGTTGACGAGCTCACCCAGCGGCCCCGGCAAACGCGTCAACGCCAAAGCCACCCCAGCCGGATCAATGTCCGCCTTGGGATCGCCCACGGTCCCTCGGATCGTCAGGAAGTCCGGAAGCGGCTCCCGCTTCTTGGTCAACTCGTCGGGAACCGAGACGGAGATGGGGATGTCATAGCGGGAGTCGGCCAGGACATCGCGAAGCTCGAGGGTGCCCTTGCCGGAGGCCAGGTAGGTGGCGTTGCCCACCTCGAACGAGCGGATCCGGACGATCCCCTGGTCGACCTCGGCCGAGGCGGAGAGCAGATCGACGGGCATCTTCGACAGATTGGGGATCCGGAGCGCTCCCGACAGGGCCATCACCAGCGTCTCGATGAGGGGATTCTGGGTCGCGGTGACTTTGTAGTTCAGGTTGGCCCCCACGAACTGACCGCTTCCCTTGAGGGACTTGCGGAGCTCAGGGAGGGCCATCCCGGAACCGGCAATCGTCCAGGTCGCGGACAGCGTCCCCTCGGCCTCCATCAGGGATCGGTCGATGACCGCATGAAGGGCGGGCGCCACCGGGATGCGGTCCAGGGATCCCGTCGTCTCATACCGGTAGCCCTGGACGCCGAGGTCGACCTTGGCGGCGGCGGAAACCGGCGCTCCGTTCAGGGTCAGCGAAAGGGGCTGGACTTGGATCCGGCTGCCTTCGGTCGAGATCTTGGTAACCCAGTTCGTGACGGCGACCTCCCGGAAATGGACCCGGGCGATCTCGGACTCGAAGGTCAGTTGCTGGACCGGCAACAGGATGGGTTTTCCCTGTTCGGAGGAGTCTTTTGGCAACCGGGCGGGAGCGGGAGCGGTTGAGTCCTTGCGGGCCGCGGGACGTGCCCCCATCAACAGGTCGTAGAGGGGGTCGAGATCGATCCCATCGCTGGTGATTCGCACCCTGCTCGGCTGGGGTTTCTGGGGCGAGAGGTCCAGCAGGGCGGTGGCCTCGATGCGGTTCGACGCCCTCGGGGTGGACCCGAGGTCCAGGAGGAGCCTGTTGATCGTGAGGGTCTGTCCGCGGTGAGACCCGTCGAGGTCGATTCCGAAGGACAGGGGCGTGCCGGGCAGCGCGCCATCCGGATCGGTCACCTGCAGCCGGGAGATCCTGACGGAGCTCTTCGCGGAGGATTGCCCCCGGAGGTCGAGGCCCAGCTTGCCGGTCCAGTCGAGGCTGACGGAGTCCAGCCGCTTCGGGGCGAGGGCCACCGCCACGAAGGGACCGATGGCCTTCTCGTTCAGGTTCACGGTCCGGATATCGAGATCCCCCCGCTGCAGACCCAGGTCATAGTCTCCGGTCACATCCAGGCTGCCACCAGGAGCCGAGCCCGAGCGGAAGGCCAGCGAGCCTTTGCGGATCGCCAGCTTGGTGCCTGAGACGGACACCAGGGTCTCCAGGCCAACGCGGTATTCCTTGAGGGCCACCCCCTGCACGGAACCCGTGAGCCCCTCCAGGGCGACGGAGGCCGATAGGTTGGTCTTCCCCGACGCCATGGTCACCTGTCCGGTCCATCGGAGGACACCAGAATCCAGCACCACCCCCTCAGCGGGCACGAGGCGAAGCAGATCCGGGATCTGGGCCTCGACAGTGGTCTGGACGCTCAGCTCGCCGCTCCGCTGGTTCCCACGGACATCCCCCGACGCCGTCGCCACGGTCCTGCCCTGATGACGGAGGGTGACGGCCAGACGATCGACCGCGAGCACTTCAAGGTCCTCGAGAGATCCCTCCAGGTTCAGGCCGAGGGCGACGTCCCGGACGGATACGCCTCCGATATCGAGAGCCACTCCATCGACGCTCCCCTGGGTCTGCAGCCGGAGTCGTCGACCGTCCCGGTCGGCGGTGAGACCCACCTTCAGGTCGACCCGCCCCGAGGGGAGGTTGGTGCCGGCGACGGCCCGCCACGGGGCAAGGTCCAGCTGGGTCACCTCGAGGGAGAACGTCGCCTCGCGGAAGCCCGCGACCGATCCCGCCCACGAGAAGTTCATGGGGCGGTCAAGGCCGCCATGAAGGAGGGTGCGGGATTTCTGCCGGACATCGAGATCCACCTTCTCGAGGAGCGCGGACTTCCCAGCCAGATCCACGCGGAACCGGTAGTCGAGTCCCAGGTCGACCTCCGGTGTGAGTCCGCCAGAGGTCTTCACGCTGAGCGCATCGACGGCAAGCTTGCCGAAGGAGGCAACCCACTGGCCCTGCCGGGTGACATCCACACGACCCGTGGCCGAGATCCGGGTCTGGCCCGGGTCCATCCCCAGCAGAACCGCGACGGGTCCGAGGGCGACGCGGTCGATTCCCGAGAGGGCGTAGTCAAGTCGGGCCTCGCGCTGGGCCAGATTGAACGGACCGCTCAGCACCAGCTCGCCGGCCGGCTTGGACTGCTTGGAGACCGTGATGCGGAAGCGCTGGAGCTCCTCGGGATTCACCACCGTCTCCATTCGCAAACCAAGACCCGTGGCCTCCCGGAAGAGTCCCTCCCCCTGGACCCCCGAGACGGCGAGGTCGGCATCGACCCGTCGGGGACTCAGCGAGGGATCGAGCTCGAGGCCGACGCTGCCCGACAACCGGGCCGCGATCTGGTTGGTGCCCCGATCCGTCTGCCGGAGCCCCACCTCTATGGCGACCTTCCCTTGCTGGCCCGTCACCCAACGGTCGAGGGTCATTTGCAGGCCGGAGATCTCCGCCTCCATTGGGCCGGCGGCCCCATGCCGGGTGTACCTCAGGGTCCCGTTCCGGAGTGCGATCTTCGCGAGGTCGAACCGGGTTGGTTCCGAGGGGCCCTGAGGCGTGGCGGGTTTGGAGGGACCGGCAAGGGCGGAGAGGAGCACCGACAGGTTGCTGGTGCCATCGGCCTTCTCGACCACGGTGACGCTGGGCGCCTCGATCGCCAGCTCCTTGACAGTCAGAGTACCACCAAGAATGGCACCGAGATCATACTGGACCTGGACCTCCTCCGCCGCGACGAGGGTCTCGGCACCCTTTGGGGTCAGGCGCAGGCCACTGACGCGAAGCGAGGAAAACGGACTGAGCGAGATCCGGGTGACGGCCACCTCGCTCCCCAGCGCGGCACCCACCCGGGGCAGAACGATCCACTTCAGGAACAGCGAGCTGGTGACGAAGACGTAGAGGACCAGGAGGAACGCAGCGCCCGCGGCGAGGTACAGGGGCCACCGGGCCCTGGGCTTGTAGAGGGATTTGTCCATTGGGGATCAGTTCGAAGGGCGTTCGAGCAGGGCCACATAGTCGGCAATGCCGGTGGCAGGGGTGAATCGGGGGGTGAACTCCAGTTCCGATCGGACCCGCTGCATGTTGGCCTCGGTATGGGGCTGGTAGAAGCTGTAGGGGTTCTCGAAGTATTCCGGCTCCAGCCGTGTGCCGAGCGCACGGTTCAGCGCCTCGATGACTTCGTTGAATGAGAAGGCGTGGCCTGATCCGCAGTTGAAGATTCCACTCCGCTTCGAGGCGGTCAGTGCATGGACAGTCAGGGCCACCACATCCTTCACATAGACGAAATCCCGCTTCTGCTCGCCGCCCCGGAACACGCGGGGCCGCTTGCCGGACTTCATCTGACGGTAGAGCTGATAGATCATGCTCGCAGCCGCCCCCTTGTGAGTCTCGAGCGGCCCATAGACGTTGAAATACCGGAGGCCGACGATCCGCCAGGTCGGGAAGCGCCGCGCCTGCTCCCGGGCCAGATTGTCGAGCTGGACCTTGCTGAACGCGTAGACGTTTGCCGGCGCCGGGGGCTGGTCCTCGGTCTGGATTCCCGAGCAGATCCCATAGGTAGCCGCCGAACTGGCGTACACCACCGGGGTCTGGTGGGGCTCGGCGAACCGGAGGAGACGACGGAACCCCTCGATGTTGTCGTGGGACTGCAGCGCCTGGTCGTGGACGGTGGTGTCTGTGATCGAGGCCTCGTGGAAGATCGCGTCGAACACCAGGTCCCGAAACTGGGCTGACCAGTCCAGTCGGGACACGTCCGCGGTCACGAAATCCCCGCGAAACCCGCGGAGGTTCCGGAAATCGCCCGACCTGAAGTCGTCGACCACCACGATCCTCGCCTCCGGAAACCGGGCCTGGAGTTCGAGGGTGAGATTGGAACCGATGAACCCGGCGCCACCGGTGACGAGGATGTTGTTCACAAGACCACGAGGTTAAGCAGACAGGGCACCATCGCAAGCGCGATGGCCGTCACCGACCGCACCACGGCCTAGGAGCATCCCCCGAGGGGCGGCGCCTCAGCGGCGGAGGCGCACCAATTCCTCGGCGATCTGGACCGCATTGAGCGCGGCACCCTTGAGGAGCTGGTCGCCGGACACCCAGAAGCAGAGTCCGTTCTCAAGGGCCACGTCCTGACGGATCCGTCCCACCGCGCAGTCGTACTTCCCCGAGGTTTCGAGGGGCATCGGATACCGCTTGGCGGCCGGATCATCGACGATCTGGAGTCCCGGAGCCTTGGCGAGAACCGCCTTGGCGGCCTCGACGGTCACGGGCTTGGAGAACTCGGCGCTGACCGCGATGGAGTGGGCCCGATAGACCGGCACGCGGACGCAGGTGACCGAGGCCCGGAACGCAGGATGGTGCATGATCTTGCGTCCCTCCACCTGCATCTTCATCTCCTCCTTGGTGTAGCCGTTGTCGAGGAAGACATCGACATGGGGCAGGACATTGAAGGCGATCTGATGGGGATAGACCTCCCGGGTGACCGGCTGGCCCGAGGCGATCTGCCGGACCTGGCCCTGGAGCTCCTCGATCGCCTTGGCCCCGGTGCCGGAGACGGCCTGGTAGCTGGAGGCGAAAACCCGGGTCACCCCGAACTTCTGGTGAAGCGGGTACAGGGCCATCAGGGTGATGATGGTCGTGCAGTTCGGGTTGGCGATGATGCCCCGGTGGCCGGGGATATCCTGGGGATTGATCTCCGGCACCACCAGCGGCACGGAGTCGTCCTGGCGGAAGGCGCTGGAGTTGTCGACCACGACGCATCCGGCAGCGGCGGCGGCGGGGGCGAATTCCTTGGAGATGCTGCCGCCGGCACTGAAGAGGGCGATGTCGATGCCACGGAACGAATCCTGGGTCAGCTCGGTGACGGCGTGGTCCTTGCCGTGGAACGGCAGTGTCTTGCCCACGGACCGCGCGGAGGCCAGCAGGGTCAGTTTCCCCACCGGGAAGTCGCGCTTCTCAAGGGTCTCCACCATCTCGACGCCGACCGCGCCGGTCGCGCCCACCACAGCCACATGCGGTTTCCAGTCCATAACGAGCCCGGAAGCCTATGGAGCACCGGCGGGGTGTCTAGACCCTATTTTCCGGGCCGTCTGCCGAGCGTGCGGATCGCCAGGGATTGCCGGTCTACCGGTGGCGCGCCTTCGCGAGGACAGCACCGCCGGTGATGCCGGCGTTGTCACCCAACTTCGAGGCGATGATCTCGACGCCCCTGACGGTGCCAGGCATGGCGTAGTCGAGCGCCGTCTCGGTGATGATCGACATCATCTCATCCTCGAGGGCGTCGATGACGCCACCGCCCAACACGACGACCTCGGGGTTGAGGATGTTGATGAGGTTGGCGATGGCGATGCCGGTGAACTCGGCGGCGCTCTCGACCACCTTCTCGACCAGCTTGTCGCCCTTGCGCAGGGCCTTGCGGAGGTCGCCGCTCTTCAGCTCCGCGAGACCATCCCCCAGCATTTCAGTCAGCACGGTCTTCTCGCCGGCCTTCACCCGCTGCTGGATCTCTCGGAAGAGGGCCGTCCGACTGGCGAGGGCCTCGAAGCAGCCGTTGTTGCCACAGCCGCATTTGGGTCCACCCACCTGCAGAACCATGTGACCCAGCTCACCGGCAGTCCCATTGAAGCCACGGTGAACGCGGCCGTCGAGGATCAGGCCGCCGCCGATGCCGGTGCCGAGGAAGACTCCCAGGAGGTTGCGGGTCCGTCCCTTGAGCTCGACCTCGTGCACCCCGAGGGTACAGGCGGTGCAGTCGTTCTCGACGAAGACCGGAATCTCAAGCTGCTTCTCGAGCTCCTTCCGCAGCGGGGCGTCTTTCCACTGGAGATTCGGGGCGAAGATGACCTCCCCGGTCTCTGAGTCGACCGCCCCAGGGGCCCCGATGCCGATGGCCTGGACCTGCTTGAGGCTCATGTCGGCCTCGTCGACCGCATCCCGGACGCATCGGGCGATCCGGTCGACGACAGACCCGAAGCCTCGGCTTGATTTCGTGCTCAGCTTGGCGGTCTGCAGCAGCCGGAGCTGGGGACCGAAGACACCGGCGAGGATCTTGGTTCCACCGAGATCGACACCGACAAAGAGATCGCTTTTGGAGCCGTCAGCCATGGGGTGGAGGGAGGGGGTTCAGGGCGAGGTCTTTACGGGATCGGCCACGGTGGGAACCGATCCTTTCGGCGCCACAGCGCCTTCCCCCGAATACCCGCTGAACAGGGTCAGGGCAATCCCGCCGGTTCGGGCCGGCAGAGGATCGCCGCCGATGGGCCCGGTGTTCGGAAGCCGTCGCGACCGGTCGCCGCGCTTCTCCTCCACGATCGTCTGGTAGGGGGTCGACTGCTGGGAGAACTCGGCCATGACGAAGGTGCCGGACCCATCCTGGATCCGGAACATCGGCATCGATTTCCAGGTGCCGGACGATTCACACAATCCGCCGAGGATCTCCGACCGGCCACCCTCAAGGGTGTCCACCAGGGTCCCGGGCCGCTCCGTTGCAAGACCGAGGATCCAGACCGCCCCCCCCCGGTTGACGATCTTGTCGCCGCCGAAGCGTTCAAACCACTGCCGGGCCCAGAGGCTCAGCCCCTTGTCGACGACCCACGGGTGGTCGCTGGACACATTCTCGAGGAACAGCGCTCCCTTCCCCTTCCAGTCGACACTGATGCCGGAGCAGTCCCGGATCACAACCGTCCGATCCGCGACCGAGCGCAGGAACACGGCACGCCCCCCGGTGACCTCGATTTGCTCGAACCAGAGCGTTGGGGCCGACTCCTGTCCGATCCGGAATCCGGACTGTCCAGGTGCCGCGATCAGGTTGAGCACCGCCTCGGTGCCGACGATCCGGCGCACCTTGCCCCGGATTTCGATGGGATGCCGGACGTTCCAGGTCCCGTTGGGGAGAAAGACCGTGGTCGCCCCGGAATCGATGGCCTTCTGGATCGCCTCGGAGTCGTCCTCGGAATCGCCACCGCGCCCCCCGAACTGGGCCGGACTCGCCCAGTCGGACAGCGGATCCCAGGGCGTCTCCGGCGCCTCCGCCACAGGCAGCCGCATCGTGATCGGGGGGGATGGGAAGATGTTGACCATACCATGGGACTGGTACTCGTCGACGACCAGACCTCGCGCCGGAGGCAGCTTGCTGGACCAGTTCTGGAGGAGGTTGGAGTAGCCCGGGGCCGCCACCTCCCGCATAAAGAGGAATCCACGGTTGAAGACGGCCGGGCCCCCACGCTTCGCGGGGAGTCCCTGCAGGACCGCGTCCACCAGGGTCACGAAGCCCGATTCGTCCGTGTTTCGGACGGCCGGGACCGAATTGGTGCTGCGAAGCCGGTGGACCGTCACAACCTGGGCCCCGTTCCGGATGCCCTCGGACTTCTGGCCCGTGAGCTGGATGTCCTCGAGGGTCACCGAGTGGGCGGGGTTCCCGGTGCGGATCCCGGTGTCGAAACCATGGATGCGGACGTTCTTGACCAAGAGCGGGCCCAGGTCCTGTCCCGGACTCAGATCGAGCCCCACCCCGCCGGTGCCATCGCCGCCCGCCACGATGTCCACGTTCCTAAGCCCCCCCTGGTGATGGGCCACCAGCTGCAGGCCGCTCGCGCCGGGGTTGCCAATACCGGTGTCGAGGGTGAGATCCCGGACGGCATTCCGCAGGAACCGGGTCCCTGCCCCGGTCGCCAGCATCGGACGAGGCTTGCCCGAGTCGGAGAAACCCGGCGAGTAGTCGAGAAGCCGGAGGACCGTTTTCCCCCGACCCTGCCCCTGGAGGATAGTCCGACCCTGCAGCGGACTACCCGGGACCGCCAGCCAGCGCAGTGTGTCGGAGATCCGGTAGACCCCCTCGGGGAGGTAGATGATCCGGTTCGTCCTGCCGTTTTCCCAGAGCGCCTGCTGCAGCGCCTCCGTGTCATCCGTGATGCCATCCCCCTTGGCGTGGTAGGGCGACTGGCGCACGTTCACCACCCCGGCGTCCGGAGGATAGAGGACGTCGGCCCGGACTCCCGGAGCGAGGATCCCGGCCAGGCACAGCACAAAACCGGGCAGCCCGTGGGCAAGGAAGCGTTGGAGCATCGACATGGCGCTTGGACACGATTCCGCAGGCTCAGCGAGGAATCCAGTGTTTTGCCGGTCCACCCGACCGCTCCGTCCGGTCCACCACCGGGGGTGTCTTGCGGACCGAGGCGTTCCTGCCGCACGGTGTGTCCGACATGAGCCTTCTGCCCTTTGGTGATCTGCCACGGTCCACCCCGCGCCGATTCGTCCCGGAGACCCTCGACCTCGCCCAATGGGACCAGATCGCCCCACTGTTCGACCGGCTCGAGGAGCGATCCAGGAACCTCGCCTCGGTTTCGGAACTGGAGGTGTGGCTGGTGGACTGCGGCGAGCTGCAGGCCGCCCTCGAGGAAGAGGGGGCCAAGCGGTACATCGCCATGACCTGCCATACGGACAGTCCGGAGGCCGAGAAGGCGTACCTGTGGTTCGTCGAGGAGATCGAGCCCCGACTCAAGCCCCGCCGCTTCGCCCTCGCCAAGGCCTACCTGGCCCAGCCCCTGCGTCCGCAGCTGCCCCTCGACCGCTACCGGGTGCTCGATCGCGACACCGACCTCCAGGTGGAGCTGTACCGGGACGAGAACGTCCCGCTAGAGACCGAGGAGGCGAAGGTCGGCAACGAATACAACAAGCTCTCCGGCTCCCTCACCGTCGAGTTCCGGGGCGAGCAGAAGACGCTGACCCAGATGGGACGCTACCAGGAGGAACCGGATCGCCCCCTGCGCGAGGAGGCCTGGCGCCTCGTGGCCAACCGCCGCCTCCAGGAGGCCGCCCGGTTCGAGCAGATCCTCGACCAGCTGCTAGCCCTCCGCGGTCGGATCGCCGCCAACGCCGGCCATGCCAACTACCGCGACTACGCCTTCCGCATGCGCGGCCGGTTCGATTACACCGCCGCCGACTGCGAACGGTTCCATGACGGCATCGAGGCCGAGGTGATGCCCGTGCTCCGTCGACTGCAGGCGCGTCGACGCGAGCAGCTCCAGGTCCCCGCACTTCGGCCTTGGGACGTCGCCGTCGACCCGCTGAACCGTCCCGCCCTGAAGCCCTTCACCGAGACGGCCGAGATGGAGCGCGGCTCCCAGGTGATCTTCGACCGGCTGGATCCAGAGCTCGCCCGGGGATTCCAGACCATGCGGAACCTGCGTCTCCTCGACCTCGCCAACCGCAAGGGTAAGGCCCCGGGCGGCTACCAGAGCACGCTCAGCGAGTCCCGGCTTCCGTTCATCTTCATGAACGCCGTCGGACTCCAGCGCGACGTCGAGACGCTCCTCCACGAGGCCGGCCACGCCTTCCATGCCCTTGCGACCCGCGACGAACCCCTGTTCGCCTACCGCGGCGCCCCGATCGAGTTCTGCGAGGTCGCCTCCATGGCCATGGAGCTTCTGGGTGCCCCGCACCTCGACGTCTTCTACTCCGAGGCCGATGCCCGTCGGGCCCGTCGGGTCCACCTCGAAGGCATCGTCGGCGTCTTCCCGTGGATCGCCACGGTCGACGCCTTCCAGCACTGGCTCTACACCCACCCGGGCCATTCCTTGGCGGAACGCTCCGCGGCGTGGAACCGGCTCATGGACCGGTTCGGGGGCGACATCGATTGGTCCGGACTCGAGCCCTCGCGCTCGAACCTCTGGCACAAGCAGCTCCACATCTTCCTCTACCCCTTCTACTACGTGGAATACGGAATCGCCCAGCTGGGTGCGCTCCAGGTGTGGTCGAACGCCGCCCAGGACCACCCCCGGGCCCTCGCGGACTACAAGGCGGCCCTGGCGCTGGGCGGATCGCGTCCCCTGCCCGACCTGTTCGCACGGGCCGGCTGCCGATTCGATTTCAGCCGCCAGACTCTGGCGCCCCTCATGGATCGCGTGCAGCAGGCGCTGGCGGCCCTCGACTGAGCTGCATCCCGTGCGAGGATTCCACTGTCAGACCATGACGGAAACCGATCCCAACGACTCCTGGCAGGAGGCCCCGCGGTCGAACAGCCGCTCGCTCGCGGCGTGGCTGGTTGGCATCAACGTCGCCGTGTTTCTCGCGGAGTTCCTCATCCGCAAGTACACCCGGTGGCCCCTCACCACCTGGTGCGCCCTCAGCGTGCCCGGGATCCGGTCGGGATACCTCTGGCAGTTCCTCACTTACCAGTTCCTGCACGGCGGCATCCCGCATCTCGTCCTCAACTGCTTGGGCCTGTACGTGTTCGGACAGGAGATCGAGGATCGGCTCGGTCGGCTCCGGTTCCTGAAGCTGTACCTCTTCAGCGGCATCGTGGGCGGGCTTGTCCAGGTGACCTGTGCCCTGCTGGCCCCCAACCTTTTCGGCTCCGCGGTGGTGGGCGCCTCGGCTGGTGTGTTCGGCCTCGTCGCCGCCTACGCCGCCCTCTTCCCAGAACGCCAGCTCACCCTGCTGCTGTTCTTCGTGATACCGGTGACGCTGCGCGCCAAGACCATGCTCCTCTGGGGCGTGATCCTGGCCCTCGCCGGATCCCTGTTCCCCTTCGACCACGTCGCCCATGCCGCCCATCTTGGTGGCATGCTCGGCGGATTGCTCTACCTCAACCTGATGCGGGGCAAGTCCTCCCGGGCATAGGTCTACGCCTCCCGGAACGAACAGGTGCCCCATGGCCCCAAAGCCCGTCGACCCCACCCCGCACGGCACCACCCTGGTGCTGTTCGACGGCACCTGCGCCCTGTGCGACGGATTCGTGCGCTTCGTGATCGCGAGGGATCCGGACGGACGCTTCCGGTTCGCACCGCTCCAGGGGGAGACCGGACGCCGGGCCTGTACGGCCGCGGGACTGACCCAACCCGGGGGAACCGGACCCGACACAGTCGTGGTCCTGAAAGACGGAGTGGCCCGGGTACGTTCGGACGCGGTGCTGGCGATTGCGGCACGGCTTCCGTTCCCGTGGCCGATCCTCACCTTGGGCAGGTGGGTACCGCGGTCCCTGCGCGATGCGCTGTACCGCTGGGTGGCGCGACACCGACACCGATGGTTCGGACGCTCCTCCGCGTGTCCTGTTCCGGATCCGGGGATCCGCGGACGGTTCCTTGAGTGACCCACGGTCCCGACGGCTCGCGAAGGGCTCACGCTGCTTGCCCCACCGGGGACCCCGGGTACCCTGAGCGCCTGATGAGTTTTGTCGCCGAGTTCGATGCACTGCCCTTTCCCCGACTGCTCCAGGAGGCCCGTGAGGCCACTCCGGATCGGGTGGACCGCATCCTCGCCCGCGGGCCCGAGACCCTGTCGGACTTCGCGGCCCTGCTCTCGCCTGCCGCCGGACGCTCTCTCGAGACGCTGTGCCGCCGGTCCCAACAGCTCACCCGGCAGCGGTTCGGACGGGTCATCCGGTTGTTCGCTCCGCTCTATCTGAGCAACGAGTGCATCAACAACTGTGCCTACTGCGGCTTCTCGCGGGACAACCCCATCCTCCGGGTCACGCTGGGGGTCGATGAAGTCGTTCGCGAGGCCCGGGCACTCGCCGGACAGGGATTCCGGAACATCCTGCTCGTCGCTGGGGAACATCCGAAGTTCGTCTCCAACGGTTACCTGGAGCAGTGCACCGCCGCCCTGCACGAGTTCATCCCGTCGCTTTCGCTCGAGGTCGGGCCCATGGAGACCCCCGAGTATGAGCCGTTGGTGAAGGCCGGGGCCGAGGGACTGGTGGTCTACCAGGAGACCTACGACCGCACCGCCTACGCCGAACTCCACACCGCGGGACCAAAGCGGAACTTCGACTGGCGCCTGGCCTGCCCTGAGCGCGCCTATGCCGCCGGATTCCGGCGCATCGGCATCGGGGCCCTGCACGGTCTGGCCGATTGGCGATACGAGGCACTCGCGACCGCGGCCCACGCGGCCTGGCTGCTGCGGCACTGCTGGAAAGCCATGCTGACGATTTCCCTGCCTCGGCTCCGCCCCTGTGCCGGTTCGTTCGAGCCCCGCACCCACCTTGGCGACCGGGATCTCGTCCAGCTTATCGCTGCACTCCGCCTGTTCCTGCCCGATGTCGGACTGGTGCTGTCCACGCGCGAACCCGCCCACCTCCGTGACGGTCTCTTCCCGCTCGGCATCACCCACGCCAGCGCGGGCAGCCACACGGAGCCCGGGGGGTACACCGGCGCCGGACACCAGAACATCCATCAGACCGTGAAGGGCCGCGTAGTTGCCCTTGACCCCGAGGGCCTGGCGGGACGCCGCGCTCCCGGACGCTCCACCGCAGCCACCGGCCAGTTCGACATCGCCGACGACCGTTCCCCGGAAGAGATCGCCTCGCTGCTGCGCCGCCTCGGCTACGAGCCCGTCTGGAAGGATTGGGACACCGTTCTGAGCGCCTGACTCCGGATCCCCGGCACGGCCGGCCGGAAAACCGCTCAGCCCGCAGCACGAAGGTGTGAGGCCACGTCGCGGATGATCGTGTCGAGATCCCGCGTCGGCCGATACCCGGTGAGCCTCTCGAGCTTAGCCAGCGACGGCCGACGATGCCGCATGTCCTCGAACCCCGGGGCGTAGGCCTGCTCATAGGGCACGAACTCGATCGGGGACGATGAGCCCAGAAGGCTTCGGACCCGTTCGGCGAGGTCGCGGATGGTGATCGGCTGGTTGTTGCCGACGTTGACCACCTCGCCGCGGGTCGTCGGACGCTGCTCGAGACCCCGCAGGGCTTCGAGGACGTCCTGGACGTGACAAAAGCAGCGCGACTGTCCGCCATCGCCGTGGACGCGGATCGGCTGGTTGAGGAGGGCAGCCTGGACGAACCGCGGGAGGACCATCCCGTAGCGTCCGGTCTGGCGCGGCCCCACGGTGTTGAAGAGCCGGACCACCGTCACCGGCACCCCGCGTTCCCGCATGTAGGCCAGCGCCAGGAACTCATCCATCAGCTTGGAACAGGCGTATCCCCATCGGCCGAGGTGGGGCGGACCGATCAGCAGGTCATCCGTCTCCGTGAACTCGGAACGGGGACTCTTCCCGTAGACCTCCGAGCTCGACGTGATCAGCACGGGCACGCCACCCGCCGCGGCGGCCCGGAGGACGACCGTGGTCTCATCGAGATTGGTCTCGATGGTGCGGATGGGGGAGTTGACCACGAGTTCCACCCCGACCGCCGCAGCAAGGTGGTAGACGAAGCCGCATTCGGCCACGAGAGCCACGAGGTCGGAATGGTCCGAGACACGGCCCGGAAGGATCCGCAGTCGACTGTGTCCCTCCACCGCCTGGAGGTTTGCGCGGTCGCCCGTTGAGAAGTCGTCGAGAACCACGACGGATTCGCCGTCGGCGAGGAGTCGTTCGACCAGATGGGAGCCGATGAAGCCCGCCCCGCCAGTGACCAGGATCGGATTGCGCACCCGGGGAGTCTGGCGGAGACCCCGCGGGGGGAAAAGGGGAAGAGAGGAACAGGAGAAGCGGCGAGCGGGGATCGAACCGCCCACACCTCACCGGCGGGTGAGAGGGCCCGGGGGAGGTCTTGGAAGGGCTGTAAGCCGAATTCTGTGTCCGTCGGTGTGACCCAACGGCCGAGCATCATTCCTCTCTGCGACCGGTACCCGGGACCCGTCCACTCGCGTGGCCACGACGCGGGCCGCGTCTGGGTCCCCTATTTGGCCTTGCTCCCGGGGAGGTTTTCCGTGCCCCGGTGCTCACACACCGGGCGGTGGGCTCTTACCCCGCCTTTTCACCCTTACCGGAGCCTTGCGACCCCGGCGGTTCATTCTCTGTGGCACTGTCTGTCGCGACAGACTTGGGTCCGCCGCGCCCGCGGTCAGGCCGCCCTTCACCGGCTCTCGCCGGCTGCGGACGGTTTCCGCGGCCCCGTGCCCTGAGGAGTTCGGACTTTCCTCCAGTGGCTTGCGCCACCAGCGATGCCCCGCCCTTCCAAGACCGGCGGAGGCTAGGTCACACCCGGCAAATGGGAAGACCCAATGTACCAGTCTCCACGCGTGTCGCTGCCCGGAAGGCCTAGCGGAGCAACGGCGTTGCCACTGGGATCATGGCTGCCGGACGCCACCCAGATAGACACGCTGGATCTTGAGCGATCCCAGCTCGACCGGATCCACCCGCCGCGGATTCCGATCCAGGACGATGAGGTCCGCGTACTTACCCACCTCGAGAGTGCCCACCCGATCGTCCAGGAACACCTGGTAGGCCGCATCGAGCGTCATCGCCTGGAGCGCGTCGTCGATTGAGATACGCTGCTTTGGACCGAGCACCTTTCCGTCGTTCTGCTGCGGGATGCGGGTGACGGCGTTCATGAGGTAGCGGAGAGGATCGACGCTCGTGACCGTCGAATCACTGTGGAACGAGTATCGGACCCCCAGCCGCTTGAGGTCCCCGGCCGGATCGATCCGCGCGGCACGGTCCGCACCGAGGATCGCCCGCTGGAAGACCGATCCCCAGAAGTAGACATGCCCGATGGTCATGCTGACGCTGGCTCCAAGGTCCCGGACCCGTTCGAGCTGGGCGGGTGTGGTGACGGTGAAATGTTCGATGCGCAGCCGCCGCGACGCCTTATCCGGGGTGTTGGCCAGCAGGCTTCCGTAGACTTCCAGCGTCTGGTCGATCGCCCGGTCCCCGTTGGCATGGGTCGCGATCTGCCATCCGGCATCGTAGTAGGGACGGAGCTTGCCGATCAGATCCTGCGTCCCGGGCCAGTCAAGGGACCCACGGTTGGTGGTCCCGACATAGGGGATGCCCACTGCGGCGGTGTAGCCCTGGGTGGAGCCGTCGGCAGTCACCTTAATGCCGACGAACCCGACCTTGTCATCCCCCTCGAAGGGACGCACCGGGGGCATCTTCCCGAGCAGGGCCAAGTAGGCGAGGTAGCAGCGGACCCGGACCGGTGACTCGGCAGCCAGGGATCTCAGGAGGGCGATCTCGGTGTCGAGACCGAGGGCCAGGCCCGTGTTGAGGTCACCGGCGGTGGTCACGCCCTTGGCCGACATGTTCCGAAGGGTCTGCAGGAAGGCGGCTCGGACGTCCGCAGGCTTCGGAGCCGGGATCTTCGAGAAGAACGGCACGAACGACGACGGCTCGAAGAGCTGGCCGGTCAGCCGCCCCTGACTGTCCCGTCCATACCGGCCGCTCGGCGGATCCGGGGTCTTGTCGGTGAGGCCCGCCAGCTCGATGGCCTTATGGTTCACGTAGCCGATGTGGCCCGAGGCGTTCAGGACGAAGATCGGGACCTCCTTGGAGATCTCGTCCAGATCCCCAGCCATGAGCTCGGTGAAGAGAGGGGTCGTGCGCGAGGGATCGAAGGAGTTGGCCAGCAGCCAGCCGCCCGCCGGGATCTTCGGCACCGCGGCAGCGATCGCCTCCTTCACCTCGGTAATCGACATCCCACCCGGCTTCTCGGAGCCGACTTGGACCATTCCGAGGTTGATGGCGGTGAGGTTGATGTGGACATGCGGTTCCACAAATCCCGGCATGAGCGTCGCCCCCTTGAGGTCGACGACCTCGGTGTTGGTGCCTTGGAACCGTCGAACCGTCTTTGCGTCACCCACCGCAACGATCCGTCCGCCCCGGACCGCCAACCCCGCGGCCTCACCCCGGGGGCGGATGGTCAGGACCGGGCCGTTGATGAAGAGGGTATCGGCCGGGGTGACCTCGACGGCCCGGACCGGAAGAAGGGCCAGGCCCACTAAAGTAAGCAGGAGGGAACAGAGGTTTTGGGAGCAATTCATAACGATGGACCGGTCGACGCCAGACGCTGAGCCATGGACTGAAGCACGACAAGCGACGTCCGCGATGAGTTCGCGACGGGTCAGTCGGACTCCAGTCGGGGACAATGCGCGGCGAAGCTCCGGCCCCCGGACAGCACCCGTCGGCCCGGTCGACGCATACGGTCGACGTAGATCCCAGCCTCCCCGGTTCACCCGACGTCCTGCCGACGATGGACCCAGCGTTCCACCCACACCCCGCCGTGCAGCACACACAGCGCAAGGGCCATCACAGCCAATGCCAACCCCCAGAACCCGACGCCACAGGCAACACCCAAGGTCGCGGAGATCCAGATGCTGGCCGCGGTGGTCAGCCCCTGGATGTGGGCGTCGTTCGACCCTCGGACGATGGCGCCGCCGCCGAGAAATCCGACCCCGGTGAGCACGCCCTGGACCACGCGGCTGACCGCGTTGACGTCCGGGGTCCCGCCGGCGCTTCCGAGTCCGGCCATCAAGAGCGTCGCGGTGGCGCACCCCAACGCCACGAGGGCCTGGGTCCGAAGCCCGGCGGCTTTGTGACGCAGCTCCCGGTTCAATCCGATCAGGGCACCGACGAGAGTCGCTGTCGCCAGGCGGATGAGAATCTCGGCGACGGGGAGATCGAGTCTGAGGAACCGGGGCTCGGACATGGATGGGATTCTCGGGGTCGGGTACCCGTTGGCAATGGTGGGACCAAGACCGGCAGCACGGACGACCGGTGGAGGGCCAGGCCCGCACGACACCCCGACGGAGTCTGGCCTGTCGGATGTCCCAAGCTTGCCCGTGTCGCGGTCCCGACCGTAGCGTGCCGTGACGGCAGGGGCGGTACGTTCCGACGGACCCGCATTACCTCCTGCGCCATCCTGGGCCGCTGTGGCGAAATGGCAGACGCAGGGGACTTAAAATCCCCAGACCGCAAGGTCGTGCGGGTTCAAGTCCCGCCAGCGGCACCAGGGGGCTCGTGAGAGAGTTAATCTCTGAGACCGCGTATCAGGCCACGGCGGGGATTTCCCTCCTGCTGCTGCCGGCCGCGTGAGGCAGGGCCCGATCGACTCGCCTTTCCTCCACTGCAGGGTTGCTGTCGGATATTTTCCTGTCAGGAAGATCTCCGAACCAAGGCACCATGGCTCCGAGGACTCCACGTAATGGAATAGCGAGGCTCCTGAAACCCTCCATCACCCTGATTACAGCCGGGCTCTGGATCCAAACCGGAATTAGCTGGGCCCAATCGTTCTCCTTCGACAGTGGCAATGACGCGGGTTGGACCCGCTACGAGCCGCTCAAGGCGTTTGGTATCAATGCCGGCTTCAGCTTTCCGTCCGGGGCCTATTGGATCCAGATGGACCCACCGCCCAACTCCGCGGTGCTGGGCCCCGCCCGCGCGGGATCCTTCTTCCCGGCCGCACAGTTCGAACGGGTCCAGGTGGAAGCTGACGTCTTCGGCTGGGACAACTCCCAGGTGCAGTCCGTCGGCCTCGTCGCCCGCGCCGGGAACCTCGGTCCAGCCACCACGACCGGCTACACCTTCAACTACAACGCGCGGTCCGGATTCCACCAGATCACCCTCGTGAACAACGAGCTCCCCGCCGCACAGGTCAACGAATCGCTTTTTCGGCTGAACCCCGACCACCGGTACCGCTTCGTCTTCACCGCCGCAGGACCGAATCTGCTGGGACAGGTCTTCGCCAGCACCAACCTGACCGTCCCGCTCCATTCCGTGGCCGGACGCGACAGTTCGCACGCCTCCGGCCGGACCGGGGTCTTCGCGTTCGCCATCGAGGAGACCAGCCGGATCGACGGACGCTTCGATAACTTTCGGGTGTCGGTCCCAGGGAAGCTCCGGGCAACCTTCCTCGACGCCACCCCGGCCTCGGGCGAGGTGTTCGCGGAACCCGCCGGCGCCGTCGTGGTCCGCCTCGCCCACCTCGAGACCGCGGTCCTGCCGGAGACGATCCGGCTCGAGATCGACGGAAAGGCTGCCGCGTTCGACCTCGTGGATCTCGACCCGATCCTGATCCTGACCCACACCCCGGACGCCCCACTCGACCCGGCGAAATCCCACGCGGGTCGGATCCGATTCAGCGATACCGATGGCGAGCAGTCGGCATCGTGGACCTTCGGGGCTCCGGCTCCAGCCGGGCCCACGCTGTTGAGCGCTTCCCTGCTGGAAGGGCCCTATTCCCCGGACACGACCGGGACACTCGACGCCGGAGCCGGGACGATCTCGATCCCGGTTCCCGCATCGACCCGGTACTACCGGCTCTCGGGGTCGGGTGCTCCGACGATCTCATCCGTCTCCCAGTCGGACGGGGTCCTCCGCCTGGGCTTTCGCTGAGCTGCTGCGGTTGGGATCCCAAAGGGATTCCGGCCCAGTCCAAGTCCGTGTCGATTGAATCGGACTTTCAGGTCTAGGCTCGATGCCACAACACCATTGGCGTTGCCCCTTTGGGCGCTTCTGCACCCCGTGAAGCAGGGCACCGCATCACCGACCCGTCTTCCGTCGACCCGGACTTCGCCTGGTCCGAAGTCACGGAACCGACTTCGGGGCCTCCTTGAGAGCGTTGGATTCGGACTTGGATTCGGTGTTGGCCTCCGGGGCGGCGGGCGTGGCGGGGTCGAGGGCTGGCTCCGGCGCGGGTTTCGGTTTCGGTAGATCTGTCGCGGCGAGTTCCTCGGGCAGCACCACGATGGCGATGCGGCGGTTCCGCGCGCGGCCCTCGGGGGCGTCATTCGGGGCGATGGGATGGAATTCCCCACAGCCCACCGCGGTCAGCCGACGCGGATCCACCCCGGCCTTGTCGACCAGGAACCGTACCGCGGAGACCGCGCGGCCCGCGGACAACGCCCAGTTGTCGGTGAACCCATCAGGGGTGCGGTTGCGGATCGGGACGTTGTCGGTGTGTCCGACGACCTGCAGGGCACGTCCCGGGAACCGGGACAACACCTGGGCCACGCGCGCCAGGATGGCCTCGCCCTCGGGTTTGAGACGGGACTCCCCGGAGTCGAAGAGGACCCGGTCGAGGATATCAACCGTGAGCCGGCCGCGGAGCTCCGAGATGGTGACGTCGCGCGACTGCACCTCCTGGCGCATCTGATCCTCGAGGCCAGACCGCTTCTGGGTCGCCTCGGTCATGGCCGCCTCCAGCTCAGCGATCCGCTCAAGGGACGTCTGCAGCGTGGTCTGGAGCTGGGTCTGCTCCGAACGCGTCGCGGAGAGGGCTTTCTCGGACTCCTTCACTGCAGCCTCCGCGCGGTCCAGCGCACCCTGCTGAGACCGGTACTGCAGGAATCCGACGCCCATGAGGACGAGGAGCGACAGGAACGCGGCGATGGTCCAGGTGTGCTTGGGCATGGAGGGGCGTTGCGGAGCCAGGAACGAAGCCGGTTCAGGATTCCGGGCCGTCCTTGCCGGGTTTGGGTCCGCGACCCGGGCGATGGTCCCCATCGGGTCCACCCGGGCGACCCGGTTGTTCCAGCAGGAGGCGACCCGATCGCATCATCCCCTCCCCTTCGGGAGACTTCCACCCCAGCTCGTAGAGTCCGACCCGCCGACCGGAGTCCTCGACCACCCGAAAGGTCAGCCGGAGCGGACCGGCCTCCGCCTTCGCCGGTTCGCCGCCCACGGAGGCCTCAAGGGGCGGGAGGTTCATGTGGTCGTGTTCCTCACGACGCTCCCCGCGGGACTGGCCAGACGATTTGCGTTCGATGCTGGCCTGCAGTCGATAGGTTCCGGAGGGGCCCGGGACCGGATGGGCTCGGACCTCGATGCGAAGGTCCTCAAAGCTGCCGCCCTCTCCGGGGCCGGAACCCGGACCGCGGTGCTCCATGCCGCGGATTTCGACCGTTTCCCGCTGGACGATCTGCTGGCGGACGGACGGATCCATCTGGGGCGGACGACCGGGGCCGCCCTCGAATCGCTGCGGACCGATGGGGCGTGGGGAGGTGCCGATCTGGATCGAGCATCCGCTGGCGATCAGGGCGAGGACCGCAACGGCCACGGGCAGGCGGGAATTCATGGTGTGGCGATATAGATGCCCGACGCCCAACCCCGCAAGAACGCAGACGGGATACGGACGGGGATCAGGCCACGATTGCCATCGGACTCCGCGCCGGTGTCTGCTGTGCCGCCTCAGGCCTGCGCCCTGAGGCGTCCCAAACCCACCGATGTCCTCCGAAGCCCCCCGCCCGCATCACCACCACGCCGCCGTCATCTTCGACATGGACGGGGTCATCGTGGACAGCGAACCACGACATGAACGTGCCTTCCGTGAGGTCTTTCATGAGCTGGGGTACGGGGAATCCCACGGGGTCCACTTCCCCGACTACTACGGCCGTTCGGACCGGGCGCTCTGGGTGGACTTCATCGAGCGGCATCGTCCGCCACAACCCCTGGAGACCCTGATCCGGCTGAAGGAGGATCGCCTGCTCTCGCTGCTCGATCGGGACCAGCCACTCTTTCCGGGGCTGGTCGAACTGGTGGAGGGCCTTTCGGGCGTCACGCGCCTAGCGGTGGCCTCCGGGTCGAGCCACACCGTGATCCGGTCTGTGCTCCGGATGCGGGATCTGCACCGCCATTTCCCGGTGGTGGTCAGCTCCCAGGATGTGGCCCGGGGCAAGCCGGAGCCCGACATCTTCCTCCTGGCGGCGTCGCGGCTGGGGGTGAACCCGGCCGACTGTGTCGTGATCGAGGACTCCGCCGCCGGGGTCACCGCGGCCCGGGCCGCAGGCATGCGGGTGATCGCCATCACGAACTCGCTCCCGGCCGACCGCCTCCGGCACGCGACCGCCATCGTCGACGACTACGGCTCCCTGGTCCGGCTGCTGTCGGGACGCTGAGCGCCTGCGATCCAAGCCTCCCTCAACTCTCCTCTTCTCGCCCTCGGGCATCCGGGCTCATCCTCGCCCATGGACACGCGTTCCCTAGGCCGTTCCCCGCTCCAGGTCTCCGTTCTCGCCTACGGCGCATGGCGCCTCGCCGGATCGGAAGGGAAGGCGTCGATCGAGGGATCGGCCTATGGCATCCGCGCCCTGAATGCGGCGGTCGATGCGGGCATCACCTTCATCGACCTGGCCGACATCTACGGGGGCGGCCGCTGCGAGGAAATCGTGGGTGAGGCCCTGCGCCAATCGCCGGGCCTCCGCCAGCGGCTGGTGATCGCGACCAAGTGCGGCATCCGACGGGCGGGTGATGCCTCACCCCATGCGCCATTCCGCTACGACTTCAGCCGGGAGCACATCCTGCGGTCGGTCGAGGTCTCCCTGAAGCGGATGGGCCTGCACGAGATCGATCTCCTCATGCTGCATCGTCCGGACTATCTGATGGATCCGGCGGAGGTTGCGGGCGTCTTTGTCGATCTCCGCCAGGCCGGCAAGGTCCGGGAGTTCGGGGTGAGCAACTTCACGCCCTCCCAGGTGACGGCCCTCCAGAAGGCCTTCCCGCATCCTCTGGTGGTGAACCAGGTGGAGATCAGCCTGCTGCAGACCGCGACCCTAGACGATGGGACGCTGAACCAATGCCTCGAGCTGAGCATGAGCCCGATGGCCTGGAGCCCGCTCGGACGCGGGGCACTGGCGCAGGATCCCGAATCCCTCACCGACACACGACAACGTCGGAAGGCAGAGGCGCTCGTGGCGGTGGCTCGGCGTCTCGGGACGACCCCGTCGGTCGTGGCGCTCGCCTGGCTCCTGCGCCACCCGTCGGGGATCGTGCCGATCCTCGGCACCTGCACCCCGGAACGGATCGCGGAACAGGCCGGTGCGGCCTCCCTGCAGCTGTCGCGAGAGGACTGGTACGAACTCCTCGAGGCGAGCCGCGGTAGTCGGCTACCCTAATTTTAGGAATCGTGCCGCGTCTCAGCCGGCGGTGCGCCGCAGCTGGCCGCAGGCGGCGTCGATGCCTTGTCCGCGGGATCGGCGCACATGGGCCACCACCCCGGACCGACGAAGGATCTCCCCGAACTCCTCGACCGCGGGTTCCGGGGAGGGTCGGTAGGCGATGCCTTGCAGCCCCACGCCGGTAGGATTGTACCGGAGCAGGTTCACATGCATGCCGCGGTCCCGGAACAGCCGGGCGAGGTCCTCCGCATGGGCCGGCGAGTCGTTGACCCCGTCGAGGAGGCAGTACTGGATCACCACAGGATGCGGACGCCGCGACTGGAACCGGTCGGCGGCCGCCAGGATGTCGTCGATCGGAAAGTGCCGGGCCATGGGCAGCAGCCGCCTGCGGGTCTCCTCGTCGGGCGCGTGCAGAGAGACGGCGAGGTTCACGTTGAGACCCGTGCGGTCGAGGGTCTCGATGCCCGGCACAATGCCGACGGTCGACACGGTGATCTGCCTCCAGCCCAGGCCCCCGAGGGCGTTGTCACCGATGCGGCGAACCGCCTCGAGGACGGCCGGGAGATTGAGCATCGGCTCACCCATACCCATGAAGACTACGGTCTGGAGACGTCGCCCCAGTGCGACCGCCTCGCGTCGGAGCGCCAGGAACTGCTGGAGGATCTCGACGACGGTGAGGTTGCGGCGGAAGGAGCTCTGCGCCGTGGCGCAGAAATCGCATCCCATGGCGCAGCCCACCTGGGATGACAGGCAGCCGGCGGCCCGGTCGGACCGGTAGTCAGGCATCAGGACGGATTCCACCGTCGCCCCATCGAGGAACCGGAGCAGCAGCTTGACCGTGCCATCGGGTGCCTCCGCCCGATGGATCAATGCGGTCCCCTCAGCGGCCAGACCTTCCTCCAGCCGTTCCCGAAGCCCCTGGGGCCATCGTGCGGAACCGTCCGGTTCCACCAGCGCCCCGCGGTTCAGGAGGCACCGGAGCACCGGTCCGGCATGGACCGGATTGTAGCCCCATTGAACGAACCGCTCCCCGAGGCCGACGGGGTCGAGTCCCATCCACGGAACCGAGGCCGGGTCGTCCACCCGGGCTGGGGATCCATGGGAGGGCCGGTTCATCGGGGGAAGACAGAACCGGGACGGCGCCCGTGGAACAAGGCCAATCCCGTTGGAAGATCCGGCACCAATAGGTCCAGCTCGGACCTCACGCCCCCCAAGGAAGGCGCTCCCATCCCTGGACTTCGCGATTGCAGGAATTCCAATGCGGGCTTAAGTCCAACTCATGGATGCGCTGGTGATCGGCCTTCTCGGCACGCTGGGTTTCGTGCTGGGCCTCGCCTTCGCCTTCTTCTTTGTCTACCGGAACCACCTCCGTCGGCTGCGGCGCGCGGGACGTCGGCAGGATCCACTGGGCCGGGTGACGCCTGTCCGACGTCGCCCGCTCCCATTCCAGCTCCCGAACCGCTGGATTGCCATCCGGAGCAGCAATACCGCCCTCATCCGAAGCGCCCTTGCCTCGCGTCCCGTTCCCAGTTGCCCCTGGTCCGAGGCGCTTGCGCGCTGCCGGGAGAGGTCCTGGTTTGTGTCGCCTCCCGTGAACGGGTGGACCCTGGTGATCGGGGGGCTGATCCCGGATCCTGGGCACGACATCGACCGGCTCTACCATTTCCTCAGCGGGCTGAGCCGGCAGGTGGGGGAGATCCACTTCTACAGCCTCGACCGGGTCCTCAACTTCCACAGCTGGGCTCGGCTTGCGGACGGCCGCGTTATCCGGGCCTATGCGTGGACCGGTGAGACGGTCTGGAACGAGGGACGCACAACACTGGAGGAACGGCTGTTGGGACTGATCTGTCGATCCTACGGGGAGGAGGCTGAACCGGTCCGCTACGGGGAACCGCCGCCGGAACTCCACAACATGGAGCGCGTCATCCTGCTCGCCCGCCGCTGGAGCGTGGATCCCGTGGCCGTCAGCGAGATCCTCCTGCAGCAGGAGGCGGTGGAGTCCGGCAACGAGGACGGAACCCACGGGTAGCCGCGCCGCCCCCACCCGTTCAGAGGGGGGCGTCCTTCACGGGCCCATCAGCCAGCCGTCCAAGCGCACTGCCCGTCACCCGCATCGTGGTCCAGTCTGACATCGGGACCGCACCCAGCGACCGGTAGAATCGAAGCGCGGGCTCGTTCCAGTCGAGCACCTGCCACTCGAGTCGTCCGCAACCCCGATCCCTCGCCATCCCTGCAAGGTGGACGAGAAGCGCCGTGCCGAAGCCCCGACCCCGGAATTCCGGCACCACGAACAGGTCCTCCAGGTGGAGTCCAGGACGGGCGAGGAAGGTCGAGTAGTTCTGGAAGAACAGGGCGAAGGCGACGGGACTGCCGTGGTGCTCGCCCAGGATCACCTCGGCGGACGGACGGGGTCCGAACAGCGTCCCAAGGAGCCCGTCCTCGGTGGCGGACACTTCGTGGGACAGCCGCTCGTACTCTGCGAGGGACCGGATGAAGCCGAGGAGCACCGGGACGTCAGCCGGGGCAGCTGTACGGATTGAGAACCCGTCCGGCAGTCCCGCGGGGTCCGGTGCCATGCCGCTCAGCGTCGGAAACCGATGCCGGACGAAGACGCGCCGGGCATCTCGCCCGGACACGGCTGGTTGATCGGCGCCTCATAGGCCCGCTCATTGTTCCGGACCAGACCCTGCTGGAGCATCCAGGCCTCGACCTCCTCGCCGCTGACATCAGCCAGGATGCGGCCGTTGATCTCGAGGCACGGCTGTCGCATCTGACCCGTCTTCTCCACCATCTCCTGGTAGAAGTCCGGATTGTTGATGATGTCCCGATCCTCGTAGGGCAGGTCGTATTTCCTGAGGACGGCCCGGACGCCCTGGCTCCATCCACAGGAGGGCTTCAGCCAGGCGATGATCTTCGGCTTTTCGGATTGGACATTCATGGCGGCGAAAGACTGCCACGGTCGGTCTGCATAGCAAGAGGCCGGGCAGGACGGCGGCCGGCGCCAGGAATGTTGAGCGAGCCGGGACGGGTACAGCGAGGGACTCAGGCCACCAGAATTTCCACCTGCTCGGTGGGCGTGGCGATGGAGGAGTCGAGGGCGAATGCCGTCCGCCTCGGGAGACCATTGGCGAGAGCCTGCTGGACGGCGGCGACGTGGATGGGCTTGGCAACGTAGTCGTCCATGCCGGCATTGAGACACAGCTCCCGATCCTCGGGCATGGCGTTGGCGGTCATCGCCACGATACGGACGTGCTTGCCGGACATCTCGGAGGCTCGAATCCGTCGGGTCGCCTCGTAGCCGTCCATTTCGGGCATCTGGCAGTCCATGAAGACGAGATCGTAGGGCAGCCGCCGGACCGCCTCGAGCGCGGCGGCACCGTTGGCGGCCAAGGCTGGATGATACCCCAGTTTCTCGAGGATCTTGAGGATCAGCTTCTGGTTGATGGGGGTGTCCTCCACCACAAGGATGCGACCTGGATACTGGGAGGCGAAGGAGGCTTCGTCCGCTTGGGGGGATCCCGTGGATGGGGCCGGGAGGGCCGGGGGATGAATCTCGGTTCGCAGGAGATTTCCGAGGGCCTCACGCAGACGGGCCGGCTTCAGGGGCTTCACGAGCCACGCAGCCACGCCGGTCTCCCGCATCTCGTCCGGACGGAACCGGTGGCACATCGACGTCAGCATCACCAGTCGGGTCCGCGCGTACCGCGGGTTGCCGCGAATACGACGCGCCAGCTCCAGCCCCGTCATCTCAGGCATGTGGTAGTCGAGCAGCACCACGTCGACAGGACGCCCCGCATCCACGGCCCGTTCCATCGCCCGGAGGGCCTCGGCGGCGGTGGCGACAGAACCCACGACATCCATGTCCCAACGGCTGGTCTGATACTCGAGGATCCGGCGGTTGGTGCCGTTATCGTCGACGATCAGCACCCGTGTCCCGGAGAACACCCTTCCATCCACAACCCGGACCTTGCCGCTGTCCGGGATCTCGGCGGCCAGGCCGAAATGGGCGGTGCACCAGAACTCGGATCCCTCCCCCAGGGTGCTGTGCACACCGATCTCACCGCCCATCTGCTCAACGAGTCGCCGGCTGATGGCAAGACCCAGGCCGGTCCCACCAAAGCGACGCGTGGTGGAATTCTCGGCCTGCACGAAGGGCTGGAACAGGCGGGCGATCGCCTCCTCGCTCAGTCCGATGCCGGTGTCGCGCACGGAGAACCGCAGCTCGCACGCCGCGTTCGACCGTCGGACGAGGCTGACCTCGATGAACACCTCGCCCTGCTCGGTGAACTTGACCCCGTTGCTGGCAAGATTGAGGAGGACCTGGCGGAGGCGTCCAGGGTCACCCCGGACGATCTGCGGGACCTCCTCGTGGACCAGGTAGGCCAGCTCGATGCTCTTCGCGTCGGCGCGCTCGACCAGGAGGTCCAGGCTGCTCTCCAGACACTCCCGGAGATCGAAGTCGAGCTGTTCAAAGGTCATCATGCCCGCCTCGATCTTGGAGAAGTCGAGGATGTCGTTCAGGACAGTGAGGAGCGACTGGGCGCTGGTGGCCGCGAGGTTGGCGAACTCGCGCTGCTCGGGCTGGAGGGGGGTATCGAGCAGGAGATTCGTCATCCCCAGGATGCCATTCATCGGGGTCCGGATCTCATGGCTCATGTTGGCTAGGAACTCGCTCTTGGCCTGGTTCGCCGCGGCGGCCTCGGCCTCGGCCCGTCGACGCTCCACCACCTCGAGCTGGAGCTCCCGGGTGCGTTCCTCGACACGCATCTCGAGCTCGTCCTGGGTCGCTCGCAGCGCGGCCTCCGCCCGGAGACGCTCCCGAACCTCCACCTGCAAGCGCTCGTTCTTGCGCGAGAGGTGGATCGAGAAGAAGCCCGCCACCACGATCACCACGGCGAGGATCGCCAGGGCGATCGAGAGCCGCTGGGCAGTCCACCACGACGCCCTCTCGAGCACCGTGACCGCATCCACCCCAGGAGCCAAGATGCGGAAGCTTCGGACCTCTCCCAGGTCGCTGGCCAGAGGATCATAGACGCCAGTGAACCCCAACGTGCTGCCGATCGGGATCTCGATCATCGCCGAGTGCGCCGTGCGCGTCGGAACGACCACGTCGAAGACCTGGTCAGAATGCTGGAGCGTCAGCCCGTAACCCTCGCGATGGAATCCCTGGCCGATCAGCCGGGCGGCGCCCCGGACCAGTCGTCCATCGAGCGACGGCGACAGCGGGTTGTCGGACAGGAACTCGAACGGAACCGGGAGGTTCGTCATCCCCAGCACCCGGTACTGTGGGTCGTCGAGACCGGGTCGGCCGTTCTGGAGTTCCGGGAATCCAACGACCTCGACCCATTGCCCCTCCTGGACATCCGGGTTGGCGCCCCGGGCCACCCAGAGCCCCGAGCTGCCGTTCTGGATGAAGAAACCGCGGTCCTCGCGGACCAGGACCACCACGCCACCGACACGCACCCGGTGGTCGGATCGTCCATCGGGACCGAACTGAAGGATCGACTCGAGCGGGGTGAGGACGACCTGGAACGGATCCGACGGGGCTGCCTGCTCAATCTCGATCAACTGCATGCCCGGCACGAGAAGCTCGACACCGGTCAGTTGCTGGCGCTCGTTGACCACGAGACTGTACACGCCGCGTACCCGGACCTTGGAGTCCACGAGCGTCGGGGACAGGTCCCGGTGACGCCTGAAATCGGCCACCAGGATCTGGAAGCGTCCGTTGCCCGCGTCGAGGGTCAGACGGACCCGGTCATCCAAGGGATCCTCGCTCGCGGGACCGATCTTACGGACGACCCCCTTCGCCTCGACCCATCGGCTCTCGAATGCGGCATAGGCGGTGATGTCTGGAGAGACGGCTAGCGGGCTCGGGAATCGTCCCTCGCCCGTGATCCGGATGCGCGGAAGCCCGCCGGGGGTATGTGAGACGATGACCGGAGTCGAGACACCCGCCTCATGGCGACCATCGATCTCGATCTCCTGGCCGGCCTTCAACCCCAGAGACCGCATCTGTTCCGGGGATCCGATCCGGAGGGAGATGCCACCGGTGGAATCCTGGACGAAGAGCGAATGGCTGCTGGGGTGGACGTAGGTGACGACACCCCGGATCACGACCGGGCGACCGGCCTCGGATGAGGGCTGGGCCCGAAGCTGAAGGATGTTGGTGAGGGTCCCGGGGGCCGTCGTGCCGGAAAGCCCGATCGCACCGGCGAGCATCCAGCCGTGCAGCAGGAGCACCCAGCGGAGAAGCGCCAGGCCACCACCCCGCAGAGAGGCCCTGCCGGAACCGGCCGCGTCAGCTGTCGGAATCCTGGGGGCCGGGAAATCCAAGGTTCAGGTCCTCGATTGGAGTTGCCGCCGCACCGATCTCAGGGCGGGAAGGGTCTCCTGGAACCGGAGGCGAAGCTCCCAGACCCCGTCGATCCGGGAGGAATCCGTGGCGGTTCGAACCGGGGTCGACACCTCGAGCTCCATCGCCAGCTGGACGAGTTCGGCGAGGCCGAAGATCCCGGAGGTCCCCTTGAACGAGTGGGCCGCGCGACGGAAGATCTCGTCCTGGTCGGGCCGCTGCGCGAGGGCATCGAGTTCCCGGAGCCGAACCGGCGCCTCTGCGATGAAGTCGTCGAGCAGGTCCATGAGGGTTGCCGCACCCAAATCCTGGACGAGGGGCGCCACGGCACGCAGGACCCTCGCTTCCAGCTGCGTCTGGACCGCGGCATCTCGGAGTCCGGTGTTTCCGGCGACCACCGCCGAGGGCAGTCGATAATAGGGGGCCGCTGTGGTCGTCATGGCGTTCGAATCTCAGGGCACATCGGTCCTCTGCTTACCCGGGGACAGACCCCGGGATCCTGAGGAACTTCGTGCCGTCGTCCCGGTGGCTCGAAAGCCGGGCCACAGGGTGGCCCGGATCCCAATTCCCGGGAGCTCTAAGGATGCGGACGCGGCCCGACCGGACAATTGGGGCGGAGCACCCTGCAGGACCTGCGGTTTGAGGTATCGGGTTAGGGATTCTCCCTAGTCGAGGCAAGGGAGTTGCACCGTCGAGACGACGGGTCCCTCACACCACCCGGACGAACGGCCTCCACCCGTCCGTCCAGTCATAGGCCTCCAACCCGTGGAACCGCTTCTTGTAGTCCATGCTGGAAGGCTTCACGAGGGCATAGCCCGGATAGTAGATCCGGTAGCCGTTCTCCCGGGCGAATTGGATTTCCTGCAGCATGGTGAAGATGCCCAGGCTCCGACGGCTCCATTCCGGCGCAAAGAATCCGTAGAGGCTAGCGACCGATTCGTGACCACAGGCGAGGTAGCTGGCAGCCACCAGCGTCGCGCCTGAATACACGGCGAATTCCAGCGTGGGCACTGGGATGCTCGAGGGATCCGGCCCCAGGAAATCCTCGAGCGAATTGGGGATGCTCTCCGCAAACCGGACCTTGTGCCGGTGGAATAGGTCCCTCCTCTGGTCGTCCAGCTCGGCCGTCCTCGTCACCACGCGCAGATCCGCATTCCGCCGGAGAACCCGACGCTGGCTTTCCGAGGGTGAAAAGCGCTCGAGACGCAGTCGGAGATGAAGGAGCGGGGTGATCTCCCCCCTCCAGGGGAGGAATCCCTGGCGGAAGAACGTCGTGCCCAGATGCCACCACGCCCCAGCCCAAAGCTCGTCCATCACCCGGGGAGGGATCGACCAGCTCGCAAAGACATCGTCAAGGTGCGGACGCACAGGGACTAACAACGGGAGAGCCGATCGAAGGTCAATGGGGATGTGGATCGTCTGGGGTCACTCCCACCACCCCCGCCTCATCGGACCACCTCCAGGGTGCCTTGGGGATCCACCTTCACCT